>MDSY01046681.1_pt1 | contig 55368 bp, 52 predicted proteins | sample 811131 | NCBI WGS metagenome assembly MDSY01 (sample SAMN05326643, study PRJNA326480) | marine metagenome | isolation source: seawater | place: Atlantic Ocean: South West | collected 2010 | reverse complement strand
CTGGTTGATCACGTCGATGCCGAAGTTCACGTGCATAGACTCATCGCGCAGAATGTACTGGAACTGCTCGGCGGTGCCGGTCATCTTGTTGCGGCGGCCCATGGACAGGATCTGGGTGAAGCCGCAGTAGAAGAAGATACCTTCCAGAACGCAGTAGTAGGCAATCAGGTTGCGCAGGAACTGGCGATCGGTTTCAGGCGTGCCGGTGTTGAACTGCGGGTCGGAGATCGAGCGGGTGTACTTGAGGCCCCAGGAGGCTTTTTTCGCGACGCTCGGGATCTCGTGGTACATGTTGAAGATCTCGCCCTCATCCATGCCCAGGGACTCGATGCAGTACTGGTAGGCGTGGGTGTGGATCGCCTCTTCGAAGGCCTGGCGCAGGATGTACTGGCGGCACTCGGGGTTGGTGATCAGGCGGTACACGGCCAGTACCAAGTTGTTGGCAACCAGGCTGTCGGCGGTGGAGAAGAAGCCCAGGTTACGCTTGACGATGCGGCGCTCGTCTTCGGTCAGGCCGTCGGCGCTCTTCCACAGGGCGATGTCGGCGGTCATGTTGACCTCTTGCGGCATCCAGTGGTTGGCGCAGCCGTCGAGGTACTTCTGCCAGGCCCAGTCGTACTTGAAGGGCACCAGCTGGTTGAGGTCGGCGCGGGCGTTGATCATCTGCTTGTCGCCGACCTGGACGCGGGCGGCGGAGCCTTCCAGATCGTCCAGACCTTCCTGAATGTCCAGCTCGTCCAGCGCGGCTTTGGCGCGGGCGATGGCGTCGGAATCATCGGCGCTGATCTGGCGCGCGTCTTCTACCGAACTCTCGGCTTGGTTTTCCATGGCCGGGCTGTCGGCAACCGGCGCGGCGGGCTTGGCCTGCGCGGGTTTGCCGGCAGGGGCTGCGGTGGTGTCTTCGCTATCGAATTCGTCCCAGCTGAGCATGGGTTTGGCTCCCTTTGGTCGCCAGCTGCAAGCGGTAAGCTGCAAGCTGCAAGTTGTTCGATGTGGCTGCGGCGAGCGTGCTCGGCGCGGCGCTTTGGTTTGTCTGGATTTCCGCCTTCGCGGGAATGACGCGAGGGGCGGGGTGGTACTGACGTTTTCGCGCTCCGAGCGGTGCTGCTACTCGGAGCGGTTGCTGGCGAAAACGGTGCGGCTTGCCTTGGACTGCTTGTGGCTTGCAGCTTGAGGCTTGCCGCTGGCCTGCCTTATTGGCAGGCCTCGCAGTCCGGATCGTCAATCGAGCAAGCCTGCGGCACTGGCGCCGGGCCGGCGGGGGCTGCTGCGGCCGGGGCGCTGTCGGCGCCGCTGGATACGGCGTTCAGCTTGCCGGTGTTGACGGTGGACTTCTCGGTGCTGGTGGCGGCCAGGGCACGGAGGGAGTAGGTGGTTTTCAGACCACGGAACCATGCCATGCGGTAGGTCACGTCCAGCTTCTTGCCGCTGGCGCCGGCGATGTACAGGTTCAGCGACTGAGCCTGGTCGATCCACTTCTGGCGGCGGCTGGCGGCTTCAACGATCCACTTGGTATCCACTTCAAAGGCGGTGGCGTACAGCGCTTTGAGGTCTTCCGGGATACGGTCGATCTGTTGTACGGAGCCGTCGTAGTACTTCAGGTCGTTGACCATGACCGAGTCCCACAGGCCGCGGGCTTTCAGGTCGCGGACCAGGAAGGGGTTGATCACGGTGAATTCGCCCGACAGGTTCGATTTGACGTACAGGTTCTGGTACGTCGGCTCGATGGACTGCGATACGCCGGTGATGTTGGCGATGGTCGCGGTCGGTGCGATGGCCATGATGTTGGAGTTGCGGATACCGCCCTTGACGCGCTGACGTACCGGCTCCCAGTCCAGCGTGGTGCTGCGGTCGACTTCCATGTACTTGGCGCCACGTTGCTCGGCCAGGATGTCCAGCGAGTCGTAGGGCAGGATGCCTTGCGACCACAGCGAGCCGTCGAAGGTGGAGTAGCTGCCGCGCTCGTCGGCCAGGTCACAGGAGGCCTGGATGGCGTAGTAGCTGATCGCTTCCATCGACTGGTCAGCAAAGGCCACGGCTTCATCGGAACCGTAGGGGATGTGCTGCAGGTACAGGGCGTCCTGGAAGCCCATCAGGCCGAGACCGACCGGACGGTGCTTGAAGTTGGAGTTTTGCGCCTGCGGCACGCTGTAGTAGTTGATGTCGATAACGTTATCGAGCATGCGTACAGCGGTGCGCACGGTGCGCTCCAGCTTGGCGGTGTCCAGCTTGCCGTCGACGATGTGCTGCGGCAGGTTGACCGAACCCAGGTTACACACGGCGATTTCGTCAGCCGAGGTGTTCAGGGTGATCTCGGTGCACAGGTTGGAGCTGTGAACCACACCGGCGTGCTGCTGCGGGCTGCGCAGGTTGCAGGCGTCTTTGAAAGTCAGCCACGGGTGGCCGGTTTCGAACAGCATGCTGAGCATCTTGCGCCACAGGTCACGTGCCTTGAGGGTTTTGTGCAGCTTCAGCTTGCCGTACTCGATCAGTGCTTCGTAGTACTCGTAACGCTCTTCGAAGGCTTTACCGGTCAGGTCGTGCAGGTCCGGTACGTCGGAGGGCGAGAACAGGGTCCAGTTGCCGTCATCGAAGACGCGCTTCATGAACAGGTCCGGAATCCAGTTGGCGGTGTTCATGTCGTGGGTACGACGGCGGTCGTCACCGGTGTTCTTGCGCAGTTCGAGGAATTCCTCGATGTCCAGGTGCCAGGTTTCCAGGTAGCCGCAGACCGCGCCTTTGCGCTTGCCGCCCTGGTTGACCGCAACCGCGGTGTCGTTGACCACTTTCAGGAAGGGGACAACACCCTGGCTCTTGCCGTTGGTGCCCTTGATGTAGGCGCCCATGGCGCGAACAGGCGTCCAGTCGTTACCCAGGCCGCCGGCAAACTTGGACAGCATGGCGTTGTCGTGGATGGCCTTGTAGATGCCGGACAGGTCGTCAGGCACGGTGGTCAGGTAGCAGGACGACAGCTGCGGACGCAGGGTGCCGGCGTTGAACAGGGTCGGGGTAGACGCCATGTAGTCAAAGCTGGACAGCAGGTTGTAGAACTCGATGGCGCGGGCATTGCGGTCGGCTTCTTCGATGGCCAGGCCCATGGCCACGCGCATGAAGAAGAACTGCGGCAGCTCGATGCGGGTGCCGTCGCGGTGCAGGAAGTAACGGTCGTACAGGGTCTGCAGGCCCAGGTAGCCAAACTGCTGGTCACGGTTGTGATCCAGTGCAGCGCCCAGTTGCTCCAGGTCGAACTCGCCCAGTTTGGGGTCGAGCAGCTCGTACTCGATACCGGTTTTGATGTAGACCGGCAGGGCGGTGGCGTACAGGGTGGCCATGTCGCTGTGGGTTGCGCTGGCGGCAACCTGCAGGTGGCTCAGCGCTTCGGCGCGCAGGTTGTCCAGCAGCAGGCGAGCGGTTACCTGGCTGTAGTTGGGCTCGCGCTCAACCAGAGTGCGGGCGGTCATCACCATGGCGGTGTTAACGTCCAGCTGGGTCACACCGTCGTACAGGTTCTTCAGGGTTTCCTGTTCGATGTGGTTGGCGTCCACCTCGGCCAGGCCGTCGCAGGCTTCGCTGATAACGGTGCGCAGGCGGCCCATGTCCAGCGGCTGACGGCTGCCGTCGGGCAGGGTCACGCGGATGCTCGGGTGGGCATCGGCCGGGGCAGTGGCCTGACGCTCCTGACGCTGACGGGCGTGCTCTTCGCGGTACAGTACGTAGCTACGGGCGATCTTCTGCTCACCGGAACGCATCAGAGCCAGTTCGACCTGGTCCTGGATTTCTTCGATGTGCAGGGTGCCGCCGGAGGGCAGGCGACGCTTGAAGATGGCGCTGATGGTATCGGTCAGGTCATCAACGGTCTGACGGATACGCGAGGACGACGCAGCCTGGCTGCCTTCCACGGCCAGGAAGGCCTTGGTCATGGCGATGCGGATTTTGTCGTCGGTGTAGGGCACCAGGGTGCCGTTGCGCTTGATAACGCGCAACTGACCGGGAGCGCTGAGCTGCAGGTCGGAGTCCTGTTGTTCCTCGCCATGCAGATTGCTGGAGGAGGTAGAGGGGGGCGTCGGGTTGACCTGCATGACAAACTCCTTTCTGGTCGTGGACACGAGATGCTGTACGTTTTGCGCCTGGTGAGGGGCGTTAATGCTCTTTTGCAGTGCCGAACTGATCAATTTTTGTGCGTGACGGTGTCGATAATTTGATCAATATGTGGTGATCGGCCTTGAGTTCGACACAAGATAGTGTGTGTTTTATTCAGAGGCAAGTGACTATTTAGTGGTTTTTTTCTGGGGCTGAACGACCGGCCTGGCGGCAAGGCAGCAATGCTGCGGGCTAGGGGCATATTTGACCGTTTGGCAGCTTTTTTCGAATCTGTGATGGCGTCTGCGCAATAGATTTTGTCAACCCTTGAAGGCGTCGGATTTGCTGCAATTTGCGGCCCATGGACGGTGCGGATCGGGGCATTATGTCAACAGCGGAAATCAGTGTTTCTTCCCGGCGTTGTAGTCCGGCGTTGAGCGGGTGCTACAATCGCCGGCTGTTTGCAGTCGTTGAGTAGTCGGGGAGCAGGGGTGGAGACAGATAGCAGTAACATCCTGATTGTAGAGGACGACCAGAAGCTGGCCGGCCTGATTGCCGAGTTTCTGCAGGTGCAGGGGCTGTCGGTGTCTATTGAGGCGGACGGCGCTCTGGCGGTGCAGCGCATTCTGGACAGCCAGCCTGACCTGGTGGTGCTGGACTTGATGCTGCCTGGCGAAGACGGCTTGTCGATCTGCCGCCGGGTACGTGAAGCCGGATTCTCCCGACCGATCCTGATGCTGACCGCGCGCAGCGAAGACGACGACCATATCTCTGGTCTGGAGCTGGGCGCCGACGACTACGTCAACAAACCGGTGCGTCCGCAGGTGTTGCTGGCGCGTATCCGCGCCTTGTTGCGCCGCAGTGGCGAGAGTGATAGCAGCGCAGCGCCCAGTCGCCTGGAGTTTGGTGAGCTGGTGGTGGACAACGATCGCCGCGAGGCCTGGCTGCGCGGTGCGCTGATCGAGCTGACCGGCGCCGAATTTGACCTGCTCTGGCTGCTGGCCAGCCATGCCGGACGTATTCTCAGCCGTGAGGAGATCTTCATTGCCCTGCGCGGCATTGAATACGACGGCCAGGACCGCTCCATTGATGTGCGCATCTCGCGCATCCGTCCCAAGATTGGCGATGACCCGGACATGCCGCGCCTGATCAAGACCGTGCGCAGCAAGGGCTATCTGTTCGTTGCTCCCGGCCCGGGCCAGGCGTGAACTCGATTTTTCTGCGCATTTATGGCGGCATGCTGCTGGTGCTGATCGCCGTCTCCTGCCTGGCGTTGATCAGCATCCGCATGATCAACGATGTGCGCGCCGAAGATTTTCGCGAACGCGTCGCCACCGGTACCTTCCGGCTGATGGCCGACAACCTTGAACCCATGGACGATGCCGAGCGGCAGAAGGCCATGGCGGTGTGGATGCGGCTGATCGGCGTGCCGCTGGAGCTGCACCCGCTGGATGCGCTGGCGCTGGACTCCACCAGCTGGGCGCGGCTGATTCAGGGGCGTGTGCTGGTGCGTAGCCAGGGGCCCTCGCAGGCGCGGGTCTACAGTCTGGTGGATCTGAGCCGGCAGCAGGTGCTGACTGCCGATATCGAGCGTATTTCCGAGCAGTTGGGCCGCGCCACCCTGTTTCTGATTGCCGATGAGCTGGTGCGCCACCCCGAGGCGGACATGCCGAGCTGGCTGCAACAGTTGCGCCGTGCCAAGGGCTTTGGCTTTCCGCTGAATCTGACCGGTTTGCACGAGACGGATCTGGATGTTGACCAGCGGCGGCGGCTGGATGAGTTCGACACCGTGCTGAGTCTCGGGCCGGACGGCAACTCCATGATGATGTACATGAAGATACCGGACACCAACTGGGTGCTGAGCTTGGGGCCGGTCTATCAGATGGAGGAGTATCCGCCTGAGATGCTGCTGATGACCGGGCTGCTGGCGTTGTCGCTCAGCGGTTTGCTCATCTACCTGCTGGTGCGTCAGCTGGAGCAGCGGCTGATGAACCTGGAGTCGGCCGCAACCCACATTGCCCGAGGCAACCTGGATGCCCGCGCCGAGGTGATCAGCACTGACTCGGTGGGCAGTCTGGCCAGTGCCTTCAACGACATGGCCGAACACCTGCAGCGCGTAATGCAGATTCAGCAGGAGATGATTCGCGCGGTATCGCACGAGTTGCGCACGCCGGTGGCGCGGCTGCGCTTTGGCCTGGAGATGGTCGAGACTGCCGACAGCGACGATGCCAAGCGCCGTTACATGGACAGCATGGATGGTGACCTGACCGAGCTGGACAAGCTGGTTGACGAGATTCTGACCTACGCACGCCTGGAGCAGGGGGCGCCGGCCCTGACGCTGCAACCGGTTGATGTGCTGGCCACGGTGGAGGAGGTCATGCTGGAGCTGGAGCCGCTGACCACCCGCGTGCAGATCAGCCATGTTGACCGTTCCAACGGCCGTGCCCACGCCATCGACGCCGAGCCACGTTACCTGCACCGGGCGCTGACCAACCTGGTCAGCAACGCAGCGCGTCACGCCAGCAGCCAGGTGCGCATCAGCACTCGGGTGGTTAACGGGCGCTGTCGGCTGATTGTCGAAGATGATGGCCCGGGCATTCCCGAGGACTATCGCGAGCGGATATTCACGCCGTTTTTGCGCCTGGATGACAGCCGCACGCGCTCCAGCGGTGGCTACGGTCTGGGGTTATCCATTGTGCGGCGTATTGCCTACTGGCACCGGGGTTATGCCCGGGTAGAGGGCTCGCGTGATCTGGGCGGCGCGGCCTTTATCATCGACTGGCCGGTGCGTTTGCATATCTGAGCCAGTAGACGCAGCAAGGCCAGACGCTGGCAGGAGGGACGCGGCAGGCCGCGTCCGGCGGGGTATCAGTTCTGGTGACCGTTCACCAGCAGGCGGAAGGCGGTGCTGGCGGGGCCCGGCTCAGGCTTACGGCCGCAGATCAGATCGCAGTAGATGGCGCTTTCACCAATGCGCACGATGTACAGCGCCAGGCTTTGCGGGTCCATCTCGGGCTTGATCTGCTTGGCGGCAATGGCCTCTTCAAACATCTTTTGCCAGGTATTGATCAAGCGTTCCTGCAAGCCCGAGCTGCGCGCGGTGAGCAGTTGCAGGCCCCATTGCGGCTCGGCCTGCAGAAAGTCGTACATCGGACGTGCGTTGATCAGCGCAATGTTGATGTCTTCATAGATCTGGGTCAGAAAGTCGATACCTTCGAGCCCCGGCGTCTGCTCGGCGCGGGCGATCGCCTCATCGTAAATGCGCTTGTACAGCGACCAGAGAATCTCGCCCATCAGCAAGTCCTTGTTGCCCACCCAGCGCATCAGTGTGGCACGCCCGATACCCAGCTCTTCAGCCAGCTGCGACAGATTCAGCCTGCGTCCCTCAAGCCACCAGCTGCGCGCCATGCGAAAAGCAGTAATGGGCGTGGCACGTTCTTCGGACTTGCGTTTGGAGAGGGCGAGGGAGAGCGGAGTCTGCTGGCTTGTCATTGTCTTTTCCATGGCGATATAGCGGGTGCGTTGTTGCACCGAACGCCATGGTAACAATGGTGATACCAAGATGGAAAGTGTCCCGTACCTGCATCATTGGTAACAGAAGATGAAGATGTGAAGGGCGTATCAGACTTTGGTCGCATGCGGTCTTATCACGCTGCTGGCAGAAATCGGCCCGCCGTCTCAAGGCAATACGCCTGAATGGATCAGGCTCCGGCATGGGCACCGGAGCCTCGGGAGTCAGCCGCGACCGATAAAGGGCATCTTGGTCGCCATGATGGTCATGAACTGTACATTGGTCTCCAATGGCAGTTCGGCCATGTGTACCACCGCCTGGGCAACGTGCTCGACATCCATGGTCGGCTCCACGGCAATCTCGCCGTTGGCCTGTGGAATGCCCCGTGCCATGGGCGCGGCCATCTCGGTGGCAGCATTGCCGATATCAATCTGGCCGCAGGCGATGTTGTACTTGCGCCCGTCCAGCGAGGTGGCTTTGGTCAGGCCGGTCATGCCGTGCTTGGAGGCGGTGTAGGGCGCTGAGTTGGGGCGCGGTGAGGTAGCGGAGATCGAGCCATTGTTGATGATGCGCCCACCCATCGGGGTTTGTTCGCGCATGATGCGAAAGGCCTGCTGGGTACAGAGAAACGCGCCGCTGAGATTGGTTTCCAGGGCGGCTTGCCATTGCTCGTAGCTCAGCTCCTCCAGCGGCAGCGGCGGCGCGCCGGTGCCGGCATTGTTGAACAGCAGATCCAGCCGGCCCCATTGGCTTTTTACCTTGGCAAACAGCGCCTCGACGGATGCCGGGTCGCGCACGTTGGTCGCCACGATCAGGGTGTTGTCTGCCAGTGCGCCCAGGCCGTCGAGTGTCTTTTGCAGTTTGTCGGCGTTACGTCCGGCCAACGCTACGTGGTAGCCAGCCTTGAGCAGGGCGATGGCCGTTGCGCGGCCGATACCGGTGCCGGCGCCGGTGACCACTGCGACCTTTTGGGGGGAGTCTGACATGGGGGTGTCCTCTGTTGTTGTCTTGGCTGGCCAGAGGATACACCAGCGCGTGCTTAGCACGCTGTCGCCATCCCGACAGGCTGGCCGCCGGGATGGCTCCGTGCGCTGTGCTTAGTTGATGCCTTTGCGGCGTACTTCCCAGTCGTTGTCGGTACACAGGTCGCAATTGCTGCCGTAGAAGGTGTCTTCTGCGCTGGCGTCGTCCATCAGGTGATAGCGGAACCAGGCGGTAGACGGTCCGCGGAAGTCACCGGCGCTACCCACAGGCTCAAAGTGGCTGGCACCGGACAGTTCACCCCAGAACACCGGCACGTTGGCGCGGTTGTACACTGGCAGGGCGTTCAGAGTCGGGCTGGCGATGGTGTCGGCGCTGCCGGTCATGAGGAACATCGGACCATTCTGGTTGGACTGTGAGCTGCTGTTGTGGCCCAGGCCGATGGTGTACGGCTGGAAGGGGGCGGTGACCTTGATGCGGTAGTCCTGGCCAGCCATGATGGTGCCGCCGCCGCCCTGAGAGTGGCCGGCTGCGCCGATGCGGTTCAGGTCCAGCTTGTTGGCGTAGGTGCCGGTGCTGCGGTTGTTCTGGGTGGTCAGGTAGTCAACGCAGTTGAGCATGTCCTGGCCGGTGCCGGCGTTGGAGGTGTTGGCGGCGATAACGACAAAGCCATGGCTGGCCCAGTGCTCAAGAATGCCGCTGTAGGTGCTGGGAGAGGCAGTGGTGCCGTTGCCCCAGACGATGATCGGGTGTTTCAGGCCGTTGGCACCCAGCGTGGAGGGGCGGAACACGGTGCAGCTCAGGCCGGCACTGCCGCTGGTGGTAGCGAAGGAGCCGTCAGCGCTGAAGCTGCTGACGCCCGGAAAACCGGTGCCGGTATCGGGGTTGCTACCGCCACCACCACCGCCGGGGTTGGTAGCCAGCGCAACGCTGGACAGAGAAACGCCAAGGGTGAGCGCGGCCAGCTTGAACAGGGGTGCTTTCATGACTGTATCCTTTTTCTGATGTTGTCCGGATTTCATGCAGTGGCGCTGAGCGCTCAGCTGCAAGACAGTCAAGGTAGTTGTCTCGCCGTGGTCGTAAACTCGCCTGTACGGGTTAGTTGCACATGGCTACATCTCTGGAAAATACTCAGAATTGATTTCTATCTTTATGATTTAAATAAGTTTTTTTCTCGAAGTGCGGGTGCAGGTGTTACTGTCATCTCACCCGCATGGGTGTGACTAGTCACTACCGCGTGCGCTGACGCCTTCGAGCGTGGCGAAGGAGGTGTCCTTGGCGGTCAGCAGAAAGTCCTGCAGGTAGGGCATTTCCATCATGTCGTCACGCACAGCCGCGTACAGCGTACCGAAAAGCCCCTCCGGGCCCAGGCGGCGGGCAGTGACATAGCCCTTGTGCAGGTATTCGGCCATGGCCCAGTTGGGCAGGCAGCACACACCGCGGCCGGATGCTACCAGCTGCATCATCATCCCCGTCATCTCGGCGGTACGCACGCTGGCGGGCTCAATACCGGCCGGGTCGAGAAACTGCTTGAAGATGTCCAGCCGGTCACGCTCGACCGGGTAGGTGATCAGCACTTCACCTTCCAGGTCCGGCGGGCGCACGTGATGGGCGGTGCTCAAAGGATGCTGGTTGCTCACCGCCAGCAGTGCCTCATAGGTGAACAGCGGCACATAGGTGATGCCTTCGATTTCCAGCGGGTCGGAGGTGACCACCAGATCCAGATCACCGCGTGCCAGTGCTGGCAGCGGCGCAAAGAAAAAGCCCGAGGCAAAGTCCACCTCGACCTCAGGCCAGGCGTTGCGGAACTGGTCGATAGTCGGCATCAGCCACTGAAAGCAGCTGTGGCATTCGATTGCCATGTGCAGCCGTCCGGCCTGACCACCGGCCAGACGCTGGATATCCCGCTCGGCCTGACGCACCTGTGGCAGCAGGCTGTCGGCCAGACGCAGCAGGCGCAGGCCGGCACTGGTAAAGCGCACGGGTTTGGTTTTACGCACGAACAACGTCATGCCGAGCTTTTCTTCCAGATCCTTGAGCTGGTGCGATAGCGCCGACTGGGTCAGATGCAGGCGCTCGGCCGCCTCAACCAGGCTTTCGGCATCACGCAGGGTGCTAAGGGTACGTAGGTGGCGGAGTTCGAGCATGGCGGGGGGCGTCGTCTACATGAGAAAAATCGAACTATAGCATGAAGAATATGAGTTTGATTCAGTGGGCTTTTGGCCTGAGCATAGCCGCCAGACAACCTTGCGAGGATTTGGCCATGCCCTGGCTACACACCTTAACCCATCACAGCAATCGCTCTCCCTACGACCGCTGGCACGCTGAGGCGGCAGCTGGCTTGCCGCGTGTAACCCTGGCGCTGGCTGATCTGCCGGCCGACCGCCAAGAGTTGCTGGAGCAGGTGACTCAGGCCCAGGCGCTCGGCTATCAGGTGAAAGTGGCGCTGCCCGGGCCCCTGTCGCTGCTGTGGCAAGTGCCCGACGCGCTGGAGCGTTTGAGCGCCACGCTTGATCGATACGATGCGCTGCTCTTGGCCCTGGCCGATGCCGGGGTGGATTGGGTGCAGCTGGATGAGCCGCTGTTGCTGCAGCACTTGCCGCAGCCCTGGGGCGCCGCCTTTGAGGGCGCTTACAATCGCCTGCAGCGGGTACCCTTGCAGCTGTTGCTGGCCTGTCCCGGTGGGTTGCTGCATGAAAACCTGGGGCTGGCCTGCAGTCTGCCGGTTGACGGGCTGCATGTTGACCTGCTCGATGGAGAGCGCCAGCTGGTGCCGCTGCTTGATCGTTTACCGGCCTATAAGGTGCTGTCGCTGGGCGTGGTTGATTCGCAGGGCCGGCCTGCTCTGGATAGCGCTGCTCTGACGCCCATGCTGGCAAACCTGCATGGGCGCTTGCGTTCGCGTCTGTGGCTGGCGGACAGCCGCCTGGAGTTTGCTGCCAGTGCGCTGGCCCGCAGCGCGTTGGCAGCGCTGGCGCAATTGCGCAGTCAGATTCGTAGCCAAGTCGGCGGCAGCGCGGCGTATACGGCCTGATCAGCCCGGCGGCACTTCAACCTGCCCGTCGCTGCCTGTACAGTAGCGCCCGATTATCCAGCGGGAGCGAGACATGCAGGAATTGTTGCTACATTGCCGTCCGGGCTTTGAAGGGGAGGCGGCCGCCGAGATGCAGGAGCTGGCCGGCGAGCAGGGCATTGCCGGTTATCCGGTGACCCAGGATGGCAGCGCTCTGGTGCGTTTTGTCTGTCCCGAGCAGGGCGAGGCCGAGCAACTGATGCGCGCCATCGATTTTCAGCAGCTGATCTTCACCCGCCAGTGGGCGGTCGGCAGCTGGCTGGAGCTGGACCCGGAAGACCGCGTCAGCCCCATCATCACCGCCTGCGCCAAGGGCCACATTGCCTCGCTGATGTGGCTGGAAACCGCCGACACCAACGACGGCAAGGCACTGGCCGCGCTGACCAAAAAGCTGAAAGGCCCGCTGGAGCGCTCGCTCACCAAGACCCGCTTTGTTCGCCCCAACAAACCCGAACTGCCGCGCCTGCACCTGTGCTTTCAGAGCGGCCAAAAGGTGTTTGTCGGCTGGTCCTGGGCTGACAACGGCGCGCCCTGGCCGATGGGCATTCCGCGCCTGAAAGTCCCGCGTGAAGCGCCCAGCCGCTCCACCCTGAAACTGGAAGAAGCCTGGCATCACTTTATTCCGCGCGATGACTGGGACAGCCGCCTCAAGGCTGGCATGACCGCAGTTGACTTGGGCGCGGCCCCCGGCGGCTGGACCTGGCAACTGGTCAACCGCCTGATGAATGTCACTGCAGTGGACAACGGCCCCATGGATCGCCGCCTGATGGACAGCGGTCAGGTGGAGCACGTGCAGGGCGACGGCTACATGTACCGCCCCAAGCGCACCGTCGACTGGATGGTCTGCGACATCGTTGATAAGCCGGCCCGCAGCAGCGCGCTGGCGGCCAAGTGGATTGGTCAGCGCTACTGCCGCGAGCTGATTATCAACTTCAAGCTGCCGATGAAACAGCGCTACCAGGAAGTGATGCAATGCCTTGGGCACATTCAGGACGCGCTGGATGAAGCGGGCGTGCGCGCCGAGATCGGCTGCAAGCAGCTGTATACCGACCGTGAAGAAGTGACCTGCCATATTCGCGCGTTGCGCTAGGGCGGCAAGGCGTGGGCTAGAGAGGTGAGGCCGAGCGATAGCTCGGCCGTGTTGCGCAGCGGGTTTGTGGTGCCGAGGTTACAACGGCTCCAGCAGGCTGATCTGTTCTTCTTCCTGCAGTATCGGTGCAAAGGCGCTGATGCTGTCGCGGCGCGATTCGGAGCTTTCCCAGCGCTGCCAGGAGTGCATGTTTTGCCAGGTGACCATGATGATGCGGCGGTTGGGCTGCTCCATGTCACGGAAGGATTCGCCGGAGATAAAACCGGGGGACTGTACGGCAGCGGCAAGCACGCGCCGGGCGACCTCTTCGTAGGGTTGTTCCAGACCTTCTGCAATCACACGTTCAATCAGCACTTTGATCATCTTGCTTCCTTACCCGGCAGGGGTGTTGTGACTCTAACTCCAGTGTCGGTCGCCGCCGGGCGTCTGGCAAGCCCGGGATGATTGCGGGATAATCGCCAACTTGTTGATTCAACCGAGCCTTGCCATGACCGATTCCGCCGCTACGACCCTGGATACCCGTGGGCTGACCTGCCCGGAACCGGTGATGATGCTGCACAACGCGGTGCGCGATGTGGCTGCGGGTGAGTTGGTGCAGGTGCTGGCCACCGACCCCTCCACGCAGCGCGACATTCCGCGCTTCTGCAGCTTTCTCGGCCATGAGCTGCTGGAGCAGCACGAGGCCGACGGAGTCTTTCATTACCTGATTCGCAAGGCGGACTGAGCAGGCCGAATCAATCTGCGTTGCCCTGATCTCTTTGCTCCCAGCCCGCTTGCCCCGGCTGTGACTGGCACGCGCCCAGTTGCTGTTGCCAGGCATCCGTGTGCTCTGTGAGCGCGGCCTGGTATTACTCCCAGAGGCTCTGCGGTGTACCGGCCAGTTGATCGAGCGCAGCGGCAGTGGCGGGCGGTATGCCGGGCACCGCGCGCAGCGCGATGATGGATTCTGACCAGGCCTGGCCCAAGCGTTGCAGTTGCGCCAGGTACGGCTGTATCTCGCCCGCATAGAACAGCACAAACACATTGAGCAGCACCTTGGACCGCGCCGACGGTGTGCCCATGGGGCACAGGTAGCGGCCCGGTTGCGCCTGCAGCATGGCGGTGGCCTGTTGCAGGCCATGGCGGGTTTGGGCGAGGGCGGTGATCAGTTGGCTGCCGTTGGGGCTGCGCTGCAGCGTTTGCAGGGGCTGCTCGATTCGCTCCAGTGCCGGCGGTAGCTGCGCTGGCAGGCCGGCTCCGATGGCGGTCAATTGCTGCAGCGCGGCAAGCGCGGCGCTGTCATCCAGGGGCTGCTCCTGCACGGGTAACGGCGTATCGGCAAAGCGCAGATAGCCGGCCAGCTCGGTACTGGTATTGATGGTGTTCCAGTAGACCTGCGGCAGCTGGCTGCGCTTGCGCTCGGCAATGGCGCTCAGCTCGCTGCGCAGTGGTTGCTGGTCGGGCGCGCTCAGGGTGCCAAGGCACTGCTCCATGGCGCGCAGCAGCTCACCTTCATAGGCCAGGCGGCTGCTCCAGGGCATTACCTTGCCCAGCACGCTGTTGCGCTCGGCCACGCGCTGCTGCAGTGGCCGGCATGGGTTCACGTCTACCAGCAGCTCCAAAAGGCCGATGCGCTCTGCCGGGATGCTGTACAGGCTGTCGCGGCGCTCGGGCAGACGGTAGCGGCTGAGGCTGTCGGCGGGAAAAGGCTGCCAGTCCTGGCGCAGCACCCGGCCCAAGCGATCCAGATAATTCTCCATCTGCTGCTCGGCCGCCGGTTGTGGTCGGCAGCCAGTCAGCAGCAGAGTGCTCAGCAGGGTGATAAATAAGGTGGCCAGGCGCATGGGTACAGTATAGAGAAATTAAACCTCTGCCTGCCGTTGCCCCAGCCCGCGTTGCAGGCCGGGTTTGCGGCTGACCGCGCGCAGACGCAAGCCCAGAAACAGCGCCGCACTGCTCAAGCCCACAATCAGGCCCAGCCAAAAGCCGGCCGGCCCGCGCGCCGGGCCCAGCCAGTCGGTCAGCCCCAGAATGCAGCCGGTGGGCAGGCCGATCAGCCAGTAGGCAATCATGGTCAGCAGCATTGGCAGGCGGGTGTCCTGAAAGCCCCGCAGCGCACCGGCACAGGCGACCTGAATAGCGTCCGAAAACTGATAGAGCGCAGCCAGTGCCAGCAGGCTGGCGGCCAGGCTGATGACCTCGCGGTCCTGGGTGTAGATCTGTGGAATCTGCTGCGCCAGGGTGTACATCGCGGTCGCGGCCAGTGCGGCAAACACCAGCGCCAGTACCAGCCCCACCTTGGTTGCCAGCATGGCATCGCGGGCGCCGCTGCGGCCCAGGTTATGGCCCACGCGCACGGTGATGGCCAGGCCCAGGCTGAAGGGCACCATAAACACCAGCGAGGAGAAGTTGATGGTTACCTGATGCGAGGCCACCACCACCGCGCCCAGGCTGCCGATCAACAGAGCGATCACGGCGAACATGCTGGTCTCGGCAAACAGCGCAATACCAATGGGAAAGCCCAGGCCGATCAGTTCGCCCTGAGTACGCGCGTGCGGCCAGTCGAAGCGCTCGAACAGCCCGCAGGGTTGATAAAAGCGTGCGCGCTTGAGGTGAAACAGCATGCAGCCGAGCATGGCCCACATCACCAGCGCGGTGGCGACGCCGCAGCCCACTGCGCCCATGGCTGGAAAACCGAACTTGCCATACACGAGCACATAGTTGGCCGGTACGTTGATCACCAGCCCGATAAAGCCGATCAGCATGGCCGGTTTGGTACGCGACAGGCCGTCGGTCAGCCCGCGCAGGGCCAGCATCAGCCCGACCGCGGGAAAGCCCAGCGAAATGGCCAAGAGGTAGTCCAGCGTGACCGGCACCAGCTGCGGTTCGACCTTCATCCACATCAGCACCGGTTGCATCAGGTTGAGAAACAGCAGACACAACAGACCGAGGATCAGCCCGAGCCAGGCACCCTGGCGCACCAGCGCGCCGGTCTCGCTGACGCGCCCTGCGCCGCTGGCAGCGGCCACCTTGGAGGTGAGGATCATCATCACCCCGGTCAAAAACAGCAGGGTAGGGATCCAGAACGAGTTGCCCAGCGCCACGGCGGCCAGGGCTTCGGCGCTAACGCGGCCGGCCATGGCGGTGTCGACAAAGCCCAGCAGGGTGTGCGCCATTTGCGCAGCGATGATCGGCAGCACCAGCACAATCAATGCCCGCAGCTCTGTTACAATGCGCGCCCTGGTGGGTTGGGGAGGTGTCTGGTTCATGTGTTGACTGGCTGCCGAGAAAAACCGCCAATGCTAGCAATTTAGCCGCCATTGTCCAGCCAACTTTATTATTCTTGCTCAGCCCTATGCCGCATCACTATCAGGATTTGATCACGCTGTTTGATGACTGCTTTCTGGCGGACTACAACACTTGCCTGCGTGGCGGCTACCCGGAGCCGGAATACCTGCCCGCTGATGCCAGCGAGCCGCATCACCGTATTCTCTTTACCCGTGATTATTTCCGCAGCGCCCTGCATGAGGTGGCGCACTGGTGTGTGGCCGGGCCCGAGCGCAGGTTGTTGCCGGACTTTGGTTACTGGTACGCGCCGGATGGCCGCAGTGCCGAGCAGCAGCGCACCTTTGAGCAGGTAGAGGTGAAGCCCCAGGCGCTGGAGCTGATTTTCTGTCTGGCTGCCGGCCACCGCTTTGATGTGAGCACCGACAACCTCAGTGGCGAGGCAACAGACCCGGCGCCATTTCGCGCCCGCGTGCGTGAGCAGGCTCGTGCCTATCTCAGCGGTGGGCTGGGCGAGCGCCCGCAGCGTTACAGTGCCGCGCTGCTCGCCCATTACCGTCCCGGCGTAGCCTGGTCTGCCTTGCTGGACGAGGTCTGAGCCTCATACCGGTAACGGCACCACCCGCGCCCCGCCAATACTGCTGATGCGCTCGGCCGGCTCCGCACCGGTGTCCAGGCTGGGCGCCAGATAACCCAGCACCGCATCGCGGGTTTGCGCCCAGGCCTCGCGGCTTTCCATATCCAGAAAATGCCCTGCGCCGCGTACGGTGGCAAAGCGGCAATGGCGGATATAGCGATTGAAATGCCGCGCATCCTCCGGGCTGGTGTAGCGGTCCAGATCGCCGTTGACGAACAGAATCGGCGTGTCGATATCGGCGCTGCCGCGCAGATAGCAGCGGGTGTCCTGGGTCAGTACCTGGCTTACGTGAAAGGCCATCTGGTGGTACTCGTGCTCGTCCAGGCTGACGATGTGTCGAAAGTTGAAGCGCTTGACCAGCGACGGCAGGTGCTCGCCAATGGTGCTGTTGAGCAGCTCGCCCAGGGCCTTGCGCTCGCAGTTGACCAGCAGGTCGATGCCGCGCTCCAGGTAGTCGCGCATCGCCGAGTTGATCAGCGGCGAGAAGGCCAGAATAACCGCCTTGCGGATACGCGCCGGGCGCTGCGCCAGGGCCAGCAGGGCAGAGGCACCGCCCCAGGAAAAGGACATCAGGTGATCGGCCCGGTAGCGCTCGATCAGCTCCAGCAGGATGCTCGCCTCCTGCTCCTTGGTGATCGGCCGGCGATTGCTGTTGTACTGCTTGGACTGGCCCGCGTAGGGCTCATCAAACAACACCACATTAAAGTGCGGCTGCAGGTAGCGCACGGTCTGGGCGAAGGCGGCAGTGGTGGCCAGCGAACCGTTGACCAGAATCACCGTGCCTTGCGGCGCCGGGCTGCTGTAATAGTGGGTGTGGACGCGCAAGCCGCCCAGGGTTTCCACAACGTCGTGTTCTGCTTTCATATTCCCTGTCTCCAGTGTTGGCGTGGCTCGACCCGGCGGACGAGCGATACAGGGCAGTGCAGGCAAAGGGCCTTGGCGCAAACGCAGAAGGTCGCCGGGCGCACAGCGGCAGCGCCGGAAATTGAACATTGTTGTGGTGGCGACAGGGTGGTGAGGACAGTCCCGGGCGCGGCGCAGTGGGCGGTGCGCGGTGCGTTCCGGTACTCAGGCAGGTCCTGCAAAAACGAGGGTGTCCCTCGAAAAAACGCTTGGAATGGTTATCGGACTGAAAAGTCACATCCAGACTCTGACTTGCAGTTAAGCAGTGCCGCTGTCTCGACGCAAGGGCGATGTTGCATCAATGCGACAAACTGCAGTTGTCTGCAGAAATCGCTCCTTTGCTTGCCCGGCTGGACAGCACGCATCGCCCCCTCGACAATGGCTCATCATGCCTGCTCAAGTGACCTTTCATGCATATTGTTGCTGACGAAAACATCCCCCTGCTGGACGCCTTTTTTGCCCCGCTGGGCCGCATTACCCGGCTGCCCGGCCGGCAGATCAGCCACCAGGACCTGACCGACGCCGACGCGCTGATTGTACGCTCGGTCACCCGTGTAGACCCGCAACTGCTGGCGGGCACCCCGGTACGCTTTGTCGGCACCTGCACCATCGGCACCGACCATCTGGACTTGCCCGGCCTGGCCGCCGCCGGCGTCACCGTCGCCAGCGCGCCGGGCTGCAACGCCCGTGGTGTGGTCGAATATGTACTCAGCTGTCTGCTGACCCTGAGCGAGCGCACCGGGCTGGACTGGCGCACGCGGCGCGTGGGTATTGTCGGCGTGGGCGAGGTGGGCGGGCGCCTGGCAAAAACGCTCACCGCCCTCGGGGTTGATTGCCTGCTCTGCGACCCGCCGCGCGCCGCCCTTGGTGAGGCCGGCTTTGCACCGCTGGATCAACTGCTGAGCGAATGCGACGTCATCAGCTGCCACGTGCCCCTGACCCGCACTGGCGCCGATGCCACCTGGCACCTGCTGGATGCCGGCCGCCTGGTTGCCCTGCGCCCCGGCGCCTGGCTGATCAACAGCAGCCGTGGCCCGGTGATCGACAACCACGCGCTCAAGGCCGTACTGGCCGAACGGGCTGATCTGCAGGTGGCGCTGGATGTCTGGGAGCAAGAGCCGCAAGTTGACTGCGAGCTGCTGCAGCGCTGCGCGCTGGGCACCCCGCACATTGCTGGTTACAGCCTGGACGGCAAGCTGCGCGGCACCGAGCAGATCTACCGCGCCCTGTGCGCCAGCCTGGGCCAGAGCGCACCGCTCAGCCTCGACAGCCTGGCGCCCGAGGCGGGCAGGGCGCAGCTGCAGTTTGCCGCCGGCACCCCGGCGCAATGGCTGCTCGAACGTTCACTCAGACAGGTTTACGATGTGCGCGATGACGACGCCCGTTTTCGTGCAGCCATGCTGCCGCTGGCCGGGCAAAGCACCGCTCAGGCGTTTGATGCACTGCGCAAGGGATACCCGCTGCGCCGCGAATGCCCCGAGGTTGAGGTGCGGCACAGCGAAGGTGAAGACGCGGCGGCGCTGCTTGCCGCCGCCGGATTCAGGCGCTGAAGCGCGGGCGCGCCGGCACCCACTGTTGTTCCAGCTCCTGACAGGCCTGCTGGATCATCTGTTCGGTGATGGCAATCTCGCGGCCGTCTTCATCGATCAGATGACCGCCCACGCAATGGGACGGATGAATCAGGATGTCGGCACTTTCACGGCACGGTTTCAGAGCATGCACATTCATGGTTGTCTCCCAAGTGGATGGCAGCCGAAGGCTTATTGGCTGCAGGCAGGATATGGCACTGGCATGACGGATTTGTGACATGACAAACAGCACACCCAACACCCGCTTCAGGCTCGGCCTGATCATCAACCCCCTGGCCGGCCTGGGTGGCCGCGCGGCCTTAAAGGGCTCGGACGGCGTAGCGGACGACGCCCTGGCCATGGGCGTCGAGCCCCAGGCGCACAACCGCGTGCGTCAGACACTGGAGCACCTGTTACCCCTGCGCGAGCGCTTGCAGATCCTCAGCGCCCCCGGCCCCATGGGCGCCGATCTGCTGGCAGGCATGGGCTTTGACGCACAGGTGGTCGGCCAGCTGACCAACCCGCCGCACACCAGCGCCGACGACACCGAAACCATCGCCCGGCAAATGCACCAGCAGGGCGTTGACCTGCTGCTGTTTGCCGGCGGCGACGGCACCGCGCGCAACATCTGCAACCAGCTGGACAGCACTCAATTGGTGCTCGGCATTCCGGCCGGGGTAAAAATTCACTCCGGCGTTTACGCCGTTAACCCACGCGCCGCCGGTGAGCTGGTTGCGCTGCTGGTGCAGGGCGAGCTGGTGCGTCTGCGCGAAGCCGACGTGCGCGACATTGACGAGCAGGCCTTTCGCAACGGCCAGGTGCGCACACGCCATTATGGCGAGCTGGCCGTGCCGGAAGAGGGCCGCTTTGTGCAGCAGGTCAAACAGGGCGGCCGTGAAGTAGAAACCCTGGTACTCGACGACATCGCCGCCGGCCTGCAGGAAGAACAAGACGACAACACCGGCTGGATTCTCGGCCCCGGCTCCACCACCCTCGGCCTGCTGGAAGCCATGGGGCTGGAAGGCACCCTGCTAGGCGTGGACGTGCTCAAGGATGGCGAGCTCCTCCTGCGTGACGCCACCGAACAGCAACTTTGGGAGCAGGTAGAGCAGGGCGGCGACTGGCGCATACTGGTCACCGCCATCGGCGGCCAGGGCCACATACTCGGGCGCGGCAACCAGCAACTGTCACCCCGCATCATCCGCGCCGTCGGGCTGGACAATCTGCTTGTGGTCGCCACCAAAACCAAACTCCGCAGCCTCGCCGGCCGCCCGTTTTTGGTGGACACCGGCGACAGCCAACTCGACACCGACCTCAGCGGCCTACGACGCGTACTCAGCGGCTACCGCGAAGAGATGCTTTACCCCGTGAGCTGGAAGGCCGAATAACCTTCCAGCGTCTCTTTACCGCGCACCACAATAGCGCTAAGTTCAATGCAGGCATGACGCCAGCAACAGGACCAACGGATGGCCACCACCCCCGCAGCAACACCCAACCCCAACTCCCCTCGCATACTGACCCCGGCGCTTACGCGCTCGGCGCGGTTGCGCGCGTGCAGCTTGCTGTATGGGGCCGGAAGTGATGATTGGCGTGAAAAAGAAGCGGTCAAGCGAATACGGGCTGTGTTGCCAAGGCACAGTTTTTTATGGATTTAGTTGGGCGAGAGGGCGTTGATATGCGGACATCACTGATATGCAATGATGAAGCCTTCGGTTCACTCAGCTGTTAAAGCTATGATGCACTAAGAATACAGAGGCCTACGAGTTGAAATTAGCAATTATATTTGGTGTTAGTGAATACCAGAACTATACATCCCTCGATGCATGTAAAAATGATGCTGAACTAGTTAATAAGATTTTTCTGAAGCTAGGCAAGTTTGATGACATGTGTGTCTTGGCTGGAAATATCAAAGGATTCGAGGCTAAGCAAAAACTTACAGAATTTGTAAACAACCACAAAAATGCATCGGTAGACGAACTTGTTTTCTACTACACAGGTCATGGGGCAAGATTTGATGACGACTTTTTCTATGTCTTTTCCGACTTTAATGAGAAGAGAAAAGAGGTTACGGCGCTAAGAAACTCTGAACTGGATGGCCTGATTAGAAATCTGAGCCCAGGCCTGACAGTGAAGGTTATTGATGCTTGTTACTCGGGTTCTACCTATATAAAGTCTGAAGACGATATCAAGCCTACCCTTGAAAAGTCCGCAAAAGAAAACAAACTTGGTAATTTATACTTCCTTCATTCCTCTAGCTCAGAAGAAACTTCTCTAGCTAATGATTTATATAGCTTTTTTACTTACAGCTTTTGCAGGTCAGTAACTGATCTGGATGGAGCCATCCGCTATAGAGATATCATGGCTTATGTGGCAGATGACATGTCTCAGAAAGGATACCCGAAACCTACATTCGTAGTTCAAGCGGATAATACGGAGGTGTTTGGTGAAATAGACTCTGATTTTAAAAAATATGTTAAAGAGTGTCTCAATATTCAGGGTGATGATATTGATGAAGAAGAGGGCAATGAAAAAGAAGAGAAAAGTGAGACTGAAAAGGAAGATGATTTTTTAAAGGAAATACAGAGAAAAAGTGAAGAAGAGTTCTGCTCTAAAGATGAGGCTCTAAAAAATATTTCCCTGATTAATGTCTTGCTTGAAGAGTCCAGTTGGCCAGACCAAATTTTGAAGGTCTTTGGCATTGAAGTAGAGAGCATTGAATATGCCAGCTCCATTAAAAACAGCGCGGAGATTGGTAGGTGGCTAAACCAAGAGTCAGATGATAACTACTTTGCAAAACCGACTTATGACTCTGAGACTTATTATGAAGAAGAGTATAAGAAACTTCCTAAAAAGCCGTCTAGGGCGACGGACATGCTTGGTAGTTTATATTCATTAAGACGATCCCTAGGGTTAGATGATGAGTACGAATATAAATTAGAAAAAGTAGAAAAAACACGCAAGTTCGTTGATGGATTTGAATATACCGCTGACTCCCCATATCGAGGCTTGCAATTGATGTTTAAACCCAAATATGCATCAGTTGAAAATTACGCAGTAACGATAGTTTTAATATTCTCCCGCAAGGATTTAGTGTTTTTTGTAGCAAGGGAGGTCCTTCCATATCAAAGCTGGGATGGCATCGAAAGGCCAAGGTGCAGAAACTGGAAAACTAAAACAGTTTTGTTGAAGAAGGAATCAGAAATTAAAGGCTATATCAGTGAGCTAATATCATCCATATCAGTATTTATTTCTGAAGACATTAAAGGAAAGCTGGGAGATTAGCTTTAACAAGGCGCTGCTGTCGGACAAATTTTCCGCTGCGCTCCAAATTTGCCGCAGAGCGCGGCGTTATATGTAAGGGGGTAATTCTTGAGTAACGAGAAATCTAGAAGATCCCTTGAGGGTGTGGAAAAAACGTTTTACGAAACCATGAGTAAAAACACAGTTTTTTCATCGTTGAATCGTTCTGCTTCAGCGCTAGAAAAACTGGCGGAAAATACTCAAACACTGGCAGCTGAAATGAAAAGCGCGAGTGAGTCATCTACAAGGTTAACTACTAGCCTAAATCGGCTAACATTGGCCGCAGTTATCATCGCTGGCGGCGCTTTGATTTTAGAGGCTGTAAAGCTGTGCATCGGCAAATAACCCATAACAAGTTACTAGATTTCGTTCCGGCCACAAACAATATGTCCTCCACGGGACTGCCTACGCTAAGCTGCGGCAGCCCATTAGTAGTGCGTTGTGCGCTACAGGTTTCGAGGTGGGTAATGAATAAGGAGCAGCTTCTTAGCTTGCTGGGTTCTCTGATTCGAGTCTCTGACGGTGAATTGGTTGAGAACAGGTCTTGCTTTCCTTGCCCTGAGCGTGATCGAGAAAAATATATTGTTGCACGAGACAGCATTCAGAAAATGGTTGCTGAGGCAGATATTAGTAAGTCTGAGTTATTTCAAGCTGAAATAGCTGGAAAGTCAGCGGAGTATTCTGCAATGAAGGCGAGGATCCTGAGCGCTCCAACTAAGAGAGCGGAGCATAGGAGCAGGCTTTTAAATAAATTAACTGACCTTGGGTCGGTGGGGGAAGCGGGCCATTACATCAATGCTGAGCATCATGGTTTGTACAATGAACTCATTCGTGTGCTTTCTGAGTGCCATGATGCATAACAAGCGGCGGCAGTCAGACCAAATTTCCGCTCTCGCGTCGCTCCAATTTTCCTGCTCTGCTGGGCGTTATGCAACCCAAGAGTAATGATCGGATTATGGAAGATAGAATAATATTGCTTTCAAGAACTGACGATTTCTTTTCAAAGCATTGGAATGTAGATGTACAGCCTCCTGTCTGGTCAAAGCCTTCGGAATGGGTTGGTTCGGTCCCCAACTTTAATCTAGGAGGCGTTTACGCACTGTTTAAGGGGGATGAGCTTATCTACATCGGATTGGGAGTCAGCCGAGGTGGAGGGAGTTACCCCGATAGTGGCCTTAGTCGCAGATTGATGGCTCACGTATATAGAAGTGCGCCAAAGGAGTCGAAAAAAGATGCGATACCAAGAGAAAAATGGGAAAAAGCTGGCTTAACTAGTATCTCGACGATTGGTTTCCCTGCTGAGTATAACTATATGGCTTCATCCATTGAGGATTTCCTTATTGGTGTGATTAACCCACCATTTAATAACGTCAAAAGAAAAAATGCATAACAAGCCCAAGCAGGCGGGGATAAACTGTCCGCTGTGCTCCAAATTTACACAAAAATGCTCTCCACAATACGTGCAGGTGAGCAAGGCGTTGTGCGTTAACTGATATGAGCATGTTCTTTTGGGTTGGCATCGGTGGTCTGGTTTTAGTTTGTGTCTATGGGTTCAGAAAATGGGATGGCCGCCCCGTAGATTGGGCCCCAGAGGAGGTTATGAAGCTCCTTGATTCGTGGGTCAATGACGATGTTGACTACAAGGCTTGGGACTACTTTGAGGCTTGTAAAATCGCTGATCCAAGGTTGGAGGCTATCCGGCTGCGAGCAATTGAAGCCACATGGTTGAACTCGCCATACGTCCAGCTTTGCGGTGAGCGCGGTGAAAGCCTCAACGAGCAAGGTAAAGAGCTGTTTAAGGAATTAAAGGCACAGTGCATGTAAGCCCTTCAGTGCCTTGGTGCTAGATGCAACATGTTCTGAGGCGGAAGGATGGGCGCGGAGCGCCGGTCCAGGGAAGGGTGCAGTGAGCCTAGTTTCGGGCTTTCGCATCAACACACAGCAGTGACCAAGGATATAGGAGCAAACAGTGGACGTTTCGAAAGAGGTCAAGGATGGTCAGGCGGTTTACACGCGGTCGGTTTTGTCGATTTATGATTTGTGGGTGTTAGGCGTTTCGAACAGCTACATCTGGAAGTGCCCGACGCGGCACATTCTCAAGCACTTCAACTCGCACGTGAGTGCGAACCACCTGGATGTCGGCGTTGGCACGGGCTACTACCTGGACAAAGGCACTTTCCCTGATCGTGCGCCCCGCATCGCTCTGATGGACCTCAACGCCAACAGCCTGGATGAGTCTAGCAAGCGCATCAGCCGCTATCGGCCCGAGGCGTACCAGGTGAATGTGATGGACCGGATCACGCTTGATATTGCGCCGTTTGATTCGATCTCGGTGAACTATCTGTTTCATTGCCTGCCCGGCAGTCTGGAAACCAAACTGTGCGTGCTGGACAACCTCAGCCCTTACCTGAATAACGGCGGCGTGATCTTTGGCTCGACTATTTTGTCCAGCGCCGAGGGGGCAAGCGCCGCAGCCAAAAAGCTGATGGCCATCTATAACAAGAAGGGCATTTTCAGCAACGCTGACGACCGCTACGAGGCGCTTGAGAGTTACCTTTCAGCGCATTATGAACACTATGAGTTGCAGCGAATTGGCTGTGTGGTGCTGTTCAGTGTGCGGGGACGATTGGCTGGCTAGGGCAAGGAGCTATTGGCTACTCGTTATCCGCCGTTTATAAGCGCAGTATCGGCCTTTCTACGGGCAGCCAAAGCCACACTGACGGCAGGGTGCGTAAGATTGCAGATCAGTTTTACGCGCCTGTGCATGCTGTGGGTACGCCAATGTATACCCCGCAGTACAAGGCGCATTGGGTGGCGAGCCCAGTTTGCGATGCCGGCTGGACCGACTGCCAGTGGCATGCTGTGCCACCTGTACCGCGCCACATCTCGTAAATTCACCCAGTCAGCGTTTCAGGCGCTGAGAATCAAAGGATCGCTATGGCTTTCGATTTGTACGCGGGTAGTCTGAGCACAAGCATTGAGCACCACGAAGAAGGTATTTTCGGGTTTGCGGACGCCGATAAGCATCCTCAGCTCAGCAGAATGAAGGCGTCCTTTTACAGCGACCCGGCGTTTTCGCCTGAACAAAGCAATGATCTGGTTCATGAATTGATATCGCTTATTCCTGCGGTCGAGAGCAATAAAGAGACCAAGTACTTGGCCTCGGTGCTGAGCAGGCTCCTGGTCTTTTTTAGCGCAGCCTATGTTAATGATGAGCAGGTACGCAGCGAGAGTGACTAATTCATCACTCATGCTCAAAATAGAGGCCTGCCTGTGCCGGAAAGCAGGATCTCATCCTGCTTATCAACAGCGACATAGGCTAATGCTCTCCAGGCGCACTGGGATGCGTTTTTACGGCATTTAACTGCGTGGATTGGCGTTGTGTCATCGGGTAGGGGCGCCCGTTGTCTGCGCTACATTGGCTTTTCTTACTGCTGTACCTTCGCCTGTCGGCGGGCGTTGCTATTGGATGTGACACGCGATGGATAACTTTTTTGAGAGCCCGTTCAAGGGGAAGGTGCTTGCTGAGCAGGTGACCAATCCGAACATCAAGGTAGGGCGTTTCAGCTATTACTCGGGCTACTACCACGGGCATTCGTTTGACGATTGTGCCCGTTATCTGCTGCCTGATCGCGATGATGTGGACAAGCTGATCATTGGCAGCTTTTGCTCCATCGGCTCAGGCGCCGCCTTTGTCATGGCGGGTAATCAGGGGCACCGGTACGACTGGGTTTCTTCCTTTCCGTTCTTCTACATGAACGAAGAGCCAGCCTTTACAACGGCGGTGGATGCGTTTGAAAAGGCAGGCGATACCGTCATCGGCAATGATGTATGGATCGGCTCGGAGGCCATGATCATGCCGGGCGTGACGGTGGGTCATGGTGCGGTGATTGGCAGCCGGGCGCTGGTTACCAAGGATGTAGAGCCCTACACCATTGTCGGTGGCAACCCCGCCAGGGCGATCAGAAAGCGCTTTGCTGACGAGGAGATTCGCATGCTGCTTGAGATGTGCTGGTGGGACTGGCCGTTGGAGCAGCTTGAGCGTGCGATGCCGCTGTTGTGCTCGTCTGACATCACTGGGCTGTATCAGCTGTGGCAAGGCCGTGTGGTTGAGCAGGGGTAGTTGCCGGTTGTTGCTTCACAATCCTTTTGAGGTGCTGTTTTGACTTGGGAAAGTGGTATTTCATTCTTTCTGGCGGTGTTGATTTTCGGCGTGACGCCTGGCCCCGGGGTGTTCGCGATTCTGGCGCGTGCGCTGGTTTGTGGTGCACGCTCGTGCTTTTGGCTGGCCCTGGGCATGACGGTCAGCGACATGCTTTATCTCATCGCCGCCTGTATTGGGCTTGCTGCGCTGGCGACCCACTGGGGTGAGGTGTTTACGCTGATTCGTATTGCCGGCGCGGTTTATCTGGCCTATCTGGGCTGGAAGATGTGGACGGCGCCGCTCGACCTGCAGCAGACCCAAGCCGCACCCGGTGCCCGTGGCGGCGCCCTGAGCTTTTTGCAGGGCTTTCTTATCTCTGCCTCCAACCCCAAGGTGATCCTGTTTTATATCGCCTTTTTGCCAACCTTTATGGATCTGGATGCGCTGACCCGCGCAGACATTGGCGTGGCCGCGTTGCTGACGCTGGTGGGGCTGATGATCGGGTTGATGAGCATTGCCCTGTTCTCCGCCAGGGCACGGCGGTTCTTTACCTCAGAGGCGTCGGTCAGTCGGCTGAACAAGGGCGCAGGGTCGATTATGGTCATGGCGGCAGCGTATCTGGCCTCCCGCCATTAGCCGCGTCAGCGCTGGCTGCTGTCGCCAGCTGCGACGTCTTCTACCGCTACATGATCGGGGAATCGGCTGATCAGCACTGCCAGCACAAAGCCCACGCTCAGTACTGCGATGGTGTAGCTGAAGGCGGCGACAAAACCGCCGGTTCGCTCGATCAGCCAGCCGGCGATGGCCGGGCCGAGAAACTGGCCCACGGCGAAGAACAGGGTGGCAAAACTGAAGGCGACCGGAATATAGCGTGGGGCGACCTGCTCGGTAGCGCTGGTCTGCACCATGGAAAACACGCCGTTCACCGATATCCCCATAAGCAGATAGTGCACAAAGAAGTAGGGTAGGGACTGGTCGATCAGCGGCAGCGCCATGGCGCCGATCACCATCAGCAGCGACAGGGCCAGTGCGTTGCCGCGCCCGGTGTAGTCCGACAGCCAGCCCCACACCGGCGAGGCGCCAATCGACAACAACCCCATAAGCGCCACGTAACGCCCGGCCACCGCAGCGCTGTGGCCGCTTTCGACCATGTAGCTGACCATGAACACCGTTTGCACGATATAGCCCAGGCCCACCGCGCCGTAGGCGCAGGCAACGATCAGCACGCGCGGGTTGCGGTAGATGCGCTGTTTTTCCAGGGCTGAGAGTTTGCCGTTGCTACTTTGTGCCGGTTGCGGCGGGTTGCGGATATACAGAGCGATCAGCACCGTGACCAGCAGTGCGATAACCGCAAATAGCCCCCAGCTGATGCGCCAGCCTTGATCGCCAAGCCGGGCCAGCAGATAGGGCACCATCATGCCGGTGATCAGTGTGCTGATACCCACACCGCTGCTCATGCCGCCAATGGCCAGGCCGCGCCGCTCCGGAAACCAGGAAGCCAGCAGCGATACCATGGGCGCGAACACAAAGGCTGAGCCAAACCCCAAAAGCCCCATCCAGAGCACCGCCAGCCAGAAGTTCGAGGCCCAGACCAGCCCGGTGAAGCCCACCAGCACCGTGATCATGCCGAACAGAATCGACGCCTTGGTGCCCCAGCGGGCGGCGGCCAGCCCGCCGGCCAGCACAAAGCAGACGTAGCTGAGGGCGGTCACGGTGCTGAGCATGCCGGCCTGCTGATAGCTCAGGCCAAGGTCGGCGCGCATGGAAGGCAGAATGACGCCATAGGCCAGGCGGCCAAAGCCAATCACCACCAGTGCGCTGAGCATGGCGCACAGCACGGTGATAAGCATGTTCGGGCGGTCGGTGCGCGATGCCATGGGGTGTCTCTTGTTGTTGTGATGTGGGCGGGTCAGGCAAGTGCCGATCGTTACGCAGGACGTGCGGCGCTGATCGGTGTTCAGCAAACAGTGAACGCCAGCCGGCAGCCAAGTGCCATGAGGATAACGCCTGTTGTTGGTGCTGCATTCACCTGCGGTGATGACGTTGCTGCGGGCAGGGCGGTGGTGTTCACCGCGGGTCAGTTTCCGGCGCGCAAGGGCGTACCGGAGTCCAGGGAAGCGCTGAACAATTCCGCATGCCCTCTGGCGTTCAGCCTGATCGCCCCGCAGGGCGAGCGCTCAAGCATACACCTGCTGCGTTGCGCTGCTTGCCAATAGAACCACTATTGGCCGCACATCGCGCCTTGCATCTGCACGCTTGAGCACTCGCAGAGGGCATGTGGAATTGATCAGTGCTTCCCGAGGCCGAACTTCAGCCGAGCTGAACGGCGGGCGCTTGCGGGCGCGGGATGCTCACTTTCTCGGTAGGCGCCATGACGGTGGCGGTGCCGTCGACAACCTGTTTGCCATCCTGGTTGATCACGCGGGTGGCGATTTTGACGCGGTTTTTTGGCAGCTTCTCGAGGATTTCCAGCTCAATGGTGACGGTGTCACCCAGGCGTACCGGACGCAGGAAGCTCAGCTCCTGACCGATGTAGATGGTGCCAGGCCCTGGTAGCTCGCAGGCGATTGCGGCGGAGATCAGCGCGCCGGAGAACATGCCGTGGGCAATGCGGCCCTTGAACGGGGTGGCGGCAGCAAAGTCCTCATCCAGATGCACCGGGTTGACGTCGCCGGAGACGGCGGCAAACAGCAGCAGGTCGCGTTCTTCTACCTGGTGGCTAAGGCTGGCGCGCTCGCCGATGGCCAGTTCGTCGTAGGTGCGGTTTTCAAGGGTTTGCATCAGTGCGGCTCCGTTGCGATAGGGCGGTCAGGTGGGGCGCTAGCCAGGCGAGCAGGTCCTGCGTTACTTCGGCTCGGTTGGTCTCGTTGAAGACTTCATGGCGGGCGCCCGGGTAAAGGCGCAATTCTACCTGCTCCAGTCCAGCCTCGCGCAAGCGCCCCTGCAGTTTCTCCAGGCCGCCGCCGGCGCTGATGGGGTCTGCGTCGCCGCCGATGATTAGTACGGGTAGGTCGGGGCGGATGGCAGCCAATTGCTGCGGGCTGCGGATATCCAGCAGCGCTTGGGCAAGGCAGCGCCAGTAGTGGCAGCAAAGGACAAATCCGCACAGTGGGTCTGCAACATAGCGGTCAACCTGCTGGGTATCCCGGCTGAGCCAGTCAAAGGCCGTACGGTTAGGGGCAAAGGCGCGGTTGTATTGGGCAAAGGACAGCCGGTCGAGCGCCTTGGCCGGAGACTGCGCGCCGCGCAGCAGCCCTTCGATACGCGCCACTACGCCGGCCATGGCGCTGAGCCCTGCGGGTTGGGCGTGGCTGCCGCTGAGTACGGCGATATCGACCAGGGCGCTGTGCTCAATCAGCACGCTCTGGGCCAAGTAAGAACCCATGCTATGACCCAGCAAAATGATCGGCTGACCGGGGTGGGCCACCCGGGTGCGCTGCAGCAACAGTGCGACGTCAGCCACCAGGCTGTCCCAGTTGGCACTGGCTGGTAGCACGCCGCGCGGCATCTCTGGGGTGCTGGCACCGTGGCCGCGCAGGTCCAGCGCCTGCACGCTGATGCCCTGAGCGTTCAGCGCGTCGGCCAACGCGGCATAGCGGGCGCCGTGTTCGGCCATGCCATGGCAGATGACCATCTGCGCGTGAGCTGCACCATCGGCGGGCCAGTGGTACACGGCCAGGTTGGCGCCATCGCTGGTACTCAGGGTCTGCGGTGCTAAGGTGGGCTGCATGCTGACGTTGATCCTTTTTATGTTGTTGTTATGACTGAATATATAGCTGTGGTCAGGATAGTGCGTACGTCACGATATTCACAAACCAAATGAAACACTCTGGCATTTTGTATTTGCCCAAAGCCCTGATAGGTTTGTTCCACGTAAGGCTCCAGCGAGGGCCTCGGCCATGGCCGACACAAGAAAAGCATACGGGGAAAAGGAGAACAAAATGGATGCGTCTTTCTGGGCGGATAAGCGGCCACAGGGGATTCCGAACGATATCGATCTGAGCCAGTACAGCTCAATTATCGATGTCTTCAATCAGGCCTGTGTCAAACACGCTCAGCGGCCTGCCTTCAGCAACATGGGTGTCACGCTTACCTACGCCGACCTGGATCGTTACTCCGCTGCCTTTGCTGCCTATCTGCAGCAGCACACTGCGCTGCAGCCGGGTGACCGCATCGCCATCCAGATGCCCAACGTGCTGCAGTTCCCCATTGCGGTATTTGGTGCCATTCGCGCCGGTCTGGTGGTGGTCAACACCAACCCGCTGTACACCGCCCGCGAAATGCGGCACCAGTTCAAGGACTCCGGCGCCCGTGCGCTGATCTTCATGAACATGTTCGGCCACCTGGTCGAAGAAGTGCTCCCCGATACTGAAATCGAGTTTCTCTTTGAAGCGCGTCTGGGCGACATGCTGCCTGGCCTCAAGGGCACGCTGATCAACGCAGCGGTCAAGCACGTCAAAAAGATGGTGCCGAGCTACTCTCTGCCCAAGGCCGTTTCTTTCAAGGCTGCGCTCAAACGCTGCAAGGGCCAGCGCCCGACAGCCGTGACCCGCACCCTGGAAGACGTGGCCGTGCTGCAATACACCGGCGGCACCACTGGCGTTGCCAAGGGCGCCATGCTGACCCACGGCAACCTGGTCGCCAACATGCTGCAGGTGTACGCCAACATGCAGCAGATCGATAGCGAAGGTAAGAAAATTTCTGGCGAGCCGGGCGAGGTCATCATCGCGCCGCTGCCGCTGTACCACATCTTTGCCTTCACCGTTAACTGCATGTGCATGATGATTGCCGGCCACCACAACGTGCTGATCAGCAACCCGCGTGACATCCCCGGCTTTATCGAAGAGCTGAAGAAGTGGCAGTTCTCCTCGGTGGTTGGTCTGAACACCCTGTTCGTTGCGCTGATGGATCACCCGGACTTTGACAAACTGGATTTCTCCCGCCTCAAGAGCACCGGCTCCGGCGGCACCGCGCTGGTCAAGGCGACCGCCGAGCGCTGGGAAAAGCGCACCGGCTGCCGTATCGGCGAAGGTTATGGTCTGACCGAGTGTTCCCCGGTGGTGACTTCCAGCCCGGGTGACGGTCTGGCACGTATCGGTTCGGTTGGTCTGCCGGCCCCCGGCACGGCGCTGAAAGTCATCGATGAGAACGGCGTAGAGCAGGGCATTGGCGAGCGCGGCGAGCTGTGCGTCAAGGGTCCGCAGGTGATGAAAGGCTACTGGAATCGCCCGGAAGCCACCGATGAGGTGCTGGACGCCGAGGGTTGGTTCCGCACGGGCGACGTGGCCATCATCGACGAAGACGGCTTTGTCTCCATCGTTGACCGCATCAAGGATCTGATCATCGTCTCCGGCTTTAACGTCTACCCCAACGAGATCGAAGATGTGGTTGCCGCACACCCGAAAGTCGCCAACGCCGCGGCCATCGGTGTACCGGACGAGAAGTCCGGCGAGGCGGTCAAGCTGTTCGTGGTGCCCAACGACAAGAGCCTGACCATCGACGAGCTGAAAGAGTATTGCCGCGCCAACTTCACCGGCTACAAGGTGCCCAAGCAATACGAGATCCGCGAGTCGCTGCCCATGTCTGCTGTAGGCAAAATCCTGCGTCGCGAACTGCGCGACGAGTGACCGCCAAGGTTTGCGGGTGACCTCGCAGTCACCCGCAACGCCAGCCCTGACGCGCTCCGGAGCCTGTTCCGGGGTGCTGGTTTGCCTGTCTAAAAGCTGCTAGTCTTCGAGCACTTTGCTTCCCGTGATGCGCCTGTTCAGGGCATTTCAGGGCCAACATAAAGAGTGCCAAAGGCACCTAACGATAAGACAGCAGCGAACCCACTGCAGCAGACTCAGGAGCAGGCTAGATGCTTGAAAATTTTTGGAAGGATAAATATCCGGAAGGCGTTTCTTCAGAGATCAATCCCGATTCATACCCCAATGTTCTCGCGGTTCTGAAAGATTCCTGTCAACGTTTCGCCAACAAGCCTGCCTTCACCAACCTCGGCAAGACTCTGACCTACGGTGAGCTGTACACCCTGTCCGGTCAGTTTGCCGCCTACCTGCAACAGCACAGTGGCCTGCAACCGGGCGACCGCATCGCCATTCAGATGCCTAACGTGCTGCAGTACCCGATTGCCGTCTTTGGCGCCATGCGCGCCGGCTTTGTGGTGGTTAACACCAACCCGCTGTATACCAAGCGTGAGATGGAACACCAGTTCAACGACTCCGGTGCCAAGGCGCTGGTGTGTCTGGCCAACATGGCTCATCTGGCTGAAGATGTTGTGCCCAAGACCGGCGTCAAGCATGTGATCGTGACCGAAGTGGGCGACATGCTGCCGCCGCTCAAGCGTCTGCTGATCAATGCGGCGGTCAAGTATGTGAAGAAGATGGTGCCGGCTTACAATATCCCCGGCATGGTGCGTTTCAACGACGCGCTGGCCAAGGGCCGTGGCCAGAACTTTACTGACGCCAACCCCAAGAGCGAAGACATCGCCGTGCTGCAATACACCGGCGGCACGACCGGCGTAGCCAAGGGTGCCATGCTGACCCACCGCAACCTGGTGGCCAACATGCTGCAGTCCAAGGAACTGATGGCCTCCAACATGACCGATGGCGAAGAAGTGGTCATCTGTCCGCTGCCGCTGTATCACATCTACGCCTTCACCTTCCATTGCATGGCCATGATGGTGAGTGGTAACCACAACGTGCTGATCACCAACCCGCGTGATATTCCGGCCTTTGTCAAAGAGCTGTCCAAGTTCAAGTTCACCGGCTTTGTTGGCCTGAACACCCTGTTTGTTGCCCTGTGCAACGATGAGGGTTTCCGCGCGCTGGACTTCAGCAAGTTCAAGGTCACCCTGTCTGGCGGCATGGCGCTGCAACTGGCTACCGCCGAGCGCTGGAAAAAGGTGACCGGCTGCAACATCTGTGAAGGCTTCGGCATGACCGAAACCAGCCCGGTTGCCACCGTTAACCCGATCAGCAACATCCAGCTGGGCACCATTGGTATTCCGGTGCCTTCGACCCTGTGCAAGGTGATCGACGAAGACGGCAACGAGCTGCCGCTGGGCGAGCGTGGCGAGCTGTGCGTTAAGGGCCCGCAGGTGATGAAGGGCTACTGGCAGCGCCAGGAAGCCACCGACGAGATCCTGGACGCTGAGGGCTGGCTGAAAACCGGCGACATCGCGATCATCCAGGAAGACGGTTTCCTGCGTATCGTTGACCGCAAGAAGGACATGATTCTGGTCTCTGGCTTCAACGTTTATCCCAACGAGCTGGAAGACGTCATGGCCGCCATGCCGGGTGTGCAGCAGTGCGCTGCCATTGGCGTACCGGATGAAAAATCCGGTGAGGCGATCAAGGTATTCCTGGTCAAGACTGCGGATTCCAAGCTGACCGAAGAAGACGTGAAGAATCAGATGCGCAGCAACCTGACTGCCTACAAGGTGCCCAAGTACGTCGAATTCCGCGACAGCCTGCCCACCACCAACGTCGGCAAGATCCTGCGCCGCGAGCTGCGTGACGAAGAGCTGAAAAAACTCGGTAAGCAGTAAGCTGCAACAGCCCCCGCGTTTTTGCGACAATACAACCCCGCCCGGCATTGCCGGGCGGGGTTTTTTCAAGCTCTCCGCAGAAGTTCGGGTTGGCGCGCTAAGAGGTGTTTTGTCGATCGCGCTGATGGCGGAGTGTGCACTCAGGGTTAGTCCCGTTTACGCGGGCGAGTAGCGCAGGGCTGACGGGAAAAAGAGCCGTAGGATGTCTGAGGCGCGAAGCGCCGAGTTTTCGGGTGGCCGGCGAGGTCTCCCCGTCAGACCGAGCAACGCAGCGAACCCGCAGGGCCGCGTAGCCGGGTACCCCGGGGGATTGCTAAGGGGGGCTGGGCAAGCAGCCCCCCTTGGCTCGCCGTGAGGGCGAAAGACGGATTCAGTCGTAGCTGCGGACCTGAAGATCGCTCCGCCATATGTGCCAGTGACAGGGCCTGCACAAAGCACGCGGACACGCCTTTGGTTTTATCCGCCCTACGCTGCACCTGCGGGAAAGTTGACCGCACAACATTGGCCACCGCGACGCTCCGCGAAGACCCTTTTTTCACGCCACAGGATTCTGTATGCCAGCCAAACACGCCAACGCGCCCGATTTCAGCCAGGTCATGGCCAGTGACCGCCATCGCTTGCAGCAGCAGTTCAGAAAGCTGCCGGCTGATGATCAGGGCAAGGCGGCTGCCGGCTGGCTAGAGCGTTTTAACGCGTCCAGCGAGCGGGTAGCCGAACGTGCGCGGCTGATCCCCAAGATTATCTACCCCGACGCATTGCCGATCGCCGACAAGCGCGAACAGATCAAGGCGGCTATTGCCGAGCATCAGGTGGTGGTGATTGCCGGTGAAACCGGCTCGGGTAAAACCACCCAGTTGCCCAAGATCTGCCTGGAACTGGGGCGCGGCACGCACGGCCTGATCGGCCACACCCAGCCGCGCCGGCTGGCGGCGCGCAGCGTGGCCTCGCGCATTGCCGAAGAGCTGCAGACACCGCTGGGCGAGCTGGTTGGCTATCAGGTGCGTTTTACCGATCAGACCTCCGAGCGCTCGCTGATCAAGCTGATGACCGACGGTATCCTGCTGGCCGAAACCCAGCACGACCGCTACCTCAACCGTTACGACACGCTGATCATCGATGAGGCCCACGAGCGCAGCCTGAACATCGATTTTCTGCTGGGGTACCTCAAGACCATTCTGGCCAAGCGCCCGGATCTCAAGGTGATCATCACCTCGGCGACCATCGACCTGGAACGTTTCTCGGCGCACTTTGACAACGCCCCGGTGATCGAGGTGTCGGGCCGCACCTACCCGGTAGATGTCTGGTATCGCCCGCTCAGTGCCGAGCGCGACGAGGAGGGTAATACCGTTGAGGATGACCTGAGCATTGATCAGGGCATTGTCGCGGCGCTGACTGAGATTCAGCAGTTTGAACGCGGTCAGGGCAAGACGCCGGGCGATGTGCTGGTGTTCTTGCCCGGCGAGCGAGAGATTCGCGACACCGCCGAGTACCTGCGCAAGGCCAACCTCAAGCACACCGAGATTCTGCCGCTGTACGCGCGCCTGTCTGCCGCCGAGCAGCAGAAGATCTTTGCCTCGCACGCCGGGCGGCGCGTGGTGCTTGCCACCAACGTGGCGGAAACCTCGCTGACCGTGCCGGGTATCGTTTATGTGATTGACCCGGGTGAGGCGCGCATCAGCCGTTACAGCCCGCGCTCCAAGGTGCAGCGGCTACCTGTTGAGGCGGTCTCGCAGGCCAGCGCCAATCAGCGCAAGGGCCGCTGCGGCCGGGTGGCACCCGGTATCTGCGTGCGCCTGTACAGCGAGGACGACTTTAACGGCCGGCCGGAGTTTACCGACCCGGAAATTCGTCGCACCAACCTGGCCTCGGTGATTCTGCAGATGCTGCATTTGCGTCTGGGGCGAATCGAGGACTTTCCGTTTATCGAGCCGCCGGACGGGCGCGCGATCAGCGACGGCTTTACCCTGCTGCAGGAGCTGGGTGCGGTGGAGCGCAGCGGTGCGATGACCGACATCGGTCGCCAGTTGGCGCGCCTGCCGGTCGACCCGCGCATTGGCCGCATGCTGCTCGAAGGGGCCGCGCAGCAGTCACTGGCCGAGATTACCGTGATTGCCTCGGCACTGGCCGTGCAGGACCCGCGCGAGCGGCCGCTGGAAAAGCAGCAGGCGGCTGATCAGGCGCATGCCCAGTGGAATGAAGAGGGCACCGATTTTGTCGCCTTTCTCAACCTGTGGAACGGCTTTGAGGCCCAGCGTCAGGCACTGACGCAAAGCCAGCTGCGCAGCTGGTGCCGGCGTAACTTTCTCAATTACCTGCGCCTGCGCGAGTGGCGCGAAACCCATCGCCAGATCCGTCTGACCTGCCGCGACCTGGGGCTGGAAGAAAACCGCCAGCCGGCCTCGCACGAGCCGGTGCACAAGGCTTTGTTGGCCGGCCTGCTCAGCCACCTGGGCAACAAGACCGAAGAGGGCGATTATCTGGGCGCGCGCCAGCGCCGCTTTTTGCTGCATCCATCCTCCGGGCTGGCCAAGAAGAAGCCCGCCTGGGTCATGGTGGCCGAGCTGACCGAAACCCGCCGTCTCTATGGTCGCCTGGCCGCCAAGATCGATCCGGCCTGGGTTGAGCCGCTGGCCGGGCACCTGGTCAAGACCAGCCACAGCGAGCCGCACTGGGAGAAAAAGCGCGGCCAGGTGGTGGCCTTTGAGCAGGTGTCGCTGTACGGGCTGATCATCGTGCCGCGGCGCAAGGTGCACTTTGGCCCGATTGACCCGGTCACCTCGCGCGAGCTGTTTATTCGCCAGGCACTGGTGGGCGGTGAGTGGCATGGCCGCGCGGCGTTCAACAAGGCCAATCAGCAACTGCTGGCCCAGCTCGATGAGCTGGAAGCCAAGGCCCGCAAGCGCGATATCGTGGTAGATGACGAAACCCTGTATCGCTTCTTTGATCAGCGCATCCCGGACAATATCTACCAGCTGGCCAGCTTTGAGCGCTGGCTCAAGCGCAGCAGCGAGAAAGAGCCCAAGCTGCTGCACATGACCCGCGATGATCTGCTGCAACGTGAAGCCGATGACGTCAGCGCGCAGCTGTACCCGGACGTGCTGCGCTGGGAGTCGGTAGCGCTGCCGCTGAGTTACCACTTTGAGCCCAACCATGAAGCGGACGGCGTGACCGTGCGTATTCCGGCATCCCTGCTGCGCCGCATTGACCCGCAGCGGCTGGACTGGCTGGTGCCGGGCCTGCTGTTCGACAAGTGCGTGGCGCTGGTGCGTGCGCTGCCCAAGGCCATTCGCAAAAACTTTGTACCGGTGCCCGACTTTGTGCGCGCGGCGCTGGAGCGCATGCCCTTTGCCGATGGCAACCTGACCCAGGCACTGGGTCGTGAGCTGACGCGCATGACCGGCGTGCGGCTGGACGACGATGCCTGGAGCGACTCCGAGCTGGAAGACCACCTGCGTATGCGTATCGAAGTGGTGGATGCGGAGGGCAAACCGATTTGCGCCGGGCGTGATTACAGCGCGCTCTGTGCCCAGATCGACGGCCTGCCGCTGCAGGCGGCACCCGTTGAGCAGCAGGCGCAAAGCACACCCACCGAGGCGCCGGGCAGCTACACGCTACCGGAGACGCTGGTACGCAAGCAGGCGGGTATTGCGGTCAACTTTTACCCGGCGTGGGTGGAGCAGGGCGAGGAGGTGGTCGAGCAGCTGTTTGATGTGCCGCAGCTGGCCCTGCGTGAGCATCGCCTTGGTCTGCAGCGTCTGTTTTTGCAAAGCCAGCAGCTCAATGAGCAGGCTCGTTATCTGCGCCAAAAACTCACTACCCTAAAGGACGCGGCAATCTACTACCGTGATCTGGGCACCCAGAAGCAGCTCACCGACGATGTGCTGCTGGGGGCGATTGATCGGGTGTTTTTGCCGGTAGACGCGCCCATGCCGCGCGATGCGCAAGCGCTTGATGCACTGCTGGAGGCGGGGCGGGCCGACTGGGTGCCGGCCTGCGAGGAGTTGGCCAAACAGGTGCTGGCGGTACTCAAGCAATGGCATGGCCTGCGCAAGCGCTTCAAGGGCAAGGTGGAACTGGCCCATGCGCTGGCAATGAACGATGTGCGTGAGCAACTGAATCACCTGATCTATCCCGGCTTTGCTCGCGCGGTTCCCGGCGAGTGGCTGAGCCAGTACCCGCGTTACCTCAGCGCCATCGAGCAGCGCCTGGATAAACTGCCGGGCCAGGTGCCGCGTGATCGCGCCTGGACCGATGAGCTGCAAGGCTTTTGGCAGCAGTATCAGGCCCTGAGCGAGCGCTGGCAGAAAGAAGGCCGCTGGGATGCCCGGCTGGATGAGTGGCGCTGGATGCTTGAGGAATACCGCGTCTCGCTGTTTGCTCAGCAGCTGGGTACGCGCATGCCGGTATCCAGCAAACGCCTGGGCAAACTCTGGCGCGAGATTCAGGGTGGCAGTAGTTGAGCAGGACCGCGCAAAGTTAGCGGGTTATGGCCTAGAACTGGCGCTTATGAGCGGCGAATGGCGTGATCTTGACGCGCTATTCGTCTATGCTAGCGCTCTGAACAGGCTGGCATGCCCGCGCGCTTGTGCGGCCAAGGCGATAGTCGTCAGCGGCCGACCCCGGCGCGCCGCCAGACGGCCTGAGGTCAGCCGGCTGCCGCAGCCACAGAACAGATAACAGCCGCGCCCTGGCGGTAACGCAATAGCGTTGAGGGGGCGGCCTATACGACACCACAAGAGGACCGACCGTGCACAAAGTCGTGATCAGCGGAACAGGTTTGTTTACCCCCTCCCAGAGCATCAGCAACGAAGAGCTGGTTGCCAGTTACAACGCCTACGTCGAGCAGTTCAACGCCGAGAATGCGGCTGCCATTGAAGCCGGCACCGTTGAGCCGCTGGCTGCCTCCAGCACCGAATTTATTGAAAAGGCCTCTGGCATCAAGAGCCGCTTTGTCATCAACAAGAGCGGCATTCTCGATGTAAACCGCATGGTGCCCGACATCCCCGAGCGCAGCGATGAGGAGCAGTCCCTGCTGTGCGAGATGGCTGTCAAAGCGGCCCATCAGGCGCTGGAAGCGGCGGGCCGCACACCGGCTGATATCGACGGCGTGATCGTCGCCTGCTCCAACCTGCCGCGCGGCTATCCGGCGCTGGCGGTGGAAGTACAGGAAGCCTTGGGCATCGACGGCTTTGGCTTTGACATGAACGTGGCTTGTTCTTCTGCCACCTTTGGTATCCAGAATGCGGCCAACACCGTTGCCCTGGGCCAGGCCCGCGCGGTGCTGATGGTTAACCCTGAAGTATGCACCGGCCACATGAGCTTCCGTGACCGTGACAGCCACTTCATCTTTGGTGATGCCTGCACCGCGGTGGTGATCGAGCGCGCTGAAGACGCCGTTTGCGAGCACCCCTACGAGATTCTTGGCACCAAGCTGCTGACCAAGTTCTCCAACAACATCCGCAACAACTTCGGCTTCCTCAACCGCTGCGACGAGTCTGGCGTGGGTGCCCGCGACAAGCTGTTCATGCAGAACGGCCGCAAGGTGTTCCGCGATGTTTGCCCGATGGTGGCCGAGCTGATCGGCGAGCACCTGGGTGAAGTGGGTCTGCAGGTCGACAGCGTCAAGCGCTTCTGGCTGCACCAGGCCAACCTCAACATGAACATGCTGATTGCGCGCAAGCTGCTGGGCCGCGACCCGAGCGCCGAAGAAGCGCCGGTGGTACTGGACGAATACGCCAACACCAGCTCTGCCGGTTCGATCATCGCCTTCCACAAGTACCAGAACGACCTGCCGGTGGGCAGCCATGGTGTGATCTGCTCCTTTGGTGCCGGTTACTCCATTGGCAGCGTGATCATCCGCAAGGGCTGAGTACGCCGATGGCCGACGAGCAGGATCTGATCCAGCGCCTGCTCAAGGGCGAGCAGGAGGCCTACCGCGCTCTGGTGCAGCAGTATCAGGGCGCCATGCGCGCGGTGGCCATTGCCATTGTCGGCAGCGCCAGCGCCGATGAGGTGGTGCAGGACAGCTGGCTGGCCGTGGTGCGCAACCTGCCTGGCTTTGCCGGGCGCTCCAGCCTGAAAACCTGGCTGCTCACCATTACAGCCAACACCGCCAAGAGTCGCCTGCGCAAGCAACGACGCGAAGTCTCGCTGGAAGATGTCACCGGCCCACACGGCACCATTGATGACGCCCGCTTTGCCGATGATGGTCATTGGGGCAGGGCACCCACCCTCTGGCACACCGACTCCCCTGAAGCGCTGCTCAGCGAGCAGGCCCTGCGTGATTGCCTGGAGCACACGCTGGCCACACTGTCCGAAGTCCAGCGCAGCGTCTTGCTGCTGCGTGAACGGCAGGCGCTGGAATTGCCTGACATCTGTAACCTGCTCGACATTTCTCACTCCAATGTCAGGGTACTGCTGCATCGCGCGCGGCTGAGCGTGTTTGCAACCCTAGAGCATTTTGAGGAAACCGGCGAATGTTGAAATGCAAAGGACTGGTGGCGTTGTCCAGCGACCTGCTGGACGGTGAACTGTCGTTGAAACAGCGCATCGCGGTGCGTACGCACCTGGCGATGTGTGTGCATTGCCGTCGTTTTATTCGCCAGTTGCGTGTCAGCCAGCGCGTGATTCGTCACCTCCCTGATGAGCAAGCCCCCGAGCTAGAGGCGCTGCTCAGGGCTATGCAGGCCCAGCAAAAGCAAGGCTCAAACACAGGTTCAGGCGATTCTGCAAAATGATTTGCACCCCGCTGTAACAGCGCCCACCAAGCAACGTCTAGTATGCAGAGGGTGGCAATCCGTCACGCTCTTTATCAGACGTTACTGGAGAATGCGCATGAAGAAGCTCAATACCGCCGTCCTGACCCTTAGTGCCACCCTGCTGGGTGCCGCCGGCGCCGTACACGCCACCGAAAACCCCTTCGCGGTGCAGGAGCTGCAAAGCGGCTACAGCCTGGCCGACAACCACGGTGCCGGTGATATGGAAGGCAAGTGTGGCGAAGGCTCTTGCGGCGATGATGAAGGCAAGGGCGATCAGGAAGGCAAGTGCGGTGAAGGCACCTGCGGTAGCTGAGGGTGAACGCAACCGTCAACCTGCCGGTGCACGGAGTCGGGCTGGGGCTACGCCGCAGTCTGCTCGGTGCGCTGGCACAGACGCCAGAGCCGGTCGCGGATTTTCTTGAGGTGGCGCCGGAAAACTGGATCGGCCTGGGCGGACGCCTGGCTCGCCAGTTTGCTGCGGTCACCGAGCGTTATCCGCTGATCTGCCATGGCCTCTCGCTCAACCTGGGTGGCTTGGCGCCGCTGGATAGGCGCCTGCTGCGTGATCTGCGTGCTTTTTTGGACGCCAATCAGGTGCAGGTTTACAGCGAGCATCTGAGCGCCTGCGGTGATCACGGCCAGCTGTATGACCTGCTGCCCGTGCCCTTTACCGAGGCCAACGTGCGACGCATTGCCGAGCGCATCGCGCAGGTACAGGATGCCCTGGGTAGACCGCTGATTATTGAAAACGTCTCTGCCTATCTGACCCTGCCGGGTGAGATGAGCGAGCCTGAGTTTGTCGCCGCTGTACTGGATGAGGCCGACTGCAACCTGCTGCTGGACGTAAACAACGTCTACGTCAATAGCGTCAACCTGGGCGGCGATGCCGCGCCTTACATCAGCGCGATGCCCTCGCAGCGCATCGCCTACCTGCATATGGCCGGACACTTTGACGCCGAGCCAGATTTGAAAATAGACAGCCACGGTGCGCCTATCATCGACCCGGTCTGGGCGCTGCTGGAACACACCTACCAATGCCACGGCGTACGCCCAACCCTATTGGAGCGTGACTTCAACATGCCGCCGCTGGAGGATTTGCAGCGTGAGCTGCAGCAGATTCGGCATTACCAGCAGGCTGCAGCCATACAGGTGCGCGCATGAGTGTTGAGCTGCAACAGCGCTTTACTGCACGCGTGCGCGCCCCGCACCAGCAGCCGTTGCCGGCGGCGCTGCCGGCGCAGCGGGTAGCGGTATATGAGCGGCTGATCCGCAACAATATTGAGGGCTTTGTGCGTGGCACCTTTCCGGTGTTGCACAAGCTGTTGCCGACTGCGCGTTGGGATCAGTTGATTGATGCATTTGTGGCCGGCCACGCCTGCCAGTCACCGTACTTTCGCGACATTGGCGAGCAGTTTATTGATTGGCTGCAGAGCGGCTATCAAGCGGATGCCAATGATCCACCTTGGCTGCTGGAACTGGCGCACTACGAGTGGGTGGAACTGGCGCTGGATATCAGCAGCGAGCAGTTGCCGGCGGGCGGGCAGGGCGGTGTGGATGCCGGCGCCACGCTGCAGTGGTCACCTCTTGCCTGGCCCTTACTGTACCAATGGCCGGTGCAGCAACTGGGGCCGGATTATCAACCTGTTGAGGTGCCGGCGCAGCCGACCTGCCTGCTGGTCTGGCGTGATGCCGGGGACCGGGTGCGCTTTATGCAGCTCACGTCTTTTGCCTGGCAGCTGGCCGATTTGCTGAGCCGGGAGCCCATGTCCCTGCGCGCCGCGTTGGTACGTTTGAATGTGACAGCCGACGCTCAGTTCATGTCCGGGGCGCTGTCTCTGGTATCTGACTGGGTGGCCGCCGACGTGTTGCGCGCTACTCAACCTGCCTCTTGAAATAACGCCTATCTGGCTGATTTATCTAGCTTTACCAAAACCCGCCGCTGAGAGAGTTTGATGTGCAGGGGAAAGTTCCCCTGTCATCGAATGTTCATCTGTACGCAACTGATCTGAAATACAGCACTGCGAATATTCCCTCCAACACCGGGCCCGTCCCATCAACGAGCCCCAATGTGTTGTTTCACTGTCAACGCAAAATACTACTGAGGGAAGACTCAATGACTCTGCGCAAGCACATCGCTGGATTCGCTGTTACTGCACTGGCTGCTGCCATCCCGGCCGTCGCCATGGCCGACGTAAGCATCTACGGCCGCGCCCACGTATCTGTGGATTTCCTGGATGACGGTGCTGATTACTCCGAAACCAACCTGTCCAGCAACTCTTCCCGTCTGGGCTTCAAGGGTGACCACGAAATCAACTCCAGCCTGTCTGCCTTCTTCCAGATCGAGCAGCAGATTGACTTCGGCACCGACAACGGTAGCTCTTTCAACACCCGCGATACTTTCGTTGGTCTGAAAGGCGGCTTCGGTTCTGTACGCATGGGTCGTTTCGACAGCCCCTTCAAAGCAGCTCGTGGCCCGGCTAACCTGTTCGGCGACCAAGTCGGCGACATGCGTAACCTGACTCGCGTTGGTAACGCCCGCTTCGACGAGCGTTATGACAACACCATCGAGTACACCACCCCGGACATGAGCGGTTTCTTCGCCAAACTGGGTTACTCCGTACAAGAAGGTACTGTTGCTGACCAAGACACCGACGAAAGCGTATTCAGCGGCTCGCTGAACTATGCTGGCGACGCTCTGGAAGCCTCTGTTGCCTACGAAACTGCTGAAGAAGATACCGGTCGCGGCGAGCGTGACGGCGTCCGCGCTGCTGGTGCCTTCAAGATCACTGACGGCTTCAAGCTGGTCGGTTTCTACCAGACTGTTGACTACACCAACCCGGCTGTTACCGCCGCTGTTCAAGACGCTCTGACTTCCGACACCTACGGTGTAGGCGCTGAGCTGAAGCTGGCTTCCGCCACTGCTCTGAAAGGCATGTGGATGACTCGTGATGCCGACGCTGACGACTTTGACACCGACATGATCGCTGTTGGTATCGAGCACAAGCTGGACAAAGCTGTACGTGTATACGCCAACTACGCCATCACCGAGAACGACGCTAACGTTGCTCTGACTCCTTGGGGTCAAGCACGTACCGCCAACCCGGCTGGTGCTGCTGGTGAAGACGCTTCCGGCTTCTCCGTAGGCCTGCGTTACGACTTCTAATCCCCGTCTCACGACAGGAACAGAAGTAACCCCAAAGCCGGACTGTTACAGAAAACAGTCCGGCTTTGTCATTAAAGTGACATCCAACAGTCTTAATCTCGTCGCCAAGTGGTCATGAATGGTGATCACCAACGGACCCAATGTTCACTTGTGCCAGGAGTTTTATCCCATGCGTCAATTGCTCTGTCTCGCCGCCGCTGCACTGCTGTCTGCCTGTGCCCAGCAGGCCCCCGTCAAACTCTACTCGGGCGCCGAACAGCCGACCTCCCAGGTGCTGGTAGTCGAAATGCCCAACACCCTGGAAGTGCTGAACATCAACGGCCAGCCGGCACCAGAAGCCAACCGCATGGTAGGTAACAGCCTGCGTCAGCTGGAGCTGCAGCCGGGCAAGTACCGCATCAATGCCTACTTTGAAAATGGTTACGACGTGGGCGGTGGCCTGAGCCACGAAATCGTCCGTACCCGCAGCGCCACTTTCCTGGTTAACGGCCAGGCTGGCGATGTATGGCGCCTTGAAATTGATGAGCCGAGCAACCTGCGTGAAGCCGAAGCCATGGAAGATGACTTCTCCGGCTACGCGGTCAACACCCGCACTGGCGAGCGCGTTGCCAGCGAGCCGGGCCCGCGTTACGTCTCCATGCTCGGCCAGATGTTTGGTGGTGGTTCAGTAGTCGCCGCTCAGGACAACGGCATTGCCCCGCTGGGCACTGCGCCGCAGGCCCAAAGCGCCGCAGCCCCGGTTGCCATCCCGGCACCGTCGCAGGCCGCCGCTCCGGCCCAAACCCTGCCGCACGACGCCTCTACCCTGGCAACCCTTAAGCAGATTTACCTGATGCTCAGCCCGGAAGGCCGCGACGCCTTCCTGGAGTGGGCCGCTCAGTAAGAATGTAATGCCCCGTCAGCTTGTGTGCTGCACGTTTATCCCCGCCTTGAGCGGGGATTTTTTTGGCATGTGCCGGTAGGGTGGCCAATCGCGTAGCGTTGGCCACGCGTACTCCCGTAGGCGTCGACCAGCCCGAGGCCCATGGTGGACAAGCCGCTGGCCTGTCTACCCTACATATAGCCGTCAGTGGCTTGATGCAGTCCCCGTCGGTAGGGTGGTCAATCGCGTAGCGTTGGCCACGCGTACTCCCGTTGGCGGCGACCAGCTCGAAGCCTATGGTGGACAAACCAAAGGCCTGTCCACCCTACATATACCCGTCGGTGGCTTGATGCTGTCCCCCGTCGGTAGGGTGGTCAATCGCATAGCGTTGGCCGCGCGTGCTCCCGTAGGCGCCGACCAGCTCGAGGCCCATGGTGGACAAGCCGCTGGCCTGTCCACCCTACACATACCCGTCCGCAGGGCGGTCTAAGCCAAAGGCGTGGCCGCGCGTTCTCCTAGCGCGCCGCCTCGGCATCAATGGCCTGCTGTACCTGGCGGAAGAACGCCAGGCGGTCCTTGCTCTGGGTGCCGCCCTGACTATCGGTCGCTTGCGGCCAGTTGCCGTTGGAGGCGATCACCAGTTGGCGGTTGGGGTCGATAAAGATGCCTTGGCCGAAAATACCCTGCGCCATGTAGGCGCCGTCATCCAGCGTCCACCATTGAAAGCCGTAACCGGCGCCCGGGCGACCAATATCAACCTGCTTGGTGGTAGCCTCGTTGATCCAGCCCTCGGGCAGCACCTGTTCACCACCAGCAACGCCGCCACCCAGCATGAACAGACCAAAACGCGCGTAATCGCGAGTCGCTGCCTGCACACAGCAGCCGCCAATTTCATGGTCGGTGGAGCCCAGCATCCAGCTGGCGTCCTGCTGCATGCCAAAGGGAATCCAGATCTTCTCGGACAGGTATTCAGCCAGCGGCTTGTTGGCGGCAGAGCTGGCCAGCACACCAATCAGGTTGGTTTCACCGGTCTTGTACACCCACTTGGTACCAGGTTCTGCCTCTGCCGGCAGTTGCCGCATGTAGCTGACGGTCACGTCTACGCCGGGGTCTGCCGTATGGTCATTAAAACGCGCCACGTCCGATTGCGGGTCAGCGTAGTCCTCGTTCCAGGCAACGCCGGAGGTCATGGTGAGCAGTTGTCTGATGGTGACGTTGTCGTACGCGGAGCCCTTCAGGTCAGGGATATAGTCCGACACCATGTCGTCGATGCTGTTGATGTAGCCATCCTGAATGGCGGCGCCGACCAGGGTAGAGGTGAAGGATTTGGCCACCGAAAAGCTGGTCCAGCGCCCGTCAGGCCCAAAGCCCAACCCGTATTTCTCCAGCCGTACCTTGCCGTTGTGCACAATCACCAGCGCTGCAGCGTGCTGGGCCGTCATGTAGGCATCGACATCCACGCCCACATCCAGCGGTTCACCCTCAGGCAGCGGATAGACGTCACCGCCAGCGGGAATCACGCGGGATTCGCTCAGCACCGGCAGGCGGTCCATGGCGCGAAAAGCGGCGTCGCGCTGATCGCTGCTCCAGAACAGTACATTGCTGTCGGTGGGCAGGTTAAGGGCCAGCCGGCGCATGTCGTCATCGGCGGTTGCCCAGAAAACGCCGCCAGCCAGGCCCAGCAGCACAATGAGCGCGATAATCCCTTTCTTCATGGGTGTACTCCGTCTTTTATTGTTGTTCAGGGTGCGCTGATCAATGCGACATGCACAGCGCATATGGCATCAATCAGGGCTCCCCACGGGTAACTTACGTGACATGTGGCCTCGATTGGGCGTGATCGCAGCTAAATAAGCAGGTGTGATCCGCTGGCCGTCGCTTGCTAAATACCCCAGCCGGGCAAGGGCTTTTGCTGGTGCCTCAGTCCGGCGCCTTGGCAATCAGCTCGCGTTGCACGCGCACTGCCGTGCGCTTGGGCCGCACGTGCTTGCCGCGGCCCTCCAGGTGGGCGCGGGTAAAGGCCGCGCCAAACAGCAGAATCATTGAGGAATAGTTAACCCACAACAGCAGCAGCGCCAACGAACCGGCCGCGCCATAGGCAGACGCGGTGGCGGAATAGGCCAGATACAGAGCGATCAAAAAACGGCCCACGGTAAACAGCACCGCCGTGATAAAGGCGCCCACCAGCACGTCGCGCCAGGACAGCAACACATCAGGCAGAATCTTGAACATCGAGGCGAACAGCAGGGTGGTCAGGCTCAGCGACAGGGCAAACTCCATGGCCACCATGGCGGGGCCGGGAATCGGCAGCCAGCTGTCAGCAAAAGCCATGATCGCGCTAAAGGCGACCGACAGCATCAACGACACCAGCAAAATAAAGCCGATGGCCAGGATCAGGGTGAGCGACAGCAGCCGGCTTTTTACCAGTAGCCACAGGTTGTTGCGCGAGGGCCGGGGCGCCACACCCCAGATCTGGTTCAGCGACTGCTGCATCTTGGCGAACACCGTGGTAGCGCCCACGATAGTGGCGAATATCCCGATCAGCGCAGGCCAGATACCGCTATTGTCGATCTGCGAGTTGGCCACCGCCGTCTGAATGACGCCCGCCGCTTCAGGGCCGATGGTGCCCTCCAGCTGCGCAAACAGTTGGCCCTGCACCGCGCTCTCACCCAACACCAACCCCACTAGCGCCACCACCACAACCAGTACCGGCGCAATGGAAAACACAGTAAAAAAGGCCAGCGCTGCGGCATAGATGAACGCCTGACTATCAAGCCAGTTCTGTACCGCTGCGCGGAAAATACCGAACCAGTGTTTGATCATAGGGGCGTGCTGCCGTGCAAGCTAAACGTCATTGTTAAAAAGCCGTGTCCTGAAGTGAGTTGTGTCTTGGCGCGTCATGGGTATGGACACCCGGTTGTATACCGGCGTTCCTGCACGCGCGCAAGGGCAGGGGCAGCGGCGGGCGCGTGTCCGGCACGTCACCTGCGCCAAACGTGTTAGCCGGTCAGGCCTTTGCGCCCTGACTGGACTCCAGCCAACAGGCGCGGGAGTCTGTGTGAGATTGTCTGATACGCTTTGGCGAGAACGGTGTGTCGAGGGTCGCCACCGCCACCGAGACCCAGTCTGCAAACTGCTTGCTGCCGCTCCAGGTGAGGCTCGAGCCACAAATGCGGCAAAAGGTACGAACAACGCGGTCTGAGGAGTTATAGCGGGCCAGGCAGTCTGTACCTGAGAGATAACGTAAATCCGAGACAGGAAGGCTGGCGTAGGTGGCAAAGGCCGCGCCGTGTTGCTTCTGGCACATCCTGCAATGGCAGTGAGTGGTCGCCTTGGGCTCAGACAGCAGCTCAAACACCACCGCCCCACACAGGCAGCTACCTTGGTGCATGGCGCGTCCTGATGGGCTTGATGACATGGGCGGGCCGCTCACGCAACCGACCATAAAACCACCGTCAGCCCCTGCCAGAACAAGGTCACAATCACCCATGCCGAGCAGCCGGCCCACAGGTAGGCTGGCACCCTACGCCGGAATACAAACCAGCTAGCGATAAGCTGCGCAATTGCCCCGATGGCGACCATAGCGCTAAAGGACATGGAGAGTTGGCGAGAAGCCGCTGCAAAGTCGAAATACACGCCGAAATGAACGATACCCAAGGCGATAGCCAGAACCTGAAGGAGAAAGACGGCCCCCTTTCTCCAGCCTGGAATGTCCTCATTCAACAGTGACTGCCGGATGTGCTGGAGTTGAATCACGTTAGCTTCCTTGGCATGTGATTGTCAGGTGTCTGGAGCGTGGTATGCACCGCCCTTGGCGCCGCTATTCGAGAATGTATGCCAGGTATCAGTCATACTCCACGCTCTGCGGAAGGTCGTCGGTAATCTCGAACCAGGGCGCCTTACTGCCAACGAATACGTGACGCTCGGCTTTGACGCCCGGATCGGTATCGAGTGTGCCGAGTGGAAAGCCATAGACCTCTGGGGCTGCATCGAATTTGGTGTAAAGGCTGGACCCGCAATTGGAGCAGAAGCCCTTGTGCTCGCCCGGGGAGGACTCGTAAAACCTCAGCAACTCCGTACCCTTGAGGGTTTTCCAGTCCGCAGCCTTAACCTTGGCGCGTGTCCTGAACGCTGATGCGTGGAGTTTGCGGCACATGGAGCAATGGCAGTTCAGCACGTCGGTCAAAGCGCCATTGATCTCATACTGAATACCACCGCAGAGACAGCTGCCTCTATGCTTCATTGATGTTGTCCTTTATGTGACACCCGCAGTTGGGATGCCAAATTGTCAGGCTGCCCTTGGCACTATATCGCCAGGTTAATAACCTTTGGTTGGCGGACCTTCCAGGTGCTGAGGTAGATCATCCGCTATTACCAGCCATGGCTGCTTGGATGATACCCAAAAATGCATATCGGGCTTGAAAGCTGATGGATCGTCGATGCTGCCTGCCGTCAGTCCAATGACACCAGCAGCGCTACGCCGGGAAAATATGCTTGAACCACAACGTGAGCAGGAGCCTCTCTCAAGGGTGTCGGACGAGTAAAACGTGTTTACTGGGCCGGTAATGGATACATCATCAAGGCGCATGAGTACCCGAGCGTTAAAAGCAGCGCCAATCGCTTTTTGGCACTCATGGCAGTGACATACTCTCTGGTTTAAGGGGGCGGCGGTTGTTTCATAGCGGACCGCACCGCAAAGGCATCCGCCTTTAAAGATAGTCATTTAGTAAGCCTTTTTGCCTAGAGCATGAGGTAAGGGTTAAATGAGAGTAGGCCTGCTCAGGATGAACAGCGGGCCTGCTGGTATTTTCGCCATGACCGAATAGTACCGAATACACCAGCTCCGACGCTTACAGCGGTAAGGCTAAGAATGGTGTGGATTAGTCGCAGCATGTGAGCACCTAGCGTTTGGTTAAGGGGCGGACAAAAGCGCAGCTTTTGGACGTCCCAGTGAGCGAAGCGAACGGTTTTAGCCAATTGTTAGGCGCCTTAACGAACTGGCTTGCATTCCGCTGATGCGTAGAAACGGAGGTCATTCTCCGGGCCCTCCTCAAGGAAGCGTATTACTTTGTTCATGGGTAAAGTCATTGCTCCGGTTTTTGAGGAAAGAATGAATTGTGTTCCAAAAGTATAAGGGATTAAGTTTCGTAGGCTTTCATCCTGCGTAGCCATGTAGCCTTCATATCGTTTCCAAGAGTATGGCTCTTGGGTGCAACGCTTAATAACCTCGCCTACGTATGCACCAGACCAAATTATAGAGTCTGCTACATCTTCTGTTTGAGAGTTTATATTTGTTGCGCGTAGCTCAGATAGCCACGCACTTACTGCATCCAGGCTTTCCAATGAGTAGTCCAGTCTTTCCCTATCCAGCTTTGTAGGCAAGAGAATATCAATGTCTCCAGAAATTGCTCCTGAGAAATATTCAGCAGCTTCTGAGATCTGTTCGTCGAGTTCTTGGTTGTTTGCCATCGCATAGCTAGATGTGAAAATCAAAATTAGGACAATAATTCGGTTTAGTGTGAGCATTCCATACTCCAGATGAAGGCGCCTAACGCCGAGCGAAGTAGTGCCGCGACAGTGAAGTCTGACTTGCGCGACTTGTTAGTGCTTGTCCCGTCACCCGAACAAACGCTGATGATTTTTCCGAAGGTACTTCCAGCACTGCCTCATGGCGGGGGTCGTTTGGTTCGCGACCTTCGGAAACATCACGATGGCCCGGTATAGCAACAAAGCACAATCCGCTTCAGTGAACTCAAGTTCAGCCTGTAAGCTCGGGTTGTCTCGGCTATGTTTCAATTCATTGCGAAACCAATTCACCGCTGAAGACAAATCGGAGAATTTTTCGAACTCATCCTCAAGCTCGCTATAAATCATGTCAAGTAGTGATTCTCCACCTTGCGCTTTGGCTATGTTTCCCAGCATTTCTTCTGCAGCGCCTGCGAGTGTTGAGGCGCACACAAAGTCGCCATGCTTTAGATACAGCTCAACAGCTCTATCTATCTGGATTCTAGCGAGGTCTGCCTTAGTGTATCTCATATCATCAACGCAGAGCGCACCGGTGGCTTTTTCGAAGCGAGTTAGAAGTACTCACGGTTTTCACGGAACTCAAATTCTTTATTTATCTCATCGTCTAGGCTGCACATCTTGCTCACAAAGAAACCAAGTGCCTCAAATGTATCGGCAACAGGTAGTTCGGATGGGTGTACATAATTTTCTACCGAGCTTATATTATGAACTTCTTTAGATTTTGGGTGGACGATTGAGTTTCTTCGATCGAATATCGATCGGACCTTCTTGATTAATTCATCACTTGGGTCGATCCTTTCTAGTCCGCAAGCGAGCAATAAAGTAGATAATTTTTCAGTTATTCCAAGGCGCTCCAGATTGCGCCTGTAGAAAGGGTCTCCTAAACGTTTTATCCCGTAGTAGTTGATGAATCCCTCTATTGCCATGCATGAGAAAAGGTGGGCTGCAGTTGCGTATCGATAGGCCGTGTGATGAAGGCCATTGGTCTCTGTAAAAATCAAGCCGCCTCGATGCTCGTCGGGTATGTCTTTATACTTACGCTCCAGCTCTGATTCTTGCTCAAGAAGCTGTTTTACTGCTAACTCGTAGTCTCTACGGAATTCATGAGCTGACGTGTAGTGTGACGAGTGTGAACTTACCCACATGCCCATTCTGCTGAAGGGCTCGATAAAGTGTTCCAAAACTACTCCTCAGTTAGCTCTTCCGTATAACAGTGACTAGACAGCACGCAGCACTAATACATAATCGTGCGTTCGAGACAACGCTGAGCGCCAGTCGCTTGTGCTGTGAGATTTTTTAAGGGAATTCATGCGGTTATCACCCTCCCTGATGGTTCAAGCGTATTCGCGCGGCTGCGTGATCACATGAATGCGTTACTACCCGTCAGTGCCGGTATGCGCTTAAGTGTCTGCCGTGCCTGGCAGGGATTTGCCTAATCAATACACCATTTTGTTGATCTGGCGCTACCGGTTTGCGGCTTAGTAGTCTTTGGTTGGGGTGTCGGTTGGCATGGCCCAGAGGTGGGCGGCGACCAGGGCGCGCCAGGGGGCGAATTGGCTTAGCCATTGTTGGGTAAAGGCCTGGTCTGGCGGCGCTGGGAGGTTGAGCAGGGCGCCGAGGCGTTTGCGTACCACGACGTCGCCATGCAGGGAGCCATCCAGTGCGCCGTAGCCGCGCAGCAGGATGTAGCTTTGTGTCCAGGGGCCGATGCCTTTGATCTGGCTCAGGGCGGCGCTGATCTCGTCGGCTGGTGGTTGGGGCTGGGCTGCCCAGTGGTCGAGGGGCAGGGCGCCGCTTTCTACGGCGCTGGCCAAGCGGGTTAGGGTGGCGGCTTTGCTGGCGGAGAGGCCGCAGCTGCGCAATTGCTCGGGGCTGGCGGCCAGCAGCTGATCGGGCAGCGGATGGCAGATCATGCCGTTAGCCAGCGGTGTGCCGAGCTGGCGAATGAGTTTGCGGCGTACCGAGATGGCGGCTTCTACGCTGATCATTTGGCCGATCACGGCCCAGCAGGCGGCCTCAAAGGGGCTGGCGCTTTGTGGCATGCGCAGGCCCGGGGTTTGGGCGAGCAGGGGGCCTACTTCCGGGTGTTTACTGTGTGCGGTGTGCAGGCTGTCGATGTCTTGCTTGAGCCCCAGCATGCTGCGTAGTTGCTGCTCCAGCTGTGCGGGAGTGCTGTCGGCGCCTTGAAGTGTGGCCTGGGCCTGGCCGGGCGTACTGAAGTCCAGCTGCAGCAGCGCGGGTTGGCCCTGCCAGTGCAGGGCTTTCTCGATGCGCTGGTCAAGGGTTCGCTCGGATACCTGTTCCCGGTCGCGGGCGTAGAAGCGCAGCACATCCGGATGACGAAAGTCTGCCGGTAGCGCGAGTGTCAGTGTGGTGTCTGATTCAGTCATCCGTTGTGTCCAGTGCCTCGCGCTGCAGCAGGGCGCGCTTGCGCTCCACGCCCCAGCGGTAGCCGGACAGGCTGCCGTCGCTGCGGACGATACGGTGGCAGGGCACGGCGATGGCCAGCGGGTTGGCGGCGCAGGCGCCGGCGACCGCGCGGGCAGCACTGGGCGTGCCCATGGCGTGCGCCAACTCGGAGTAGCTGCGCGTCTGGCCGGGCGGAATGGCTTGCAAGGCTTGCCACACGCGACGCTGAAAGGCGGTGCCGCGTATATCCAATGGCAGCGGCGGGGCGCTGTGCGGGGTCTCGATAAGGGCGACCACGGCGGCCAGATGCTTGCCCAGCGTGTTGTCTGCCAAGCATTCGGCCTTGGCAAAGCGTGCGCGCAGGTCGCGTTCAAGCTCTGCATCGCTATCGCCGAGCAAAATGGCGCACACGCCGGCATCGCTCTGGGCCACCAGTACGCGCCCCAGGGAGCAGGGGCCGGTGGCAAAGCCGATGCGTTGCTGTTGCCCGCCCTGGCGGTAGGTCGCCGCTGACATACCCAGCTCCGTGGGTGCCTGCGCATAAAAATGACTGGCGGAGTTGTAGCCGGCGGCCAGCGCGGCGTCTGTGGTGCTGCCTGCGTGGGCTAGCTGCTGTTGCAGACGGTGTTGCCGCACCGCGCGGGCGTACTCGGCCGGCGACAGGCCGGTCGCTTTGCGGAACTCACGCTGCAGGTGCCAGCGGCTGAGCCCGGCGGCATCGGCCAACTGCTGCAGGGTGGGCGGTTGTTCGGCCTGCTCGATCAGGCGGCAGAGTTGGGTAATGCGGGTCTGCTGTGCATTGCCCGCTGCCTCATCTGGCTTGCAGCGCAGGCAGGGGCGAAAGCCGGCGGCGCGGGCCTGGGCCGCGTTATCGAAAAAGCGCAGGTTCTCGGCCTTGGCATGGCGCGACGGGCAACTGGGGCGGCAGTACACGCCCGTGGTGATCACGGCGTAGATAAAGCTGCCATCGGCGGTGCGGTCGCGCTGCTGAATCTGTTGCCTGCGCCGTTGCTGGCTGCTGGATGTTGGCTGCGTCATGGGCTGGCTCTGGCCGAGGTGTGTGCTGTGATGGTGCCTGTGCGGAGCGGTAGCCGCATCCACTATCTTGCTACTGAATCTGCAGACGGTCATCATCGGGCTGTTCATGCCTGCCGAGTTTATTCATGGTGCCCAAACACCTCACGTCCATCAATGATGTTGCTGCAGCCAGCTGGGATGGCCTGCTGGCTGCAGACTACCCGTTTCTGAGTCACGGTTTTATCCGCGCGCTGGAGGACAGTGGCGCGGTGTGCGCGGCCTCTGGCTGGCAGCCGGCGCACCGGGTGGTTGAGCGCGATGGCCAGCTGCAGGCGCTGCTGCCGCTGTATCTCAAGGATCACTCCTGGGGCGAGTACGTCTTTGACTGGCAATGGGCAGATGCCTGGGAGCGCGCTGGCCGCGCTTATTACCCCAAGTATCTGAGTGCGGCGCCGTTCTCGCCGGTGCAAGGGCCGCGATTGGTCGCCCGCGATGCGGAGGCGGCCGGCGCGTTGTTGGAGAGTCTGGATGTCGACCTGCGGGCGCAGCGGGTGTCCAGCTTGCACCTGCTGTTCAATACCGGCGCCGAGAATGACTGGCTGGCCGAGCGTGGCTGGCTGCAGCGCCTGGGGTGCCAGTTTCACTGGTTTAACCGCGAGTACGCGAGCTTTGATGACTTTCTGGCGGCGTGCAACTCGCGCAAGCGCAAGAATTTTCGCAAGGAGCGGCAGGCCATTCGCGAGCAGGGTATTCACTTCCGCTGGCTGACCGGCGAGCAACTGGATGCTGCTGCCTGGGCGCAGTTCTATCCCTTTTATGCCGCCACCTATTACAAGCGCGGGCAGGAGCCCTACCTGCCGCCGGCGTTCTTTACTCTGTTGAGCAGCTACTGCAACGCCAATGTGCGCCTGCTGTTTGCCATGCAGGGTGAGCGAGCGGTGGCGGGTGCGCTCTTTCTGGTCGGCGGCGATACGCTCTATGGCCGCTATTGGGGCTGCCTGGAGGAGTACGACCGGCTGCACTTTGAAACCTGCTTCTATCAAGGCATGGAGCGCTGTATCGCCGAGGGGTTAAAGCGCTTTGATGCCGGCGCCCAGGGCGAGCACAAGCTGGTGCGCGGGTTTGAACCGGTGTTGACGCAGTCTTGGCACAAGCTGCAACCGGGGCTGCATGAGGCGGTGGGGGACTTTCTGCTGCGCGAGCGCGCTGGAGTGGAGGCGTATCGGGAGGATGCGCTCAGCTACCTGCCGTTTCGGAGGGCAGATCAGTAGCGAGTGGTTTGAAATGGCGGACAGAGATGTTGGCGGCAGGGGGTTTGGTAACTGTAAAAGCGGGGCGTATCTGTCGCGCGATAAGATTTTCTTCGTGGAGCTGCTCGCGAGTCTGTCTTTCGCCTTCACGGCGAGCTAAGGGGGCTGCTTGCCCAGCCCCCTTAGCGATCCCCCGGGCACCCGACTACGCGGCCCTTCGGGTTCGCTGCGTTGCTCGGGCTAACGGGGAGTCATAAAACTCGGCTCTTCGAGCCTCAGACATCCT
>MDSY01047805.1_pt1 | contig 55864 bp, 61 predicted proteins | sample 811131 | NCBI WGS metagenome assembly MDSY01 (sample SAMN05326643, study PRJNA326480) | marine metagenome | isolation source: seawater | place: Atlantic Ocean: South West | collected 2010 | reverse complement strand
TCTTAGCTACAACTTTTTTCTTAGCTACAACTTTTTTCTTAGCTACAACTTTTTTCTTAGCTACAACTTTTTTCTTAGCTATAGGCTTAGTTTTAAAAATTCCCATAAACTCATTAATAAATTTCTCAAACATTTAATTTCTCCCAATATTAAATAAATTTTATCTCAAACTAAATTATATATAAGTTATTGATTAATTACTTACATTTTTACCAATTAACATTGTCATAATAGCCATTCTAATTGCAATACCATAAGTTACTTGAGATAAAATAACGGACTGTTTTGAGTCAGCAACTTCAGATTCAATTTCGACACCTCTATTTATTGGACCAGGGTGCATTATAATTGCATCTTTTTTTGCAAGTGTGACTAATTTTTTATTTAAACCAAAGTTTTTAAAGTATTCTTCTTTTGATGGAATCCCTCCCTCTATTCTTTCTTTTTGAAGTCTTAGCATCATAATCACGTCAACATTTTTTAAGCCTTCTTCCATATTGAAATAGGACCTAACATTAATTCCGTCTAAATCTAATGGAATTAATTCTTTAGGCCCAACTAATCTAATTTCTGGAACACCTAGAATTAAGAGAGCTTGTATTTCTGATCGCGCAACCCTTGAATGTAAAACGTCACCAATAATGGCAACTTTTAATTTAGTAAAATCTTTTTTATATTTTCTAATGGTAAAGGCGTCTAATAATCCTTGAGTAGGGTGCGCATTGTTACCATCTCCAGCATTAATAACATGAACACTTTGATCTATATTTTCAGATATAAACTTAGGAACACCAGGTTTCGAATGTCTAATAACAAAGATGTCTGCACTCATTGCAATTAGGTTATTAACTGTATCAATTATTGACTCGCCTTTTGATTGTGAAGATGATGAGATATCAAGGTTTATGACGTCAGCCGACAATCTTTTTGCTGCTATTTCAAAAGTTGTTCTTGTGCGCGTACTATTTTCAAAAAAAAGATTACAGACTGTTTTACCTCTTAGAAGAGGAACATTCTTTACATCTCTTTGGCTAGTTTTTAAAAATGTTTCAGCCATATCGAATATTTCAATTAATAAATCTTTAGGAAGCCCCTCTATTTCTAATAGGTGCTGAAGATTTAATTTTTTAATTTTAGGTTGATTACTCACTTAATGATCTCATCTCAAATTTTAATTCTTTGTTATTTTTTATTAAGTTAATATATGTATTATTAACATCAATAGATTTATGTGCAGAAAAGTCTGGCTTTATAGGTAATTCATTTTTTTGCCTATCAATTAAAACGTATAGAGAAATTTTCTTTGGTCTCCCAAAATCAAATAGTTCATTTATTGCAGCTCTAATGGTTCTTCCTGTATAAAAAACATCATCAATTAATATTACTTTTTTCCCATGTATATCAAAATCAATTGAAGTTGTTTTTTCTTTAACATTTACACCTGAAATATCTAAATCATCTCTATAGTATGAAGTATCAATTAATCCAGAATTAATATTATTTCCCAGTTTTTTCTTTAATTCTTCAAGAATAATTTCACCCCCAGTCGGGATGCCAATTAAGCAAGTTTCATTATCAATTTCTTTGATAATATGACTGTACATTAAGCTTATTAAATCCTGAGGATTAGGTAACAACATGCTCAGCCCCTTCAAAATATGATGTTAAAATAATTTGTGCGGCAACTTGATCAATTACCGATTTTCTTTTTTTCACATTCGCATCTGTTTCTTTAAGTAAAATCTCAGCTTCAATAGATGTTAATCTTTCATCTATTAGTGATATTTTAATACCAAATTTATTTTTAATCTTACTAGCAAATTTTTTTACTAATGCAGTTAATCTGCTTGAAGTTCCATCTTCATTTAATGGAAAGCCAATAACAATAAGTATGGGGGACCATTGAGAAATTAATTTTTCAATAGCTACAAATCTTTTTGTGTTTACTGGTGTGTCTATAGTCGAAAGTGGGTGGGACGTTTTAGTTATATTATTACCAATGGCAACACCAATTCTTTTTTCACCAAAATCAAAGGATAAAATATTACCTGAAATAGGATCAAAAAAATCTTGAGTATTTTTGTCTTTAGTAGACATATCGGGGGTTAACATTTCGAAGATTTATATAAAAATTGCAAGAAATTCGTTCTTTTAATATCATTAGTTTTGATTTATAGATATCCAATAAAGAAATCTTATCATGGTCTTATAGTTTCCACTAGTCATTATTTTCAATAAATTCAGTTACTTGAAGCCCATATCCAGTCATACTTGGCATCTTTCTTGGTGTAGCTAATAATTTCATTTTTCCAACACCAATATCAACAAGAATCTGAGAGCCGATACCATAATTTCTTAAATCGGTTGATGCTTTTTTCTTAGAATGAATGTCAATCATTAATTCATTAATTGTATTCTGCCCACCTTGGTAATTTAAGAAAATTATGACTCCTTGAGGCGCTTTATTTATTTTTTTTAATGCTGCAAGTGGCGCCCATGAATGAATTGATTTTTTATCAATAAAATCAAAAATAGAAAGTGGCTCATGAACTCTAACAAGAGTTTCATCTTTTGAATTAATTACACCCTTAACTAATGCTAAATGAGTGTTTTTAGACAAAATATCTGAATAAACAATCAAAGTCATCTTACCAAATTCTGTTTCAATAACTTTTTCATTAATTTTATTTATTAACTTTTCCTTCTTACTCCTAAACTCAATTAAATCTGCAATTGATCCAATTTTAATTTGATGTTTTTTAGAAAACTTCTGCAAATCATTAAGTCTGGCCATGTTGCCATCCTCTTTTAATATTTCGCATATAACAGAAGCAGATTGAAGCCCTGCAAGTGATGCTAAATCGCACCCTGCTTCAGTATGTCCAGCTCGGTATAAAACGCCTCCAGGATGAGCAATTAATGGAAAAATGTGACCTGGCCGAACTATACAAGTGTGATCTGATTCTGGCTCTATAGCTGCCTTTATTGTCTTAGCTCTGTCACTGGCAGAAATTCCAGTCGTAACTCCAGATGCAGCCTCGATAGATACTGTAAAATTGGTTCCAAGCTTACCTTCATTTTCTTGAACCATTAGTGGTAGTTTTAACTTTTTACATTTACTTTCGGTTAATGTTAGACATATTAAGCCTCGCCCATATTTTGACATAAAGTTTATATGGTCTGGCGTTACAAAATCCGCTGCAAGAACCAAGTCGCCTTCATTTTCTCTATCTTCATCATCAACTAAGATGACCATCTTGCCTTTTTTTAAGTCTTCTATTATTTCTTTGGTAGTATTCATAATTAATTTTAATTAAGTCTTCATCAATTTTTCAACATATCTAGCCAGCATATCTATTTCAATATTAACTTCATCTTTTAATGCTAGATTGTCTAGACAAGTTTCTTTGAGCGTAAATGGAATTAAATTTATATAGAATCTTTCATTCTCAACTTTATTAACAGTTAAGCTAACTCCATCAATTGTTACTGAACATTTTTCAGTTATAAATTTCATTAAATATTTTGGCGCTTGAATGACCCATTCTTCACATTTATCTTTTTTTGTAATTTCTAAAATTTTACCAACAGAATCTATATGACCTGAGACAAAATGGCCAGAGATTCGCCCATCAATTTTTAACGAGCGTTCTAAATTTACATATTGTCCAATTTTAAATCCTGCCGTCCTACTATTTGTTTCGATAGAAACGTCAAAATATAATAATTTTGAATCGTAGCTTTTTAAGGTTAGGCAGATTCCATTAATTGCAATACTGTCTCCATTTGAAATATCATCAAAATTGGATTCATCGTATTTAACTATTAGTTCGATATCCCCTTTATTTTGAGAAAGAGATTTGATTTGACCTATAGATTCAATTATTCCAGTAAACATGCCATAATTCTAGCAGAATGCTCAAATCCAAGTTTAATTAATAAAGAAGTATGAAAAATTTTTTAAAAAATAAAATGTATGAAGTTTGGATTGCCTCCAGATACACTAGATTCAAAAATAAAAATAACTTTATTTCCTTCATCTCATTAACCAGCATAATTGGAATAGCACTTGGAGTAATGGCACTGATAATAGTGCTTTCTGTCATGAATGGATTTCAGTCAGAATTAAAAACCAGGATTCTAAGTGTAGCTTCTCACTTAGAGGTTTCTAAGCCTGGAAGCACCATTCAAAATTGGCAAAATCTTCAAGCTAAAATAAAAACTCAAGAAGGAATAAATGACTCAGCTCCATTTGTTGAAAGTCAGGCCATGCTTGCTTTAGGAAAGTTCAACAGAGGCGTTATTATCAGAGGGATCGATCCTCTATTAGAGTCAAAAGTAAGTGATATTAATCTTAAAATTGTCGAAGGAACTTATAATCTTAAGCCAAATAAGTTTAATATTTTAATAGGAGTTGATGTTGCTAGGTCATTTGGTTTGTCTGTAGGAGATAAAATTACTGTAATTAGTTCTCAGTCAGATTACTCGCCAGCTGGGATGATGCCAAGGTTAAAAAGATTTGTAATATCTGGTATTTTTGAGATAGGTATGCACTCATACGACTCTGGTTTAGTTTTAATCAACATACGAGATGCCCAAAAATTTTTTCAAATGGAGTCAGGTATTTCTGGTCTCAGAGTAAAAATTGACGACCTTAATCAAACTAAAAGTATTTCGAGTAAATTAAAAAGTTATTTGAGTTCTTTTGATCAGCTTTATTTGTCAGATTGGACTATGCAACATGCCAATCTTTTCGCGGCAATTCAAATGGAAAAGAAAGTGATGTTTATAATATTGACTCTGATTATTGCAGTTGCGGCATTCAATATTGTTTCTACATTAGTAATGGGTGTAACAGAGAAGAGGGGGGATATTGCTATTTTAAGAACTTTGGGTGCCTCCCAAAAAAGTATTATGTTTATATTTATTGCTCAAGGATCTTTGATAGGAGTCATAGGTACTTTTTTTGGAGTTCTTTTTGGAGTTTTAATTTCAATAAATATTGATGTTATTATCCCTTTTATAGAAAATTTATTTAATATGCAGTTTCTCTCGAAAGACATTTACTATATTTCAAAAGTACCCTCAAAACTTCTTATTTCAGATATTTATTTCATAGGACTAATGGGTCTATTGTTATCTTTCATTGCAACAATTTATCCGAGTTATAAAGCATCTAAAATCAATCCAGCAGAGGCTCTTAAGTATGAATAAAAGATTTTCTCTTAAATTATCGGGTATAAATAAAACTTTTAAGGGATTGGATGTTCCGGTATTGCAAAATTTAAATATTGAAATTAAGCCTGCAGAAAGACTTGCAATTAATGGAATGTCAGGTTCTGGTAAAAGTACTCTTCTTCATTTGATGGCTGGGCTTGATAAACCCGATAGTGGGTCTGTTAAGATAAATAATCTTAACTTGCACGATATTAAAGAGAGTGAGTTGTCATCCATAAGAAACAAACAATTTGGCTTTATCTATCAATTCCACCATCTTTTAAGTGACTTTACAGCAATAGAAAATATAATAATGCCCCTTGTAATAAGAGGAGGTAGCAATTTTAAAAAGAATAATGCATTTAATAAAATTATTAAAAAATTATCTTTATCTAGTAGATTAAATCACTACCCTCATGAACTATCTGGAGGTGAAAGACAGAGAGTTGCAATAGCTAGGGCTATGATAACCTCTCCCGATATAATTTTTGCTGATGAGCCAACTGGAAATCTAGATCATAAAAATGCTAAGATTGTTTTTGATTTATTTATGGACATGGCAGTTGATTTTAATACAGCGATTGTTCTAGTAACTCACGATTTGTTATTGGCTAAAAAAATGAAAAAAATTTATTACTTAACTCAGGGTAAATTAGTAGCAAGCTAGTATAATCTTTAAAGAATTAATTATAGGAGTTTTTGATGTTAGATATTATTGAAGCAGCAGGCTGGCCCATATGGCCACTTATATTAACTTCAGTTTTTGGAGTAGCTATTATAATTGAAAGGATTTGGTCACTGAGATCAGATATTATAGCTCCTCCAACATTATTGACTGAAGTCATTACGATGGTAGGAAAAAAAGATGTCAGAAAAGAATCTATTACATCTCTTCAAAAGCATTCATTACTGGGTGAAATTTTTGCGTCTGCTTTAAGTAATTCTGAAAGCTCATCCCTGATCATCAAAGAGGCCGTGGAGGAGTCAGGGAGATCTGTTAGTCATAAATTAGAAAAGCATCTTTCTACACTAGCAACAATTGCAACAGTTGCTCCTCTTTTAGGCTTATTTGGAACAATTATAGGAATGGTTGAGCTTTTTAGTTCCTTTACATCAAGCGGACATGATGTCGCAGTTTTTGCAAGAGGAATTTCAGTAGCGCTTTATAATACAGCAGGTGGGATTGTAGTTGCAGTTCCAGCAATGATTGCATATAGATTTTTTAGAACTAAGGTTGATAATATGGTTTTAGATATGGAAGAGCAGGCAATTAAATTAATAGAAGTTATTCATGGTAACAGGAAATAGGTGAGAATATGAATTTCCAAAAAGGTAAAAAAAATGAAGAATTTGAAATTAACTTCATACCCTTGATTGATGTCTTACTTGTAATAATCATTTTTCTTGTAGTAAGTACAACATTTTCAAAATTTAGTGAGATAAAAATTAACTTACCTTCAGCGAATGCACAGCCAGCAGAGAAGCAAGATTTTGTTATCAATGTAACTGTTACTAAAGATGGTAAATATGCTGTAAATGAAGAATCTATCGATGCTGATAATATTTCTGGTATTGCTGTAATTCTTGATAAAATTTCCAATAAAAATTTGGATACGCCAGTTGTTATAAATGCAGATGCAAAGGCTACTCATCAATCCGTTATAAATGTGATGGAGGCTTCTCGCCAAGTTGGGCTTACTAAAATTACATTTACAACGAAAGTAAATTAACTAAAGCAATTATTTTATGTCGAAAGAAAAAGCGACAAAAGCACCTTTAAGTAAATATAAAAAAATATATTTGAGGCTATTAAATTATGCTCTGAAATATAAAATTGTTTTGATAATTAGTATTATTTGCATTTTTTTTCAAGCCGCTACGAATACAGGGTTTTTAGCTCTAATCAAAAAAGTTACTGATGATGGTTTTAATAATTACTCAGAGATATCTTCTTTACTGTTCCCAACTCTTCTCTTACTTTTAATTTTATGCAGAGCAGTTTCTAGATTTATTTCAAGTTATGCTTTAAGGTGGATTTCAAGAAAAGTAGTGGAGGATTTGAGGTATCAAGCTTTTAGAAGGCTTATGCATTTACCTATTTCATTTATTGATGATAATTCAACTGGGACCTTGGTCTCAAAGTTAACTTATGAAACTGAGCAATTATCAATGATTGCCACCAAAGTTGTTTTAGATACCCTAAGAGATGCGCTGACGATTATAGGGGTTGTTGCTTATATGTTTTACCTAGACTGGCTGCTAACATTAGTCTTTGCGTTAATAGCACCGATAATGATTTTTTATCTAAAAAAAATATCTCCTAAATTAAGAGAGTCAGCCAGAGAGGTTCAAGCATCTATGGGTGAAATGACAAGCGCCTCAGAGGAAGCAATATCAGGTCAGCGCATTGTAAAAATATTTGGTTCAAGTATGTATGAATTAAAAAGGTTCTTCAAAATTGTGACTCGTAATCGGAAGATGGCAACAAAATTGGCAAGATTAACTGCCACAAATGGTTTTATTATTGAGATTTTATCTGGGTTTGCCCTTGCTGCTGTTTTGTATTATTCGGTGGGCAATTTAACACCCGGGGAATTTGCTGCTTTTATAGGAGCAACAGTTTTTTTAATAACACCGATTCGAAGACTAACTGGTATTAATGAGCAGATACAAATTGGCTATTCAGCAGCTGTCAGTATTTTTAGTATCATGGATCAAAAACAAGAAAATGATTCAGGGAAGTTTGTATTAAGTAAAGTCAAGGGTAATATAGAATTCAAAAATGTTTCATTTCAATACCCAAAAAATAAACAATTTTCGATTGTAAATATTAATATAAAAGCTAAGCAAGGAGAAAAAGTTGCAATAGTCGGCCGCTCAGGTGGAGGGAAGACAACTATTTTAAATCTTATCCCTAAATTTTATAGTTTAAGCAGTGGTAAGATTACTATAGACAAAAAAGATATTAATAAAATTAAGCTTGATAATTTGAGGGAACACATATCTTTAGTTAGCCAAGATACTATTTTATTTAATGATACTGTTTATAATAATATCGCCTATGGCGCTTTGAATAAAATTGATCCTGAGTTGGTAATTAAGGCTGCTCAAGCAGCAAATGCCTCGGAATTTATTAATAAATTACCAAATAAATTTGATCATTTAATTGGTGATCGGGGTGTAAGATTATCCGGAGGACAAAAGCAACGTATTGCTATAGCAAGGGCAATTTTGAAGAATGCACCAATACTTTTGTTAGATGAGGCAACATCTGCTCTGGATTCTGAATCAGAAAGGTTCGTTCAAAAAGCACTCGATAATCTAATGGATGGAAGAACCTCAATCGTTATAGCTCATAGATTAAGTACAGTTATCAATGCTGATAAAATTATAGTTATTGAACAAGGAAGAGTCGTCGGTGAAGGTAATCATAAAGAATTATTAAGAAGTAATAAAATCTATGCAAAAATATATAAAAGAGGACTAGAGTAACTTGAATTCAATACATGAAATATTGAATAATCAGTATTACAAAAAATCAACTTGGATATATTTGCTCGTACCTTTAAGTTTTATTTATTTGCTAATAATATTTGTAAGAAAACTCCTGTATAAACTAAGTATCCTAAAAAGTTATAAAATTAAGGTACCGGTAGTTATAGTTGGAAATATTAATTTAGGAGGTACAGGTAAAACCCCGCTTGCATTATGGATACTAGAAAAATTACTTATTAAAGGCTTGCATCCTGGTTTAATTTCAAGAGGGTATGGCTCTAAAATAAATGGTTATAAAGAAGTTACATTAACATCAAATGTCAGTGAAGTTGGAGATGAACCATTACTAATAAAGTCAAAACTAAATTTACCGGTATTTGTTGGCGCTGATAGAGTTGCGGTAGCCCAAGCATTGTTATCTAAATATCCAAAAGTTAATATTATTATATCTGATGATGGGCTGCAGCATTATAGGCTTGCAAGAAATTTTGAAATTATTGTGAAAGATTCATTAAGAGGTTTTGGTAATGGATATATTTTTCCTGCCGGTCCTTTAAGGGAGCCTATTTCAAGATTAAATTCTGTTGATGCGCTAGTGATAAATGGCGATTCTGATTATGAAAACCATTATAAGATGTGCTATCAATTTGATTTACTTATTAATTGTAAAAATCATAAAAAAATTCAAGTTAACAAACTACCGTATTCCAAAAATATTGCTATCACAGCTATTGGAAATCCAGATAATTTTTTTAAAAGTCTTAGTGAGCTAAAAATAAAATTTACAAAAAAAATATATAACGATCATCATTTATTTACAGAAAAAGATTTTAACTTTTTTGATTCAAGTACTAATATAATCATGACTGAGAAAGATGCGGTTAAATGTAAGAATTTTGCTAGAGATAATTTTTGGTATTTACCAATTAAGCCAAAAGTTGATCAGCAGTTATTTTTAAATATTATTAAAAAATTAGGAATAAAATAAATGGATAAAGATCTTCTTAAGATTCTTGTTTGTCCCGTTACAAAAGGGCCTTTAACTTATGATAAAAAAAATAAAGAGTTAATCTCAAAATCAGCAAAGTTAGCCTATCCAATCAAAGATGGTATTCCAATTATGCTGGAAGATCAGGCAAGACCAATTTTAGAAAAGAAAAAATAATCATGGGGTTTAAGGTAGTTATTCCATCTAGATTTCATAGCACTCGTCTTCCAGGAAAACCCTTAATGATGATTGGAGACTTTCCTATGGTAATTCATGTAGCAAAAAAAGCCATTCTGAGTGGTGCTGAAGAAGTCATTATTGCAACTGATGATAAGAGAATTAAAGATGTTTCTGAATCATTTGGCTTTAATGCCATTATGACTAGTAAAGATCATTTAACTGGAACTGATAGAGTTTGCGAGGTTGCTATAAAAAATACTTGGCCTGACTCTGAAATCATTATTAATGTTCAGGGCGACGAACCTTTAATTGATCCTAAACTTATTTCATTAATTGCAAGTTCTATGAAAAAAGAAAATTTAAGTTATGTAACCGCTTGTTGCAATTTTGATGATGAAAAAGATCTTATAAGCCCTAACAACGTAAAAGTAGTTTTGGATGCAAATAACTTTGCAGTAAATTTTAGTAGAGAAGCAATCTCTGAATTACATCATATTGGTATATACGGGTATTCTGTTGAATTGTTAAAAAAATTTTGTAAGCTATCTTGTAGTAAGAATGAAAGGTCTCGAAGTTTGGAGCAACTTCGTGCTCTTGATAATAATATTTCTCTTAAAGTTTTGAAATTTCAAGGTTCATTTATGAAAGGTATTGATACATTAGATGATTTAAAAGCTATTAGGAAAATTTTATCGTAATTTTTTTATTTAAATTGCTGCATCTCCCTTTTCTCCTGTTCTAATTCTAATTACTTCATTTACATCCATGACAAATATTTTTCCATCCCCTATTTTTCCGGTATGAGCTGTTGAAACAATTACATCAATAGCTTTTTGTGCCATATCGTCAGAGATTATTAGATCAAGTTTTACCTTAGGAAGAAAATCAACAACATATTCAGCTCCTCTATATAATTCTGTATGTCCCTTTTGTCTTCCAAATCCTTTTACTTCAGTTGCAGTCAACCCCATGATACCAATAGCTGATAGGGCTTCTCGTACTTCATCTAATTTAAAGGGCTTAATTATTGCTTCAATTTTTTTCATTTCTATTTTCCTATATTTTTATGATTTATATTTATTAGTAATCGGATAACGCCTATCTTTTCCAAAAGCTTTTGATGTTATTTTTGGCCCTGGCGCTGCTTGCCTTCTTTTAAATTCGTTCATATGAATTAATTTTATAACTTTTCTTACTACTTGTGCTGAATATCCTTTATTAATTATATTTTTAATACTTATATTTTTTTCAATATATAAATCTATTATGGCATCAAGTACCTCATAATCAGGTAAATTATCTTGATCTGTTTGATTTCTGGAGAGCTCAGCTGAAGGAGGTCTTGTTATTATTCTTTTTGGAATAATTTCATTAGTAACGTTTATTTCTTCTGCAATTCTATAGACCATAGTTTTTGGGACGTCTTTTAAGACTGAGAAACCACCAACCATATCTCCATAAATAGTTGAATACCCAACCGCAACTTCACTTTTATTGCTTGTTGCTAAAACTATTCCATTAAACTTATTCGCATATGCCATAAGCAATACCCCTCGAATCCTTGCCTGAATATTTTCTTCTGTAATATCTTTTTTAAATCCTATAAAGTCTTTGGTAAGAGATTTATTAAAAGAACTCATTAGTTGCTCAATAGGACTTACTTTGTAAGTTATCCCCAGTTTATTTGCAAGAACCTTTGCGTCCTCTAAGCTTATTTTTGAGGTATATTTACTTGGCATCATGATAGCGGTGATATTTTCTTTTTTACATGCTTGAGACGCAATATATAATACGACTGCCGAGTCAATACCCCCTGATAGACCAATAAATATATTTTTTATTGAGTTTTTTGAAAGGTAATCCTTAAGAGCTAATATTAATCCATCTAATAAAACTTTTATTTGTGATTTAAGTATCTTTTGAAGATATATTCTCGCATCTATATTTATATTTTTAGTGTCTATTATTTTATTTTTAGATTTAAATTGTTCAATATAATCTAGTAATCCATGCTTATCGTTATAAACAAAAGATCCTCCATCGAATAGTAAATCATCTTGACCCCCAACTAAATTAAGATAGATAAGAGTGCTGCCGTTCAAAGACACTCTTTTTTTAAATTCATCTATTCTTAATTTATATTTATTTATTTCATAAGGGGAAGCATTAATGCATATTATATAATCAACATTAAGTAACTTCTCAATAGGTTCTTTTGCCCAGATATCTTCACATATTAATAAGCCAAATTTAATACCTTTATGTGAGAAAGTTAGGGGTTTCTTTCCTGGTTCAAAATATCTTTTTTCATCAAATACCCCATAATTCGGAAGTGATTGCTTATCGTAAGTTTTTTTAATCTTTCCTTTATATAAAACAGATGCAGAGTTATACAATGAGCCTCTATAATTTCTGGGGTGACCAACAATTATTAATAAACTTGGAAATTTCTTTGCGATTTTTAGCAAAATATTATTACATTCATCAATAAAGTCTATGTTGAGAAGTAAGTCTTCAGGAGGGTATCCACATATACTTAATTCAGGAGTAATTAAGATTTCTGCATTTGATTTTTCAGCAATTTTTGCATGCTTTAATATAAGTTCGTAATTAGATTGAATGTCACCAACAGTTGGGTTTATTTGAGCTAGGCTTATTTTCATTGTAAACTAGTATCTCCCTCCACCAGCTTTTATCATTTCTACTATTTCTTTACTCCTATTCTTAAGTGCATACACCAGAGCTGTTAGACCATACTGATCTTTTGCTTTTAGATTTACATTATTTTTAATTAGTAGCTTTACAATTTTTTGAGAATTATTATCTACCGCATAATGAACTAGTGGTGTCCCCTCATTATCTTCATGATTAACATTTGCATTATTATTAATCAAAATTTCTGATATTTTATATTTATTATTTTTGACTGCCCACATTAAAGCAGTCCATTCATACCTATCCAGCGCATCAATTTTAGCCCCATTTTTGATTAAAAACGTTACTGCATCTGGCTTATTATTTCTTACGGCATATATTAAAGCTGTTCTACCAAATTTATCCTTTAAAAGCGGACTTGCTCCATTTTTTACTAATATTTCAATGGTTGGTATGCTGCCACTTTTACAAGCTAGCATCAGAATGGTAGTACCTGATGCATTTCTGCTATTGGGATTTATTCCATCCTTAATAAGTAATTCAATGGTTTCATGATAACCAGAAGTAGCAGCTAAGCCATATGCTGACCATCCATCAGGGTCTGTTATTTTAGGATCTGCTTTATTTGCAAGTAATATCTTAATAACTTCTATATGATTTTTTTTAGCTGCGTACATAAGTGCAGTCCATCCATCTTCTTCAGCGTCATTAATATTTGCTCCTTTTGATATCAGATATTTTGCTATAGCAAATTGATTTTTTCTTGCTGCATACATCAAGGCAGAAACATTATCTTTGTCTACAGTATTTGGATCACCACCACTTTCTATGATTGCTTGGACGGTTTCAAGGTCACCTTTTCCTGATGCAGAAAGTAGATAGGGAATCTCTTCGCTAAGAGCTACTTTAGAAGCTACTGTATGTAGAATTAACAAGATAAATATTTTTTTTAAATAATTTATATTCATTTCTTAAGTGCCTCATTCATTACTTGCCCCATTTCAGATGGAGATTCAGCAATAGCTATACCTGCTTTTTTTAAAGCATATATTTTATCAATAGCCTTACCCGAACTACCAGATATAATTGCCCCCGCATGCCCCATCCTTTTGCCAGATGGAGCAGTTAAACCTGCTATATGTGCTACAACTGGCTTTGTGATATTACTAGAAATATATTCTGCAGCTAGCTCTTCATCAGAGCCACCGATTTCTCCAACAAGAATAATTCCTTTTGTATTCTTATCCTTTTCAAACATTTCTAGACATTCTATAAAATTAAGACCTTTAATTGGATCTCCACCAATACCAACACAAGTAGTTTGCCCTAATCCAAATTGAGATGTTTGATGAACTGCTTCATAAGTTAATGTTCCTGATCTTGATATAATACCTATTGAACCAGCCTGATGAATATTTCCTGGCATGATACCAATTTTGCATTCATCCGGAGTAATAATTCCAGGACAATTAGGCCCAATAAGAATTGATTTATTTTGACTTATTACAGATTTAACTTTTAACATATCAAGAACAGGTATTCCTTCTGTGATGCATACGATAATCTCAATACCTTCTTCGCTTGCTTCAATTATGGAGTCTGCCGCAAATCTAGGAGGAACATATATCATCGAAGCATTTGCATTTGTTTCATTCTTTGCCTCTTTAACTGAATTAAATACAGGGAGATTTAGATGGGTTTGTCCACCTTTACCTGGGGTTACTCCTCCAAGTACTTTAGTACCATAATTTATTGATTGCTCACTATGAAAAGTACCTTGTTTGCCAGTAAAGCCCTGACAGATTACTCTTGTATCTTTATTAATAAGAATAGACATTAATTTCCTATTTTGTTAATTTTACTGACCTTCTTGCTGCATCAGTAAGGCTGTCGGCAGAAATAATATTTAAATTACTTTTTTTTAAAATATCTTTTCCTAATTCTACATTTGTTCCTTCTAGACGAACAATAATTGGTATTTGAATACCCACTTCTTCAACTGCATTAATTATACCTTTTGCAATAATATCGCACCTCATGATACCTCCAAAAATATTTACTAAAACAACTTTAACTTTTGGGTCAGATAAAAGTATCTTAAAAGCTTTACTAACAGTTTCAGGTGTTGCACTACCACCTACATCAAGAAAATTTGCTGGGAGACCTCCAGACAATTTAATTAGATCCATTGTAGCCATTGCTAAGCCAGCACCGTTTACCATACATCCAATATTACCTTCTAAAGCAATATAATTTAATCCATTATGAAAGGCTTCTGCCTCTTTTTTATCAACTTGTTCCCAATCAAATGTATTACTAATATCTTGATGTCGAAAGTTGGCGTTATCATCAACTGTAATTTTGGCATCAAGCGCTATAATTTCATTGCTTTCAGAAAGAGCAAGTGGATTGATTTCTAAAAGAGAAAGGTCTGTCTTAAAAAAAATATCTAAGCATGTGTTAAGAAATATCTTGAATTGAGGGAATATTTTTTTTTCTAATCCTAAGCCATTTGCTAGATTATTAATTTGAGAGTCTGAAAGTTGTTGGTCGATTTTGTAATACTCTTTCGTTATAAGGCTGGGGTTTTTTTTAGCTATTTCCTCTATTTCCATACCCCCGGATTCTGATGTAATCACTGCTAATGACTCAGTTTGCCTATCAACCAAAACTGAAAAATACATTTCTTTTTTTACATCAATAGTTTCTTCAATTAAAAGTATATTAACCGGCTGGCCAATTGGTTTATTTTGATTTGTTATTAAGTTTTTTCCTAGAATAGACTCAGCAAACTTCCTTGCTTCTAATGGAGTGCGAATTAATTTAATTCCTCCCGCTTTACCTCGACCTCCGGCATGTATTTGCGCTTTAACTGCTAAACTCTTATTAAATTGCTTAGCAATTACCTCGGTTTCATCAATACTTTTCGAAAGCTGACTTTCAGGAACTTTTATCCCATTAACTTTAAGTAATTCTTTTGCTTGATACTCGTGAAGATTCATCTAAAATTCTTTAAATTAATTAGTGAATACAACATGATATCAGAATGCTTAATCGAATTTATATAATGTGCTTAAAGCTTTTTTTACGAGGCTTTATTTTTAAATAAGACTCTATTTTAAAGGGTAAATTGTCACCGTACCTGCTTTCATATCAGGAATAATTAAATGTGTTCGATCTTTAGTAAGAGCAATATCAGCAGCCGCTTTAAATCCGTCTAGAATAATTTTTGAAGTACCTTTTTTATATTCGTATATCTTTCCTTCTTTCCAGCTACTTATGTATATCGACTCATTATTGATTGCTAAGCCATCACCACCAGGAAATCCATCCCCAATTTTTTTTATTTTTTTAGTATTAGTATCTGCTTCAAATAGCTCTCCACCCCAATCAAGCAATAAAAGCTTATTATTTCCAATAGGAAGAATTCCATTAGGCGCTTTAATGTTTTTTGTATTTTCATCAAAAAGAACAGTAATATTACCGGCAAGATTCATTTTAAAAACAATCCCACCCGTTTCAAAATTACCAGTGTCTGTGATGAAGAAATTTCCATTAGAATCTACATCAATGTCATTCAGGAAAACTGGGGTTTTTGGAAAAGCCATAGTCGCACCAAAAACTGACCATGAACCATCAGTATCAACTTCAATAATTACATCTCTATCTGTTACATATAATTTTTCTTTATAAAATACTATACCTTTTGGATCGTAAAGACCTGTTGCGAATGAAGTAATATTTCCTTTTTTATCAATCCTACTTATTCTTCCATCACCATCTTTATCCTTTTCTCCTATTTCAGACACATAAATATAACCATCTTTACCTTCTGCGACTGACTCTGGCATAGAAAACCCATCATATTTAACTTCATGAGCAAAGCTTAAATTTGTTATATAAACTAAAAATATTAATACTATTGATAATTTCTTCATTATTTACCTTTTGTTATATTTTAAAATTCTTCTATTTACTAAGTTTCCATAATTTAGCATTACTACTATCATTTACAAGGTATATATTACCTTTTTTATCAATTTCGAAATCCCTTATACGCCCAATTTTATCTTTAAAAATAATTTCCTCACCTACAATTTTGTTGTTCTCGAAATCTAATCTTATTAAGCTTTTACCAAGGAGAGAGCATATAAGAAGATCTCCTTTCCATTCCGGGAAAACATCGCCTGTATAAAACTTAATAGTACTTATACCAATTGATGGTACCCATATTTTTAAAGGCATATCATATTTTTTATTAAATGGCTTTTCTCCAATCCTGAAGCCAGAATATTCAGAACCTCCCCATGCAATATGCTTCCAGCCATAATTTGCACCAGATTTTACTTTACCTATATGATCTCCACCTCTGGGACCATGGTTTGAAAAATATACCTCACCATCATGAGGAGAAATTGTTATTCCTTGGGAGTTTCGTACACCAATCTGATAAATTTCTGGAAGCCAATCTATATTACCCTTAAACTTAGGATTATCTTTGGGGATTTCACCATTAGTTTTGATTCGTATGATACTTCCAGAGTGTTTAGTTGCGTCTTGTGAAATCATTCCCATACCTCTGTCTCCAAGTCCTGCATAAAGCATATTATTTTTTATGGTAATCCTTGATCCAAAATGTTTATTTTTTATTTGAGGGGGCTTTGCAATAAATAATACTTCAAGTGCTTTAATTTCATTTCCAACTAGTTTTCCTCTTGCAATAGCGGTGTTTGAGGTTTTATTATAAGATTTTAGGATTTGATTGTACTTACTAGACTTTAGGTGACTGTAAGTAAAATAAATTAAACCATCTGTTTTATTAAAATAAGTATCTAAAAGCCCGCCCTGAGAACTTCCACCAAGGTTTACAGTTTGCCAAATATTGATATGCTGTATGTTGTGCTTGATTAATTCTTTTTTACCCGTGCTTGTATTAATTTTATAAAGACCGCCAGGTTTTTCAGTGACGATTAGATTATTATTATCAATAAATGTTAATGCCCATGGATAAATAAGATCTTCAGCAATTTTTTCTAATTTAAATTCTGTTTCAGTTAGTTTATAGTCTTTAAAATTACTAAATTGTTCTTTAGAGTTGAGAGTAGAGAGGCTAAGTAAAGAAAGGCATAATAACCATACAATAGACCTTATAAACATTTGGATCTCCTAAGAAATTTATTTAAGATAAAAAAAAACCAAATTTAATTGGCTTTTATTTTAACTAACATTCAATAAACTTGCCAACCCTTAGAAACACCTTTTTTCTTGGCAACCCTCATCTTTGAAGCCAATAGATAGAAGGTAGTCAGACATCTTGGATTTTCCATCTTCCCTTAATGCTCTTACTATTGATACATCACCTTTAAGGTTTTGTTTTTTATCTATTCCAATTTTAACTAAAAAATCTACCATTTCTTTATTTCCATTAAAAGCTGCGTGATGCAAGGCATTGAATCTAGTAATTGGATGAGTGTAGGTTATATTTGCTCCTTTTTGAACAAGGTACTTCATCACTTCTAATTGGTTTTTAGCTGCTGTCATTAAGAACGGTGTCCATGCGAAATAGCTATCATCAATTTTTACATCTGTAGTTTCAATAAATCTTTTAACAGTTTTGATGTCACCTTCATTAACAGCTCCTGTAAATTTAAGCTCTTCTTCATCGTTTAGTGCAAAAGCATTAAATGACATAGCAAGTATGAGTAGCACTAAAGTTTTTGATATATTTTTCATAGTAATTCCTAGTTATTTAATTAAAATATTTATTAGCATTTGCGAACATTCTATACCAAGGACCAAATTCATTCCATTCTTTTGGGTGCCAAGAGTTTTGATCGGCTCTAAACACTCTTTCCGGGTGGGGCATCATTATCGTGATACGCCCATCTTTGTTAGTTAACCCCGTAATACCAAATGGTGAACCATTTGGATTCATTGGGTAAGATAAAGTTCCATTAACATAACTTAAAGTAATTAATTTTGCTGATTTTAGATCCATTAATTGACTTTCATTTTTAAATTCTACTCTTCCTTCACCATGAGAAACAACTATTGGTAGAGTGCTACCATTCATCTCTTTGAAAAATATAGAATTATTTTTTGGAATATCAACTGATACAAACCTTGCTTCAAACTGCTCGGATTCATTTTTAACAAAATCAGGCCATAAATTAGTTCCAGGCATTATTTCTTTTATGTTACTCATCATTTGACAGCCATTACAAACACCTAATGAAATCGTATCTTTGCGATGGAAAAAACTTTCAAAGATATCTCGTATTTTTTCATTAAGTAAGATAGAATTTGCCCAACCTTTACCTGCACCCAAAACATCTCCGAAAGAAAAACCTCCGCAAGCAGCTAATGCCTGGAAATCATGTAAATTTTTAACTCCACTGTTAATTTCTGACATATGAACATCGTACGCATCAAAACCAGCATAACTAAAAGCAGCAGCCATTTCATTTTGTCCGTTAATTCCCTGCTCTCTTAGGATAGCAATTTTTGGTTTAGATTTTGATATATTAATTTTAAAGGGAATCTCAAAGTTAATTTCTGAGATAATACCAGGATTTGTATCATCTAATATCAAATCAAACTCCTCTTTCGCTGTTTTAGGATTATCCCGAATTGATTGGATTTTATAGCTAGTTTCAGCCCAACACTGTTGAAGGTTACCTCGACTGTCTCTTGCCACTAAATCTGTGTCTTTAAAAATTGAAATTATATTATCATTTGTTGGATGACCAATTATTTTTGTAGTTAAGCCCAGCTCTTTTTGTAGGTATTCTTGAACAAATATAAGATCTTTGTTGAATATTTGAATTACAGCACCTAATTCTTCATTTAACAAAAATTCAAAACTTAAATCCTTGTCAATTAATTGTAAATTAAATCCACAGTGACCAGCAAAAGCCATTTCAAGAACACAGGTAATTAATCCGCCATCTGATCGGTCGTGATAAGCCAGAAGCTTTCCTTCCTTATTTAAAAACTGTATGCCCTTGAAAAAACTTTTAATAAGTTGTGGATCGTCTAAATCAGGAACTTGTGTTTCAAAAATATTATTCACTAGATTAAAACTAGAACCACCCATTCTATTTTTTCCATTCCCTAGGTCGATTAAAATTAGTGAGGTGTCTTTATTAGGAATTAATTGGGGGGTGAGTGTTTTTTTAACATCGTAAGATTCACTAAATGCAGTAATGACCAATGATAATGGAGACTTAACTGTTTTAGTTTCACCATCATTCCATCTTGTTTGCATTGACATTGAGTCCTTTCCAACGGGTATACTTATTCCTAGTTCTGGGCATAACTCAATTCCGATAGCTTTTACAGCTTCAAATAATTCATAATCATCATCGTTGTCTCCTGATGCTGCCATCCAATTAGCTGAGAGTTTAATTAAGCCAATATCTTTAATAGCACTGGCTGCAATATTTGTGATTGCCTCACTAACCGCCATTCTTGCAGATGCAGCTGCATCTATTATGGCAATAGGAGATTTCTCTCCAATTGCCATTGCTTCACCTGTTTTTGAATTGAATGTACTTTTTGTTACTCCGACATTAGACACTGGAACTTGCCAAGGTCCAACCATTTGATCTCTTGCAACCAAACCGGTAACCGATCTATCACCAATCGTTATTAAAAAGCTTTTACTTGATACGCTTGGAAACTTCAAAATCTCTTTAATGGCTTCTAAAATTTTACCTTCATAAATAGCAACATCTTTTTTTGAAAGTTTCGGTGGAGATTTTATTTTTTTTGAAAGTTTAGGAGGTTTTCCTAGCAGTACATCAAGACTCATATTAACAACATCTTTATTCAAAAGACTATCTTTGATTATTAAATTTTTTTGTTTTGTAGCCTTACCAATTACTGCAAAAGGACACCTTTCTTTTTTACAAATTTCAGTAAAAATATTTAAATCTTTTTGTTTGATTGCTAGTACATATCGTTCTTGAGCTTCGTTAGACCATATCTCTTTTGGAGACATTCCTGGTTCTTCGTTATCTATTGAACGAATATCCATTAAAGCACCCATACCACCATCATTAATTAATTCTGGAAAAGCATTTGACAACCCACCTGCACCAACGTCATGAATACTTAAAATTGGATTTTTTTCAGCTAGTTGCCAGCAATAATCTATTACTTCTTGAACTCTTCTTTGAAGCTCTGGGTTACCCCTCTGAACAGATGCAAAATCAAGTTTTTCTTGATTTGAGCCTGTATTCATACTAGAAGCTGCCCCCCCACCTAGCCCAATTAACATAGCGGGACCTCCTATTTGAATTAGTAGGTTGTCTTTATTAAGTAATTTCTTATATGTGTGATCGTCACTTATGCTACCAATACCACCTGCTAACATAATAGGTTTGTGATAACCAATATAGGAGCCATTGAACTCAGTTTCAAGAGTTCTAAAATAACCTAAGATATTAGGCCTCCCAAATTCATTGTTGTATGCAGCTGCACCAATTGGTCCCTCAAGCATAATCTTTAATGGGGACGCAATCCTTTGTGGTTTTCCTATGTCATTTTTTTCCCATGACTGAACAAAGTTAGGTATTTTTAAGTTTGAAACAGAGAATCCAGCTAAACCTGCTTTTGGTTTTGAACCTCTTCCTGTTGCACCTTCATCTCTTATTTCCCCACCAGCACCTGTTGCTGCTCCTGCGAAAGGTGATATTGCAGTTGGATGGTTGTGTGTTTCTACTTTCATAAGATAATGAGTGAGCTTTTTATGCTCTTGAAACAATCCTTTAGGTGTTGGATAAAATCTATTAATAATGGAACCTTCAATTACAGAGGAATTATCTGAGTAAGCAACTATTGTTTTTTTAGGGGAAAGTTTATGTGTATTTCTAATCATTTGAAATAAAGAATTTTTTTGTGGTTTTTCATCGATTACCCAATCAGCATTAAAAATTTTATGACGGCAATGTTCAGAGTTAGCCTGTGCAAACATCATTAATTCGGCATCAGTTGGGTTTCTCTTTTGTTCAATAAAGTAATCATATAAATAGCTTACTTCTTCACCAGAAAGGGCCAGGCCTTGAGAAGTATTAAATTCTTTAAGCGATTCAATTCCTAGGGCTAGTATATCTATATAGTTAAGAGGTCTTGGAGAATGATGTGTAAACAGATTAGCTAGTTCTATTTGATCTAAAAATATTTCTTCAGTCATTTGATCAAAAATGAATTTAGCTAATTTTAATTTACCTTTATTTGAAATATCTTTGCCTGATAGAAATTCAAATTTAATCGCTTTGCAACGCTCAATTCTAAGGATATCGATATCGCAATGATGACAGATATCTGTTGCTCTTGAACTCCATGGTGATATGGTTCCAACACGAGGCGCAATATAAACTAAGTTTTCGTGATTTAAATTTTTTGAGCTACTTGTTCCATATTTTAAAATTTTTAGAAGCCTATCATGCTGGTTTTTTTCAATGAATTTTTTACTTTCAATCACGTGTAAATAAACGGTATGGATATCTTTAATATCCGAGTTTATGAATTTTAACTGGTCAAGAAGTATTTTTTTTCTAAATTCAGAATAAACTTTACTTCCAAAAAGGTATGTAATTTGGTTTTTTTGCATATTTTAAATAATATTATAATTGAGATTCTAATTAACTTTGAATATTTAAATTTGATGTAGCAAATTTATTTAAATACTATTGTAATAAGAATGATTCTCATTTAGAATGAAATCTTTAATATTATATTGAAAGTTTATTAATTTATTGTGAATGAATTTATTATCACTTTTAGAGAATGCCTGGAAGCTTGCCTGATAGTTGGCATTATCTATACCTTATTGGAAAAAAATAAACTTAGAAAAGAAATAAATCAGTTATGGTTGGCGGTTTTATCTGCTATCGCTGCAAGTGTTGTTGTCGCTATAAGCTTAAATAATCTTAAGGAGTCAATAGGAAATGCTTCGTTGCAGTCACTATTCGAGGCAGTAAGCATGTACATCACAGCTATTTTATTATGGTATGTAATTTTTTGGTTGTCCAAACATGTAAGCCATAAGTCCGGTATGGAATCAAAAACAAAGGCAGCAGTATCTTCTGCTGGTTGGGGAATTTTCTTTGTTGTATTTTTTGCAATTTTACGAGAAGGATTTGAAACTGCATTGTTCTTAATGGGCAGTTTTTCAATGACAGGAACTTTCTCTTATTTAGGTTTTTTTGGGGGAATGGTGTTAGCAGTCTTGATTGGTTACGGGATCGTAGTTCAAGGCCGAAGAATCAATTTAAAATTATTTTTTCAAGGTACAACACTTATGTTAGTAATATTTGCATCCGGAATGGTTGCATATGGAACGCATGAGATGGAAGAATTTCTTGTTAAAGGAAAGCATTTAGAGCTAGTAAATTTAGACTCAAAAAGTGAAATTTCTAGACCTTGGAATATTCTTGAGCCTACGTCTGAGCTCCCACGAAATTCTGAAAATCTTCTTCTAGTTAATCAAAATTATTATTCATTTAACTTGAATGGACAGCAAAAATTTACTCATATTCTCCATGATAAAGGAAGAGTAGGTGTATTTCTTAAAGGTTTTATTGGTTACAACAGTAATCCAAATTGGCCTGAATTAATCTTATGGATCTTGTCTTTAATTTTTGGGATAAGTATGTGGAGAAATTTTTATTTTGCAAAAAAAGAGCTCATTAAGCCTACTACTAAATCGAAATTACAAAACGCATCATGAAAAAAATATTCTTAATTTTTATAATTCTAAATACATTATTTCTATACGGGTGTTCTGATAAAAGTGATCATATGGATTCTCACTATAAAGATGATCAAAAAGTAGCAAAAATATATGATAGCGATCAAATGTATTTAACTCAACTTGGGTTAATGAGAGGTCACCTGTATGTTGGAATTGAGCTTTATAAGAACGGGTACTTAGAAAACGCAAAAATGCATATGAAGCATCCTAAGAGTGAATTGTATGCTGATATTGTTCCAACGTTTGAAGCAAAAGGTTCTTCAGGGTTCGCAGGTGAATTAGAGGAATTAGCTCTGGCTGTTGAAGAAGAAAAAGATTTAAATTCAATTTCATTGAAGTATAAAAATCTTAATGCAGCAATAACTATTAATGAGAGTTATGTTGATAGTTCAAGTAAATTATTAAATGAAAGAATTTCTTTAGTTATATCTTTACTCAAAATTGCAGCAGAAGAATATGCAATTGGTATAGTAAATGGGAATGTAGAAAATAAATTTGAATATCAAGATGCCCTAGGATTCACAGTGATTGCAAAAAATATTCTTAAAAATACAGATACAAAAAATAAAGAAGAAGAGATTAAGAAAAATAAGGCTTTGCTTGTCTTGGATAGTTTATTTGATTTGTGGCCTTTTTTAGTTCCAATTGGAAAAATTGATGGTGACTCAAAGATTATTCTTGATGCTGTGACTAAAATTAATTCAATCTAATTTTTAATATTTTCGCTAGGAGCAACTGCTTTTATACTTAAAGCGTGAATTTTTTCAGGAAAAAGGTCTTTTAACGAGTTATAAATCATTTGATGTCTTTCCATTCTTGATTTTCCCTCAAAACTATTGCTAACAATATGAATATTAAAATGACCACCACCTGTATTACCTGCGTGGCCTTTATGAAGGGCACTTTCATTTTTTAATAAAAATGAGGTTGCGTTTAGGAACTCTAATCTATTTTTTATTAATTCTTCAATCATTTCAAGGCAAACTTTTTTTGAAGGGCTTCACATCTACTTGACTATAAATACCTTCTATAAAAAAAGGATCCCTGTGGGCCCATTCTTTTGCATCTTGTAGGTTATTGAATTCAGCAATTATTAAACTTCCAGTGAAGCCATTTTCTCCCGGATCTTCCGAGTCAATTGCTGGGAAGGGCCCAGCAATAAGTAATCGCCCATTTTCCTGAAGCTCTTTCAACCTGATTAAATGCTTTGGTCTAACAGCTAATCTTTTTTTTAGGCTATTAGGTGAGTCACTAGCATAAATTGAATACCACATAAGTTTAATTATCCCTTAGACACTTTTGATAGATAAAGTGAGATCATTAAAATGTAAATAAAGAGAAGGGCTGTAATACCAAATAGTTTGAAATTAACCCATGTATCTAATTCAAAATTGTAGCCTACGTAAAGATTGATAAACCCGAGGCCAAGAAAGAAAATACTGGTAAATAAATTAATTCTTTTCCAATAGTTTTTTTCAACCTTAATTTGGGAGCCCATTGCTAATTTTATTAAGTTCTTATCAAAAACTGATTCAGAGATTAATAGTGATATTGAAAGAAGCCAATAAATTACAGATGGTTTCCATATAATAAATGTTTCGTCTTGAAATAAAATTGTAAGACCACCTAGTAATGTAATTACGATGCCGTTAAATAAAAGCATTTTGTCTACTTTTTTATTTTTAGAGTATGTGAAGACTATCTGAATAAGGGTAGCGACGATTGCAACTCCGGTTGCAATAAAAATATCGTACATTTTGAATGTTATAAAAAAAAGTATAACGGGAAGTAAGTCGTATAAAAATTTCATTTTTGTAAAGTTTAACTATCCTATGTGATAAATTACCAATATAATCTATGCGTAAATTATGAATATACCAAACATAGATCTACATTGCCATTCTACTATATCTGATGGACTTTTAAGTCCACGATCTTTAGTTTCTTTTGCCGCTGAAAAAAATGTAAGTGTACTAGCTTTGACAGACCATGATGATATTGCTGGACTTGAACAAGCAAAAATTCATGCAGATAAATTAAATATAGTATTTATCAATGGAGTTGAAATTTCTGTTACCTGGAATAAAAGGACACTCCATATTTTGGGACTAAATTTTGATGCCTCAAACCAAGAATTAATTTCTGGCTTAAGAGGGATAAGGGAAGGGAGGCTAAAGAGGGCAGAGAGAATGGCAGATAGTTTGGGTATGGCAGGCATTCAAGGCTCTTTGGAGGGAGCAAAATCATATGTACATAGCAATACTATCGGTAGAATTCATTTTGCACGATTTTTAGTTGCCAAAGGATATGCGAAAGACATTAAAACTGTTTTTAAGAAATTCCTAACTAAAGGTAAGCCAGGGTATGTTGAGCATGAATGGGCTTCTTTAGAAGAATCATTAGGTTGGATAAAAAATGCCGGCGGCGATGCAGTTATAGCACACCCTGGTAGGTATGATTTAGGAAAAAAACTTCTTCCTAAATTAATGGAAGATTTTAAATCATATGGTGGAGTTGGTATTGAAGTCTCTTCCGGCAGCCAAGACCCTTCACAGTCTAATTTTTTTGCAAAATTAGCAAATGACTACGGTTTTTTAGCATCCTGTGGATCAGATTTTCATGGGGTGGGAATATCTCATAGAGCACTTGGAGGAATTAAGACATTGCCAGACGAATGTATTCCAATTTGGTCAAAATGGACTAAGATTTAAAGCTTACGCTTATAATTAAATAGGCTATTAAGGTTATGAGGATTGATCTATTCAAAACCTAGTTTTATTTTTTATGCCTTTTGTTTAAATATTTATTGTTTTAGAATAGTCACAATGGAATTAACTATAATTCAAAAAATTTCCGCATATGCATTGCCAATCATTTTTGCGATTACTGTTCATGAAGCTGCTCATGGTTATGTCGCTAAGTATTTTGGTGATATGACGGCATACTTTCAAAATCGTATAACTTTGAATCCTATTAAACATATTGATTTAGTTGGAACAATTCTAATACCCAGTTTTTTATTTCTCGCATCAGCAGGATTTATTTTTGGCTGGGCAAAACCGGTACCAGTTATCTTCTCAAACCTCAGAAATCCAAAAAAAAACATGCTATGGGTAGCTTTAGCTGGCCCATTTGCAAATCTAATTATGGCAATTTTTTGGACTATTATTTTTTCTAAACAACATTTTTTTCCACTTGGCGCACAAAACTTTTTAAGCGTTATGTCTTTAGCGGGGATACAAATTAATATTGTTTTAATGGTTCTTAATCTTTTACCAATCCCTCCTCTTGATGGTGGACGAGTAGCAGTAAGTTTATTACCTTACTCATTATCAAATAAACTTGCTGGTTTAGAAAGATATGGTTTTTTTATAATTTTATTTATGCTTATTTCAGGTATATTAGGAGCTATATTGTCTCCACTTATTAGTAATAGCCAAAGAATTATTTTTAGTATTTTTGCTTAATGAAGGATAAAAATTAAATGGCAATTGAACGAATTGTTTCTGGAATGAGACCAACAGGTAGTATGCATTCAAGTGACTATAACGAAATACTAAAAAATTGGATTGAGCTTCAGCACGAAAATGATTGCCTCTTTTTTGTTGCAGACTGGCATGCATTAACGACTCATTATGATTCACCAGAAATAATTGAGAAGAGTGTTTTGGAGATGGTTATAGATTGGCTTGCTGCAGGAGTTGATCCTGCCCAAGTAACTATTTTTATCCAATCAAAAGTTCCTGAACATGCAGAGCTTTATACTCTTCTTTCAATGATCACTCCTTTAAGCTGGCTGGAAAGATTTTCATCTGTCAAAGATGAACAACAAAAATTATCATCAAAAGATTTATCAACATATGGATTTCTAGGTTATCCATTATTGCAAAGTGCAGATATCTTACTTTATAAAGCAACCCAAGTTCCTGGAGACAAAAAACAGTTACCTCATATTGAATTTACAAGAGAGGTTGCCAGTAGATTTAACCATCTTTATGGTGAAGAAAAAGGGTATGAAGCTAAAGCTGAAGAAGCAATAAAGAAATTAGGTTCCAAAAAAGGACACTTGTACAGAGAACTTAAAAACTCTTATCAAGAAGATAATGATGATGAGGCTTTAGAATCAGCTCAATCATTAATTGATGAGGAGCAAAGTTTAAGTCTTGGGGATAAAGAAAGATTATTAGGATTTTTAGAGGGAGGTGGCAAGATAATTTTACCAGAACCTGAATTTTCTCTAATGGAAAAAAATAGCAGCTCAGAAATCACTATTGATAGGAATTCTTCAGATTATAAGCAAAAAAAACAACAATATTTAGATAACCCTGACTTAATAAAAAGTGTTGTAGCAGATGGTTGTGAAAAAGCACGCAAAATAGCTAAGGATACTATGAGAGATATTCGTGAAGAGATGGGGATTAATTTTTGATGGATAATTTAATAGAAAAATCAAAAAATACTCCAAAGGTTTATGGGGAGAATATAAATAACTTACCCCAAGATTTATACATTCCACCAGATGCATTAGAAATTTATCTTGATTCATTTGAGGGCCCATTAGATCTTTTGATATATTTAATAAAAAAAAATAATATAGATATACTAGATATTCCAATGGCAAACCTTACATCCCAGTACGTTCTATTTGTTGAGAAAATGAAAGTTATTAACTTGGAGCTTGCTGCAGATTATTTGCTTATGTCGGCTATGTTGATAGAAATAAAGTCAAGGATGCTTTTACCTAAACCTGTTACTGATGACGAGGATAACTTAGACCCCCGGGCTGAATTAGTTAGAAGGTTAGTTGAGTACGAGTTAATCAAATCTGCTGCAGAAGAGTTAAATAATATCAATCAAATAGGAAGAGATTTTTTAGCTTCCAATGCTTATTTTGAAAAAGTCTCTAAAGAATCATTGCCAGATATTTCAGCTAATGATTTATTTCAGACATGGCAGAATATAATTAAAAGAGCAAAGCAAAATGAGCAACATAATATTGCTCAATCAGAACTATCTGTTCGTGAGCACATGAGTCTAATATTGAGAAAACTTAAAGATAATAAATTAATTGAATTTAAAACATTTTTTAATTCTGATAAAGATCCAATTAAAAAGTTAGTTGTTTGTTTTTTAGCTATATTAGAGCTTGCTAAAGAAAATCTAATTAAATTAAATCAACAAGAACCATGTTCCCCAATTTACCTTCAAATTGGTGAAGGTTAGATGGAACAGAAGATTAAAGAAATCCTTGAGGTCGCTTTGTTGACCGCTAACAACCCATTATCAATTGATAGTTTACAAAAATTATTTGTAGAGAAAGTTGATAGGTCAACAATAAGAATGTTATTAGATGAATTAAAGGTTGAATGGAGTAATAAATCTTTAGAGTTAGTCCAAGTATCGACTGGCTACAGGTTTCAATCAAAAGCAATTTATTCAGAATTTCTCGAGCGCCTTACACCTGAAAAAATATCAAGATATTCAAGGGCTGTAATGGAAGTCCTTGCAATTATTGCTTACCGTCAACCAGTTACTAGAGGTGACATTGAAAAAATACGTGGTGTTTCTTTAAATCCTAATTCATTAAGACAATTGATCGAAAGAGAATGGATAGAAATTATTGGCCAAAAAGAAGTTCCTGGGAGACCATCTCTTTTTGCGACAACAAAGTTATTCTTGGATGATTTAGGATTAAGATCAATTTCCGAACTTCCTGATGAAAAAAAAATAAAAGAGGGCTTGAATGAAGTGGATAGTTCTAGCTTAATTAAAGAGAATTAATGCTATGGGAAGGCCTCATTTAAAGACAAATAATGATTCAATTGCGCCTTCAGGTAAAACTGGAGTAAGGATACAAAAAGCCCTGGCTCAAATGGGCATTGGTTCAAGAAGGGCGATTGAAAGAGCAATACAAGAGCAAAAAGTATTAGTTAATGATAGGTTAGCAACAATTGGACAGCCAATAAGTTGTTCAGATAAAATTATTTTTGAAGGAAAGTTGGTTAAATTTGATTCGAATTTATCTCTACCAAGAATTTTAATTTATCATAAGCCGGATGGTGAAATTGTTTCAGAAAATGATCCTAAGGGTCGTCCGACTGTCTTTGAAAATCTACCCAAGATTAAGCAAGCAAAATGGATTGCTATTGGTAGGCTCGATTTTAATACGTCTGGGCTATTAATATTTACTTCATATGGCGAGCTTGCAAATCGGTTTATGCATCCCAGATACGAAATTGAAAGAGAATACTCTGTTAGAATTCTTGGAGAGTTAACTTCCGATGATTTAAATACATTAACAAAAGGCGTTAACTTAGATGATGGTGTTGCAAAATTTGAATCAATTAGTTTTCAGGGTGGAGAAGGAGTAAATCACTGGTATCAAGTGGTTTTGAAGGAAGGAAGAAATAGAGAGATAAGAAGAATGTTTGAGTCATTCGGGGTGACTGTTAGTAGATTAATTCGAATAAGATTTGGAAATATAAAGTTACCACCACATGTTAAAAGAGGTATGTCTGTTGAACTAAGTCAGAATGAAGTAAGAAATATATTAAAAAATTTTGAAATTGATTCTAATGATTTTATTCAAACACAAATTGAAAGTAAAAAAGATAAAATATATAAGTCTTCAAAACGCAGAAAAAAATGATTTAAAATTTATTCTAGCTTAGTAAGTTAACGAGAGTTAATTTGTATATTTCCTTTAGTTTCTCTACATCCTTAATTGCCACATGCTCATCAATTTTATGAATTGATGCATTAATTGGCCCAAATTCAATAACTTGATCACATATCTTAGAAATAAATCTTCCATCTGATGTTCCTCCAGTTGTTGAAATATCAGGAGTAATTTTTGTAACATCTTTAATTGCTCTAGAGATAGCGTCAACTAGAAAGCCTTTTTCTGTAATATATGGTTGTGCTGAGTTTTGCCAATCAATATTGTATTCAATGTTATGTTTTTCAAGGATTTTATGAACCCTATCTTTTAATGTATCTGCAGTGTTTGAGGTTGAGTATCTAAAATTAAATAATATATCAACAAACCCTGGAACAACATTAGTTGCACCCGTACCACCATTAATATTTGAAATTTGCCAAGATGTTTTAGGGAAATATTCATTTCCTTCATCCCATATAGTGTTAACTAAATCATTTATGACTGGTGAGATTTGATGAATAGGATTTCTGATTAATTCTGGATAAGCAATATGACCTTGGATGCCCTTAACTCTCAGTTTAGCTGATAGTGAGCCTCTTCTTCCATTTTTGACGGTATCTCCAAATTTAAGATTACTAGTTGGCTCGCCAACAATACAGTAATCAATTTTCTCATTTTTAGCTTTAAGCGCTTCTACTACCTTCACAGTTCCATTAACTGCAATTCCTTCTTCGTCTGATGTTATTAGAAGACCAATTGAACCCTTGTGATTATTATGGTTAAGCAAAAACTCTTCAATACTTATAATGAAAGCAGCTAATGAGGCTTTCATATCTGCAGCACCTCTTCCAAATAAATTACCATCGATAACAGTCGGCTTAAAAGGCGGTGATGACCATTCAGTTTCTGGGCCAGTCGGAACTACATCGGTATGTCCAGCAAAAACAACGAGTGGAGATGCAATACCCTTTCTTGCGTAAAAATTCTTAACATTTCCATAAGGTAATTTCTCAATTTTAAAGCCTAATTTTTCTAAGTAGCTTATTAATAAATCCTGACAACCTTCATCATCCGGGGTAATAGATTTTTTAGATATTAAATCTTTTGTAATGTTAAGGGTTTTAGTCATTTAAATTTTCCTCAAATTCTGTTTCATCGTAGCCAATTATAATTACTTTTTTATTTTTTATAATCACAGGCCTTTTCATAACAGATGGCTTTTGTAATATAAGTTCAATAGCAGTTTTTGGATTTAATCCCATAGTTTTTTCTTTTTCACTAAGGTTTCTCCATGTAATTCCTGACTTATTAACAAGTCTATCCCAGGAATAATTATCCGGCATATCTTCTACCCAAGCTTCCATAGACTCTTGCTGCAAGGTATTTTTTTTTACATCTAAGAATTCATAAGATATATTTTTACCATCAAGCCAATTTAAAGCTTTTTTAACTGTATTACAGTTTTTAATACCGAAGACTTGTAGCATTCTAGATACCCCTTAGTAACTCATTTATACCAACTTTACTTAATGTTTTTTCATCTACTTTTTTTACAATAACTGCACAATATAAACTGTATAACCCATCTTTTGAAGGTAAATTTCCTGAAACAACAACTGATCCTTTTGGAATTCTGCCGTAACTGACTTCCCCGGTCTCCCTATCAAATATTTTAGTTGATTGTCCTATATACACACCCATTGAAATCACAGCATTGTCTTCAACTACAACGCCTTCAACCACTTCAGATCTTGCACCAATAAAACAATTATCACCAATAATCGTTGGACCTGCTTGGATTGGCTCAAGAACTCCTCCAATACCAACACCCCCAGATAGATGAACATTTTTACCAATTTGAGCGCATGAGCCAACCGTGGCCCATGTATCTACCATCGTTCCTTCGCCAACGTAAGCACCAATATTTACATAAGATGGCATAAGCACGACATTTTTTGAAATAAAGCTTCCTCTCCTTACCATTGCATTAGGAACTACTCGGTAACCACCATCTTTAAAATCTTGCTCACTAAAACTGCTAAATTTAGAGTCAACTTTATCAAAAAAATTTGTATAGCGACTTGGCATTACATAGTTATCTTTTATTCTAAAGGACAGTAAAACTGCTTTTTTTAACCATTGATGTGTTTCCCACTCTTGTGTATTTTCTATTCTACTTGCAACTCTTACTGAACCATTGTTAAGCATATCCATTGCCTCATTTATGGCCCCTTTCGTTTCTGTAGAAACATTAGTTGGAGTTATAGAAGCACGATTTTCAAATGCATCTTCAATGATAGTTTGTAATTTTTCCATATTAATAAAATTGCCTAGATTGTTTAAAAAGAACATTATTTTACAGTAAGTTAGATAAATTTAATGAATCAGTTTAAAAAACTATTTTTTCGCATCTAAGTATAAATATTTAATTTCTCTAGCTTGTTTTTGAAGGTCTTCTATTCTATTTTCATGAGTAGGGTGTGTACTAAGAAACTCAGGAATTTTCGCATCTGATTGTTCACTCATTTTCCTCCAAAGACTAACAGCAGCCATTGGGTTATATCCTGCTCTTGCCGATAGCTCTAAACCAATCTTATCTGCCTCTCTTTCTTGTTCACGACTGTTAGGTAGAGCAAAAAATAATGTTGTACCTAATGCAACGCCTTGCATAATGGTTTGTTTAGAGAAAGAGCTAGAGTCTTTGTCACTAAGGTACATAGCAAAACCAAGAATACCAACCTGTTGAATTAAGGCATTAGACATTCTCTCTCTTCCATGCTCCCTGAGGGCGTGAGCAATTTCGTGACCTATTATTGCAGCAATTTCATCATCTGTAGTATTTAGCTTTTCTACAAGACCTGAGAAAACCATAATTTTTCCGCCTGGCATACAATAAGCATTTACTTCATCATTTTCTTCTAAATTAATTTCCCAGTTCCAATTAATAGAGTCATCCCTAAAAACAGAGGTCTCCTCAATAATTTCATATGAGATATTCCTTAATCTACTTAATAATTCTTTATCGACATTAAGTTTATTATTATTTCTAGCTATTTCCAGATTTTCTTTATATGCTTCCTCAGACATACTTTGTGTCATAAAATTTGGTAACAATAAAAGCTGAAGTCTGGAAACATTGGAGTCAGAGTTTTTTGTGGTTGTTACACAACCAGAGAGGAATATTATTATAGTAATTATTACTTTCATATTTATTTAAAAGACTAGTTTACTTCCTAATTCAACAACTCTATTTACTGGTAAATGAAACTGATTGGTAATATTTTCAGCTGATCGAAATTGATAAGAAAATATTTGTTTTCTAAGATAGTTCATACCATTTCCAGGGCGAACCACTAAGCTTTCTTTTCCAACAAAATACGAAGTATTCATAGGGTCAATTATCAACACTTTCTTCATATATCTTGACAGATCTTGGGGTATTTTAGTTTCATCCTTATAGCCATAGTTTAAAATAACTTTATAAAAATTATTAGGTAATTTTTTTATTGAGATTAAATTTTTATCATTTGCATGAGGGTAATCCTTAAATTTAACTGTTAGTAAAATTACTTTTTTATGTAAAACTTTATTATGTTTTAAATTATGAAGTAATGCATGAGGAACGCCATCCGGGTTAGGCGTTAAAAAAACCGCAGTTCCATCAACACGAGTCTTCATTTGACCCTTCATTTCTTTAAAGAATGTTGTAATTTCCATTGATTCATCTTTTGTCTTTCGAAATAAAAGTCTTCTCCCCTTTTTCCAGGTAGACATAAGAATTATTAATAAAGCACCTATTACCAGTGGGAACCAGCCACCTGCAGGAATTTTAATAATATTTGCGCTGAAAAATATTAAATCTATAATTAAAAATATAGAAATAATTGTCATTGTTTTTAGCCAACTCCACTTCCAAACCTCAAGGAATACAAATCCAGCAAGAATAGTAGCAATTAACATGTCAAGTGTTATGGCAATACCATATGCACTTGCTAGAGCACTTGAATTCTTGAATATAATAACAACACTCATCACACCTATCATTAATAACCAATTAACTCTTGGCAAATATATTTGACCCTCCTGATTTTCTGAAGTGTGTTCTATCCTCATCCTTGGAATGAATCCAAGTTGTAAAGCTTGTCTTGATACTGAAAATGCTCCGGTTATGCAGGCTTGAGATGCAATAATTGTTGCAACCGTCGCCATTACAACTAAAGGCAAAGTAAACCACTCAGGAGCCATTAAGTAAAAGGGATTCATAATAGTACTTGGATCATTGAGAATTAATGCACCTTGACCAAAGTAATTGAGAGTTAAAGCTGGAAAAACAAAACTAAACCAAGTTATTTTTATTGGATTCCGACCAAAATGACCCATATCCGCATAAAGTGACTCGGCTCCTGTAACACAAAGAACAACGGCCCCAAGGGTAACAAATGCTACTGAAAATTCATTAGCAAAAAAATTAAAAGCATAAGTAGGGTTAAGAGCATTAAGTACAAATGGTGCTTGTAAAATATTATATACACCCAGTGTTGCAAGTGTTAGAAACCATATAAACATAATAGGTCCAAACATAAAGCCCACAGCACTGGTGCCTTTATGTTGAGCCCAAAATAGGCATAAAATAATTAATAAGGTTATAGGAACAACATATTCATTTAATGCGGGGGTTATTAAACCTATGCCCTCAATAGCAGAAATCACAGAAATAGCAGGAGTGATTGTGGCATCTGCGTAAAACATACATGCGCCCAACATACCAATAAACATAATTATTAATTTCTTTCTTTTTGTCTTGGCATTTCTATTAGCTAGAGAAAGAAGGGCCATAATTCCTCCCTCACCATTATTATTAGCTCTAAGGATAAATAAAATATACTTCACTGAAACTATTGATATTAATGACCAAAAAATTAGAGATAAAATACCCATCATATTTGATTCATTTAAGGCAAGGATATTATTACTTATGGTAAAAATTTCTTTAATGGCGTAGAGCGGGCTTGTACCAATATCGCCAAAAACAACTCCAAGAGCTGCTAACGAAAGAATAAATAATTTATTATTTTTTTTAGGAGCCATCTTTTTCTTTAATACCCATAATTTCTGCCTTTAATCTACCTTTATGAAGTTTAACTTCAATTTTATCTTTTACTAATATTTGCGATACATCATTAACTATATTTTGATTTTTATCAAAAATAATAGAATAGCCCCTGGATAATATTTCGTTAGGATTAAGTAATGATATATTCTTTTTTACTAGGTCAATTTTATTTTGATAATTATTTAATGATGATTTCATTGAAATAGTTATTCTATCTAAATAATTTTTAATTAATACGTTTTGAGCAATAATTTTTTCTGAAGGTGACATTAAGCGTTTTTCTAAATAATCAATTTTTTGATATAGGTAATCAATTTTACTTTGAATTATTGTAAGTAATTTTAAATTAAAATATTCTAATTTTTCAAAAATATCTGAAAGATTAATACTTACTATTTCTGCTGCAGCAGTTGGAGTAGGGGCTCTTAAATCTGCTATAAAATCTGAAATAGTTACATCAGTTTCATGCCCGATTGCAGAAATTATAGGTAAAATCGATTGAAATATACATCTTGCTACATTTTCATCATTAAAAGACCATAAATCTTCAATTGATCCACCCCCTCTAGCTAAAATAACTACATCAACTTCATCTCTTTGATTGGCAGTATTTAGAGCATTTACAATTCCTTCAACAGAACCAGTACCTTGAACTGGGGTTGGATAAATCACTATTTTTAGAAATTCGTTCCTTCTTTTTAAAGTTGAAATTATATCTCTTATTACAGCTCCATCAGGGGAGGTTATAACGCCAACTCTTTTAACAAAGTTGGGTATAGGTTTTTTATTGACTTCATCAAATAGCCCTTCTGCAATTAATTTTTCTTTTAAGCGATTAAATTCTTCAAATAAATCACCTAGGCCTGATTTTTGAAGAGATTCAATGTTTAATTGATATTCTCCTCTGGCTTCGTAAAGACCTACTTTGCACTCTGCTTCAATTGATTCACCATTTTTTGGTTTCCACTTTATTCGACTATTTTTACCTTTAAACATTGTGCATCTGACCTGGGCGTTACTATCCTTTAGTGAAAAATACCAGTGTCCTGAGGTTGCTTCAATAAAATTTGATATTTCACCTTTGACTAAAATTATAGGAAAATTGTGTTGGAGTATATCTTTTACTAATTTATTTATTTCAGAAACAGAGAAAATTTTTGTTTCATAAGATTTAAAGTCGTTTATTATAGGTGTGTTCAAAACAAATCTCTTTTTTATTTATTATATGATGTTTATTTAAACTATTTAAAGAATATGCAAAGTTATTTTACATTTAAACAAATTAATTTATTAGCATCGTTCGCTGCTTTTACTTTGATTATTGCTTCAATTATAGTTCAAATTCAATATGAATTAGAGCCATGTCCATTATGCATCACTCAGAGAATTATATTTATAATTGGCGCATTTGCTTTCTTATTTTTTGCTTTTCTTAAGCCCATAAAATTAGTTAAATTATTGCATTTAATTATCCTTTCATCAGTTAATTTCATTGGATTAATTTTTGCTTTTAGACATATCTTGATTCAAGGTGGGTGGATTAAAGTTCCTGCAGAGTGCGGGGTAGATCTCGGATATATGTTTGACAACTTTCCGCTTACACAAGCATTTAATTTACTGTTTCAGGGGGCAGGTGATTGTTCAAAAATTGATTGGGCTTTATTTGGGCTTACGTTACCTCAATTAGCTTTTCTTTGGTATTTTATATTTTTAGTTCTTACTTTATATATTTACATAAAGGTTCGGTATAAGTGAATAATTTAGAATCAACGATAGGAAATACCCCTCTTGCCAAAATTCAGCGCTTAGCTGAATCAAATGCCGGAGATATTTATCTTAAATTAGAGGGAAATAATCCTGCGGGCTCAGTTAAAGATAGAGCAGCTTATTCAATGATTAAGCAAGCTGAATTAAGAGGAAAAATTAAACCTGGAGATACTTTAATTGAGGCTACTTCAGGAAATACTGGGATAGCTCTTGCTATGGTTGCAGCAATGAAAGGTTATAAAATGATTTTAATTATGCCTGAAAATCAATCTGCTGAGCGAAAACAGACTATGAAAGCCTTTGGTGCTAAACTAATTCTAACCTCTGAAGAGGGAAGTATGGAGCTAGCTAGGGATACAGCGCTTGAAATGCAAAAAAAAGGTGAGGGAATTGTTCTTGATCAATTTGGAAATCAAGATAATCCTAAGGCTCATTATGATGGAACGGGACCAGAGATATGGCGAGATACAAATCAAAAGGTTACACATTTTGTTTCAAGTATGGGAACTACTGGGACTATAGTTGGTACCTCAAAATATCTTAAAGAAAAAAATTCAGATATCAAAATAATTGGTGTGCAGCCTGAAGATGGAGCACAAATTCCTGGTATTAGAAAGTGGCCAGATGAGTATCTTCCATCAATATTTACAAATAAAAATATAGACCATATTGAACTGGTGAGTCAAAAAAATGCTGAAGAGACAGCTCGTAAACTTGCACAGACAGAAGGAGTTTTCTCAGGGGCCTCAACTGGAGGCGCACTTTTTGTTGCTCTTAAATTAGCAAAGGATAATCCAAGAGCAACTATCGTTTCTATTGCTTGTGATCGAGGCGACCGTTATTTATCAACTGGATTGTTTCCTTCTTAAGCCGTGATACCGACTCTTGTTTTTGATTTAGAAACTATTCCTGATATTGAAGCAATTCGTAAGCTCAATAACCTGGGTGCAGATGTTACAGATAAAGATGTAGTTCAAATTTCACTTTATCAAAGAAGACAAAAAGTAGGACATGATTTTCTTTCACATCATTTGCAAAAAATTGTTGCGATTTCATGTGTCTTTAAAACAAATGATAATTTAGAGGTTTGGTCTATAGGATCTAATGAGAGTGATGAAGCTGAACTGCTAAAAAAGTTTTTTGATGGAATTGAGAAATATACACCTAATTTAGTTACATGGAATGGTTCTGGCTTTGATTTGCCTGTACTTAATTATCGAGCTCTTGTAAATAATATCCAAGTTAATAATTATTTTGATATGGGAGAAAATAATGCAGACTTTAAATGGAATAATTATTTAAGTCGTTACCACAAAAGACATTTAGATCTTATGGATTTTTTTGCTTTATATAATGGAAGAAATAATGCATCTTTAAATCATATTTGTAAGTTATGTGGATTTCCTGGAAAGCTTGATATGGATGGTGGACAGGTTTGGGAAACATACTTAAACGGAGGTATTGATTCAATAAGAGATTACTGTGAAACCGATGTGGTAAATACCTATTTAGTTTTTTTGAGATATTTGCATATAAAAAATGATATTAATTTAGACTTTTATAATAATGAAATTGAAAGTTTGCGGCAAACGTTAGAAGGATATAAGAAGCCTCATTGGATTAATTTTATTAAAGCATGGACTATTTAAATATGATTTCTCAAGCAGAAGATACAACTGATATTGATTACATACAAACTTTCGAGTATGAAACTTAAAATCTTCACGAAATGTTTTTTTTTATTTGTCATTTTTTTATTATCGGGCTGCACAGATGTTACCCATAACAAGAATATATTATTTGCTATAGCCCAAGAACCTCAGAACTTAGATCCCAGATTTCAATCTGATGCGGCTTCAGAGAGGTTATCTGAATTACTATTTTCACCTTTTTTTTATTTTGATAAAAACTTTCAACCTCAGTCTAAATTAGTGAATTGGCAAGAATTAAATTCACTCAAATATAAATTTACAATAAAGAAAAATTTACCAAAGTTTCACGATTTAAGAACAATGGATATTAATGACATTCTCGTTACCATAAAAACATTAAGGAGCTTAGAAACCTCAAGATTTTTTACTGAATTTAAAAATATAAATAATGTTAAAAAGACTTCTGATAATTCTTTTATTATTGAGTTAAATCATAAAGATGTAAATTTTTTATCTCGTTTAAATTTTTTTATATTACCTGCAGACTTAATTAATAAAAAACATAATTTTTCCGTTCATCCTATAGGCTCAGGTCCCTTTTCTTTTGTAAGCAATGTACCTCATTTAAAAATCAAAAGAATAAGTGATGGCCAGATTATTGAATTTATTCATATTAAAGATCCAACTGTTCGTGTTTTAAAGCTTATTAATAATGAAATTGATTTATTACAAAACGATTTACCTCTGGAAATGATTAAGCTTCTTGAGGCTGAAGAAAAGATATCTACCTTAAAAGAATTTGGATCGAATGTATCTTACATTGGATTTAATTTTAATGATTCATTATTAAAAGACCCTTTTTTTAGAAAAGCTCTAGCTTTAGCAATAGATCGCCAATCATTGATAGACTATTTTTTGAATGATAGAACAAGAATTGCAAATCAAATTCTATCTCCTGAGCATTGGGCTAGTGAAAAAATAAATACCACTGAATACAATCCTAATCTAGCAAAAGATTATATCAAGGAGATTGGAATTATTGATCCAATTGTAATTACCCTTAAAACCTCAACTGACCCTTTTAGAGTAAAGATTGCAACTGTAATCCAAAAACAATTAGAAATTATTGGCGTGAAACTAGTTATTAAATCTCTAGATTGGGGAACATATTTTAAAGATATTCAGGCGGGTGATTTTCAATTATATGGCTTAACTTGGGTCGGTATTAGAAATCCAGAAATTTATAATAAAATTTTTAATTCTAAACTTATACCGCCTAAAGGTTTAAATCGTGCGGGTTATGATAATAAAGAAACAGATCACCTCCTTATTGATGCAAAAAAATATAATTTATGGAATAAAGTCATCAGAAAAGTACATAAAGATAATATTTTTATGCCCCTGTGGTTCGAAGGAAACTTTGCTGCTTTTAATAAAAATATAAGCGGTTATTATATTCATATTGATGGAAGTTGGAAGGCCTTAAAAACAGTTAGGAAGAAAAATGACGATTTTAATTAAAATATCAATAAAAAATCAACTGCTTACTATGACTGACGATAAGTACGACCTATTGGAGAGCACTTCGAGACTAGCGACCTCGAAGTTAGAGATGAATGCGCTTCTCAAAACATGGCTAAGCCTAGTGAAAAAGGACGCGCCGGACGACGCGTACTCCCTGGAGGCTCTGGAAAAAGGGATACAGCTGAATGACGAGAGCAGCAACGTAAATCAGTTTCGCCAGAAAGTAAAACAACTTAAGAGTCACCAAGTAAATAAATCTTATTCAATATCAACTGCTCTCAAAGGAATAGGTCAAAATAAAAATAGCTTTCAAACCCCGATAGGAACTCACTATATTCGTGCAAAAATCGGCAAAGGCTTACCAGCACTAAGTATTTTTGAGGCTAGAAGACCTGCTGGAAGAATATGGAACAAAGAAGATGCAAAATCACATCCAAATCAAGATTGGATTTTATCTAGGATTTTATGGTTATCAGGTAAGGAACTAGGGGTAAATCGTTTAGGGTCTGTAGATACAATGCAAAGATTTATTTACATTCATGGTACCCCTGATGAAAGTCAATTAGGAAAGCCCTTCTCGCATGGATGTATAAGAATGGCTAATAATGATGTTATTGAGCTTTTTGATTTAGTATCTGTAGGTACGATTATTCATATTAATGCAGAATAATTTTCCAATAATATTTTTTTCGTCTTGCCTTCAGGTATTAGGTATATTTATCGTTACTTTTTTTATCTTACATTTGTTGCCAGGAGATCCGATTCAAGTAATGTTAGGAGAGTCAGCAGCTCTTTCTGATCAGGTTAAACTGCGTGCAGAGTTGGGACTAGATCAGCCAATATACAAGCAAATAATTAATTCTTTTTCTCAAATAATGCATGGCGATTTTGGTAATTCCATTCTTACTGGGGCACCAATCAAAGAGCAAATAATTTTTGCTATGAAGAATACTTACTATCTTGCATCGGCTGCATTAATCATTGCAATAATATTTGGTATTACAGGTGGTGTGATTGCAGCAAAATATAGAGGAAGTTCTCTGGATAAGATAATCATTAATTTAAGTTTATTTTTTATATCAATTCCACATTTTTTTTTAGGTCCATTATTAATGCTTTGTTTTTCAATTGGATTCGGTTGGTTACCAATAAGTGGAATGGATAGCCCATTTTCTATTGTATTGCCAGCTTTAACTTTATCGCTTGGTATGCTAGCTATTATTATTAAAATGACTAGAAACTGCATGATTGAAATTATGGATTCTGATACTGTTCGAACTGCAAGAGCAAAGGGGATGAGGGAATGGTCAATTACAATAAATCACATATTTCGATTAGTTTTAATCCCATTAATTACAATTATTGGAATGCAATTTGGATCTTTACTTTCTGGTGCTGTTATCACAGAAACATTATTTAGTTGGAACGGTCTTGGAATGCTATTGGTAAACTCAATTCAAATGCGAGATTATCCAATTACACAAGCTTGTATTTTTATTATTGCCATTTCATATGTTTTGGTAAATCTTTTAACTGAAATCTTATATAAGATAGTTGATCCAAGAATGAAGGATATTTAGATTTGAAAAAATTAGTTTTTTTTATAGTTTTTTTTTGGTTGTTCGGACTAATTATTAAATTATTTACTGCGTTTGATTCAAACCAGATGCTATTTAATGAGATTTTAATTAAACCTAGTTTTTCTTCATGGTTAGGAAGAGATGATTATGGAAGAGATATTTTTCATCGATTAATTGATGGGTTTATAAATTCCTTTGAAATAATATTTATTGTTACGCTTATTTCAAGTTTTATAGGAGTTTTTATTGGAGTAATCTCTGGATACTTTGGGGGAAAGCTAGATCAAATTGTAAGATATATAACTACATTATTTATGGCCTTTCCTGGTATATTGCTTGCCATTGCTTTTGCAGCTATTTTAAGTCCAGGTAAATTTAATTTAATTCTTGCTTTATCGATTGGGAGCTGGGTAGGTTACGCAAGACTTGCAAGAGCCCAAACTATATTGATTAAGAGTTTAGATTTTGTTAAAGCTTCTAAGTCAATGGGTAGCTCGCATAGATTAATAATAATAAATCATATTTTGCCATCGCTTAAGACTCCATTAACAGTAGAAGCAACTTATGCTATTGCTGGACTAATTATTGCAGAGGCTAGCCTCTCATTTATTGGTTTAGGGCTGCAAGCACCAATGGCTTCATGGGGCGGTATGATGAGAGATAGCGTAAGGTTTTTATTAGTATCACCTCACTATGCATTATTTGTTGGTTTAAGTATTATGTCTTTAGTTTATTGCATTAATTATTTAGGTGATTTTTTACATAAGAAGTGGGATATAAAAAATAATGATAAAAAGTAATTATAATTTAAGATTAATTTTTTCATGCTTCAGTCGATATAATTAAATTATGACTTGCTTAATGATTGATCTTGATGGAACTGCTTTAAATTCTTCTGATGAACAAAGAATTAAAGATTCATTAGTCGGCGGCTTAATCTTATTTACCAGAAATTATGTAGATAGAAATCAACTTAGAGAACTTGTTAGCTCAATCAGAAGTATAAAAAAAGAAATACTAATAGCTGTTGATCATGAAGGAGGCAGAGTTCAAAGGTTTAAAGAGGGATTTACTGAAATTCCAAATATGAAGAAAATTGGTAATATTTATGAGAAAAATAAGGAAGATGCTAATAAGATAGCTAATTTAACTGGTTGGCTTATAGCAAAGGAACTGGGAGAGTTTGACATAGATTTTAGCTTTACCCCGGTGTTAGATATCGATTATGGTTCAAGTTCAGTTATTGGAGATAGATCTTTTAACTCGAATATTGATCCAATTATAGACCTAGCTGGCTCACTTGTGAGTGGTTTAGATTATGGTGGTATGCAATCTGTAGGAAAGCATTTTCCTGGTCATGGATTTATAAAAGCAGACACCCACCTTGAATCTGCTATAGATACTCGTTCTCTAGAAAATATTCAGAGTAATGATATGATTATTTTTGAGAAATTAATTCATAGGGGTCTTAAGGGCATCATGCCATCCCATGTAATTTATTCATCATGCGATAAAAAGCCTGCAGGCCTATCGAAATTTTGGCTTCAAGGCCAATTAAGGAAACTGTTAAAGTTTAACGGAGCAATTTTTAGTGATGACATGAGTATGAAAGCCGCAGAACTTTCTGAAAAAAATATTACTTCAAGAGTAGAAGGAGCCCTTCTTTCTGGATGTGATATGGTTTTGGTATGTAATTCTCCAAAAAAAGTTGATGAATTACTTTCATGTTTGAAATGGAAATCTAGTGAAGAATCTTATTGTAGACTTCAATCGATGAGATTAGACAAAATTAAAAATAAAGCTACTCGTTATCTAGGCTCGGACCTGGAGTATGTTCAGTCAACCTTATTAAATATAGAAAAAGTATAATTTAGATGTAAATTATCTTGAACTTTATACTGATAGCATTTATCCTATTAAGTGTTATCTTTTAATTAAAGGATTTTAATTACCATGCAAAATAATTTTGATGTCGCGAGTTCGTCGCAATCTGCTTTAGCAACAAACAAAGTTTTAAGAAATACATATGCTTTATTAGGTGTTTCACTTATACCAACAGTTATCGGTGCATTAATTGGAATGAGTATGAATTTTGGGTTTATGGCTCAAAGTCCAATCTTATTTTTTATTGCAACGCTTGGAATAATGTTTGGCATGTTTTATCTTATTAGAAAAAATAAAGACAGTAGCCTTGGTGTTGTTTTTCTCTTAGGTTTAACTTTTTTACTAGGCATGCTTCTTGGACCTATTCTTCAGGTAGCATTTAGCTTGAGTAATGGAGGTCAAATAGTTGGATTGGCCGCTGGAGGAACAGCTACTATATTTTTAGTGCTTTCAGGTATAGCAACAACAACAAAAAGAGATTTCTCATCAATGGGAAAATTCTTAATGATTGGCTTAGTTCTTTTGATTTTAGCTATGCTTGTTAATATGTTCTTTCAAATCCCAGCAATGTCACTTGCGATATCCTCAATAGCAGTTCTCATTTTTTCAGGTTTCATTCTTTATGATGTCAATAGAATTGTAAGGGGCGGGGAAACAAATTATATTATGGCTACTTTAGCTTTATATTTAAATATTTATAACTTGTTTGTTCATTTACTTCATCTTCTTATGGCACTTATGGGTAATCGTGACTAATACTTGCTTACCAATTAAAGCCGCGAATTATTCATTCGCGGTTTTTTTTCTTTTTCCACTAAAGAAATCTTTCAAAATTTTTCCGGCTTCTAGTTCTAATAATCCAGCATGAAGCTTACAGTGATGATTAAAATTTTTATTTTCTAGTAAATTAATATTGCCTCCACAAGCACCTGTCTTATTATCCTTTGCTCCAAAATACAAATTTTTGATACGAGCATGAAATATTGCTCCCAAACACATTAAGCAGGGCTCTAATGTCACATAAAGATTGCAGTTGACTAATCTATAATTACCAATTGTTTCCCCTGCATCTCTAATAGCAATAATTTCAGCATGTCCAGATGGGTCGCAATCATTAATAGAGCGATTGTATCCAGTACCTATAATTTTACCGTCTCTACAAACTATTGCTCCAATCGGCACTTCGTTTAATTCGTATGCTTTTTTTGCTTCATTGATTGCTTGCTGCATAAAAAACTCATGCATTAGATGCTCCTTAATTATTTAATATAATAAAATGAATTATAATGACTTTTAATGTCAAAATTTAGCGTTAAATAATTTTTAAATTTAAGGAAATATTAAATAATTGAAAAAACTAGCAAATACTGAAGTTGAAATTGATAAGCTAATTTCTGAGAGATGGAGCCCCAGGGCTTTTGATCCTAATTTTTTAATTGATGATAAATCAATTAAATCATTGATGGAAGCAGCAAGATGGGCACCTTCTTGTTTTGGGGATCAGCCATGGAGATTTATTTTGTTTGAAAAGTCTGATGCTACCTTTTGGACAAAAGCACTTAACTGTTTATCTGTTGGAAACCAAAATTGGGCTATGGATTCTTCTTTATTAATAGCTGTATGTGCTCATCATAATTTTGAGCATAATAATGAGTCAAATCGATGGGCGCAATACGATACAGGAGCTGCAGCAGAAAATATTTGTCTACAATCAACTAGTTTAGGCTTAAAGGCTCACCAGATGGGTGGTTTTGACTCATTAAAAACTAAATTACTAGCTGAAATTCCTGATGATTATGATGTCATGTCTTTCATTGCAGTAGGTAAAAGTCTTGAAGAAAGTGAGTATAATGACGAGCAGAGAAAAAGAGAGATGGCACCCAGGAAAAGAAAAGCATTAAAAGAGCTATATTTTATTAATAAGTGGCAAGATAATAGTTAGGATAAATATGAAAAATTTAATTACACTAAATAAAGATAACTTTAAAAAAACAATCGAAGAAAATCCTTTTGTTATAGTTGATTTTTGGGCTACATGGTGTAAACCATGCGTTGCATTCACTCCTATATTTGAGGCAGCGGCGAAAGAAAATAAAGATATTATTTTTGGAATGGTTGATATTGATAAAGATAAAGTCATTGCTGAATACTTCCAGGTTGAGATTGTCCCTGCAATTTTGTTTATTAGAGACAGAGCTGGAATTCATGCTCAAGATGGAGAAATTGGTGCCCCTGCATTTAATGAAATGATTAAGTGGGCGCGTGCTTATGATATGAGCACAGTTGAAGACTACTATAAAAGAGAAGACAAGAAAGTAAATTAAGATCCTTGCTTAAGAAACTTTATAGGGTCTACAGATTTACCATCTCTTCTGATCTCAAAAAGAAGTTTAACCATATCTGTACCGCTACTGCCCATAGTACCAATGGTTTGTCCAGCTACAACCTCAGCTCCTTCCTTAACTAAGAGTTCTTTTTGATGAGCATATACACTTAAAATATTATTTTTATGTTTAATTATAATAAGTCGTCCATAACCCTCTAGGTCTTCTCCAGAGTAAATTACTTTTCCTTTGGCTACAGATCTAATTTCTTGGCCAGGCACACCATAGAACTCAATCCCTTTTTTTATAGCAGATGAGTCGAATTCATTTACCGGGGAACTATCTGTGGGCCATTGCCACGCTCTCGATGTTTTTTCTTTTTGAGCGATAACTTGATTTGCTTTTTTTATTGATTTTTTAGAGTAAACCTCACGGATTGCTTTTGGATTATCTATGTTTACTGGATCTCCAAATTTAAATTCACTCGTATTTGATGTTTCACTTGATATCTCTTCCTCATTAAATGGAATTGTACCAACTTGATCAGTTTCTATTTTTTTTAAGGGTTTTGGTTTATCTTGAAGCAATATATCTAATCTAATTTGATCTCCTTTCTTAACAAAGTATGGTTTTTTTAATCCATTTGCTATAGCTACTTTTTTATAATCAAAGCCACATTTAATACTTATGCTAAATAATGTTTCATCTTTTTTTACTATATAAACATCTGCGCACTTAGTAACTACTGGCTTAGGTTTTTTTTGTTCCACTGGAACAGGAATTTTTGAGGCACAACCAATAAAAAAAATAGAACAGAATAATAAGAAAATAATTCTTTTCTTTATAAAGCTGCTTGAAATTTTATGCATTATTATTTGATCCATTTTTTTACACTCTCAATATTTTCATGATCAGTTAAATCAGCCTGAATTGGTGAAATTGATACTAAACCTTTTTCTGTAGCATTAAAATCTGTTCCTGGTCCATTATCACAGGGTTGGCCAGCTGCTCCAACCCAGTAATTTATTTCGCCATTGATATCTGTTTTTTTAATAACAGGCTTTGCTTCATGTCTTTTACCAAGTCTTGTAATTTCATAACCTTTGATATCTTCAAAAGGAACATCAGGAACATTAATATTTAATAAAATACCATCTTTAGAGCTAATCTTATTATATGCCTTAATAAGTTTAATGGTCACCATTGCAGCTGTATTAAAAAATTTAGGTTCACTTTTAGCCATAGATATAGCAAATGATGGTATGTTTAAAAGATAGCCTTCCATAGCCGCTGCAACTGTTCCGGAGTAAATAGTATCGTCACCCATATTTGCACCATCATTAATTCCTGAAATAATCATATCAGGTTTGTAGCTAAGCAAACCTGTTAAAGCAATATGAACGCAATCGGTTGGAGTGCCATTTACGCAATAAAAAGTACTATCTATTTTTTTTACTTTTAGTGGCTTATTAAGAGTAAGTGAACTACTAGAGCCACTTCGGTTTTTGTCAGGAGCAACGACTACAACTGTTGCAATAGTTTTTAAGTGGGCAACTAAAGTTTGTATTCCCGGAGCAGAATAACCGTCATCATTAGAAACTAAAATTTTCATTTATTTATTCATCTTTTTACAAAAAAATATTGTGCTTAAAAAAAATACTATAGACAAAAAAGTCTGAGAAAAAGCAAAGTAACGAGATACCCCTATTTCACTGTAAAATCTAACTGTACCTTCAGTAAAGAAAATTAATATAAGCATACTTGACCATTGATAGGTGTATAAGTTTTTTTTTAGAATACCTTGAAGAGGCAGAAGTAAGATGATTGCTTTAATAACCATCCAAGACCCGTCTTTTTCAAAAGGATTAAAGAAAAGCTCCCAAGCAACACTCAAAATTATTAGACTTATTAAGCTGCAAGTCGCAAGGTAATAAAGATTATTCATTTAAGAGCTTAACTGTAATTTTTGCTAGCCTAGCACCTTGAGCAAAACAAATACTTTTTTCTTCTTCCGATATATCAATATGATCATTATGACCGTCAACATGGCTTGCACCATATGGCGTACCACCAGTTTTTGTTTTAGCCAGTTCTGGAATTGAATATGGAACCCCAACTAAAATCATTCCCATATGCTGTAAAGGTAGTTGCATACTTAATAATGTTGATTCATTACCTCCATGATTTGAACTTGAAGAGGTAAAAACACTCGCTGGTTTATTTTCTAAAGAGCCTTTTAACCACAAAGATGAGGCGGAGTCTAAAAAATATTTAAGGTGTGCTGCCATATTACCAAACCTTGTTGGGCTTCCTAAAGCAAGTCCATCACAATTTTTTAAGTCATCAAGAGTGGCATACGGAGAACCCGAGTCAGGAATTAATTTCTCTTTTTTATCAAGACCGACTGATACTTTTTGCACCGTTCTAATTTTGGCATTAACACCTTCAACAGAATTAATTCCTCTAGCTATAATAGAAGCCATATTTTTAACTGATCCACTTTCGGAATAGTAAAGAATTAATATTTCAGCCATTAAATTTTTTTTGCAAGCGAAGATGCAATACCAATGTAATTATGTGGTGTTAAACACAAAAGGTATTCTTTATCTTTTTTTGGTAAATCAAGAAGATTTATAAAAGAGTGAAGTAATTCTTTATTTATGTTTTTATCTCCTCTGGTTAAATTTTTTAGTTTTTCGTAAGGATTTTTTATTCCATTTTTTCTCATTACAGTTTGAATGGGCTCAGCAAGAACTTCCCAAGCTTGATTAAGGTCATTATTAATTGCGTCTTTATTTATTTCAAGCTTACTTATACCCTTTAGGCATGAATTATAAGCTATTAAGCTAAAACTAAAAGCTAATCCTATATTCCTAAGAACAGTAGAATCTGTTAAATCTCTTTGAAGTCTTGAGATTGGTAGTTTTTCAGAAAAGTGCTTAAGTAATGCATTCGACATCCCTAGATTTCCTTCAGAATTTTCAAAGTCAATCGGATTCACTTTGTGGGGCATAGTTGATGAGCCAACTTCATTTTTCAATGTCTTTTGTTTGAAGTATCCACTTGAAATATATGTCCAAATATCACGATTAAAATCAATAAGAATAGTATTTATCCTTGAGATATTTTGAAAAATTTCTGCCATAAAGTCATGGGGTTCTATCTGTGTTGTATAAGGATTGTAGTTTAAGCCAATAGAACTAATAAAATCTCTAGAAAATCTTTGCCAATTTTTTTTTGGGTAAGCTGATATATGAGCATTAAAGTTTCCAACTGCTCCATTAATTTTTCCTAATATTTCTTGACTTTTTAATTGCTTAATTTGCCTCTTAAGCCTGTATGAGAAATTAGCTAACTCTTTACCCATTGTTGTTGGACTTGCAGTTTGACCATGTGTTTTTGCTAAAATAGAAATTTCAGAAAATCTGTGTGAAAGTATTTTTGTTTGCTTTAAAATACTTTCTATCGCTGGAATAATTGTAAGGTGTAAACCATCCTTAATCATTAGAGCATAAGCAAGATTATTTATATCCTCAGAGGTGCAAGAAAAATGGATAAATTCACTAACTTTTTCTATTTCTTTGTCATTTTTAAGTAATCTTTTCAGCCAATATTCAATTGCTTTTACATCATGATTGGTAACTTTTTCAATTTTTTTTATGGCTAGAGCATCTTTTTGAGAAAAGTTTTTTATAACATTATTTAATCTAGTAACTGTTTTAGGAGAAAACTTTGGAACTTCTTTAATCTCTTTATCTTTACTAAGTGCTATTAGCCAGAGAATCTCAATTTTAACTCTGTTGTGAATCAAGCCAAATTCGCTAAAAACTAGTCTTAAAGGATCAGCTTGAGCAGAATACCTTCCGTCTATTGGAGAAATTGCAGTTAATGCAGAAATCATAAGATACCTTTTAAATTTATTACTATATTTTACATTAAAAATGAATTATTTTTTCTGCTGGTAAGATTTATTTAATCTTTGGGGAATTCTTTGATTTACTTTAAAATAGTACCATTACGAGTTAACAATATTTTAATTAAGGAAATAAATGTTAGATTTATATCTATCTGATGAGGCTGAAAGAACGAAGCAAGGATTACCAACTTTGCCTCTAAATCCGGAGCAAACCGCATCATTGATTGAATTATTGAAGAAAGACTCAGTTCAATCACCAGATTTATTATTAGATTTATTGGAAAATAGAGTTCCTGCTGGAGTAGACCAAGCTGCTTTTGTAAAAGCCTCTTTTTTAAATGATGTCGCAACTAATAAAGTTAAGTCGTCGGTCATAAGTATTGATCATGCAATAAAGCTATTAGGTACTATGTTAGGCGGTTATAACGTTCAGTCTTTAGTCGAATTATTAAAAACTGAAAAATCTGACTTAGCTGCTCAAGCTTTATCTAAGATAACACTTATTTTTGACGCATTTTATGACGTTGAAAAACTTCACAATGAAGGTAATAGCTCAGCAACTAAATTAATTAACTCTTGGGCTGAAGCAGAATGGTTTACTGCTAGACAAATCGTTCCAAATAAAATTAAGGTTATTATCTTTAAAGCAGATGGCGAAACAAATACCGATGATTTATCACCGGCACAAGATGCATGGTCTAGAGCAGATATTCCTCTCCATGCTAAGTCAATGTTTGTTAATAAAATACCAAATATTTTTGAAGTAATAGAAGAACTTAAGTCACATAATTTACCGGTAGCATTTGTAGGTGATATTGTTGGAACAGGCTCATCTCGAAAGTCAGCTATTAATTCTTTACAGTGGTATTTTGGTAAAGAAATTCCACACATACCAAATAAAAATTCAGGCGGAATAATTTTGGGCACAAAGATCGCTCCAATTTTTTTTAATACTGCTGAAGACTCTGGAGCACTTCCTCTTGAGTGCGACGTCTCGAATTTGAATACTGGAGATATTGTTCAGATAAACCTTAAAGAAAAAAATATTACTGACAAGAACGGAAAAAAATTGGGAGTTTTTAAGCTCAATCCTATAACAATTTTAGATGAAGTAAGAGCTGGAGGCAGAATACCTTTGATTATAGGTAAGGGGCTTACAGAGAAAGCAAGATTATCATTAAAATTAAAAGCTTCTGATAAATTTATTAACATTATTCCACAGGATTTATCTAACAAAAAAGGATTCACATTGGCTCAAAAAATTGTTGGTAAAGCCTGCGGGGTTCCAGGTATTAGGCCCGGAGTATACTGCGAACCAAAAATAAATACAGTAGGATCACAAGATACTACGGGAGCTATGACAAGAGATGAACTAAAGGAATTAGCATGCCTTGGTTTTTCTGCAGACCTAGTAATGCAAAGTTTTTGTCATACTGCTGCCTACCCAAAACCCGTAGACATTGAACTTCAACACACACTTCCTGATTTTATAAGTAGCAGAGGAGGTATTTCATTGAAAGCAGGTGATGGAGTTATTCACTCATGGCTTAATAGAATGATTTTACCCGATAGTGTAGGCACTGGAGGGGATTCACACACAAGATTTCCATTAGGAATTTCATTTCCCGCTGGATCAGGCTTGGTTGCATTTGCTGCAGCTATGGGAGTTATGCCACTAGATATGCCAGAATCAGTATTAGTTCGTTTTAGTGGAAATATGCAGCCTGGAATTACTTTGCGAGATTTAGTAAATGCTATTCCATATTTTGCAATCAAAAAAGGCGACTTAACTATTGGGAAGAAGGGTAAAAAAAATATATTCAATGGCCGTATTTTAGAAATTGAAGGCTTACCAGATCTTAAGGTGGAGCAGGCTTTTGAGTTCTCAGATGCATCAGCAGAAAGATCCGCTAATGGATGCACAGTTCGATTAAATAAAAATCCTATAATTGAATTCTTAAAATCAAATATTGTATTAATGGAAAATATGGTTGCTAATAATTATGAAGATTCTAGGACATTAAAGAGAAGAATTCAGGCGATGCGTTGCTGGCTTGAAAAGCCAATTTTATTAGAGCCAGATAAAGATGTGGATTATGCTTATATTTTAGACATAGATTTAAATGATGTTACGGAGCCATTAATTGCGTGTCCAAATGACCCTGATAATATTAAGACTTTATCTGAGATAGCTAAAGATAAAATTGATGAAGTTTTTATTGGTAGCTGTATGACTAATATTGGCCACTATCGAGCTGCTGCAAAAGTTTTAGAAGGAAATGATGATATTAAAACGAAATTATGGATTGCTCCTCCAACAAGAATGGATGAGTCACAATTAAAAAAAGAAGGAGTATATTCAATTTTTAATTCGGTTGGAGCGCGAACAGAGTTGCCTGGATGCAGTCTTTGTATGGGAAATCAGGCAAGAGTTGAGGATAACGCTGCAGTTTTTTCAACGAGTACAAGAAATTTTGATAATCGAATGGGTAAAGATGCTCAGGTATATCTTGGCTCTGCAGAGTTAGCTTCTTTGTGCTCACTATTAGGATATATTCCATCTAAAGTAGAATACTTAAAGATAATGTCTGAAAAAATTGATAATCAGTCAGATGAAATTTATACCTATCTTAATTTTGATCAACTTACTGACTATAAAGAAAATAAAGTGATTGAAATAAACCAAGTCCCATAAATAATTTATGAAATATGATTCTAATTGTAAGGATTGCGATAGATTAAGTTCTTTTTTAGAACAAGTTAAAAATAAAAATCCAGATTATTTTTGTAAACCTGTTCCTTCAGTCGGTCAAAAAGAGACACCTTTTTTAATTGTTGGTTTAGCGCCAGGAATGCATGGAGCAAATAAAACAGGTAGACCATTTACCGGTGATCACGCAGGAATTTTACTTTATAAAACTTTATATAAATTTGGCTTTTCTAATTCAGAGAAGTCTGAATCCGCAAGTGATAATTTAAAACTTAATCGTTGCCGAATTACAAATGCAGTTAAATGCTTACCACCAGATAATAAGCCGAGTACTGAAGAAATTAAGAATTGCAATAAATTTCTTCGTTCCGAAATATTTGAATTAAAGGAAAATTCAATTCTTCTGGCTCTGGGATTGATTGCTCATAATGCAATTTTAAGAGCATTGAATTTAACTAAAAAAGAGTATAAATTTGTTCATGGTAGAAGACATAATTTACCAAAAAAACTTATTATGTTCGATAGTTATCATTGTAGTAGGTATAACACTCAAACTAAGAGATTAACTGAAAGTATGTTTCATGAAGTATTTTTTTCAATTAAAACTGAGATGGAGAATTAAAATGCCTTATATAAATATAAAACTTGCGGGAACTTTAAATAAAGATCAAAAAAAAGAAATAGCTAAAGAGGTAACCGATTTAATGGATAGGGTCGCTAATAAGCCAGCTTCCTATACATATATTGTGTTTGACGAAGTTAAGTCGGAAGACTGGTCAATAGGAGGTAATCTTTTAGGTTAGCTTTGAATGATTTAAAACTAATTATTAAAACTTTTCCAAATCTTCCAGGTGTTTATCGCATGATAAACATCAAGAAAGAAGTTATTTACATAGGAAAAGCAAAAGACTTAAAGAAACGTGTGAGTTCATACTTTGGTAGAACACAAGTTAGTCCACGAACAAAGCTAATGGTGGGTAATGTTGATTCTATTGAATTCACAATAACTAATACTGAAGCTGAAGCATTAATACTTGAAAATAATTTAATCAAGAAATTTATGCCTAGGTATAACGTAATATTTAGAGATGATAAGTCTTACCCTTACTTAAGTATTTCTAATGATAAGTTTCCTAGAATGCTTTTTCATCGAGGAAAGCAAAAAAAAGAAACTAAATATTTTGGACCTTTTCCTAATTCAGGAGCTGTTCGGGAAAGCATTAAGTTACTTCAAAAAGTTTTTATGCTTAGAACATGTGAAAACTCAGTATTTAATAATCGTACAAGGCCTTGCTTGGAGTATCAGATTAAAAGATGCACAGGTCCTTGCGTAAATTTAATTAGTGAAAAAGATTATAAAAAAGATACAGAACAAGCTGCATTATTTTTAAAAGGAAAAGGCTCTGCAGTTGTTGGCGATTTAACAAAAAGAATGAATGAGTATTCAACTAATTTTAACTACGAAAGAGCAGCTATTTTTAGGGATAGAATACAAAGTTTAAGACAGGTAAGATTAAAGCAATCCGTTAGTGATTTTAGTGAAAAAGATGCAGATATTATTTCCTACGAATCGTCTCTTGGCCAGGTCTGTGTAAACGTAGTTATGATTAGAGGAGGCCGTCACCTTGGCGATAAAAGTTTTTTCCCAAAAAATAATATTGATAGAGAAGAGAAAAATATAATAGAAATCTTCATTTCACAGTACTATGATCAAAAATCTCCACCTCCAGTGTTGGTTTCAGAAGAGTCTGTTAATAAAGATTTAATTAATAAATTTTTTATACTTAAAGAGTACCCAGCAGTAAAAATTATTACTAAGCTAAGAGCAGATAAAAAGTTGTGGATGGTCATGGCAAAAAAAAATGCTACTGAGGCTCTTAGACAAAAAAATAGTCAGGAAGCAAGTCAGTTAAAAAGGCTGGAATCTTTTAGAAGTTTATTAAATGTATCTGATGATATTAATAGAATAGAGTGTTTTGATATCAGTCATACTATGGGAGAAGGAACAGTCGCCTCATGTGTTGTTTATGATAAAAATTCTCTCCAAAATAAAGAGTATAGGAGGTATAACATAAAAGACATTACACCTGGTGATGACTATGGCGCTATGAAGGAGGTTTTAAAAAGAAGATACGAAAAAATTATTGCAACAGATGGATTAAAGCCCGATATAATTTTGATTGATGGAGGGAAAGGGCAGCTTAGTGTGGCAATGAATATAATGGAAAAATTAGGTATAGTTGATATTCTTCTTGTTGGTGTTTCTAAAGGACCGGCTAGAAAGTCTGGGCAGGAAACACTATATATTGCTGGAGGAGCTGTTTTAGATAATATTGATTCAAGTAATTTAGGGTTTCATTTAATACAGCAGATAAGGGATGAAGCACATAGATTTGCAATTGTAGGACATAGAGCAAGGCGCTCAAAAGCAAGGCTGACTTCGTCGATAGAAAATATAGAAGGAGTTGGGTCAACCAAAAGAAAATCTCTGCTTGTATACTTTGGAGGTCTTGATGGCGTAAAGAAAGCTCCTATTGAAGAGCTTGTCATGGTTACTGGAATTAATACTAATTTAGCTCAAAAAATATACAATTTTTTTCACTAAATATAGGAGAAATTTTGAAAATTATTAATATCCCTAATTTACTAACACTTTTCAGAGTGTTTTTAATTCCATTATTAGTGATAACTTTCTACTATCCCTCAGAAAGCTTTCTTTTGAATGATAGAAATTTAATTGCCACAATAATTTTTATCATAGCTGCAATTAGTGATTGGTTAGATGGCTATCTAGCTAGAAGATTATCCCAGAGTTCAAGCTTTGGTGCTTTTTTAGATCCAGTTGCTGATAAGCTGATTGTAATTACCGCATTACTGTTGCTTCTAGAGCTAGGCCGAATAGACTCAATAATAGCAATAATTATAGTAGGGCGTGAATTTATAGTTAGCTCATTAAGAGAGTGGATGGCTCATCTTGGAAAATCATCGAGTGTTGCAGTTGCTTTTATTGGAAAAATTAAAACAACACTGCAAATGATAGCAATTATTTTTCTACTATATTTTGAAGATATTGGAATAATTCCAATTGGAACTATTGGACTAGTTTTGATTTATATAGCAACAATTTTAACTATTGTTTCGATGTTTTATTATATTAAAATTTCAATAAAAGCACTAAGAGATATTGATTAATAAAAAAATTGATTTAGTAACATTAATTGACAGGCGGTTAAAAAAAGCTAAAATACTTGCTTTTCTATGCGGGAATAGCTCAGCTGGTAGAGCGATACCTTGCCAAGGTATAGGTCGCGAGTTCGAACCTCGTTTCCCGCTCCATATTTTTTATTAAAATAAGGGAGGTAAATCACCCTTTTTTATTGGCGCGTTAGCAAAGTGGTTATGCAGAGGCCTGCAAAGCCTTAGACGCCGGTTCGATTCC
>MDSY01115856.1_pt1 | contig 55938 bp, 42 predicted proteins | sample 811131 | NCBI WGS metagenome assembly MDSY01 (sample SAMN05326643, study PRJNA326480) | marine metagenome | isolation source: seawater | place: Atlantic Ocean: South West | collected 2010 | reverse complement strand
TACCGTAACAGCTGGAGATACCGGAACAATAACCACATCTACATTGACGCCTGGTTGTGCTGATGTTTTAGGTTGTCTTGATGCAAATGCATCTAACTACGACGCCAATGCAACAGCGCAAGCATACGATGAATACGGAAACTTAGGCTGTGTATATGCTTCATGTGATGATATACCAGAGTATGGATGTATATATGCTGATGGCTTTGGCGCTTTCAATGCTGAGTTTAATGCAACGCAATGTGAGAGTTATGGAGGCACACCTTGTGAGGCACCAGTAGTAGGAGTAGAAGGTTGTATTGATGCAAATGCTTCTAACTACGACGCTAATGCAACAACTCAAGCATACGATGAATACGGAAACTCAAGCTGTGTTTATGCGTCTTGTGATGATATCCCAGAATACGGATGTATTTATCCAAATGGTTTTGGCGCTTTCAATGAGACATTCAGTGCATCAGATTGTGTTACTTATGGAGGAACGCCTTGTGAAGAGCCAGTTGTTGTTATAGGAGGATGTATGTATGAAAATGCGAGCAACTACAATGCACTTGCAAACGATGACGATGGCTCATGTGTTTTCCTCACTTCAACCTGTCTAGGTGATCTAGATGGCGACAATACAGCAGGTACTTCTGACCTTTTGGCTTTATTGTCTACGTTTGGTACTGTTTGTGACTAAACTGTAAGGCGTGTTTATGGGGCGGGGATGTATTTGTCGATGAGCATAATCATAGATGCCATGGTGGCAGCTCCTAATTCCAGTTCTCTTTTGTGTACGTTTTCAAAAACGTCTGAAGTACTGTGGTGGAAATCAAAGTAACGTTGGCCATCTGGGACGAGCCCTATTAACAAAGGACGCCTCTCAAGTTGCTTTAATGGACCGATGTCAACTCCGGACCATCCCTTCTTGAATCGGTGTATGTTGTACTGTTCGAAAAGGGGCTTCCAGCTTTTTACAATGTCCACAAGTGTGTCTGTGGCGTCCATACTGAATCCGCGTGGGCTGAACCCTCCAGCATCTGACTCCATGGCTGCAACGTAAACATGTTCGTCTTTTGCGAGTTCAGAAGCTGCAATTTCTGCGTATTTAATGCCCCCTCGATTTCCATTTTCCTCGTTAATAAAAAGGACGAATCTAATCGTTCTTCGGGGTTTATATCCAATGGCTTTCAGTGTGCGTAGTACTTCTATGGTATGAACGATGCCAGCGCCATCATCGTGCGCGCCTTCTCCGATGTCCCATGAGTCGAGATGTCCTCCTACCGTAATAATTTCGTTCGGAAATTCCGATCCGGTCCATTCTCCGATGACGTTTCCTTGCTCTACATCTGGCAAAGCCTCACAGTTCATTTGGAATGTCACTTGGAGGCCAGGATCTGTTTTATATAGCTTGGCCAGTTTTCGCGCATCAACAGTTGAAATGGCTGCTGCTGGGATTTGAGTGACATCCTCAGAATAGTACATCGCCCCCGTATGAGGCAATGTATCTAATGAATGTGTGAGAGATCTCACCAATGCGCCAATAGCTCCTGCTTTAGAGGCGTATATCGCACCTTGACCTCTTTGGTCGTTTGCACCGCCATAGGCAGAACCTGTGTTAATGAGGACAGGGTCCATCGCGCGATTGAAAAGTACAATTTTACCTTTTGTTTTGCGCTTGGGCATGGTATCTAAGTCGCTCAGATGTTTAACAACAATTATTTCTGCAGAAATAGGGGCGTTGTCAGGCGTTTCGATAGAGCCACCCAAAGCGGTAATGTGAAGGTCAAATTTCTCTCCGGAGGACATTTCTACAGACGCATTTGCAATATCTCCCCGTGTCCAACTGGGGACCACTACTGGCATCACGTAAACGTGATCTGCCCCGTAGTTATGTAACAATTCTGCACCCCATTCCATGGCTTGATCAGCTTCAGGTGAACCACTTAACCGATGCCCTATCGTTTTTGTAAGGACCCTTAAGTTCTCGTAAGCCTCCCCATTTGTTAGAACCTCATCGTAAATGGAGCGTATCACAGCGGAATCTGATGGGGTAGAGGTTTGGCCTAGAATAGTTCCAAATCCATTTATAAAAACAAAGCAGCCACCAAGTACAATTGACTTCGTGACTGCTTTTATATCATTGCGATTGATCATGCATGCAATCTAATCAAAACCAGATGAGATGCATACGTTTATTGGCAAGCACCTCCATATTGACCCAAAAGCTCCAACAGATCGACGACGCCTATAAATCCATCGAGGTCATAGTCACCAGTGCAGTCGGATGCGACAACGCCACATGATACATTTATTGTGTGACAAACTGTATATGCTGAGGGCCCCATTGGTCCTTCATCACAACAATACACTGTCATACAAACATTGTAGTTTCCTCCTGAATTATAGCAATGTATCGGACAGTCAGGAAGAGAGGGGTTGTAGATGTTTCCATCTCCGAAATCCCAGCTTATACAGATGTTCGGGTCTTGTCCAGTGAAATTCATCGCACAAAACCACATCTGATCACATCCTGTCGTGGGACAACTTGTATTTGTTCCCCATTCAAAGTCAAACTCCTGAGGAATATCGCATCCACCACTTGGGCAAGTAACGGTGTCTGTAAATGTCCAAGATTGAGTCTGTCCTTGCTGCGCGCAACAAAAGACATCTAACGTTACAACGTAGGTCCCTCCAGATGGATAGCAATGTGTATATCCTTGAGCGAATGAAACATTTTGAAGGGGCGCAGAGTCATCCCCCCAGTCTATGTTGATGCAGAGGTCGAGCAGATTAACCGGGCAGTTGCTTAATATTATGGGTGAAAGTCCATACTCACAACACGCATTCCCATCGGAATCAGTGGATGTGCCAAGGTCTACGAGGCCCAATCCTACTTCTAAATTGTTACAGTTGACCAAACAATCATCTGACACGACAGGGTCTTGGCAACAATTAACGACGACTTCATGACAATGTTCGGAACTGCATATTTCGCCCAGCGTTGAAACACCTTCTATTGAATAACAAACCTCGTATACACCTGGGTTTAAGTCGAAGCTGAAGTTGTATCCACCCCCATAACTTAAGCTACTTAAATTGATGAGGTTTCCGCTGTTTTCTACCCCTATGATAGTATACTCAGGGTTTTGATACGACACCATATTCGGCCCTAAAAATTGAGTTCCTGTAAATTCAATGTGACATTTATCTGCTCCCGGTACTTCAGTAATGGCTTCCCAGAACGAATTTTTCACATAGCAATCGGGAACACAATCACAAAATGCAGTTGCAGTGAATCCAAAAGTATTTGATCCATCGTCGCAGCATTTAATTTTCACATTCAATGGATAGTCAGTGCATCCATCCGTATAACAATGTTCGACAGGAGATCCCAAAGGAAGGTTGGTTTGAACGGTTCCGTCACCCCAGATGATATCCATACACAATGTGTTTGGGTTTGCCCCATTTGACAGAGAAATTAAAGGATTGATAGACCAAAGACAGCAGGCCACATCCTCAGTCACTCCGTCACCGTCAATGTCAGTATTGTATAGTGATGTGCCTAATGACAGAAGCTGTAAGTCTAGCATATCGGTTTCAGAAAACTGGCAACTGTCGCAGTCGATAAATTCCATCTCTAAAAGTCCAGATGTTTTGGGACATCCATAGATGTTTTCAGCTGTAAGAGAATAGTCTCCATCCAAAGTCATCGTGATGCATCTCGTCATCCCTACGATTGTAGAAACATTCGATCCTGGTGGGATGTAATTCCATTCATAAGATGCAAGCCCAAGGGGTCCACAGACTGTTTTTCCAGAATCACACGCGATATAGCAACCTGTCGGCACTTCACATAGATTTGGGCAAGGGTGAACAGTCTCGTTTGCAGAACCTTTGCATCCTGTAAGTGGATCGATTGCAACGACAGTATAGATTCCTTCAGACAAGGTTGTAAAGGTTTGTCCTGTTTGTCCTCCAGTCCAAACATAATTAAGCAACGGGTCTAATGGGTCAACAAATAGTGTGACCTCTGAGCCCTCACAGGGTGGGTCAGGAAATGTGCCTATTTGGACTGTTGGACTTTGCGCAACCGTGATTGCAAGGTCAGATGAGTTGTTGCATCCAGATGTTGCATCCACCACTTTTAAGGTAAAGGTGTCACTTCCAATTATTTGATACGAACAAACATCAATGGCGTTTGTTGTTCCAAGTAAATTTCCGGCCAAATCGAACCATTCGTAGAGGTAGTTGCCCTGAGGTGCGAGTAAGGTTGTACACTCTCCTTCACAAAGAATACTCGGTCCCGTGATAAATGCAGGAACCAATGGCCACTGTTGTACAAGCACGGGGTCAAGTTCTGTTGAACATCCTGTGACAGGGTTGATAATCGTAGCTCCGTATTCTCCCTCAGCACTTACATCGAAAGATGTTCCAGACCCAACAGGATTTCCTGGGTCAGAAGACCACCATGTTACTTGTGAAGGCGGAAGAGGAGAAACCTCTAGTGTTTCTGTAGATCCAAAACAAAACATAAAATCTCCATCCACAGATGTAATTGTGTTTCCAGGTGGCAAGTCATTCACAACAATGTTCATACTGTTTGTAAACTGACATCCATTTACATGCGTCGCCACAACGGTCACAACAGGGTTGTAAGGTCCGTTTTGCGCTTGAGTAATTGGGTTTTGGGCATATGCATGTTGCGGACTCGCGCCATCAAAAATGCTGTTGTCATTTGCCCCTACAGCTGTGTCATCAAAATTCCAGTCAAAACTCACGGCACCCGCACATGAAGCTGAGAACGCCCCAGATTCTTCAAGACAAAGAGGCGAAGGGCCACTTATTATGACGGGTCCTGGAATAGTGACTGCCTGAGAGAAATCGTCGATACACCCAGAAGAATGTGTCGCAGTTAGGGTTGGCGTATATGGAGACCCCAAAGTTAAACTGCCAAAACAAGCAGGTGAAAGACTACTGTTACTTGACCCTAAAGTGAAATTAATAGCACTGAGAGATGTCCCCGGCAGGTATGCTGTCTCATCTGTTAAGCACAACTGTGGAATGTCAGTAGGGTTGGGGGCGCAACTCACCTCAGTTCCGAATTGCGCGATCATCGCCACCTCGACAACAATCTTTTCAGAGACAAGGCAAAATGCAGTGCCTGCCGTATTTGGAACTTGGCCAGACATAATAACATTGTAATATCCAATTTCAGTGTAGGTATGTGTGGTTGGGTTTGAAGATGACCCACTGAAATCACCAAAATTCCAATTAATATTGGTGACATTTGCAGAGCTTCCCGTAGAACTGAATGCCCAAGTGTCACAATATCCTCCAGAAATGATTGCTGAAGGCACTATGGAAAAAGTCTCTAGATCACAGCAGGGGCCAGTGCATGGGATTGGTGGACCACTAACATCTTCCTCATAAATCGTGATCGACTCTGTATTTGTACAGCCAGACGGTTGCTCAGTAATTGTGAGGGTATAGGTGTAGGCATTAGGCAATGTTCCGCCTTGCCAAAAGTGCGTAATTGTTTCCGATGTTCCCCCTCCTGAACTCCAGCTGTATTGGTAGTTTGGGTTGTATGGAGCAACAATTTGCGTGGAACCTGGGACGCCGTCCACAAGGGTGTTTGGGCCATTTGTCGTCAAATTCAGCATAGGAGCTGGTAAGATTCCAATTGTAGCACCACCTGAAGATGCGCATCCATTAATGTCAATCGTGTTTACAATATAGTCTCCAGCACTTGAAGTACTGATTGAACTGGTCGTTTGTGAAGATCCAACCCAAATAAAGGGTGAGATAAATGATCCTGCATTACTTACGGCTACGCTTCCCGATGTTCCAACACAGAAATCTGCGCCAACAACTGTAGGTACAATTGCTCTATTCAGGATGATTCCCATGGTGTATATGGTCGTGTTGCCACATAATTCAACCGTGGCTGTAACCGTTGTATTCACAGAATTGCTGGGGATGTCATTCCATTGTACCGTCATGTTATCTGTGCCCTGTCCACCTACTACACTGCCGTATTGAGGGAGGTCTATCGTCCAGTGAATCGTTGCGTCTGGGTGGATGTCCGAAATCGAATAATTTGCGATTTCGTTTGCACATGGGGCATCAGGAGATGTGATAGCAACTGCTGGGCCGTGCGTACGTTCTTCGACGACCAATGTAAAAGGATTTGAAGTGCAAAAAGGTGCTTCAGCCATTTCATAAACAACCTCTAAATTGAAAAGGCCCGACATACCCCATGTGACCTCTGTATATAAACCTACAGCTGGGTTTGCGACCGGAATCCCCCCGCCAGGGTTTGTGCTATTGGGTGTCCAAATTGCATTAAGTCCTTGACTTGCTGCGACTTCATATATATAACTGGGTGAATTCACACAAACCTCAATTGGCCCGGTGACGGCAGTAGGGGGAGCAACTTCATGGACAGTGACGAAGGAAGTCACTGTTGAATTGCAGTATAAATCTGGATTGGCTGCATTGAGGTCTGCAGTGACAGTATAAGAACCACTTGAAGTCCATGTTATCTCTGCGGTATTTCCTGTCACGTTTTGAGCCAAGCCTCCTGAATTAGACCAATCAAAAATGCCACCTAAACTTCCGGATGCGGAAAAGAGTGTTGTTGCACCTAAACATACATCCAATTGTGACGGGTAAACATTAAACTTGGGCTTGACTTCGACATTTAATGTCGCAAACCCAGTACAGTCATTGGGTCCATTTCCAGGTAAATCTTGTAAAAAATCACTTGTATATGTGACATCGATGGTCCCGATGCCTGAAGTGTTCCATTGAATAGTTGCAACAGAGCCCTCTTGATTAATAAGTGATCCACCTGTAACAGACCAGTCATAATCTACACTGAACCATTTGGTTAAGTCATATGAAACGACTTCTCCTTCACATACGATGTCAGGCCCATTTATAGATCCATTGGCAGGGATAATTGGAATCTGTATTGACGTGGGGGTGTTGCAGTGAGCAGGCGTACAATTGTCGACCACCAGTTCAACCGTACCGTAGGGTCCTTGTCCCCACTGTACGAATATTTCGTTTGTGCCTTGTCCATTGGCAGGAAGAATAGGAACGCCAAATGCGTCGAAAACAGACCACGTGTAATCAAGACAGTCTGCGGTTGTAAAATATGAGGCTGTGTCGTTTTCACATAAAGTAGAGATACACTGGATGTCTGGACCGACAAGGCTGTCCACCAGAACTTGTTCAGTATATGTGTCAGCACATGTGCAAAGTACATTTCCCTCTGGGCCAAGTATGTCACTAAATACGGTGAGTGTAACGTCATAAAGGCCTGGAGTACTGTAAATATGGGAAGGGTTTGTGGAGCTAACTGAAGAGAACGATTGTCCGTCTCCGTAATCCCAAAAATAATTCGATGCGCCAGAACTACTCAAGTCTGTAAACTGAATGGGACTATCTAAACAAGCATTTCCTGTAGAACTGAACAGTGCCTCAGGCCCCTCTAGTATTTCTATACAGACGGTATAGGTGACAGGCGTGAAATTAGGGTCTATGTTTGTGATGGTCACAGCGATATTCCCCGCACCGTGAGGCCCCCATAGCACGTCTAATTCTGAAGTGTTTTGGCCGCCTGTGATGATTCCACCTTGTACATCCCAATCATATATAAAGCCTGAACCGAAAACTGGAGCAAAAGCGATAAGAGATGAATTTTCACAAACTTTGATACATTCAATGGCTCCTGCGGATCCATCTCCAGAGGAACTTATGCTAGGGGTTAGTGCAGGGTCAGTGAAGTCAATAATTCCACAATCATGACCACAATCAATTGTGATATTTATGAATCCTTCACAAAACATAGTTAAACCATCAGGAGCGTTGTAGGATAAATAATATGGCAGTAGATGATCTCCGCAACATGCGTCCTGATTTGCATTAGGTGACAATAAAATTTCCCACTGACTTATCGCACACCCAAATGGAGTTAAGGCCTCATTCACAATGAAATTCGAATAAAAGCACCCGCCATCACCCGTATAGCCATAACAATTCTCATATCCCAAAAAATCGTATCCATCATTGGTAAGTGCTTGGAAAAGATCTAGTATAATTTCGTTTGGTGTAAATGATGCATTTACATTGTAGGTTGGCAAGGTGCAAGGGTCTTGAGCCTTTAGTCCAGAACTCGCTGAAATTGCGAAAAACACCAAGATGAGGGTTGATAATGTCGTCTTCATTACAGATGGTTTAATTGCGATTATCCTTCAATTAGCAAATAATATTTGAACTTTCCTAATTTATATTTGCTTATTTTCCGAAAAACCCATGACAACATCAAAGCTCACAATTGACCTTCGAAGTGATACAGTTACTCGACCAAGTGTCGAAATGAGGGGACGTATGCATAAAGCGGTGACAGGGGATGATGTCTTTGCGGAAGATCCTGAAATCAATGAATTGCAAAACAAATGTGCTGAAATGTTTGGGATGGAGGATGGCCTTTTTTGTCCTTCAGGCACAATGACAAATCAAATAGCCATTGCTGTTCATACCTCACCCGGTGAAGAGGTTATCTGTGACAAGCTTTCACATATTTACAATTATGAAGGTGGCGGCATTGCGCGGCTAAGTGGTGCATCTGTGCGTCTTTTAAATGGTGACCTTGGTAGATTTTCTGCTACGGATGTGAGGTCAAATGTTAACCCCTTAGACAGTCATTATGCCAAAACATCTTTGGTGAGTTTGGAAGATACATGCAACAAAGGAGGTGGGTCGATTTGGGATCTTTCTGAATTAAACGAAGTATCAAGAGTATCAAGGGAATTGGGACTTGCTACTCATTTAGATGGGGCTCGTCTTTGGAATGCCCTTGTGGCTCGTGGCATACACAATGATGCGGAAGCCCTTCACGCATACGGGGCCAATTTTGATTCTATGTCGCTGTGCCTGTCAAAAGGTTTGGGATGTCCGGTAGGGTCGGTGCTTGTTGGATCCAAGTCATTCATTGCGCAAGCACACAGAGCAAGAAAAGTGTTTGGTGGTGGGATGCGTCAAGCCGGAATTGTAGCTGCTGCAGGACTATATGCGTTAGAAAACAACATTGATCGCCTTGAAATAGATCACTCACGGGCGAAGAGATTGGGCGCTGCGGCACTTCATCACCCCAGCGTTATCTCACATGCGCCGATAGATACAAACATTGTCATTCTCAAGCTTAAGAAAGGTGTCGATTCTGACGCGCTTTCTTCTGAGTGGGGGAGAAATGGGATTGAATGTTTTCAGTTTGGACCTTCCAGCATACGATTTGTAACCCATTTGGACAATACAGACGATCAAGTAGATGGCGCTTGTCATTACCTATCAAACATTTAGTTTGGATGTCACAGGAAATTAAAAAAGGCGACCAAGTTCGGTTTCTGAATGAAGTAGGCGGTGGTAAAGTGTTGGAGGTTTTCTCTGACGGAACAGCTACTGTGGAAGGGGAGGATGGGTTTGACATGAACTACAAATTACAAGAGCTCATGCGCGTGATAGGTCGAGAAGAAGAGATTGAAGCGTACAACAACAAATTGCCAGATTTGGCATCTATTTTGGCACAAGATCTCGATGAGGGAAGACAAAAGGAAATTCAAAAAGAATTTGACATTAAGTATTCAAATGCGAATGCTACGAATCAAAAAAGAAGGGGGGAGCATATGGTCATTGATCTTCATATTCATGAGCTTGTTGATGATCAATCGGGTCTTAGAGATAGAACGAAATTGGACATTCAATTAAATCATTTCGAACGAATGATGCGGATTGCTGGAGAGCAGAGAGTCAGGAAAGTGATTTTCATTCATGGCATAGGTCAAGGGGTTTTGAGACACCAAATCCGTACGCGTCTTGAAATGTACTATCCCAATTGTACAGTGAGGGATGGAAATCCCCGTGAATATGGTTCAGGGGCCACAGAGGTGTTGTTGGGTCAGTCCTCCTTCTGAGGCAAACTTTCTTCTTTTTTCTTTTTTAAGTCTTCGACGTATTTTTTTGCCACGGCATTTAGATCAAGTCCCGGAACATTGATCATATAATCATCTTTTATGACGCTGAACGAACCTTCGGTTCCCCAATCTAATACTCTGAATTCGTATCCCTCGGCATTGAACCCCAGAGGAATCCACGATTCTTTAATGTTTGCCGAAGCTAAAGCTTCGCCAGGCTGATTAGAAAACCAAAACCTCAATGCCCTTCCCAACATCTTTCTTTCAGAACGTTTGATGTCCTTCCTATCTGCGACCCACGTGGTATATTCGAGATCTTCAAATGACGATGTCGCGGCGTGACATGCATGATCTTTGATCATCGACTCGTCTGCGTCCTTTTCAACTTTGTAGATGACTGGTTCCTGCTTTTCTTTTGTATACCCCATGGCTCGCATCATGGCTGGGGAAAGTTCAGTGCCTTGTTTGTTTTGAGGGATTAAAGTAAGTGTGGTAGCTTGTGTTGAGTCTCTGAAAAAGAAAGATTTCGTATTGTTCAAATCATCAGTCCAACAGAATGTGTTGTGGTTGTCTGAAGAATAAACCTTACCAGTCCTTTTTTTCCCTTTAGCTTCAACAGAGTAGACCAGCCAGTTTTCAAAGATGAGTGTCCCTTCACCTAAAGGCACTCTGGTAAGATTCGCAATCTCTTCCGCCATAGAGGGCAATAGTTTATTGATTTCTTGTGCAAAGGTGTCAGAGTTGCCATTCAGAAAGAATAATAGAAAACATGTTGAAATGATGAATTTTAAAAAGGGTTTCATGGCTTTGAAATACGTGTTTTTTTTACTTTTCTGTTGCGTTGTATGGCCTGTTGCGCTCTCTGTCTTTTGAGTTTCGCACAGCGATGTTTGATGAGAACTCCCACTTTTCACCCTTCCACACATATTCATCATATGTCATTGTCGGTCCGTAAAAGGCAGTGGCCCCAGCAAGAGATGGGTCGCTAGGTGCCAAGCGGTCCAAAACGATTCTGTTGTTTTCAGGTTCGTATCGCAGAGTGGCTTGTAATTCGTCAGAGTATTCCAAAACATGCCGCTTCCGAATGCCATCTGGACGATTTAAATACGGAACGCCTATTCTAATGATGTCGTTAGAAATAACCATGGTTTCCATAACTTTCCTCGTGACTTGGGCATTGGCACCTTCCCATCCCAATAAAGTGTAAACAGGCGTTTTGCCATCATGGGTAAGGATTAAATCGTAATAGATTGCTCCAGGCCAATCATCCACTCTATAGCTTCGAGATTCGTCTTTGGGATCTTCATTTCTGTCATGGATCAACTCAGTCCATTTGAGCGTCTCAAACTGTCCCGAATTGTCAAAGCCATAAATTACAAATGCGCCGTAATCTTGCGTTCTATCTTGTCGTTCAGAATTCCATGATATTATTGTCACCAATTCATTTCCTTTACCCGCTGAAACGATTCCTGCAGGCCATTTCGCCATAAGTTCAGCCAAAGGTTCAGAGGAATCGATATTGTCAAGTGTCTCTCTCAAAAGGGTCTTCAGATCGTTGTGAAGGATAAATCGATCGTGATCAGTGGATGCTCTGCGAAGATTTTCGAACATCATTGGTATTTGAGAAGCACGAGGTATTTGCGCCAAATATGAAGAAAACGGAGCGCTGATTAGGAGTAAAAAGGATAGAATTCCAGATAAATTTAACTTCATACTTATAGAACGATCCATCCTCAGAAGATATTACTTTGAAGGGTTATACATGCAAAAACGCCTTTTTTGACAGCAACAATTCTTCGCTTTCTCTTCTGTCTTCATCATCAATACAACAATCTACAGGGCAAACTGCGGCACATTGAGGTTCATCATGAAAGCCTACACACTCAGTACATTTATCAGGAGAGATGTAGTATAGGTCCATACTTATCGCATCGTTTTCCTTGTCAGCGTCTATTTCACCCGCAGTCGGATGAACGCCAGTGCCGTTAAATCCAGTGCCATCTGTGAAACGCCAATTTGCGCCGCCTTCATAGATTGCTGTGTTTGGACATTCAGGTTCGCAAGCCCCACAATTAATGCAGTCGTCAGTTATAATGATTGCCATGTACTTTTGCCTTTCAATTTTCAGATACAAAGGTACAGTGAACAGTCTTAAACCCGTATTATGCAAACTCGGAATTTGGTTTCGAGAAAAAGCGCATACAGAAAGTGAATTACTCCGATTGGCTGAAGCTAATAACGGCTGGTTTACACATGAAAGTGTTGCCAAATCATTTCAATCTCATGGATCTTCTTTGCAAGATGAGCTTGTAGATAAATGGTTAGATGCATATCAACTTCCAGATGCAATTCTTGCTGACTCTGGCAAAAGAATAGGTATTATCATGGCGGGTAATTTGCCTTTGGTGGGTCTTCACGATATGCTCTGTGCACTTGTTGCCGGTCACAAAGTGGCGGTAAAGACATCTAGAGATGATACAGTTCTTCCGAAAAGAGTAGTACAAGAAATAGAATCCATTGAACCAGCTTTAAAAGGTAGAATCGAATTTGTTGAGGGAAAATTAGGCGATGTAGACGCGCTAATCGCAACGGGAAGTTCAAATACCATGCGGTATTTCGATGCTTACTTTGGCCACATTCCCCATGTATTTAGAACGCAAAGAACAGGTGTTGCCGTTTTAGATGGTGAAGAATCTCCAGATGAATTGAAAGGGTTAGGGGATGATATGTTTACACATTTCGGGCTTGGATGCCGGAGCACGACAAAAGTCTTCCTCCCGACTGATTTTGATTTGGACAGGTGTTTTGCAGCCTGGGTTCCGTGGAGTTTTTTGGCAAATAATAACAAGTATGCAAATAACTATGATTATCACAAAGCGATTTGGTTATTGAACAGAGAAGAATTGATAGAAAATGGATTTTTATTGGTAAAAGAAGATGAAAATTGGGTATCACCAGTGGGAACGCTTTTCATTGAGAGATATGATGATGTCGGAGAATTAATTAAGAAGCTTAGCGATTATAAAGATGGTCTACAGCTTGTGACTTCAAGGTCAGGAGCGACCAAGTTTACAAAAGAATTATCTGCTCTAGCCCCAAGTATCTCACAACAAGATTTGGGCTTGGCGCAATGTCCTTCACTGAGTGACTATGCCGATGGTGTGGATTCGGTGGAGTTCTTGTTAAAAATTTAATGCTTCCCTTGATTCTTGGTATATTCGCAACATGCAAAAAAAAATGAATGGACATCTGATCTTTAAGAGTGGCACAGTCTTTTTGCTCGCCGCTATTTTTACTTTGGGATTTACGCGTTGTACTACTGAGGTTGACTTGACGGCACCATATGTGTCTGTTCCTGTGGTTTTTGGGCTTCTAGATGCTAAGGCAGATACGCAATGGGTCAGGATTAATCGTACGTGGTTAGGGGATGGAGACCAAACCCTAGTCGCGCTAATCCCGGATTCCTCAGAATACGAGACCTCAAGACTTACAACACGTTTTGTGGAGGTTGTCAATGACATTGACACCAGAGTTTTTGAGCTCAAGGACACGATACTCCAAAACAAAGAAGAAGATGGTGTGTTTTTTGCGCCAGAACACAAAGCGTATTATGCGCCTACACGTGCGAACGAATCACTTAACCCTGATGCGCACTACCGTTTGGAAATTGTGATCGACGATTCAGTCAATGTCAGTGCGGAGACAAATATGATCGCTGTTTCTGTAGGAAATATTCAGCAACCGCCAGCGGGTTTAAACAATGTGAAACTCAATTTCGCGAATGTTGGACCGTCGCAAGTCACCTATCCGAATTATCCTTTCAAGTGGTTGTCTACATCTGGAGCATCCCGTTATGACGCTGTTTTACGAGTCCATTTCATCGAGCACTATTGGGCCGATGATTTTCATACTGTATTGGATAGCTCACGTGATCGCACGATTGAAATGTCTATTGGAACGGTAGATCCACCTGGGACCTCAGGGAATCAAGAGCTGGAGAAATTATTCGATGGTCAAACATTTTTCACCACATTAAATTCCCGTTTGGAGAAAAACATCAGAATTACAAGAGAGTTGGGGGTTTGGGATGCGGATAGCCAAATCGCACGAGCGTTTGATTTCTTGCTGATTGTCGCAAACGAAGAACTTGCGATATATCTAGATGTGAACGCCCCTGTGACGGGGATTATTCAAGAGCGCCCAGAATATTCAAATATTAATGGGGGTCTTGGTCTTTGGGCGTCACGAACGACGCAAGGAGTCTTTGGTTTGGGATATTCGACAGATACAATAGAGCACCTTCAGGAGGGTGACGATACTGCTGAACTTAATTTCTGTACACCGAATCCGTTTTCTGACTATACTTGTCAATAAATTCGCTTGCGATCGACTGACCTATGAACGAACATGCCCTAATTTCTAAACATAGTCAAGCTGAAATAGAGCTTTCTATGGGGATGTGTATCGTAAAATACAGTGCAGCCTCTATGATTGACTTGGCCTGTGTTATGCGCACAGAAGATGACCGGAATGCACTTTCAAATTCGGGCCCAGTACTCCATATCATCCCGTCAGACTCGCCGCTTGTTGAACACGATGCGCTTAAATGGTTAGGCAGTGATCAAGCCATGAACGGTGTCATTGCACGTGCTGTGGTCGTTCCGTCAAACCTTGCGGTCATTCAAGATAAGATTAGGTGGGCGTTATTTAGACCCTCTGTTCCCTTTAGAATCTTCCGCAACACGCAGGTCGCAAAAGGGTGGCTCATTGATGTTTGGTATAGCCATATGGAAGGAAAAGAAATTTAGGACCCAACAAGTGTCGCTTACTGAATAATGACCCTAAGGGATTCAGTGTTCAATCCCTTTTCAGAGGAAGTTGAGATGATATAAGAACCAGGGGAAAAGAGGTCGGTAGAAATAATGGGTCCCATTCCAGAAATGATAATCTTCCCCATGAAATCTGAGATTTCCCATGTTGTTTCTTGATCAGCGCCACTTAAAACAATGTTTTCTCCAGAAGAAGCTGGGTTCGGGAATGCGACCAAACCCGAAGGCGTAAGCACTGTTATTCCATCTGTATTTGAGCTGTCTTGATTAGGCGCTTCTCCTTGATATTCTAAGCTGTAGGTGGTGCCGAAAATTGTTTTTGCTTCAAGATAGGGGAGTCCCCCGTCACCGAGCCATGTGTAAACAGTTGAAATGCGGTCAATTTCAAAAGGTTCGCCTCCTGCTTGCGTTAAAACATCGTGCGTCGTGATTGTTGTACTTATTCTCAGAACTTCGTGCGAAGCACCGTTGGGGAGAAGTAAAGTTCCCCATCCGTCCACTGAGCCTTCGCGCGTTGCTGAAGTCGCGTAGTTAAGCACGCTTGGAATGTCAACTTCGTAAGCAGAAGTAGAAGAAATGACGTCCTGAAAATTCAATGGCAGGGTATAAATTTCATCAATGTCACTGTATTCAATAGGAATATCGAAACCTTCCAAATTCATAGAAATTCCTGCGAGATTATATGAAGAACCAGAGGTTTGGTAATAGCTCATCATGTTAGAAATTGTCACTGGAAGGTCAATGCCTAACTCTGACAGGAATGCGAGGTCGAACTCTCCAGGGCCGAAAATATCGCATAAATAATCAGGATTTGTCCACGCGTTATTGAAGGAAAATTGAGCCAAAGCAGGAGCTTCAGCTATTCCTCCGAATTCAACTAGAGTCTCCGAATTTGAGTCTAATGTTGAGAAATCCCAAACATAATTTGCGCCAGTACTCACATAATCTCCTGTGATGTCTGCCGTAGATGTTTGAATGAGATAGCTTCCTCCTGCTTGTGGGAGGTCAGAAGCGTTTATTGTCGTTTGAGCGTGGTTAGAATGAACAACGAACAAAATAGACACAAGGCTGACGATGTATTGTGTGGTTTTCATATTGCAAGTTACGTTATTATTATCTTCGAGGTTGAGTAGCATTTATGTGCACATACGTCCTTCATGTAAATGGTCAAAGTTTTCAGCAGAGTTCTATTGTGTAACTTGCTCACTTATAATTTTGCCGCTGAGATGAAGATAGGATTTGATGCCAAAAGAGCATTTTTAAACAACACAGGTCTAGGGAACTATTCGCGTGATGCTATTCGTGTGCTTTCTCGTTCTTTTCCAAAAAAAATACTTTAAGCTAAACGATCTATCTGAATTTAGCGACACAAATTCCTTACTTAATACTAACTTAGCGATGTGATTTCAGCTGTGGTGATTACATATAACGAAGAGCGTATTATTGCGCGTTCAATTGATTCTCTGAGGACAGTTGTGGACGAGATAATTGTTATAGATTCATTTTCTACAGACAGAACAATTGAAATCTGTAAAGAGAAAGGAGCTGTTGTTCTGCAGAACAAATTTGAGGGTTATAAAACCCAAAAGAATTTTGCGATTACAAAGGCTAAGTATGAATGGGTGCTGAGCATTGATGCTGATGAGGTTCTTAGTAATGAGTTGATTGACTCATTATTGAAATGGCGTAAAAACCACAAAGATTCGGGCAATTTTAGTTCTCAATCTCTACAACCCGTTGGATATTTTATTAGCCGACGCACCGATTATTGTGGGAATTGGGTAAACTTTGGTGGATGGTACCCAGATAAAAAGTTGCGGTTTTTTAATCGTAATGTAGGACAGTGGTCTGGGAGAAATGTACACGAAATCGTAAAAATAAAAGAAGGGTATTCAACAAGTTTCCTTAAAGGTGACTTGTTGCATTACAGCATTAATGAACCTGCAGATTTGCTCCGTAAATTATTTATATATAGTGAGATGGGTGCGCGATTCATGAATGAGGAAGGAAGGTCTACGTCCTTTATTGAGGCGATCGTTAGGTCAGCTTTTAGATGGTTACGCCAAACCTTCTTTCAATTGGGCTTCTTTGATGGGATGTTAGGTTTGAAAATCGCAAAACAAAATTCGTTGGCGACATTTTGGAAATATCGCAGGCTTGATTTCATTAACAAAGGAGAAAAGGACATTCTTATACTAGAGAACAATTGTAGAAATGAAGCGGTAATCGTATCAAATGCGATAAAATGGTTTAATCCTCAAGCAGTAGTAAAGATTAAGAATTATTCAGAGCATTCCACATTTGAAAATGAAATAGACTCAGTTGTTTTTATGTCTTCACAAAAGAAAGATTTAATTTTAGACGGACTTAGACAACTTCATAAGTTTGGCTACCCAGCAGCCCTGCGCTTTCCCGAGGAAAAAGACTGGGTTCTTCTGTCATAGCTTAAAACGACATATTTTATCATAATGCCTTCGCGACTCCTCTGTAAGTCATTGGTCGTTTCGGATTCCAAATAAATTCCTGAACCGAGTGAAGTCACGGTGTAATAGTATTCCTACGCCCTGAACACTTTCGCCCTCGAGTCCTGGGATATTTGCGCGTTGTGTAGAGTATCCAGTAAGTTGGAGTGTTCCATCATCTTTGAGATCGTATTTGATTCGAAATTCTTTGAGTTGTAAATCATCTATTGACCCAGTATTGAGTTGTTGTGTTCCGAGCTCGCCTTCAACGTGGAGCCTGTCATTAAGAAGTTGAGTGGAAAGTGCCACTGCGAGTGCAGCTTCGTTGCCAGAATTGTTTCTCGCATCGTAATCTATTCCAATATTAACATCGTCACTAAGTCCTGATAACCAGTTTCCCAATTGGGCTGAAATCAGCTCTGTACTGTTTTCTTGAAGTCCAGTACTTCCTATGGCCGCTGCTTGCCATTGGGGAGGAAGGAACTGTTGAAGAATCAGGAGTGATATGGCTTGCCTGTTCATCTCTTCTTCATTCGCCAAGAGTGAGGCCAAAGTAGCCTTGGTCCTAGAATCTCCATCAGGAAGCTGAATGTCGAAATTGATGCCAGGTCTCATAAGATCTCCATTCATTGCGAGAATCAAGTCTACTTTTTGTTTGCTGTTGTCTAAGGTTTCCGGAGCGATTGGAAGGAGCGAGGTTCGTGTTGAGTACAACGTTCTTAAATCTATTTCTGCTTTGTATGGGTCGCCATACCATTTTATCGTGCCACCAGGTTCCGCAACGAACCTCTTGTTTATGAAGTTGGACAAGGTGAAAAGGTACTCACCTTCTATCACCTTGAGTGATCCGAACATCGCAAGTCGTTCAAAATCATCAAGGCCCAAATGGATCACCCCCTCACATTTCCCGATGATTTCATCTCCCACCGCTTCGTCAAAAACGATTCTTGCTTCACTTTCTTGATCCACATCAATAATTAAGTCAAGACGAACGGAGGTTTTGGATTCATTCTCATTAACAGATTCATTGTCAGTGTCTTCCTGAGTGGAGTGGTCAATAATCTCAACAAAGGATGACCATGTAGTGCTCGTTCCAGCATCCATAGGAAGCACAAACTGAGTGCCTTTGGTTGTTTTCAGTCGCGCTTCAATATAGAGTTTATCGTCATAGCCGAAGACATTAATATCCCCAACGCCATTTGCATTTCCATAGAAATAAGCATCTGGAGAACGTGGTATGTTCATGACCTCTAAAGGTTTATTCAGGTCATCTATGCTCATAGAAATATCTAAATTCCACTTCTCATAATTTTCATGCAATGCGGTTCCCACCAAAACACCTTCACCACCATAGCTGTCTTTAATGACAACTCCGTTGAGTTCGATTCCGTCGGGTTTGACATCAAACTTACCGTTGACATCATACTCAGTGCCAAGGTATTGGATTTTTACTTTTGCCTCTTTTAAAACACCTCCACCCAATATGCTTGGTTTTCTGAAGGGGCCTTGAACGGTGAAAGCTGCATCTAGTTTTCCTCCCAGTTTGGCTGTTTTTTCATTTAAAATAGTATTCGCCCAACTCAGAGGGAAGTCTGTGGTATAAGACATAAGGTTCAAGTTGAAATCGCCTAATGGGAGCGGAGTGACCGACCCTGAGGTGTGGATAATTCCCTCTCCGTTAACACCAAATCCTGTCATGTCGCTTTGAATTTGTATGTCTCGCTTTGAATACGTGAGTTCAAATTTACTTTTAGGGATCGTTTCACCTCCATATGACACGCCTTCACCCTCCCCAGAAATACGGATCACAGGGTTCCTTAATGACCCGCCCAATGATCCAGAAAGATTGATATTTGATGCGCTCAGGGGAATATTAAACCATGTTTTCGTTCTGCTCGTATCAATTCGGTCTGTGTGGATTAAGAAGTTTAAAGGTTTGGCGCTATCGCCTCCAACTTGTCCTTCGATGTCAGCTTTAAATCCTCCCCCTGTCCAGCTCATCCCGTCACTAGATATCTCAGTTGAATTTAGCGACAAAGATGACGGTATTCTCGTGAGCTCGAGCGTGTCGTTTCCCAGAGGTATGGTCGCCTCATAGAGGTCAAATCCCCATGAATCTTCTTGCTCTAGAAGGCCTTCTAAGCTGACGATGCCTTCAATTCCAGCGAAGTTTTTCCATCCACAATCTGCAGTCCAAACCGTGTCCGCATGGATGTCTATATTCATGTCTTGCGCATAGATGTCGCCACGCTTTAATAGCTCTGAAGCTTCTATATTTATCCAATTTTCATCTGTTCGTCCACTGAAGTCAAGAAAGACATTGTTTAATTTAAAATCATCAAATTCTACCCAATCAGTTTTTCCGAGTGCTTCGGTTTTTTGATGGTCGATGAGCCATGAGAACTCTGTTCCTTCTGACACAGTAAGCGTCGTTCCCAGTATCGCAGAAATGGGCTTTGATTGAAGGATTTCACAGCGTCCACTCGTGAGAAGTGTATTTGCAACAGGTGACTTGTTCTCGCGATCGACTCTCATGATCATTAAGTCAAGCCATTCCGTCCACATTTCTGTATCCAAAGAGAATCTTGCATCTCCTGTCATCAAATCCGATTCAATTTGAACATCTAGAACCCCTTTTTCTATCGTTTGATTTTTCTCAGGATGAAGGGCGGCAACAAGGTTGAATCTGTCAAATTTAATCGGCGCTTGTATTGATGAGTTGTTGTCTTTAATTTGAATTAAAACAGGTTTTATGAAGTTAAGATTTGCAGTGAGTTTGCCGCCCCTGTTGGGGTTATTCCACTCTGCAAAGCCGTTTAAACGGGTGTGCAATTCCCAGCTATTTCCGAAGGTCTTTGCTTTTCGGATGTCGTTGTCCCATGTTACGTCGACATGTCCTTCTTCGCCATAAATTTCTGCATTTATATTTTCGAAGATGCCATATTCGGTTTCTAGGCTGTCGAAATGAAACGTACTTTCCCATCCAGCAGCAAAACCATGTTCTTTCCAATTCAATGTGTAGTCTGCCTGGAGAGAAAGGCCACCTCCTAAATTTTGACTGACAGCCACTGTACCTTCAATGTTATTTGTGCTTCCTCGTGCCGAAAGATGAATGGATTCTATCTTATCAGCTATTTTTTTAGCTTGAGGAGATATTTCTTGCATGGCCACTTTTAAATCTTCAGTCCAAGGTTTTAATAAGCTTGCCTTCAGGTCAACGTTGAGGTCCCAGGCAAGTTCTTCGCCTATGTTTCTGGCGCTACCCGAAATAGTTCCGTCAGAATTAGTCAGTTTATTTATCACAAGCACGCCGTTTTTGTAGATGACCTTTCCGGTCATTTCATCCGTGTTAAGCGCTCCCAGAATGTCATTAACCTCATCATTTACCCAAGGAACTATGAAGGTGGGATGAACGGTGACCAAGACATCAAAATTTGGGAGTTGGTTCCCCGCTAACCCTCCTTCCAATTCCGAGTCGTCACCTCTTCCCAGTTCGCCTTGGAATTCTATTCCTGCAGCTTTAAAGTCCGCGACTGTCAGGTTGAATGTGTTGTTTGTGAATTTTCCTTTTCCGAACGTTTCCTCAACTGAAATCACTTTTGTTTCGTTAAAATACGAAGTGGCATTCAGGATTTCATATCCACCAATGTTAGCAGAAATATCGTCTTTGCGCGTCTCCTTGCCACTTTCAATGACAATCGAATCGAGTGCGAATGAGGCGATGTGTCCATTGAGTGAATCGCCTAATTGCCATTCAAAATCGGTCATTTCGACACGTTCAAATAACATTTTACGGCGAGAATATTCGCTTGTAGACCCACTGGTGAAAGCGCCATAGAATTGGTCTAAGCTGTCCGCAAAAAAACGGACTCCATCTAAACTGATTTTGCCAAACTCAGAAACGCCTTCAGAATTAGATCCTTTGTATTTTAAGTCGAATGTGCCACATGAAATCTCAGCACCTCCTGTGGCGCAAGTAAGATCACTCAAGGTTAAAGTGCGCTGAAAAAAGTGTAGTTCTACTGCACCTATTTCCATCTCAAGGCCCAAGGATTCAGTGACCATGTCAGTCGCATAATTTATTATTGCGGTTTGGACGGGTGGAAGTTGGGTCAAGCCAGATAGAATTAAAACGACTATCGTAACTATTTTGATAGCGCTAAAGACCCACTTCTTGAGCTTGCGACCCTTTTTCTTTAATATGTTTGAATTCTCGGTCACTTACTCTTTTGTTGTGCAAGCAAGATAAGAAGTCTTGTGCGCCGTACTTTCGCAGTTGTACTTATTTTACGTTGTCACTTATAAAAGATGAAAATTCCAAACTTAACAATACTCGCTATTGAATCGTCGTGTGACGATACAGGAGTGTCTGTAGTGAAAGGGGATACCGTGCTTTCTAATCTTGTGGCAAATCAAGAGATACACACACGTTACGGTGGTGTGGTGCCTGAGCTTGCCTCGAGAGCACATATGAGTAATATCACTGCGACGGTTGATTTGGCCATAAAAGATGCGCATATTTCTCCCTCAGACATCGACGCTGTTGCCTATACCATAGGTCCTGGTTTAAGTGGCTCTTTGCTTGTTGGAACATCTTTCGCAAAATCATGGGCGTGGGCTCATGATTTGCCCACCGTCCCCGTTCACCATATGCGGGCGCATATTTTGGCGCATTTTTTAGCGCCAAGTCCTTCGCCTGACTTTCCATTTCTGTGTTTGACAGTTTCTGGGGGGCATACCCAGATTGTTCATGTCCACAGCGCATCAGATATGGATGTTATCGGAACGACTGTTGATGATGCAGCTGGAGAGGCGTTCGATAAAGTTGCCAAACTCATAGGTCTCCCGTATCCCGGAGGCCCCCTCGTGGATAAATATGCACAATTGGGGGATCCGGAAGCGTTTGTATTTAAGGGGTCTAAAGTAGACGGTCTTAATATGAGTTTCAGTGGCTTGAAGACGCAAGTCCTTCGCTTTCTTCAAGCACGACTTAAGTCAGACCCCCAGTTTATGGAATCTCATTTACATGATTTTTGTGCCTCAGTTCAAGCCACGATTGTGGGGATGCTTATGTCGAAGCTGGCTCTAGCCGTTGCGGAGACGGGCATTACCCAAGTGGCCATCGCAGGTGGAGTTTCCGCAAACACTGGACTCAGAAAAGCGCTGGGGCAACGGGAAGGTTGGCAAGTATTTATACCGCCGCTCAGTTATTGTACAGACAATGCGGCCATGGTAGGCATTGTGGGTGTGCTAGATGCTGCTGAGGGCAGGTTTGGAACACTTCGTGACACACCGCAACCCAGAATGCCACAACTTACACCCTGCGAATTTCCTCGCTAGGAATAGATATTGTAGCGATACATCCCCGTGCGTCTTTTCTGTTCTCTAACCTCAAGCTTGCGAGTGGGGATATTAATTTTAATCGTTCCTGGATGATTCTCAAACCATGTGATTGTCTTTTCGCAGCTAAATGATTTGAGGGAGCCAAACCTCCTCCGTTGTCTTCAACACAAATGACGAGACATTCCTTCTCATGTTCTGCTTTGAATGTAAGGCTGATTTCGGGTCTTCCTTTTTCACTGCCGTCTAATCCGTGCCAAATCGCATTCTCTACCAAAGGCTGGATTAAAAATGCCGGGATTTTGTGATTGGGATGAACAGAAGAATGAATTTTAAAATCAATTTCATCTGAAAGTCTGAGAGACTCGAGCGCGATATAATCTTTTAAGAATTTTATTTCTTTAGAAATGGTGGATGGACGAAGGGTTCGGGGATTGTCTGTAGCACTCCCCCAACTTCTTACAAGTAGTCCTTTAAACTGATTTAAAGACGTTAAAGCTGGTTTCGTGTCTCGCCTTAAGATGAGCATGTGAATCCCGGTCAGCGCATTGAAAATGAAATGTGGATTCATTTGAAGTTGCAGGTTTTTTTGTCTTGCCTTGACCAACTCTTCTTCTGCGTCTGCTCGATTTCTCAACTGTATGAAAGAAGTGTTTATCCCTCGGTATTTCTCGGGAAGGTTGAGTGAACCACCTTCATTTGTGCCGACTAAAACGGTACTTAACCCCATGCGGAAGCCAACAATTAAACTTGCTGTTATACATATGAAACAAAGGGCAAACATGGTGTCGTTTGACTCAGCTTATTCTTCAGAAGAAGCTTTGTTAAAATCGTGTCGCAGTTCAGTTTTTAAGCGACGGGTATACTCGTCCTGTAACCAGGTGCGATAATTATCTGTGGTTTTTGCCATGCATTTTGCATAGATTTTAACACGAAAATTAATGTCTTCTTCGAGTGCAGTAATTATTTCAACAGCATCCCAGTAGTCGTCTGCAGCAAACTGGATAATAGCTTTATGTTGCAAAAGGCTTATATCGACTGCTTTTTTCGGACGCTCTGCTTGCTTCATGACATCTTCATATACCTTAAGCATATCGAAAGATGTCTCCGGTCCACCTTCGAATCGGTCTAGCAATTCCTGAGGCATTTTGTAAACGAATTCGTCTTCGATTTCCTCATCAGTGTATAAGCCGTCAATAAATGATTGAGGTGCTTTGAAAATTTCGTTCCAGTTGATGTGCGCATCCCACAATCCAAACCTTCTGGCATTGTTGCCCAAATCAATGACACTGAATTTTTTCTTTTTCGGCAGAGACCTAGAACCACGACCAATCATCTGATGATAAAGTGTGAGAGATTTCGTGGCGCGATTGAGTATAATGGTAGAAACGGTGGGTTCATCAAATCCAGTAGTCAGAATACTGACTGAGGATAAAATAGCGTCGGGGTTTTCATGAAACCATTGTAAGATTTCAGCCCGTTCTTTTTCACTGTGGGTGTTGTCAAGGTGCTTGCACTCATAGCCTTCTTCCTCGAACATCGCTTGTACTTGCTTTGAAGTGTTTATGCCGTTATTGAAGATGAGTGTCTTGGTGCCTTTTGCTTTCTCCTCATTGGCGTAGAGAAGTTTCTCTTGCATGAGGTAATTGCCATAAAGGCGCTCAGAGGAACTTACGGTGTAGTCGCCGTTTATCCCCACTTTTAAAGCCCTGAGGTTGACGTCGTAATTGTAGGTGTGTGCGCGGGCGAGATAACCTTGTTCAACAAGGCTTGAAATGCTTTCTCCTACGATAAGCTCATTGTAATTATCGTTTAGAGGAAGTTTAATGTTCGAGCTGAGTGGAGTAGCGGTAACGCCTAGAAGTATTTGCTCGCGAAAGTGCTTGAAAAGCTTACGGAAACTGTTGTAGTGTGCCTCGTCAACGATAACTAGTCCGAGATTGTCGAACACCATTTGCTCATCGTTAATCCGATTGTTTAATGTTTCAACCATGGCCACGTAGCACCAGTGCTCTTTCCCGTCGTCTAGATCTTTTACTTTTGCGTTGATCACCTTATTTGGTACGCCTATTTCAGAAAGCATTTTGCTTGTTTGACCTAAAAGCTCAATACGGTGTGTAAGGATAAGGACCTTTTTTTCAGTTGAAAGTATGAATCGCTTCGCTAATTCAGAGAAAATGACCGTTTTACCACCTCCTGTGGGCAGCTGGAAAAGAAGGTTGAAATTCGTTGACTTGTCATTGAATTTCCCCATCATTTCTTCTATGGCTTCTTTCTGGTAGCCATAAAGTGTTTTCCCACTCTTACTTTGAAGTCGAGCCTTAATTTTAGGATCCATGGTGGGGAGAATAGTAGTCTGCAATTAGATAGGGAAAAGGCAAAAATAACTTTTACTTTGCTTAGTCAAAAATTAAATCCGAACGATTATTAAAAAAGATGTCAAAAGAACTTTTTGAACCACATGACCTCGAAGGTCATAAAAAACACGTAATGAGCTCTTTAGACGGCCTTATAAGTGTTGATGAAGGGGTAGGTGATTGGATGAAAACTTTTGATAAAATGTCTTTAAAAGCGTATTGGCGTCCGCTTGAATCACGAATTATCGATGCCTATAAGAACGGATTGTGCTTTCCTGACCCTGAAAATATATTCAGATCACTCAGATTATGTCAGTATGCAGAAGTGAAAGTGGTCATTGTAGGTCAAGATCCCTATCACGGCATAAATCAAGCAGATGGTCTCGCTTTTTCGGTGCCTCAAGGGATAAAAATCCCCCCATCTCTTCGCAATATTCTTGAAGAAAGAAAAAACGATTTAAGAGTTGATGCGAGAAGTTCTGACTTGTCTGATCTTGCCAAACAAGGTGTTTTGCTGATTAATTCTGTATTAACAGTTGCGCATAAAGCCCCTGGTTCACATGCGAACTGGGGCTGGGAGGAGCTCACTTCTGATTTAATTAAAGCGGTCAACGACAAGCAAAGCAATGTGTGTTTTTTGCTTTGGGGCCAGTATGCAAAACGATTCGAAGCCGTGATTGACTCCTCCCGTCACACCGTTTTAATTTCGTCTCATCCAAGTCCTCTTTCTGCTTATAGAGGTTTCCTTGGATCGAAGCCCTTTTCCCAGGTGAATGATGTTTTAGAGGACTCCGGTCAAAGACCGATTATTTGGTAACAAAAAAAGAGACAATCATTTTTGATAAAAAATCGAAACATATTGAAGTAGATAAAATTAATGAAGTATAATTGTTGCCAGATGAGTAAACCCTCAATTCCAAAAGGGACCAGAGATTTTGGTCCACGTGCTATGGCCCGCAGGCAATGGGTATGTTCCACGATTCGTGGCGTCTTTGAAAGGCATGGATTTCTGCCAGTTGAAACCCCTTCGTTTGAAAACCTGACGACCTTGACAGGCAAATATGGAGAAGAGGGAGATAAGTTAATTTTCCGAATTCTTAACAATGGAGATTATTTGTCAAAAGCAAACGCTGAAGCATTAATTTCTAAGGACAGTAAGCGATTAACGCCGACCATAAGCAAGAAGGCATTGCGCTACGATCTCACCGTTCCTTTTGCGCGATTTGTGGTGATGCATAGAAATGAATTGACATTTCCATTTAGGAGATACCAAATTCAACCCGTTTGGCGTGGAGACAGACCTGGAAAGGGGAGATATCAAGAATTCACTCAATGTGATGCAGACATTATAGGTAGTACAAGTTCGTTGTGTGAACTCGACTTGGTCCAAGTGTTCTCTGAGGCCCTAGATTCATTAAGTGTGCCTGGCTATACGATTTTAATTAACGACCGCCGTATCCTCGCTGCTGTAGCTCTTTCCATGGGTGTCGGTGCCGACAGATTGACGGACTGGACGGTCGCCGTTGATAAATACGACAAAGTCGGAGTAGATGGTGTGGTTAGAGAGCTTGAGGTCAGGGGATTCGATAATGATGTCTCAAAAGGCATCGAAAAGCTTTTCGAGATTAATTCATCTTCAAACAGTTTGGATATACTTTCAAACATAGCGACCGTTCTTTCTAGCAATAGCGAGGGAATGAAGGGAGTCTCTGATATGAGAGCGTTGTTGTCTCGGGCATCTGCAGACGGTATTGAAGCGCCGAAAATTAAGTTTGATGCGATGCTTGCACGAGGATTGGATTACTATACGGGGGCTATTTTTGAAGTTCGTGTGGCGGATTCTCCAGTAGGTAGTATTTGTGGAGGCGGAAGATATGATGATTTAACAGGAATATTTGGTTGGTCAGGAATGAGTGGGGTAGGAATCAGTTTTGGAGTCGATAGGATAGAGGATGTATTGACGCATTTCAATAAATTTCCAGATGCACTTGACCATACGACTGATGTCTTAGTGACATATATGAACGAAAAGAACTGCGATGTTGAATTACAGTTGGTGTCTCAATTAAGGTCTCAAGGACTTGCTGTAGAATTGTATCCAGATCCTGTAAAACTCAAAAAGCAAATGAAGTACGCTGGTGACCGAGAGATTCCCTTTGTCATTCTTATAGGTGAGGAAGAACGAGCAGCAGGGAAAGTCACACTGAAAAACATGTCTGATGGCACACAGGATTTGCTTTTAATGCAAGATGTTTTCAAGTCAGTGATTATATAATATACTTACAAACAGATACTTAAGTAGTTTGTATTAAATTGATAAATTAGGTCAGTTTTGTTTCGTAAAAATAACTCTTCCCGTTTGAAATTAGATTGTATTTCACGCTAAAAGTGTCACTGCTGATCTCCAGTTTAACCACGTTTAATGCACTTACATTAAGTGCTGAATGCCATACCTTTTCAAATATCCAAGGAGATGTGGTCATGGATTTAATGCATCTCCCCAGGTCGATGTCTGCCAGCGAATGGGTTGTCATTTCATAGGACCATTTGTTGTGATTTAAAGCACAAAGCAGTGCCAAGATGCAATCAATATGCTCTAAATGAACAGAGACTTCAATTTCAGGTGAAGCACATTCGTGTAGGAGTTGTCGCAAATGTTTACTGAACCTCGTAAGCACTGTTTCGGCCAATATTTCGTCCCCATCTTCAATCATCTTATAGAGAATATCTAATGTGACTTCTAGTCGATCAATCGATGTGTCAATCGCTTCACTTTCATGCTTAAAATTGTCTACGCGCTTTCTCAAACTGTCGAGCTCCTGGAGTCTCATCATGTGGTTCCGAACGTTCATTAATCGCTGACTAATGACACTGTTGCCATCAGGACTGATGGAGTTGGCTCCGCGTTTCAGTATGCCTTTTTGATAAATCACGCCCAGCACATATCCCACTCCTCCAGCAATAAGAATGGCTGCTGTGACTGAGCCTATGTTTTCTGTAATATCCAATCGAATTGCTGTAGTGAGGCTTCTCAATCACCTGCTTATTTGTGTTTGTTATCCCCGCTCTGTACCCAGTCCCAAGCAGCCGAGAATGCACTTCGTGTGTCATTTATAACCTCGTCTTTCAGCACTTGCCAATGTTTTGCAGAAGAAGGGTCATTCATTTGTTTTAAAAATAAGAGTTCTGAAGCATGTGAGGTCATCCGGTCACTTCTTTGAAGGGTTCGTTGTTTTAGCCACCATCCATTGCTTTTCCATGCTTCAGTGATGTTATTTATTTTTGTGCGTACCTCATTGTGGCCGATGTTTTCTAAGCTACTGGCAGTCATCACATCGACAATTTCACCGCCTTCAGGTAGAGGAAATAAATGCAGCGCATTGCGATAAGATTGAGCCGTAGTTTTACAGGCATCGATTCTATTGCCATCTGCTTTGTGAACGACGATGAGATCGGCCATTTCTACAATGCCACGCTTGATACCCTGAACGTCGTCACCAGCTCCCTCAATAAGCAAAAGGATGAAAATATCCACCATATCACGTACCGCAATTTCGCTTTGGCCTACACCTACAGTTTCAATGATGATGCGGTCAAAACCTGCGGCCTCACAGAGTACAACAGCTTCCATCGTGGCCCGAGCCACGCCGCCTAGTGCATCTGAGGCAGGGGATGGTCGCACGAATGCTTTTCCGTGCACAGCGAGTTTATCCATACGTGTTTTATCACCTAAAATACTCCCCCGAGTTCTTCTGCTACTGGGATCTACTGCAAGTACAGCAACGCGGTGCCCTTCATTGATCAAGTCAATCCCCATACGTTCAATGAACGTGCTCTTTCCAACTCCGGGTATTCCAGTAATCCCAATCCTCACCGTCTGTGTTGCTTCTGAACCTTGTTTAAGTGTTTTTATTTCGCGTAAAAGATGTTGTGCGAGTGGTCTATCTGATGCAAGTTCACTTTCAATTAAAGTAATGGCTTTTGCCAAATCTTCGCGGTTGCCAGCGACTACAGACCTTGCGATGTCTTGAATATTTGAACTTTCAATCCTGTTAGATTTTATTCTTCTCCGCGCGGCATCAACCGCATGTTCTTTCGATGAGGACTTTCTATTCGTCATGTGGTGAAGTTAACAATCGTTTGATATCTGACCACATCTTTGTGGATGTAACTTGCGTTTATGATATATCGTTTTTTTGTTGTAGCATGTGTGGTTGTTTTACACGTCTTTTCTTCTTCGTCTTTTCTTCTATCTCAAACCCGTTGCGACTCCTCACTTGTTGTGAGTGGATGGGTCTTTGAATTGGGGGGGGGGATTATTCCCGCTGCCATGGCTGTAAATAAGGAAAGTGGGGGTGGTGTGTTTGTAGAGAGGGACGGTAGTTTCCTCATTCGTGCCTGCCCTGGTGACACGATTGTATTTGGTGCAATCGGATTCTATTCTGTCGAAAAAGAAGTCGTCGCTGCCATGAAGACAATGGATATTCAAATTGATTTGGCGCGACTTAAAGTTACCGTTGGAGTTGCTGAAGTTTATGCGCCTCGTGCTTTAAGAGAAATCCTGCACGATATCGAGGCACTTGGATATGACGAAAAAGACTTTCGGGTTTCAGGGGTAAATGCGATGCAAAGCCCCATTACTTTTTTATATGAGCAATTTTCAAAACGCGAACAATCTAAAAGATTGGAGCAAGCGTTGATTAACAAGGATAACCGACGTGATTTACTTCAAGAACTTTTTGTGAAGTATGTTGACTATGATATCGTACAGCTTGCGCCCCATGAGTTTGAAAGTTTTGCGGCGTTTTGTGATCCTGGAGACGCAATGCTTAAGAGGATGACGCAGTATGAGTTTATCCTATATGTTAAAAGACAATATGGACTTTTCAGAATGATGCCAAGCAAATTGGAAGTCGGAGATTACAGATACGATTTGGACTGAGTTATTTAAGAAAGGCAGAGTCCATATAGTACACAAATATTTGAAAGGTGAAGGAGGTGACACAGAAGCCTACTGCAAGAACGTGGAGTGTTTGTAAGCTTTCCTTAATGCGATCATAACGGACCACCAAATCTACAAATAGTGTTGCGATTGCCAGAAGTTCAATAATCATTAAAGGTGCTCGCACGGACTCAATTTTTCCTGCGATTAATGCAGCGCTGATGGGGAATAGCCCATCCATAAACTCAGACCATAGAAACAATGTATTAATGACGATCATTGCCAACAATGTTATGCGTATATACTTGACATCTTTTTCCATTTGCCAAAGATAGTGCGCTCAAAAAGGGTTTTTAACTATTTATAGTCAGCAATGAAATAAAAATACGCTTGATTATTGAATTCAATTCCTTAACTTTTCACTTATAAATTTAGATTCATGAAGATTACTTTGACTCCAACACGAAAGCGTGTATACACTTCAACTGCATTTGTTCTTGTAATGATTGCACTCACGCTACCTTCTTGTGCATCTCACAACGAGGCTTGTGAAGCATACCAGAACATAGAACTCGAATGTGAGGCAGAGTAAAACGAGAACGCCTATCTAAAACTGGAAGTAAATAAATGGTGTAGGCAATGCCGCGCCAACCTTCCACAACAATGCTGCTACACCTACAGTAATCACCCAAATTGTAAGCAGTGATAAAGAGGTGAATTTACCGATGACCTTTGCCCTAATTCCCTCTGGACTGAGATGAAGCGCGAACCCCAAAGCCATGATTGCGATGCAAGTGAGATGTCCCATTGCGACATCTGTCCATGGAATGTCATTGAAGTGTTTTGACATTTGATAAAGAAGGTCATTCGCTGTAAACCACTCTGTGAGAAGGTTGTGATTCCCGGGGATGGTTTCCCATCCGATTCCAGATCCAGACCTGAACCAAATTCTGGTAAATGTGATAAAATTGAAGGTTGTAATCAGGCCTATGGCTCTGGCCCACCACGCATGGTGGGAGGACCAAGGCATCTTTGTCCCTAAGACTTTGTATACGAGCAAACCCAACCCATTCAGCGCGCCCCAAAGGAGGAAGTTCCATGAAGCACCATGCCAAAGTCCGCCAATCACCATTGTGGCCATAATATTTACATAAGAAGCAAGCTTTTGCCCCCACTTGGGGTACATCACTCCTGAAGACCAAAGCAGCAGCATCAATCCAAATCCAAGAAACAAAACACCGTAATTGATCTCTCCCGATTCGCCTAACATCATGGATAAGAAGAACACAGTTGCAAAAGAAAATATTCCAGAAAAGATGCTTGCCGTTCTACTTCCCCCCATCGGGATGTACAAGTAGTCCCGTAACCACGTTGAGAGAGAGATATGCCATCTTTTCCAGAATTCTCCTATATTTCTCGCTTTATAAGGTGATCTGAAGTTTTCTTCTAGGCGGAACCCCATCAAAAGTGCAACACCAATGGCAATGTCGCTGTAGCCGCTGAAATCGGCAAACACCTGTAAACTATATCCATAGAGGCCAAGCACCACCTCCATGCCACTGTAACTTGTGGGTGAAGCAAAAACACGATCTACAAGGTTCATGGCAATATAATCTGCGAAAATCACCTTTTTAATCAGGCCAGTAAGAATCCACCAGATCCCCATTTTAAACTCTTTTCTGCTCAAGTGATACGCAGCGTGGAGTTGTGGTATAAAAGATTTGGCTCTGACAATGGGCCCTGCCACCAATTGCGGAAAGAATGTGACATAACATCCGAAATCCCAAAATGACTTTACAGGGTCTATTTCACGCTTGTAGACATCAATCGCGTAGCTAAGTGTTTGAAATGTATAGAATGAGATACCTACGGGCAGTAAAATCGTATCAACACGGAACGAAGTGCTGAGATGAGAATTCATCCAATTTGCTCCAGGGATGACCGCTTCCCATGTTGTGCCAAACAAAGTGGAGCTGGCATCAGCAAAGAAATATGCGTACTTAAAGAATCCCAGCAAACCCAAATTAATGACCACACTTAAAATGAGCCACGTGGTTCGTTTCCATGTGTCACTTCGCGCCATGGCTATGGCGATCCCCCAATCTGAGACAGTTGAAAATAAGAGCAGAAAGACAAAGCTCGCACTGGTTTTCCAGTAAAAAAACAAACTCGCAGCGAACAAAAAAGCATTCCGCATCGCTATTTTACGCTTGAGGAGCGCGAGCGCGATCATCACTACGAGCATGAATACCCAAAAAGCCGGCTGTGTAAAAAGTAATTCTGAGCTCATTTGTTATTCTCTCTGATCTCGCCTGCCCATGTTCTGTATTCTGCTCTAAATGCACGGTCGAGTTCCTGTCCAATCTTTCTTGCCCCTTTGGGCGTAAAATGAACGAGATCTGGCGCTGCAAGTTTGGGCTTTGCTGATGCCCATGCTTCCATTGTACCTGGTCCACCCATGACATCGCTTAAATCCCAAAACAAGCCACCCTCCTTGATGGTGGCTTCCCGTATAGAAGATCTAATATTTCCGAGCATGGGATATGAGAGCTTTGTAGAATCAAGTGTTTGGCCCATATCAGAGGGCCCAATCACCAAAACTGCTGCCTCAGGTAAAATAGATCGGATATATTTCACCTGTCTGCCAAATCGTTGTCCGTACCGCTCAGCTGAAGTCGAGTCTGAAATATAGGGTGCAGCGTTTCCTCCGTATTGGAGAATCACCATTCCGACATCCCAGTTTTGCAAGTACGTTTTAAAATGATTTTTATGGAGTCGGCTAAATAGTGTGCCAGAACTTCCTCGCATGGGGATATTGTGGACTTGGACTCCGTCTGGACTACCAAGCCTTATGCCTGTGATCTCAACGTGATAGCCTTCTATGCTTATTGTCAGGTCCTCCAATTTCCCTTTGAGCTTGGTTGTTATTGCGAAGTGATTGCCTTCAGAAGAAGGAGGGATGTCGGTCATTGTGGTGTCGGTCGCTTGGCCATAGATTTTCAATGTGCCTCCCATTGGGACAGCGCCAAATAAAATCTCGATTTCCTCCCAGATTTTGTTTTTATGAAACCCCATTGGGTGTGCCTTTAAAATGATTCTAGCGGAGTCTTTGATCACGGCCAACGCTGCCATTCCTCCATAGCAAGTGTGCCCCAAAGTTGTGTCGACTTTGCCAAACCTCGTATACCTGGTCACATCTCCCTCAGTTTCTTGCCTGACAGACAATGACGGAACGGGTTGGTAGGCAGGGATTAATCCTGGCCCACTTCCTCCCCAAGTTTTCTGCCAACTTGATCGAATCCTGCCTGTGATACGATCACATTCAATTTGAGAATCACCGAAATGAAAAACATGTATCGCTTCACGTTTATCATTTCCTATTTCATTCAAGTTGATGAAGAGATTGTGAAGTCTAGCGATCGCCTCATCAGAGCCATGAAACCTCATTGATTCGCCAATGTTATCTACCGTACATGTGTCAAATTCTGGAGACCAAAGGTTGTGTCTCAGATTAATCTTCTTTGTCTCAACAATGCTTTCTTCAGCCTCCTCCGCGACCTCTTTCTCAGGATCGTCTTCAATTTCAATGTCGACTTCCTGAATGTCTAATGTGAAATCGGCCCAATTGGGCATTTCTAAATCATTTTCTTTTGGCAATTCTGTAACAACCTCACTGAAAAAAGGGATGTTTTCAGCCCACTGCGAGAGATACAATGTGGATACAAGAAACAGAAGGAAAAGGGCTGTGATGCCCGGTTCGTGAAATTTCATTATTCCACGGGTATAAATAAAGATTGGCCCTCAGAAATCACAGTACTGTTCCCTAATTCATTCAACAATTGAATGTCTTCTACCCGCACGTGATAAAGCACAGATAATCGATACAGTGTTTCTCCTTTCAAAACTGTGTGGCTTTTTCTCTTTCCTGTGTTGTTCACCCAATGGTCAGTGTAGTCAGGCAATTCGAGGTTTTCTAACAGCCTTATTATTATTCTGAGTTCATGAAGCCAAACCATGAACTCTTGATTCTTTTGGTCAGATTTCTTAAAGACATCTTCAAGTTTGGCGATCACTTCAGTACTCTCATTCTCCAGACCGACAAACTCTTTTAAGACTTCCCCTGCATCGATACAAGAACACAATTCAAGATTATTTCTTTCGAGCATTACAGGGATAAATGATGCCGACATGGGCAGGTGAAATGAATCGGCTATTTCGCCCCAAATATCAGCGCATCGAGAATGCCAAAGATTCAACCACTGCAATTCAGCATAGTTGTTGTCTCTGTAAAAAGTAATGATTAAGGATTGCACTTCTTTGTTATCAGCTGCGACATTTATGGCCAGCTCCCATTGGTCGGGTGCGCGAACACTGGATTTGAGTTCCGGATTGAAATTTAATAAAGGAAAATGATCAAGTGATAAAGCAGAAGATGTAGACGTTTGATTTTGAGAAAACGAGACAATACTTAGCGCAAGACAAAATAAAAACAAAGAACATTTATAAAATATAATGAGCCTTAATTGCATTTTGTAAAAGTACATAGTGTAACTTACTAATATGCACGACACTCCAGATGCTTTTGCAGGTTACTCTGTTTTTTTTATTGGGACTATCCCTGATTCACTAATTTCTGCTTTAGATAGCTGGGGATTAGTAGTTACTTCGGGAACGTCTGTGTCGAACGTCACAAACTTTGATCTTGTTATTCAATCTGACGAGGCTGCGGTTTTGAATTCAGAATCGTTTTCTACTTTTCTCTCAGAAAATCTCCCAGATTCCCCAGCCATTAAGACGGATCCAAATGCTTTGAGATTACTCTATGGAGAAATGCCTGAGATGATCAATGAAGTCAATCTTCTTGCGAAAACAAGTTTGGATCAAGATTTACTTATCCTAGAAGCAGCTATCTCATCAGACGTTGCAGCAATTATCCTTCATAAATTAAAAAGTACTCTCGCGTTAACAGGATATATCGGCCTTCAATCTGAAATTGTTGCTTGGGAGAAGATATGGAAGTACGGAAAGGGTGTCTCGCACAGGTTTCCAAATTGGAAATCTCACAAGGACGCGCTCTATGAAAGGATCGTACATGTATCAAGCAATATTTAGTGCTTCCAAGCTAGTTCTTCCAAGCTTGATCTATTAAATGCCTAACATGCGCTCTGTGTGCGCTTGTCAAAGCGTCGGGAGAATATGCATCTCGCTCAAATCGATCTATGCTTTTAAGCTCTGCGAGAATGACACTTCGGGCAATTCTGTCATATCTGGTCTTCGGCTCCAATGCTTTAATCAGTGATTCCGTGTATGAGATTTGAAGTTGTTGACGGAACGTGTTGACGGACTTTCTAAGGTCGCTTTTAAAAACAGCATCTGTCAAATCTCCCATGTATGTTGCGACGTCATAATCATTACCATACATGCCTGAATCCGTGAGGCGCTGCAGGACATTGTAATGCAAGAGGTGAGACAAAGCTTCTTTTTGTGAGGCAAGGACACGTGCGTGAATGCGTGGTGCCTCACCAGAGCCAAAGAATCCAAAGCCACGGCGTTGTGCTTGAAGGTATGCGTATGAATCCTCAGCTGCATCGAAGGCGTTGGGCGCGAAAGCATACTTTGAAAGTGCTTCTACGGCCTTCTTTTGATCTTCTAAAGTAACAGGTGTATACGGTTTGTTGTCACCGATGTTCTGTGTGCCAGTTCTGTTGTAACGCACACCACCTATTTGACGGGTCATGACTCTTAATTGAATGGCATACTCGCCTGTTAGCGTTAAGTAGGCGTCACGTACGTCGTGAAACGTCTTAGAAGAACTTGCGTATTTGTCGACGAAACCTTGTAGGAGTTCGTTGACGAGCTCACAACGTTCAGCAGCATAGGCTACAGGATCGCTAGACAAGTCGTAAATATTTACATCAGGGTTGATTCCCTTGCCGGCACTACGCATGTCATCTGCATCATTGCCAAACTGAAGGAGTGGTGAAGTAGATTTTGATAAAATTGTTTCAAGTCGATTGTCTTCCTCGATTTCATCATCGACACCCACGCTGTAGCCGTACTCGATGACCCAGTAGTCGTATGGGCCAGGAGAATCGTCATAGAAGAGGGTTTGGTCTTCAGGGTTTAATGCAAAATTAATTGCAGGGTACTCCATCACACTGTTACACATTCCATTTACAGCAACGACGTCTGGATCTTTCAGTTCATCAGGAGTTAACATGGTGCTTGCGTGCATGTTGTGGCTTAGTCCCAGTGTGTGGCCTACCTCGTGAAGGGCCAGACGATGAAGGGTTTGACGGGTGAATTCCTTATGCTCTTCATCGTCGAAAGAACGAACCTGCATGGCTGCAAGAGAAAAAAGCGTGTTCCCAACCATCGCATCTCCTGCATCGCATCGGTTCATCATCTCTGAAGTTTGCTGCCTGGACGAAAGGTTCATCCCCGCCGTTTCAAACACATCAGATTTCCAAAGTCGACGAGCCATGCCAGCATATTCAAGCATCACATCGGCGCCTAAAATTTCTCCTGTCCTGGGGTTTACAAAACTGGGCCCATAGCCGCTAAAAGGTGTTGAAGGAGAAGAAGTCCATCTGAGGACGTTGTATCGAATATCGCCAGCATCCCAATCGGCGTCATCAGGCTGGACTTTTACAACAATCGCATTCTTAAACCCAATCTTTTCAAAGGCCAAATTCCATGCCTCTACGCCTGTCTTAATATAATCTCTAAATTCGTAGGGTGTCGTATTTTCAATCCACCATGTGATCGGCTTCACGGGTTCAGACAACTCAGCCTCGGGGTCCTTTTTTTCGAGCCTCCATCTGTGAATCATGTCATTCCAAGGGGTGCTTTCAGGACTAGTCATGTCATTGACTTGCGTCATGAAAAACCCGATTCGACCATCGTCTTTGCGTGGTGTGAAGCCACTTTCTTCCGGCATTTGTAGCAAGGCATGACGGTAACTCACCGAAATGTATCTGGCATCTGTAAGCGCACTGGCGTAGACAGAAGGACTGGCATTGTCATAAACGTAATCAACTTTGACTTCGAGATTTTCAGGGTAGTTGTTGACGTCAGTGATTTTTGTTTTGTTCGATGAAAGTTTTCCAAGGGCGCTTTTTCCACCGCTTCGACTTGGGGGCTTAATCATAGATATTTTCTCACTTAGAAAAAGCGCATCACCAGAAATCAAGTATGTTGTCCCTGCGCTGTCTTCTCCTAAAATCTTCAGACTGGCAAGGATAGGGGAGTTTATGTTTGCATCTTTCGCTTTTGAAAGAGGGCTCTCAGGATTGAAATAATATCCAGTGTTTTCCTGATGTAATTCTATTCGGTCGTAATGTTTGTGGAAGGTAACAATTTTGTTGGATCTGTAGCTGCCTCGAAAATTGCCTGTCTGTAAAACACCGTCTTCAACTTGGGAAAAGTATATAAATTCTTTTTTAAGGACCTCCTTTGGGATTGCCATCCAAGATTCACCAGTCACAGTATCCCTGTACATTGTGAAAAGACCTTCTAATTTTTCAGAGGATTTTGTGACATCATCAATTGACTTCACATCTGATTTCCCTGCCTTTTTATCACTTGGGAGTTCAGTTTTCTTTTTCTTCTTGAATAACTGAGCTTCTGCGTTTTGGGGTGCTAGTGTAGTTAATGCAATTACCAGGCTGGCAAGCATAAATGGAGTGCGAATTGTCATTGTAGGTATCTTAAAATGGAACACGAATATATACCTACTGGGTTTAATATTCTTATTTAAACCCCCGTGACTTCTTTATTTGTTCATAAGCACCCTGTACTTGTAAAAACCTTTCTTTTGCTAGTTTTCGTGGACCTTCTCCAAGATCACCAATTTTATCAGGGTGAAATTTGATGGCTAATTTTCGATATGCCTTTTTTACCTCAGCATCTGTGGCGGTCTCGGTAATCTCTAAGACTTTATATGGGTTTAGCGTTCCGGAATGGAAAGGCTCTTCAATACTAGCAACATCCTTGAGGCTGATCCCAAGGTGTCTTGCAATCAATCGGATTAATTCGAGCTCACGTTTGTCAACATGCCCATCTGCATTTGCGATTCCATAGAGATATTGAAGAAGTAGCATCCTTTTCGGATGGTCCATATTCATGCGGATCTGGTCAGCAACACCTCTTACATCTACTTTTTGCTTAAGTGCTTCTTTGAGGAGAAGAATGAGCTGGTCTGCGTGAACCTCACCGAAGTTCATTTTAAGAAATTTCTTAACGAAGTTGAGCTCAGATTTAAGAACCTTTCCGTCGGCGTTCATCACAGCTGCACTCAGGACAACAAGAGACATTGCAAAATCACCAGACCGTGTGCCTCCCTGGTTTCTTTCACCTATCTGAACGCCAGAACTGAAAAACTTTCCTACTTGATATCCTAAAATCCCACCGATAGGGCCACCAAGTGCCCAGCCTATTGCACCGCCTACCCATTTTCCAAATCCTTCCATGATTTACTTTTTTCGTGTTATTTGAAAATCTGTTCCGGACTTTTCTATTTCAGCAACAGGACAAGAATGGATTAACCTTGTAGGTTTTTAAATCCACGTTCTATAAATGCGGTGAGCTCTTCTCCTTCCAAGATTCCTTGAGACAGTCGTGCCAAATCAGCTGCATCTTTTAATGTAGCCGAACGTTTTGTTTCGTCTTTTTCATTCAAAAGCTGCATTGCGATTGGGTGATTTGAATTGACGGTGACATCATACTTTTCCGGCATTTCTCCAAACATTTGGAAACCACCACCACCTCCTGTGGCTTGTTGCTCTTTCATTCTACGCATCCACTCACTTCTTGTGATGACAAATGGAGATGAAGCAGGAGACATTGCGGCAAATTTTATATCGTATCCCTTTTCTGGAAATGCACTTTGAACAATAGGCTTAAGCGTTTCCTGTTGTTTCTCATCCAAAGCACTTGTTGTTTCTTCGTCTTTCTCAATGAGATTCTCGATGATGTCTGAATCGACTCTCTTGAATTGAATGTCTGTATGCGTTTGTTCTAACTTTCCAACAATGTGAGCTGCAAGTTGTCCCTCCATATTGAGAACCTTATATCCCCGTTCTGTTGCATCCTTCACAAATGAATGTTGTGCATTGACATCAGATGTGTATGGGAGGATGATTTTGCTGTTTTTATCCTTCTGTGTTTCTCCTACAGCCTCGATTAACTCCTCATGTGTTCTGCATATGCCTTCTGTGTCTTTGTATAGGTAGAATTTTTTAGAACGCTCTGCAAATTTCTCATCCGTCAGAATGCCATATTCTACAAAGATCCTTAAATCGTCCCACTGTGTTTCGAAAGCTTTACGGTCATTTTTGAACATCGAGGCGAGCTTGTCTGCCACCTTTTTTGAGATGTATCCTGAGATTTTCTTGACGTTGCCATCTTCCTGTAAGTATGAACGGCTGACGTTTAATGGAATGTCTGGAGAGTCAATGACGCCATGTAACATCGTAAGAAAGTCGGGGACGATGTTCTCAACATTGTCTGTAATGAATACTTGATTGGAGTAAAGGTGAATCTTGTTTTTCTGAAGATCGATTTGCTTCTTAAGCTGCGGGAAGTAAAGAATTCCAGTGAGATTAAATGGGAAATCTACATTTAGATGAATATTGAAGAGTGGATCTTCCATATTCATAGGGTAAAGTTCTCTGTAAAAACTAGAGTATTCCTCATCGGTAATGTCTGCAGGCTTCTTCATCCAAGCCGGTGCAGTGTTATTGACAACGTTTGGAATCTCTACGCTGACCTTCTTAATGTTGCCTTCTTCATCTTTTTCTCCCTTAGGATCATCCTCTTGAATAGATCGTGTCCCGAAGACAATGTCAACGGGCATGAACTTGCAATACTTATTGAGGATGCTCATGAGACGCTCATCCTCTAGGAACTCCAAAGAGTCTTCAGCAATGTGAAGGACAACGTCAGTTCCAGCTTCCTTCTTTTTTGAAGGTGTAATTGTGTAGTCGGGAGAGCCATCACAGCTCCATGTGACTGCTTTAGATCCTTTCTTGGCACTCTTAGAAATGATCTCGACTCTCTCAGAAACCATGAAAGAGGAGTAGAAGCCCAATCCGAAGTGGCCTATGATTGCTTGCTTCGCATCATCTTCTTTGTATTTGTCCAGAAATTCAGTGGCGCCAGAAAAAGCGATTTGGTTGATGTACTTGTCGATTTCTTCAGCCGACATTCCAATCCCGTTGTCAGTAATTGTAACCGTCTTTGCGTCTTTGTCTAGTTTGACGAAAACCTGTGGTCGATCTCCCTTAAATGCAGTTACATCTCCAGATTTTGAAATCGTCTGTCGTTTCATCGTTGCATCAGCAGCGTTTGAAACGAGTTCTCTTAGGAAAATTTCGTGATCACTGTAGAGGAATTTTTTAATGATAGGAAAGATGTTTTCCGTTGTTACATTAATACTTCCTTTTTGAGACTTTTCGCTCTTGGTTGATTTATCTGTAGTTGCCATTTGGACTTAATTTCATTGTTGTTCATCTTTCCTTACACAAGTCTTATGCCATCGCTTTATGCCAAACAAAAACTGCCACCATGACACATCACAGGGCAGTTTTTGATTTTTTCAGTACGGTTTTACGTCAGGATGTCAGTTCATCATGATCAGATATTCATCACCCAATTTAAAAATTGGGTTTGAGCTTGGCTTTGGTGTGGTAGTCCGTGATCACTTTAACAGCTTCTTCTGGTGTGTCTACAATAAAGAGCAGGTCGGGGTCTTTTGAAGAAATGGTTTTAAATTCTTTCAGTAAAATCTCCCGGAACCATTCTATCAAGCCTCCCCAGAAATGTGATCCGTAGAGCACGATAGGTCTGTGATTTAGTTTTCCAGTTTGGACTAAAGTGAGCGCTTCAAAGAGCTCATCTAACGTGCCAAAACCGCCAGGCATGACGACGAACGCTTGACTGTATTTCACAAACATCACCTTGCGAACGAAAAAGTAATCAAAATCGATACTCTTGTCCCTGTCGATATATGGATTGTCATGTTGCTCAAATGGGAGTTGGATGTTAAGACCTACTGATGGCCCACCCACTTCATGTGCGCCTCTGTTTCCCGCTTCCATCACACCGGGACCTCCTCCAGTAATGACGCCATAGCCAGCCTTAGATAGGAGGGAGGCAATTTGTTGAGCGTCTTTGTAAACTTGGGTTTCCGGGCCTGTTCTAGCAGATCCATAGATAGAGACACAGGGTCCTATGCGTTGAAGAGATTCGAATCCTTCAACGAATTCACTCATGATTTTAAAAATGGACCAGCTGTCTTTCGACATGATTTCGGCCCAAGTACGGTGTTTTAAAGGTTTTGACATTTGCCAAACTTAATGCAGAATCTGAGAGAGATAATTTCCTGTATGGCTTTCTTTTGCACAAGCAATTTGTTCAGGAGTACCTGAGGCGATGATGTTTCCACCACCATTCCCTCCCTCAGGGCCGAGGTCGATCACATGATCTGCGACTTTAATGACGTCTAGATTGTGCTCAATGACAAGGACGGTGTTTCCTTGATTTACGAGTCTGTTCAGGACGTCGAGGAGCATTTGGACATCGGAGAAGTGTAGTCCAGTTGTGGGTTCGTCGAGGATGTATAGGGTGTTTCCAGTCCCCACACGCGCCAATTCAGCAGCAAGCTTTACGCGTTGTGCTTCTCCACCTGATAATGTTGTGGACGGCTGGCCCAGAGAGATATATCCAAGTCCGACGTCTTTAAGCGTCGATACGATGCGTTTGATTTTCGGATAGGCATCGAAAAATTCGGCTGCCTCGCCCACGGTCATGTCTAAAACGTCAGATATGCTTTTTCCTTTATAACGTACTTCAAGCGTTTCACGATTAAATCTTCGTCCTGCACACGTGTCACATGGTACATGGACATTGGGCAGGAAATTCATTTCAACGGTTCTGACGCCAGCACCCTTACAGTCTTCACATCTTCCCCCGATCACATTGAAGGAGAAGCGGCCAGGTTTATATCCCCGTATCCGAGATTCGGGCAACATGGTGAAAAGTTTGCGAATGTGGTCCATGATGCCTGTGTAGGTCGCAGGATTTGAACGGGGGGTCCGTCCGATTGGTGTTTGGTCTATGGCGATGGATTTGTCCAAATGCTTTAACCCTTTGATCGTGTCATGTGGCAGGGGTGTGCGAATCGGTTCATGAAGATGATTGAGCAGCGCTGGATATAAAGTGTTGTTGATAATCGAACTCTTTCCGCTTCCCGAGACACCTGTGACGCAGACCAACGTTCCCAGCGGCACTGTTAATGTCACTCCCTTCAAGTTGTTCCCTGTCGCATTGTGGAGGATGAGTTTTTTATTTGATCCTTTACGCCTCTTTTTAGGAATGTCTATTTTTTTGTCGCCTCGTAAATAAGCCGCTGTAATTGAATCAGAACTCAAGTGTTCTGATGGAGGCCCTTGGGTCACAATTTTGCCACCATATTTCCCCGCTCCAGGTCCGATGTCCACAAGGTGGTCAGAGGCGAGCATCATTTCTTCATCGTGTTCAACGACTATCACTGAGTTTCCAGCATCTCGTAATGCTTGTAATGAGTTAATCAGCTTTCTGTTGTCGCGTGAGTGAAGACCGATTGAGGGCTCATCAAGGATGTAAAGCACTTCGGTGAGGCTTGACCCGATTTGGGTTGCAAGTCTGATTCGTTGACCTTCTCCTCCGGAAAGCGATCTTGCTGGACGGTCTAAGCTCAGATATCCAAGCCCAACGTTGAGCATGAATCCTATTCTTGAGCGTATTTCTTTAAGCGGTTCACGGGCGATCGTTTTCTGACGTTCATTCAATGCGTCTTCAATGTTTTCAAACCATTTTTGAAGCGTCAAAAAGTCCATAGATCCCAGTTGTGAGATATTCTTATCACCGATTCTGAACTGCCTACTTATCGGTTTGAGACGTGTTCCTTCACAACTAGGACATGGTATTTTATGCATAAACGACTGCGCCCATCTTCTCAGAGGGACAGATGTGGTTCTTCTGGCTGCTTTCTCAATAATTGCGATAACCCCGTCATACTTTTCACCTACGTTTTTTGGCCCAAACCGAGAAGGGACATTGATGAGCTCCTCTGTCCCGTAGAGTATTTTGCCGATGAGCTCTTCACTTAGCGCGCCGATTTTAGCGGTGGGTTTTTCCCCATGTGAGGCGATAAGCGCTTCAATAATGTGAGAGGTTTTGTTGCTCTTAAGTTCTCCCAAAGGTGCGATACCGCCTTTTCTAATGCTTTTTTCCATGTCCGGAAAGACCTGTTCGAGATCAACTTCGGCAACTTTGCCCAGTCCGTTACAGGTGGCGCATGCACCATACGGAGAGTTGAAGGAGAAAAGATTTGGCTCAGGATCTGGGTACGCGAGTCCTGTGGTCGGGCACATTAAATTACGTGAGAAGTGAACAGGTCTGGGATTAATAACGCCGTGTTCAAGTATCGACATTGACCCCTTCCCTAATTTAAGGGCTGTTCTTACCGATTTAAGCAGTCTGCTATCATCTCCTCCCACCACGAGTCGGTCAATCACAAGTTCGATGTCATGGACTTTATATCTGTCTACTTTAAATCCAGAATCCAGTTCGACGATTTCGCCATCTACTCTTGCCCTTACGTAGCCCTGTCGCCTGACTTGATCAAACAATTCTCGATAGTGACCTTTTCTACCTCGCACAAGCGGCGCCAAAAGTATCAGTCGGGTATTCCCAAATCGCGCTTCGATGCTCTCTGTGATTTGTTCGTCAGTGTATCGCACCATCTGCTCACCTGTTTCTAGTGAGTACGCATCTGCTGCCCGCGCAAATAAAAGACGCAGAAAGTCATGGACTTCTGTTACAGTTCCTACGGTCGATCTCGGATTTCGAGTCACGGTTTTTTGCTCAATAGAAATGACGGGGCTTAGTCCGGTAATGCCATCTACGTCAGGACGTTTCAGCCCACCTATAAACTGTCTTGCGTACGCTGAGAGCGTCTCCAGAAACCGACGCGATCCTTCAGCATATAATGTGTCAAAAGCAAGACTTGACTTTCCAGAACCACTTACGCCGGTGAAGACGATAAGTTTATTTCTGGGAAGTACAAGATCAATGTTACATAGGTTATGCTCACGTGCGCCTCGAACAACAATGTGCTCCTCAATAACATCCTCATTGACTGCTAAATTTTGTTTAGCCTTCGGTGTCATCTCTGTACTTCAGTTTGTATCCTAACCCTGCAACAAGCAGTGACATCAATGGGCTCACCCAATTAAAGATGCAATACGGCGCATATGCAAGCGTAGCCACACCTAAAATGCCACTTTGTGCAACGCCACACGTGTTCCAAGGTATCAGCACAGAAGTCACGGTGCCTGCATCTTCGAGCGTCCGGCTTAAGTTCTCGGGCGCCAAGTTTTGATCTTTATATGCTTCACTAAACATTTTACCTGGAACGACAATTGCGATATATTGATCTGAGGCGAGAACATTGAAAGCGATACAAGTGCCTACTGTTCTTCCGACCAATCCGAAGACATTGTTGACGCCTGCGATCAGGGCGTCGGTAATGCGTTTAAGCATGCCAGCTGCTTGTAAGACTGCGCCGAATGTCATCGCACAGATGATAAGCCAAATGGTATTCATCATCCCATTCATTCCTCCAGCAGACAACAATTTGTCGGCCAGCGCGTGATTTGTAGTGTAGGATGTTTCTACAGCCATCGCTTTCATGGATGCGACGTAGGCAGCAGCTCCGAAACCTAGTTCTTCTCCCGCGAGCATCTTAATTGCTTCCGGTTGGAATATAACAGCCGTTAATGCACCCAACAGCACGCCGATAAACAATGCGGGTGCCGCAGGCATTTTTTTTGCGATTAAAACGAGCACTGTGACTGGGGCGATAAATAAACCAGGATGAATATTGAAAATACTGCCCACAGCTTCACCGAAACCATCTGCGATACCTGCATTTACGGTTGTTGTTGCACCACCTCCGAATCCCACAATCAAAAACACGATGAGTGCGATTGTGATGCTTGGAACAGTAGTGATCGTCATGTACTTGATATGCGTGATCAGATCAGTTCCTGCGACAGCAGGGGCGAGGTTTGTTGTGTCAGAAAGTGGAGAGAGTTTGTCCCCGAAATAGGCCCCACTAATAATTGCGCCTGCGATCCATCCTTCTTCCAATCCGAGCGCTGTTCCTATTCCCACCAACGCAATCCCCACTGTGCCTACTGTTCCCCATGAACTTCCAGTTGCGAGAGAAAGGACTGCACAAACGAGGCAGGCTGCGAAGAGAAAGATGCCAGGTTGCAAGATTAAAAGCCCATAATGAATAAACGCAGGGATAATCCCCGCCATAAGCCATGTTCCTGCCAGTGCGCCTATCAGCAATAGTATTAAAATGGCTTCAGTCGCTTGACCTATGCTGGATGCGATTGCATCCCGGATCTCCTTCCATTTTGTGCCTCTCGCAATCCCGATACCGCCAGCAATTAATGCTGCAATAAGAAGCGCCATTTGGTTTGATCCGTAGGAACTGTCCTCTCCAAACCAAACCACATCCGCAGCGAGCATCACGATTAAAGCGATAACTGGAAACAGCGCTACGTATAGCGACATTCTATTTGTGGTCGTTGGAGTGTCCATGGCTTATGCGTTTTTTTGTTTCATATCCTCTTCGTCAGCACCACCGTTAGGGGAAATAGCCGTCTTATCGACACGGACTTTTCCACTTTCAAGCTCCATCATGACCGTGAGGTCGCTCACCGAAACCACCTTTCCATGCAGACCACCTATTGTTACAACTTTGTCACCTTTAGAAATGCCTTCTCGAAATGTTTTTGCTTCCTTTTGGCGCTTCACCTGAGGGCGGATCATGAAGAAGTACATGATAAGGAACATCCCTCCAAGAAGGATGATAAATGAGAAATCACTTCCTTCTGCTGCGCCTGCTTGTAGTAAAATATTAAAGTTCATTGTGTGAATGGTTTTTTCTATTTAAAGTCAAATTTAATTGTCAATATCTGAGGGTGTGTAATCTGGTCCGATGACATCTCCTGTTAATTTAAGTTCAATGGTTGAGGGGGTTGAATTCGTCACAACGTTGACAATTTTATTTTGTTTTCCTGTCCGGTCAGCACTATTAAATTCAACAAGTATTTCGCCTCCTTGGCCTGGTTCAATGGGTGTTTTTGGCCAATCTTTGGCGACAGTACATCCACAAGGCGCATGTATGTTCGCAAGAAGCAATGGTGCATCGCCACGATTGGTGAATGAAAAAGAGTGTGCTATGCGTTTGCCTGCGACAATGGTCCCAAAATCGAATTCCAAGTGATCCATTTCTATAGATGCGCTTTTGGTGCTGACATTCATGCCTTCCGATGCGGTGGCTTTAATATCAATCAAGTCAGTGCTCATTTTTTTTGATGTTGAGTCGGTACAACTCGAAAAAAAAAGGCACAATAACAGTGTCAAAACGCATGTGGCCATTTTTGAGCGTGTGCCCATCATTATATCAGCCCTCTTCCAGTCTTTTTAATGTCTCCTGATTCTTGAAGTGAGGTAAACAGTTGGTCGAGTATGCCATTGATAAAGCCATGACTCTTTTCCGTGCTGTAGTACTTAGACAATTCAATGTATTCGTTCAGGGTGACTTTCAATGGTATGGACTCAAAGGTCTTTGCCTCAGCGAGTGCCATTTTCATCAAGATTCTGTCGATTAATGCAATTCGCTCAAGTTCCCAGTTTTGGGCGCCCTCCTTAATGAGTTCTTCATTAAGCACACCCTGTGCAAGTGTCTGAGTGAAAAGATTGTCCATGAAATCTTTGTCATCATCATCATTCCTCCAAACAGGCATAATGTCGACCTCTTCATCCTCTTCATTGATGTTTTTTATTGTCTTAATCACCATAGAACTTGCCAGGTCCAAGTCGTCAACCCAGAAAATGCTCTCTTCTTCAAGCATTTCTTGGAATGGTATCTCGTTAATTAAGTGTTTTCGAAACATACGTAACAGAGATTCTCTGTCGTGACGAAAGCTTCTCTCATCAGAACTCATATATGTGAGGTACTCTTCATCTTCATTGAGAGAGCGGTGTAAATTGCGAAGCAGTTCACGGTGTTTCCCCCATCCTACACCTGTTTCTGATAGTCTGTTCTTAAGCTGCTTGCTGTTTGCGAGAATGCGTAAAGGAGCATTTCGAACAAATTTTGTGTTGGGATGAAGATCTTCTTCTGTGGGAAGTTGTTTTTTTCTGCCAACTTCAATTTTGTCGATTGCGAGCCCCTGCATTTCTGCAATCATAGAAATGAGTAACAGGTATAGCTGATACATCTTATCTATACTGTGGTCAAGTGCCTTTTTTGCTTTTGTAGTGTCAAGGTCTTCGTCCTGATAAAAACCATAAAGGATTTGAAGGATCTTAATTCTAAGGTGTCGTCTGTTCAGCATGTCGTCGTTACGTGGTGCGAATTTAGGTCATTAAACTTGTGAAATACTCACGACTTCCCTCTACTTTTGCAATATGATATTTTCACGATTTACGAACACAGCGATTGTTCTGCTTTTTGCAATCATCTTCTTTCCCAGTTGCACAAAGGTTATAGAGGTGGAACTTCCTGATTCAGAACCGTTTCTTGTTGTTGAGGGGAGTATTCGCAACGGTGAAATACCCCTTGTTCTGTTGAGTAAATCTGCAGGTTATTTCGACCCAATTTCAGTTTCATTAGAGGGGTTTTATCTCAGTGGGGCTACTGTTACCGTTTCTGTAAATGGAATTCCATATCTGTTGGATGAGGTTTGTACAGATGATCTTCCACTTTCGGCTCTTGAAGAGGTCTCGAACGCACTCGGGGTCTCTGCAGAAATTTTGCTTGAGTTTCCTGTTTGTGCCTATACTTCTTTTAATGAACCGGCATTGGTAGGCACCTTTGGGTCGAGGTATGATCTTAACGTCATCTACGACACTATTGAAGTTAATGCTTCCTCTAAGCTAGAGAATCTTGTTCCCATTGACACATCCTATTTTCAGATTCCAGCTACAGCAACGAACGATTCTCTTGGTTTAATGGCAACCTCATACACTGACCCTGATACGCTTGGGAATTCATACCGTTGGTCGTCTCGAAGAGTAAATAAGGATCCCTCATTTATTTACCCACTGGGTTCCGCCTGGGATGACAGTTTCGGAAATGGGGTACCCTTCGAATTTCTTGCCTTTAGATATTCTGCAGATTTCGAGGCTGAGCCTGAGGGTGAAGCTGGGTTTTGGAAAACTGGAGACACGGTTTTAGTGCGTCTTGAGTCCATTGACAAAGCGGCCTATTCAGCCTTACTGACCTTCGAATCTTCGGTTTCTGCGCAAGGCAACCCATTTGCGCCTCCTACGAATGTAGCGTCCAACATTGAAGGCGGTCTTGGATGGTGGATTGCTTATTCTGCATCGGTGGATACTGTAATCTGTAACTGACCACAATATTCATAACTTAACCTCATGAAATTTAATCTCTTTGCGCTTCCTTTGATCTTAGTCTGCTCATCCTTGCTTTCTCAGGATGAGATTGTGATGCCGATCACTTCAGTAGAGATTCACCAAGAGGGAGCAATGATTGAACATGCCTTGTTAATTCAGGTTGTGAAATCCAATGAAACAATTGTGATTCGTGGTCTTGCATCTGACCTGGTTCTTGGCTCTCTCTCTTTAAATCTCCCCAAGGGCACATCTATAGAAACGCTTCATTTTGAGTCAAAACCTCGTCCTACCTCACGCGCTGTTGAGATTAGCAATGTGAAGGACAGTCTTGGTATTTTAGATGTACAAAAAAGAATGCTAGAATCTGTCCTGCATACACTTCGCGAGGAACAGGCATTTTTAGCAGCCAATAGAAGTATAGGAAGCACACAAGAAGTTCTTTTGGTTGACGATGTGATCGAGATGGCGGACTTTTTGCGAGATCGCAATCAGTCACTGTCGCTAGAGATACTTGATGTGACTTTAGAAATAGAAGATTTAGACATTCAGTTAACACATTTAAAAGCACGCGAAAGCACGCTTTATATGATCCACGCTGAACAAGAAGGTGTATTGACGATGAAGCTCAAGAACGCCATTATATATAAAAATGACATGGTACTCTCGATTAAATACCTGTCTCCATCGGCGCATTGGTCACCTGAGTATGAGGTTAATTTTTCATCTGACGGAATACTGTTCAAGCGTTTTGCTTCTGTCGCGCAATCATCTGGCCTGCCTTGGAATGCTTTGCCATTAACACTTGTTTCAGGGCGTCCCTCAGGTGCGCTGAAGCCACATCCTTTCGGCGATTGGGCCCTCAGTACGTATGCGTCATCGAGGATGCCTGCATATTCCAAGTCTAAACCTGGGAAGTTGGCGAATCGTCAGATGGATGCCTATTACGTTGAAGAAAATCAAGAGGACGTTTCTTTTGTAGGCAAAACACGTCACAGATTTGAACTGGAAACTTCTCCTGTGATTACGGGTGATGGCATGCCGAGTAGGGTTGAAATAGACACGTTTTATCTGGAGGGAGAGATAAGGTACTTCGCTGCTCCAGCGATTAACACGGAGGCATATTCTACGGCAAGGATTAAAGATTGGTCAGGAAAAAAACTCATGGACGGTAAAGCTCAGATTATTGCAGATAATGCATATCTAGGTCGTGTGTCACTTGACCTTCCTGTGATAGGTGATACTTTGGTGCTTTCTTTGGGCGCAAATCCAAACGTATTATGTTCTCGCGAGTTGTCTCAAAAAGATTCAAAAGCTTCTTTTTTAAGCCGTAAAAAGGTCGTCTCAACTTGGGTGCTCGCGGTGGAGAATTTTCAAACAGACTCTATCTCAGTCGATCTTGTAGATGCAATCCCATATGCAATGTCGAATGATGGCGACATAGAAGTCCACGTTGAGGTGTCTGAAGGTGGGAGGGTAGATCGCTTAAATCACCAAGTCGTATTCCCGCTCATTTTGGCCCCCAATGAACGCAAAGATGTTTCAGTCGTCATTACAGTAACGTATCCCAGAAATCATAGATTAAAGGGGTTTTAATCTCTAAAAACTTAACCACATGCAATCCCACGAAGTAGACTACAAATTATACGGAGATGATCTCCAGGCTGTTGAGATAGAATTAGATCCTCAGGAAACAGTCGTTGCTGAAGCAGGTGGCATGAACTGGATGGAAGACGACATTGAATTTGAGGCGAGGTTGGGTGATGGTTCAAAGCCAAATAGTGGATTCTTTGGTAAAGTTTTAGGGATTGGCAAGAGGTTGCTGACAGGAGAGTCAATTTTCCTGACCCACTTTACAAATCAGGGAGTAGGTAAGAGATGTGTTGCATTCGCTTCACCCTACCCAGGGAAGATTATGCCTGTAAATTTAGCGAAAGCAGGGGGCAGTATTATTTGCCAAAAAGACGCCTTCCTTTGTGCAGCAAAAGGAACAGAAATCACCATTACTTTAAATAAAAAGCTAGGCGCTGGCTTTTTTGGTGGTGAAGGCTTCATTCTACAGAAGCTTATTGGCGACGGCATGGCCTTCCTCCACGCAGGCGGAACGATTGTCGAAAAGCAACTCAACGGTAATAAGCTCAGGATCGATACCGGATGTATTGTCGGTTTTACTGGGAATATTGATTACAGTATTGAAAAGGCTGGGGGACTGAAATCCATGCTTTTTGGGGGCGAAGGTCTTTTTCTAGCGACGCTTCAAGGTACAGGAACTGTTTACTTGCAAACCCTTCCATTCAGCCGCCTTGCGGATCGTATTCTTCGCTCTGCACCAAGTCAAGGCGGTAAGTCTAAAGGTGAGGGCTCTGTCCTTGGTTCTTTAGGACGTATGGTGGACGGAGATAACTTCTAACATTTTATGCGCGATTCTTTCGGATGCGCCTCGGTGTCCCAAAGACGTTCTTAATTCAGCAAAAGCTTGGCTTTGCTTGGACGTTTCTAAGCATTGAATTTCTTTCGAAATATTTCCTGATGTACAGCGTCCTTGTATGAGTTCGGGGACGACCTCACGGTTGAGTATTAAATTTGTCAGCCCTATAAACTTAACGTTCACAAGAAGTTTTGCAATTGCGTATGTGAGCGCGCTCGTTTTGTATACCAAAACGTGAGGGGTGTTTAGCAATGCCGCCTCAAGTGTGGCTGTGCCTGAAGTGATCACTGCGAATTCAGCTGACTTAAGCAGATCCCGGGTTTGGCCAAATACGACCTTCACTCCAGCTTCCCGAGCCCTATTGTACAAAGACTCTGCGGCACCAGGTGCACCTGCGATCACAGCCTCCATGTCAGGGAAGCGTTTTGCGACCTCAAGAAGTACAGGCAGCATTTTATTGAGTTCTTGCTTCCGTGAGCCGGGTAGGAGTGCCAGGATAGGTTTGGTTGGTGCGTGTGGTATCTCGTCCTGATTTGTAGTAAGTGCATCGAGAAGGGGGTGTCCGCAGTAGATGGATTGTACCCCTCCAGCGCTGAGTAGTTTGTGTTCAAATGGCAGAACAGGAAACACAGCGGTGTAGTTGCGCGCAAGGTTTTTAATCCGCCCTTTTTTCCAAGCCCAAACCTGAGGCGCTACAACCTGAAAAATCTTGACATCACCCCATTTGGCATTTGCCGCCTTTCGCGCAATACGCATATTAAATCCGGGGAAATCTACAAGGACTATCGCGTCTGGTTTAAACGCTTCGATTTCTTCCCAACACTTCTTTAAGTTGCCTAAAATAGTGCTTAAATTCGAGACCACTTCCCAAACGCCCATATACGCTAACTCACGGTAATGGGTCGTGACCTCAACGCCAGCATCTGTCATTTGATCTCCACCCCATCCCCGCATTTCAATGCGACCGATGTTAGACAGGCGCGACAGGCTTAACATCTCACGTGCGATAAGGCCCCCGTAAATATCGCCTGAGGCTTCACCCGCTATATAAAACACTTTCTTCACGAAATCCCTGCTTGCATTTGAAACCAAATGATCAGAGGAACACATGCCATAATGACCATTAAGATGCCGCGGCAAAACATCCACCATTCAGCTTTAATGCCGATGTAGAACACCGCCACATTAAACAGTGTGCTAAGCGTCAGCATGCTGTCTCTGTAGAGCACAGATTTGGTCGCAATGTTTTCGATAAAGTAATTGAGGTCTACCGCATTTGAATATGACCAGTATGCGCCTAAAATTAGGAATCCGAAGCATGTCCCTAGCACTCCTGAAAGGATTCCTCCCACGATTGTGTTGAGGTATTGCTTCATTTAAGTCCCCAGCTGTTGAGTTCAGATATCGCGTGATGCGCTGTAAGGTCAAACTGCGTTGGGACAACCGATGCAAAGCCATTCGACAGTGCCCATTCATCTGTGTCTTCTCCTTGGTCGGGGTTGGTGAATTCTCCCGTAAGCCAGTAGTATGTTTCGTGGTTGGGCGCTGTCCGCTCTTCGAAGGCATCCTCCCAAAATCCAGCCGCCTGTCTACAAACTTTGATTCCTTTCAAATCTTTGAGTGGAAGCTTGGGGATGTTCACATTGAGACATGTGCCAGAAGGGAGGCCCCGCTTCAGTACTTCTTTCGCCATTTGGCGGGCAATCTTTTTTGCTGCGGTAAAATCTGCGTCAGCAGCGTGATCAAGAAGAGAAAAGCCGATGGCGGGAATGCTTTCGACAGCCCCTTCGACAGCAGCAGACATCGTGCCTGAGTAAATCACATTTATAGAGCTGTTGCTGCCATGATTGATTCCTGAAAGCAAGAGGTCTGGTTTGCGATTAAGAATCTTGTAAATCGCGAGTTTAACACAATCTACGGGTGTCCCAGATGTGCTGTGCGCACTTATTCCCTTAATGGGAAAGTATGCAGGTTTAATTCTTAAGATTTCTCCAATCGTCACAGCGTGGCCCATGCCAGATTGTGGGCTGTCAGGAGCGACCACATGAACTTCACCGAGGTCTGCAACTGCTTCTGCAAGCGCACAGATGCCTGCAGACGTGATTCCGTCATCATTTGTGATGAGTATAAGAGGACGTTTTGACATGGTTTTAGTGATTAACGCTTAGGGATACGATTTAGTGCTGCGATATAGAAGTCCCAGAACTTTTGGACTGAAGAAATCTGGCAACACTCGTCAGGTGAATGTGCTCTACGGATATTCGGTCCGAACGATGCCATGTCCATTTCCGGGTAGTTTGTGCCTAGAATGCCACATTCAAGACCTGCGTGGCAGGCCATAACTTTTGGCTCCTCATTGTAGCGTTCGACATATAATTCACGCAACATCTCTACAGTAGAAGAAGACGGGTTTGGCGTCCATCCAGGGTAGGAGCCTCCTCTTTCTGAAGTAAGGCCTGCGATTGTAAATGCAGCTTCAATAGATCTTGCATGATCCCCTTTTTCGGAATCTACGGAGGATCTGTTGAGGCATTGAATATTTACATCACCACCACCAACGTCTATACGGGCGAGGTTGTTTGAGGTTTGGACCAAGCCTTCTATATCTGGGCTCATGCGGTGGATTCCCACTGGGCACGTCTGAATTGCGAGAAGAAGAACATGCTGCACATCCTCAGGGAGTGCTTGGGGAGGCGTTTTCTCGCGCTCCCAACTAATGCTGAGATGTGGATCCGTCGTTTTGTATTCAGCAGTGATATCAGCTTTTGTGTTGTTTATGGCTTCTTCAAGGGTTTTCATATCCTGTTCAGAGACGACAATGAGCGCGTGTGCCTCACGAGGAATCGCATTTCGAAGACCTCCTCCATGTATTTCACTCACACGGATGTCTACGGATTCTAACACTTCCAACAAGACACGGTTGATTAGCTTGTTTGCATTTGCAATACCCTTGTGAATGTCCATCCCACTGTGTCCGCCTGCACCTCCTTTTACAATTATTTTAAGTCCTGTAGTGCCCTCGTGAATTGAATCTTCAGGCGTATAGGTTCCGGTTGATGTAATGTCAACACCACCTGCGCAGCCAATGCTGATTTCGTCATCGTCCTCTGTGTCGAGGTTGAGCAGTATCGTTGCTTCTAAGTGTCCCGCTTTCAGACCGAGCGCACCAGTCATCCCTGTTTCCTCGTCTATTGTAAACAATGCTTCAAGAGGTGGGTGAGGAATATCATTGCTTTCTAGAGTGGCTAAAATCGTGGCGACACCGATGCCATTGTCAGACCCCAGAGTTGTTCCCTCGGCACGAACCCAATCTCCGTCGACGACCATTTTAATCCCTTGCGTCATGAAATCGAACACGGTGTCATTGTTTTTTTGGCACACCATGTCCACGTGACTTTGCAGAACCACGGTCTGCCTGTCTTCCATTCCTTGTGTGGCTGGTTTTTTCATAAAGACGTTTTTAACGTCGTCTTGCCAAGCTTCAAGGCCATGATCCTTAGCCCATTGCATCAGCCAAGCGCACACTTTTTCTTCGTGTTTAGAGGGTCTTGGTATTTCATTTAAGTCAGCAAATCTATTCCAAAGCGCTGATGGTTGAAGGTTGCGAATCGCTGTTGACATCGTATGCAAAATATTTATTGTTTGAACTTTGCAAGTTAGGAAAGAAAAGTGGTTAAAAACGTTGTGTGAAATGTGGAAAAAGTGTAGTAATAAAAAGGGACTTCACAGAAGAAAAGCAATATCTTGTGCTGCTTAATGGCAGAACAAGTAAGCTATACAGAAGATAACATCCGTTCACTGTCGTGGAAGGAGCATATTCGTATGCGCCCAGGGATGTACATTGGGAAAGTCGGTGACGGCAAAGACTCTGATGATGGCATTTATGTGCTTCTTAAAGAAGTCATTGACAACAGTGTCGATGAATACACGATGGGCAATGGCAAGAGTGTCGAAGTAGGTATTCGCAATGGAGAGGTGAGAGTACGTGATTACGGTAGAGGTATTCCGCTCGGAAAAGTGGTTGATTGTGTTTCGAAAATTAATACTGGAGGCAAGTATGACTCCCGTGCTTTCAAGAAGACGGTAGGACTTAATGGAGTCGGTACCAAGGCTGTCAATGCGCTTTCGTCGTCTTTTCAGGTTGAGAGTTTTAGAGAAGGAGAATCAAAAACGGCAACGTTTGCACTGGGAGAGCTTCAAGAGGATCGTGATATTGAAGCGACGACAAAGCGCAACGGTACGAAGGTGGTTTTTATACCTGACGAAGATTTGTTCAAAGGGTATAAATACAGAATGGAGCATGTCGAGAAGCTCCTTTGGAATTACGCCTACCTAAATACTGGACTATCTATTTACTTAAATGGAGATAAACTCAAGAGCGACAATGGTTTACTTGACCTCCTTGAGTCGACTATGGACGGCAAGGCGCGCTATCCAATCATTCAATTAAAAGGGAATGATATTGAGGTTGCTGTCACGCATTCAGAAGCATATGGAGAGGACATTCAAAGTTTTGTGAATGGTCAGTATACCCCTCAGGGAGGGACGCATCAAGCTGCTTTTAGAGAAGCGTATGTCCGAGTCGTGAGGGATTTTTTCAATAAGGATTATGATACTGGAGATGTGCGTTCTGGGATTGTTTGTGCGGTGAGTGTGAAAGTTGAAGAACCCGTTTTCGAGTCACAAACAAAAACAAAGCTTGGCTCATCAGAAATGGGTCCTCAGGGACCTACACTGAAAAGCTTCATGTTTGATTTTCTCAAAACAGAACTTGACAATTACCTCCATAGAAATCCTGAAATTGCCCAACAGCTCCAATCTCGAATTCTTCAAAACGAGCGTGAAAGGAAAGATTTGGCAGGGATTAAAAAACTTGCGAGAGCGAGAGCTAAAAAAGCGTCATTGCACAATAAGAAACTGCGCGATTGCAGAGCTCACCTCAATGATAAACACGCACGTAATGAAGAGTCTACGTTGTTTATTACAGAGGGAGATTCAGCTTCAGGATCGATTACGAAAGCACGTGATGTAGTCACTCAGGCCGTCTTCTCTTTGAAGGGGAAACCGCTTAATTGCTTCGGTTTAACGAAGAAAATTGTCTATCAAAACGAAGAATTTAATCTCTTACAGTCTGC
>MDSY01128067.1_pt1 | contig 56022 bp, 45 predicted proteins | sample 811131 | NCBI WGS metagenome assembly MDSY01 (sample SAMN05326643, study PRJNA326480) | marine metagenome | isolation source: seawater | place: Atlantic Ocean: South West | collected 2010 | reverse complement strand
CCGACTGATGTAACAGAGGGGCTGGCTGGGGGGCTTGCTGGGTTGAGTATTGGGTCATCGAGCGGCGCGACGTCGTCTTCGCTCGCGCCAGTCGCCGTGGTTTCGAATCAACCGAGCGTCCAAGCGGAGTCCGACGGGTGGTGGTCCCCGAACGCGGTACAGGCGACCGAGATATCGCGAGCCGCACGGGCGTCGCTACAGGACCAGCCGCAGTCGGGGACGCGGTTTCCGAACGTCTAGGGGAGTGAGGAACGGGAGACTGATAGAAGGTGTAACCATCATCATTTATTTTTGTTAACAAGCGTTTTCCCTCCTTGGAAAATTATAGACCCTCGTTCTTGAGTCAATACTCCGACCCAATGAAATTCACGCTGCTTCGTGAGCTGGATTGTCTGTCTCGTGGTCTCGAACGAATTCGTCGCCTCGGGCCGCGTCGTGGTATTCAGTGCAAGCAGCGCGTCCCACCCGGACCCGACCCTCGTCGCTCACGCTCACGAGGTACGTACAGAGTGTTAACGTCTCGATAACGCTTCCACGCATAGACAGTCCCGTTCCGCTCGCACCGTGGGACGCGCATTTACTCGCAATCATAATTTACCTGCAATCGTCCCGAAATGCATCGGACTGACCCGAATTTCCCTTCTCACTGCAGCACGCTCGCGTAACCGTACATCATGTCATCTACGACAATGCAGGTGGCTCGTGTGAGCCAGACGCGTGCGTTACGCGCGTCTCACAAAAACTCGCGCGCTACCGCAGCGCGCCGCTCCGCTGTGGTGACCAGCGCCTCGCGCGATGCGTCGTACGATTCCGAAACCGCTCGCTTCGGCAGAGGCGCGGGGTCTCTCCTTGCTGCGGCCGCCGTGGCGCTCGCCACGGCGGACGCCCCCGCTTTGGCCGCCGCCGCGCCAGCCAAACTCTCAGCCGAGGCTTTGTACGACCAAGTGGCCGCGGCGAACGCGGCGAAAGCGTCCTCCGAGGTTGTTGTGGAGAAGACTCAGACCAACACCAAAACCCCTTCTGCGAAGAAAGCAGCGAAAGCCGCGGCAGAGGAGGCCAAGCTACGCGCGGCGATGGAGGAGTCCGCCGCGCGTGAGGCCACGCTTGCGGCGAACAAGCAGTCCAAGACTAAGACGTTCAAAGCAAACATCGAAGCGAAGTCCGCGGAGCAGCAATCGAAGGACGCAGAGTACGCCAAAAACAAGGCGGCGTACGAGGCGAAGATGTACGCGATTCGCACCGAGGGCAGAGCGGAGGAAAAGGCCCGGCAGGCGGCGAGCACGAACGCGCAGGCGGCGAAGCGCGCGGAGGGCAAGGCCCGGGAAAAGGCTGTGCGCGACGAGCAAGCTGCACGGGAAGCTAGGTTCCAAATTGAACAGCAAGCCAAGCGCGACGCGAAGGTTGCGGCCAAGGCGAAGGAGGACGCCGCCGCTGCGAAAGCCGCGGCGATTGAAGCCAAGAAGAAAGCCCCCGAGCTGGCGAAGAAGGCAAAGCAGCAAGCGAAGGAAGAGGCGGCGCGTAAGCAGAGAATCGCCGCGGCGAAGGCGAAACAGGCTTTGGTAGTCGTGCCGAAGCCGCGAGAAATCGTGACGCCAAACCCGGCGCCTACGCGGAAGCCCGCCGACGTCCCGCGCGTGCGGGTCGTCGCCGAGCCCGTCAAGGTGGCGGGCGTGTACCTTCCGGGGAACCCCCGGAAGGCCCCGAGTGTCACTGCGGAGCCCGTCAAGAGCAAGACGCAGGGGAGCAAGCAGTCTTCAAAGAAATCTGTAAAGAAATCCGTTGCGAAGAAAAAGAAGGCGAAGAAGTCTGACGGGTCGCCCCTCTCATTCCCCGTGTTCCTCGCGCTTCTGTACCTCGGGTACGCGTTCATTACGGAGGACGAAAAGTAAATAGTATCCGAAAAGCCGATTGAAGACGCGTCGGCGTGATACGCAATTATAGATATTTAATAAGGATCGAATACCGCGGAAACAAATACAAAGGTACTAAAGTTCTTCTTTTTCGTTAGCCTTTGTGGTTTCCCTCAACCTTGCCTTGCGCATCGCTGACACGACTGTTTTGGGCATCGCCACGCGCACGGTTTTCAGCCCGTTAACCACCTGCGGAATCCCCGCATCGGCGACCAGTGAGGCTGTCCTGTATACGGACTCTGGGCTAACCCCAGTCATCGCCACAATCCAGTGAATCAAATCCACCAGCGCGTTTTCCGTGGCGACGTTTAAGTCTTCGTGAAACGCCATGGAGAGGTAATGCGAGTTCGTCTCCGCTCGAGGAGATGTAAGGTTGGCGAATATTGATCGGTAATCGGTTGACGTATCACTAGTTAACGTCTGCCCACCCTTCGGAATCACGGTCAACCGAAACTCACCCTCTAAACTCGTTTCCAGCGCGGTTACACAAAACTCGCCGTCGCCTTGCACGGCGTGTCCGTCCCCCGCGGAGAAAAGCGCATCGTCGTTTTCTACTTTGAAATACAGTATACTTCCCGGGCCCAAACGCTTATCGTCCAGGTTGCCGCCGTGCACACCGGGGGTGATTGATGACACGACGCCCCTGTTTCTATTCGGCGCTACACCCATTTGTCCGAAGAACGGTTTACCGTCGGAGGCGTCGAGATAAATAGCCGCTCCATTTAGCCACGGGGGATAGCACGTGTTCGTTTCTATATCGATAGGAACCACCTCTGTTGAGCCTTTCAGTTGATCGAACCCGAAATGTTTTGAGTTACCTAAAGAGCCCTTGCCATCCCTTATCGCGTTCCAGCCCCAAGGGACCCACACGTTCGCGCTGAGCACTTCTACCATTAAAACATCCCCAGGTTTCGCACCGGTAACCGCGACCGGGCCGGTCATGATGTGCGGGCCCGGGTTCCCGCAGTGCGGCAGCGGTACGGTCCGGTGCGGCTGCGTACCGTCCGAAGCACCGCATGCGTCATTCCAAACCGCCTGGAGCTCGGAAGGGACGTCCCACGTATCAAGAGGCACGCCCCCGGGCTCGCCGCTCACGGTCCAAACACGTACCACATCCCCGCTGTTTATTGTCAAAACAGCCGGATGAGAAGCGCTCCACCCGCCGAAGTGCGTGGTGGCGGGACCGGCGCGCAGCTCGTGCGTTGCGCCGTTAACGACACCAAGACACCCAGAGAAAAGCACGAGAAGCACGACCGCCCTTTCCAATAGGAATCCCGCCATCATGCGCGGCGACCTTTGACGAAAGCAGAAGTCGTGGTAATCTGATGAAAGTCGGCACTTATTACTACAGATGAAGAGGCGATGCGCACGTGCTCACAACTACTCGACTACACCCTGTAGCTACAGCTTCGCCCTCCTTAGTTCCATTTTCGCGATCGTCTCCAGGTGCACTTCGTCCGGCCCGTCCGCCAGTCTTAGCGTCCGCGCGCCCGCGAACATCCGCGCGAGCGGTGCGTCGTCGCAAACCCCAAGCCCGCCGTGCAGCTGAATCGCGGCGTCCAGGACGAAGAGCGCCGCTTTCGGCGCCGCAACTTTACACTGCGCGATGGCGCCTTTTGCAACCTTGTTCCCTTCCCGGTCTAAACGTCTGGAGGCTTCTAGAGTGCTTAACTTCGCTTGGTCTAACGTCACTCTCATAGTTCCTAACTGCTGTAACACGTTGCCGTTTTGAGATAAAGGCTTGCCGAAGGCTACTCTATCCATGGCGCGTTGAGCGGCTAACAAAAGCGCTCTTTCGCCCATCCCGATTAAGCGCATGCAGTGGTGTAGTCTCCCCGGCCCCAACCGCCCTTGCGCGATTTCAAACCCGCGGCCCTCGCCCAACAGCGTGCTTTCTGTTTTGCTGACTCTGACGTTGGAAAATATTACTTCAGCATGCCCATGGGGCGCGTCGTCGTACCCGAAGACGGTGAGCGGCCGGACAACGTCGACGCCCCGGGATTTCATGGACACGAGCACCATGGTTTGCTGCGTGTGTTTATTTGTCGCGGACTCGTCAGGAGTCGTCTTGCCCATGAATATGGCTAATGCGCATCTTGGATCGCACGCCCCCGAAGTCCACCACTTACGACCGTTTAAGATGTATGAATCGCCATCACTTGTAATCCTGCTGTCGATATTGGTCGCGTCCGACGACGCAACCGCCGGCTCGGTCATCGCGAAGCACGACCGAATTTTTCCCAGCAGTAACGGCTTCAACCACCTTTCCTGTTGCGCCGCCGTGCCGTACCGCAACAACACTTCCATGTTGCCCGTGTCCGGGGCGGAGCAGTTGAAAAACTCCGAGGCCCACACGCTCTGCCCCATCTCCGCGGCGAGGTGCGCGTACTCAAGGTTCGTCAACCCAGGGCCGGTGAGTAATGAATCGTCCGCGCTCGAATGGTCGCGCTTAATCTTCAGCAAGTCCAGGGAATCCACCGGCAACCACAGGTTCCACAGCCCGGCTTTCTTCGCAAGCGTCTTTACGCGTTCGGTTTCGGGTGAGACGCACCACCGTTCAGGGGAGGCTGCGTGTTGTTCCAGCGCTACCTCCGCAGGCAGCGCGACGTCCACCATGAACTGCTTTAACTGATTCAACAACACGGCAGCGCGTGCTGACGGCTCCAAGCCGAACGACGCGAGTTGCGGCGGCTGGTAAGAATTATTTTGAGATGTCGACACGCTCGACGGTACGTCCGTCAACCCCGCCACGAGCAACGCCCTTCTGGCTAAAGTTTCCACTAGCGTACCTGCGTGTTGTGCATTCGCAGCCGAGGCGTTTCCAGCAGCTGCTCTTGCCCGGACACCAGCCAAAATCGCGGCGCCCCGGAACAATGAAAGCGCGATGTAAAACGCCCACCTTCTTTTACCGCCTATTCCTTCCAGGGGATTGGGTATTCCAGACGCCATACTCCAGTTCTTGACAAACTCTCGCTCACTAGGCACGCCACTTGGGATTTCAGTAGAGTTGAACGCGGGATATGCTGTGCTTGTCATGCCTTTGTCATTCACATCAACCGGCGGCAAGTGGTACGGCATGCAGCAGTACGCGACGTCCGAGTACGGCGCCCCGAGCGTGCACAGTTCCCAGTCCAAAACGGCGACCACGCCGTGAGTGGAAGAGGTTGAGTTTTTTTGTGATCTCCCTCCTGATGCTCCTAGTGGTCCATTGCTATCCTCAAACACCAAGTTATCCAGCCGGTAGTCGCCGTGCACTATCCTTCCGCTTGGTTCGGTGGCCGGCACGTTCACCTCCAGCCACCGGATCAAACTCTCCATGAACGGCTCTGGAGTCCGGACGCTGTTATAATACTGCCGCGTCCACCGCGTGACTTGTCGCCTCGAGTAATCATTCGGTTTGCCAAAGCTAGATAATCCTATAGATTGTGGGTCGACTCGGTGTAGCACCCCTAGGATCTTCGCCATGCTGTCGTACACTGCTGTTCTGTGCCCAGCACTGGGCAAGTCTTCTAGTCCTGGCTTCAGAAATATCGATCCCTTTGCGAAGCTCATCGCGTAAAACGGCGTTCCCAAAACCGAGCTGTCTTCGCACAGAAATTGCATCCGCGGGACCGGCACCGTAGGTGACCTCAACTTGCCCAACGCAGCCTGAACTAAATACTCTCGTTCCACGGCGTGCGCCGACGATAAAATCTTTCCCGGCGGTTTCTTGCGAAGCACGTATGTGGCGAGGGGGGGCTTGTTATTGCCGCGACCGCCTCTAGAGATGCACTCAACTTTGTACGTCGGATTGGACTGGCCGTGGCCAAACTGCGTCACGGAAAGAGACCCGGTTTGCCGAGGGAACCCGGGGCAGTGCTATGGGAGATGAGAGATGAGAGATGCGTGATGCGAGAGATGAGGTTGAGAAGAGAAGAGGTCAGGGTCTGTATGGCGAGCAGTGAGAAGAGCGCTCTTCGTGTTGTCCATCGATCTTCTCTTATCATCATCCACGTGTCGCTCAGAGCAGAGGGTTGCGATCGAGGACGACACGTCCAAACTGGTTACCCATACGCACCGTCCGCATGTACGCCAGCAACGCCGCGTCATCGAGTTTCAGACGAGGCTCTGAAGTCTCGCTCGTGTTGATGGCGGATCTAGACCCCATCGTGCGTGCGCAGAGGAGGTGCGCCGCGAGGTTGTGGTGACGTAGATGATGATGTGTGGAGTTTTGGCCACGCACGATTTTCGATGTCGTGGTGCCGAGATTTCGTTGAAGAAGCCCGCTCGCCCCCCCACACAACAAATGGCTTGCGCGGCGTCGCTCGCGCGGCGGCAGCTCTCCTCATTGCTGGTGTCATCGCGGCCACACTGTTGGAGCGTAGGGAGCATAGGGAGCAGGAGGAATATACCACGAGTTGTGTTAGAGCGCGACAGTGGAGGAACTTTCTCATCGTCGTTTTCCTCATCGAAATGGGTTTCAACGAGTAGTGCTTCGTCCTCCCCTGCTCGCCCAAAGGACCCCCCCCTGGACCCCAAACGACGTAGCACCCTGCTCCGCAACTTTTTGAAGTCTGCGCTGTACGACTCGTCAGACGGTTACTTCTCGCAACAAGATTTACCGGTAGGATCGATCACCGGTCAGATTCCGTTCAGATCATTGCTCGGCGTTGACGAATACAATCGATTGCTGGCAAAAAAATACAACCAATTAACAAAGCAATGGCTCACGCCCGTGGAGATCTTCAAGCCGCATTATAGCGAAGCCGTTGCTAAGTATGTCTTACATAGGTATATGATCGAGGACTATGGAAAAGGCTACCCGTTGAAAGTGTACGAACTAGGGGGAGGCTCCGGGACGCACGCGGCTGGATTTTTGTCGTATATAAAAAAAAACGCGCCCGAAGTTTTCGCAAATATGGTTTATGGATCGGTGGAAATCTCGACCGCGTTGGCGGCGGCGCAGAGGAAATGCGTTACGACGGCGATGCAAACGGTCGGTGAGGAGCATGCGAGTGACAAAGGCAAGAAATGTATCAAGAAATCAAATCCCGTGACTAAAATTCCATACGAACGGGTACCATATAAAGTGATGGTCCGCGATGCAATTGATCGTCACGGCTGGGGCGATACAAATCCCGACCCATGTTTTGTGGTGGCGCTGGAGGTTTTGGATAACCTGCCGCACGACAAGGTTGTCTTTTTGAAAGACGAGTGGATGGAAACGAGGGTGTTTGATACTGGAAATGAGGGTAATGACCATTATCAAGAGCTGCTTGACCCTGTGTCTGACCCTTTGATTTCACGCGCGATGAACGCGGTTGGTGTCGGCGACAGTATGGATAACTCGTCATTCTCTCACCACTTTTCGGCGAAGACAGTTTTGGATTACCTCGCGTCTGTTATCAACGCAGTAACGGGCACTCCAAACACAATTTACCTCCCAACCGGGTGTTTGGAGTTGCTGGAGACGTTACACAAGTGTCGACCCAACCACAGGTTAATAGCGGCTGATTTTGATAGCCTACCTGGTGTACAGATGCCGGGTACAAACGCGCCGCTCGTCGCGACTCAATCAACCGGCGGGAAAACAAAAGACTTGGATTCGTATTTAAAACAACCAGGGTCGGCGGATGTTTTCTTTCCCACGGACTTTGAACATTTGCGCATATTGGATTTGTGCGCAAGGAGAGAGGGCGTGGTGATTGAGAACGAGGACTTACTTATGGACTTTAGAGCGCCGTCTCACGTTGTCACCACCAAGGCGTTTATGGAGAAATGGGCGGACCTCGACTCGACTAAAACTAGGAGCGGGTACAACCCGCTGGCGCAGGATTTTGCAAATACCAAGTTCTTTTTATCGGGGTGATGATAGGGGTTGATAGGTGTTTTAATGCAATTCAGGAGGTGTCCACGGTGCGTTAGTCGTGAAGTGAAGACGACAGGGTAGTGAGATGTGAAATCCTATTGAGAAAAATTCGAAACAGCGTTGTCTGTACGGTACTTTCTGCTTAGCCAAACCATGAGGGTTGTTCTGGCCAAGGGACTGCACAACCAAGCGCGTGTTCTGGCGGGTCAATAATAGTGACTCCGCGTTTCTTTTACTTCTGCATGCGCGCAATAAGTGTGCAAACGTGGTATTGCTCCGCAATCCAAAAGTTATCATCTTCCGAGTAGTATTCTCTGTATACCCCTTCATCATTGATGAAATCTTCCACCATAGCGCGACGTTCGAGCATTATCGACGTGCGTCCCGCGAAGGTATCTGACGGGTTCCAGACGAAGAAATTGCGTCCGTCGAAGTGAAACTTGCAGATCTCTAGGTCAAAAGAGTCCAGAAGCTCGAGAGCGTCCTCGACATCTGGCTGGCTTATTATTAGATTAGTCGCACGAAGTAACCAGATCCACGTCGTGACAGTAAGTTATAGTCCAAGGGAAACTCTCCACCCGCACTGCCGCCGGGCATGCCGATCATAGAACCGTATAACTCACCGTTTTCTACCCATTCTAATTCGAGCATTTCCTCGCCACACGCAAGTGCATTCTGATAGTACTCATCGCTGGTGTACGGTATGCGGGTCATAGTATGGCAACAGAAGTAATACCCTTTAGTGGGTCGGCCCGCGTAGCACTCGACGTGGTACAACTTCGAAAAAGCCCGGTCACCCATGTGATCACGCTCGCGGCCTATTGGGGCGTATTCTTCGTTGTCCACTCCACCGCACATAAGCCCGCACCGCTCGATGAGTCGGAGTCTCACGAGCGGTGCCGCTTGCCAGATGCAGAAGATATCAATGTCGATTTCTCCTGACGGGTCATGAAAGGCACGACCCAGCCTGGAACGTGCACGAGCCGGACAAATTAACTTGCGGTCGCCAGTCTTCGTCAAAGTCTTCCTCACGCTCTTCTTCGGGGAACAGGTCATCAAGGTTGAACGAAGGACGGTCCTCTTTTCTCGAGAAGACATCGTTCAAAATCTCATCAAGCTGTCGCCTCAACGAGAGTTGCATGAGCCGCACCGCGAGAGGTTCCGCTTCACCTTCTGCCCAAAAAGAGCTACTCAAGCTTTTTGAAGTCCCGAGGAAAGAAGCCAAGTCGCGTGGCGCGAGGAACGAAGCAATGTGCTCGATGAGCTCCTCGCTCAGGCCGGAAAGCGAAGGCGCGAGCGCAAGCGGATCATGAGATGCGGTCGGCACCAAAGTGCGCTTCGTCGTGATTGGCGGTGAGGCGGCGGAGGAGAGTGAGACCAAAGCAAGTGTCGTGGCTTTTTTGGTGCTTGGTTTTCTGTCAATCAGGTTTCGGGCTTTCGGCACCCGCACGACTTCCTCCGATTCGCCAAATCACGTCCGCGCACTCCGAGTGGCGCAGCCGTGGTTTTCGTCCACCCGGGGTGACCCCTATTCGGCTCGTCTCTCACTGATCCGCGGTGCAATTCACGATGCCCAAGGGAGACGGCGCCGTGCGCCGCGCGGCCGCGAGGGATGCCCGCGAAGATGCGGTCGAGGAAAAGAAATTCAAGAAGAAAGAATCCAAAAAGCTGGTTTTCGGCGTAAACCCACTTCACGTGTTCTTCATGCTCCTCTTCTTCCTCCCCACCGCGTTCACGCTGGCGGATTACTTCTTCAACTTCTCGAAGCTTCCGCCGGGGCAGGGTTATGGGACGCTTGACCCACAACAAGCGGTGTGGCGAACCAAAATAAGGGCGTTTTACGAAGAGAACAATCCAGGGAAGATCAACGAGATTCCTGATCTCCTCCGAAAGTACAAGGGAAAGGAACGCAAGCTGTGGAAAAAACTGCGGAAGAAGTACGCGCCGAAGGAAGACGAGGAGTTTGAAGTGAACTTTGATTGAGACGTAGGTGGACGCATGAGAGAATCTATTATCTATTATCAGAGTAGCGTAGGCCGGGGAATCGCGCGATGTATTTTTCTATTCAGTAATCAGCTTTTGCACTTAAGTCTCGGAACTTCCCGGAACTCCAAAAACCCTGTTTTTTCTTCGCCTCTTGTCTGCGTTCGTCCCCAGTGTTCCCTCACACCTCCAGAGGCGCGATCGCGTAGGAGACGTTTTCGTCGCGCCTGGTCGATACCCCACGACTGTTCTTTCCCGTAGCTCGTCATGGCCGAGGACGCCGCGGACGTGACGGCCCAGATGGAGGAAAAGCTCGTCGTGGATGACGACGCCGCCGCCGAGTCGGGCGATGATGGTGAAACCGAGCCCGCCACCGATGCTGCGAAGAAGAAGAAGAAGAAGAAGAAGAAGAAGAAGGGTGGCGGTGGTGCGGCGGGCGGCGGCGCCGCGGGCCAGACCTCCCCCCCAACCGTCCCCGTGTCCAAGCTGTTCAACAACGTGTTCCCCGAAGGCGAGATCCAATCGTACAAGGATGACAACTTGTGGAGGGAAACGAGCGAAGAGAAGCGCGAGCTTGAGCGGCTGGAGAAGAACATGTACAACGAGGTCCGGCAGTGCAGTGAAGTCCACAGAGAGGTGCGCAAGTACATCGATAACTGGGTCAAGCCTGGTATGAAGCTGATCGACGTGTGCGAGACGCTTGAAAACTCGGTGCGCCAGCTGATCGAAGCCCGAGGACTGGAAGCCGGCATCGCGTTCCCAACCGGGTGTTCCCAGAACCACATTGCCGCGCACTGGACCCCAAACGGGGGGGACAACACGGTAATCGACGTCAACGACGTGATTAAGTTCGACTTCGGCACGCAAATAAACGGCCGAATCATAGACTGCGCGTTCACCAAAACCTTCAACGACATGTATGATCCCTTGTTAGCGGCGGTGAAGGAAGCCACCGAGTGCGGCATCAAAGAAAGCGGAATAGACGTCCGTCTGTGTGACATCGGCGAAGCTATCGAGGAGGTGATGGAATCACACACGTGCGAAATAAACGGAAAGGAGTACGAAGTGAAGTGTTGCCGGAACTTGAACGGCCACTCTATCGCGCCGTACCAGATCCACGCGGGGAAATCAGTACCAATCGTCAGGGGGGGGGAAACCACGCGCATGGAGGAGGGGGAGTTTTACGCGATTGAAACATTTGGATCGACGGGGAAAGGGTAAGTTGGATATGAACCGGCACTTTCTTTTCTCGTTTTGGCTTTTACTCGTATATATCACTGGTATATATCACTGATATATTCATTGGTATATTCACTCGTATGGGTATATACCCTGACCCGGACCGCGTCACACGGGACACTCGCCGCCTTTCGAGGCTCGTGGCGTACTCAGCGAGAGGAGTTTTTCCTCACCCGTCCCAGTGACGATGCTTTGAACTTCAAAGTGAAACTACCGGTCCTAGATTAACACAGGCATCATAGTACTACGTGCGGGCGACCAAGAGCTCCCGTAGCCTCCATTAGCCTTGATATTTTGGTTATTTTGGTTGCTTGTTTAGTTTCTGGGTACTGAGTTGCTTGTTGCAGACTTTACTTTTTTTGGTGTTTTTACTCACCGTCAAAGTCCACTAACCTATACTAACTCTTATTACTACAATTTTTATTACTATAATATCTCTTCCCTCTCCCTTGCTCAACCAGGTACGTCCGGGAGGATTTGGAGTGCTCGCACTACATGAAGAACTATGACGTGGGCCACGTCCCGCTGAGGTTGCCGCGAGCGAAACAGTTGCTGGGCGTGATCGATCGCAACTTCGGAACCCTGGCGTTTTGCCGGCGGTTCCTTGACCGCGCCGGCGAGACAAAATACTTGATGGCGCTGAAGAATTTGTGCGACAACGGCATTATCCAGCCGTATCCGCCGCTAGTGGACGTCAAAGGGAGCTACGTTGCGCAGTACGAACACACAATCATGTTACGGCCGACGTGTAAGGAAGTGTTGACCAGGGGGGACGACTATTGAGAGAATTTTTGAGATAATAGATGGTCGGATGGGAAGAGAGGGTTCGACTTTTGTATCGAACTCATCGCGTCACGCACAACCGTTTCATCAGATATAGATATACACCACTCGCTATCTTACCCACTCCTTTTCCTTTTTACGCCACTCAATACTCTATCTACTCCATCCCCGGGATGTAGATGAGCTTGACGTCGAACACGACTGGCGAGAAGGGCGCGATTCGCGGTCGCCCCGGCGCGGACGCCAATCCTTTCGGGAACGCCAGCTCACCCGGGATGTACATCCTGCGTATCCCGCCACTCTTCATCGTGAGGATACCCTCATCGAGCCCGGGAATCACGTTGCACGAGGTAGGGTCACCAGTCACCCGCACGTCGTTCGGCTTTCCTTTTTCGAGGCTGTTGTCAAAAATAAATCCTTGTTCGTTCTTTGCAATGTAATCCACCACGACCTGGAACCCTGGTTCGGGCTGCACGCCGTCGCCTATTTTGATATCTTTGTACTGCAAACCTGATTTTGTGGTAACGAGCTCGATGTCCTTTAACGCTTCTTCGCACGCGGCGTCGCAAATCAGCTTCACGTCCGTTTCCTCGGGCAGGCGGTCTGCGAACGCGGGGGGAGGGGTGGTGGTTTGCATCACAGCGAACGCAGCCAAAGCGGCGCCCTTCTGGAACAGCTCGCGGCGGCCGGTAGGGGCAACGGGCTTGGGCTCGGAAGCGTTGGCGTGGACCGTCACGGCGCGGCGCGTGCAGGTGCGGCTGGTGCGCGCGGGGCGGGCAGCAGAGGGGGCGCGGAGCCCGGCGGTGGAGGCGATGGCGAACATTGTCGGAAGTCGGATGGTGTGACGTTGAAGATCGGTCAGACGGTCGGCGAGGCGACGCGCGAGGCAAACGGCTTTGCGACGCGGGTGGGCGACGCGTGGGCAGTTAAGTGTGTCGACGAAGGTCGGCGCGCGCGTGCGAGTGACAGGAGATGAAGCACGGCGCAGCTCCACGCAAGCAACCGAACCTCGATTGCCACGTAGACTGGATAAACCAAATCCTCGGGCGTGTTGCGATTTTCTCACACAGAAGAATCTCCCGCGCCTTCAGTTCGTCTCACAGCCCTCCCTCTGCACTTCTCTCGCCGCGCGGAGAACGCGGGAGAACGTAAGTGCGGGCGGCATGTACAACAACGCGGCTAGGTGCGTGTTTAGGGTTACCACTTGGAAACGACAGACAAGGCGTGTCTTCTGGCGACGTGCCAGATTGTCCATTTAATTCCATTCCCTCTTTTTTCTGACGTTCTGTTCTTCTCTCATGACACCCAGGGGCCGAGGCCGTTCGACGCTTTTCGGAGACGCTTCATCGGTGGAGATGCAGATGAAACAAGACCCGGAGTCCTTGGAGCGGGACAACGACAGCGCGATTGACCACATGGGTGACCGGGTTGCAATGCTACGGAAGATCACGAGTGGGATTCACGACGAGGCTGAATCCCATCACAGGCTGCTGGACGACATCGGCGGCTCGATGGGCAGCGTCGGCGCCAACTTACAGCAAACCATGGCGCACTTCAATAAAGTGTTTGTGGAAAATAAAAACAACCGGCAGTTCTGCGCCATGGTCGGGGGAATCGTGTTCATAGTGTTTCTGCTGTACCAGCTGGGGCTGGGGTAGGATGGGTGCGGAGAAGCGAGTCGATTCAATTCAGTCAAAAAAAGTCTTTAAAATTCTCACAGACGTTCTCACTCCAACACGTTCTCCTTTCCTTCCTGCTCTTCCTGTTCCTCCTTCCGTCTTTTCCGCACCACGATGTCCCACTCCCACATGCCCTCGCCTTTCGGGTGCACGCCGAACCGCGCGCACGCGTCCGCGATGTACCCCAGCTGTTGCGACGAAAACTCGGTCGTCCGATGAAGTGCTTCGGGCGCCAGCGCTTGAAGAACGTGGTTGGCGCTGCTTCGGCCGTCCGCCACGCTGCTGAAGAACAAAGGGGTCTGGCGGAACAAAGACGTGTGAAAAGCAACATCCAAGGTGGATGATTTATCGTCAACATCCGAGATGGGTAATTGCTCGTCCCCTCTGGGTGTCTCCTCAGTGTCAAGGGGTGTCTCTTCCTCTTCGCTCGTATCCGACGTGTCATCACCCTTCGCGTTGGCCAACGCTTTGGCCGCTCGCGCGCGCGCCGCCGCGAACGGAGTAGTGGGGTTGACTGTATCCGTAACATGACCCGGTGACTCGGAACCTGAATCAGCAGCCTCAGCACCTACACCTTGTACCTCGAGCCAGCACTCGTCGTACGCACGTTCATATGCCATCGCGGTGGTGAAGATTTCCTCGGCGGTGAAGCTTTGGTGGTGCTGTTTCACGGGGTGCGCCAGTTCTCTCAACGCTCTGCGACACGCTTTGTGAAGAAACACGTCTTGGTGTTTGGAGTGCAGCTATAGTTTCTGTGGAATTTCTGCGAATGCCCACACCAGGGTCGCAAGGTCACCTTCAGAGGCGTGTTCCCTGGTCCAGGCGTCACGCGAGAAGTTTGCGGCGACGTGCGCCGCGGCTTTCGCGAGTAATGCCCTATCCTCTATGCCGTGTTGGTCGCTGGGCTTTGTGAAAGACGCGATGGAAAACACAAGCCTCGCAATGTCACACACGGAGTACTGGTACGGCAAGCCGTGCCACTCGTCTTTCGGGGGGGACCCGCTCCACGCTGGCTTGCTCATGTCGGTCATGAAATCGGAAAGCTCTCTGTCTGTGGGCTTCTTTGCGGCGGGGCGACGTGCGTGACGGTTGGGGCGCATCCACGCCATCGGCAGAGACTCATCCAGGTACATCTCAACGATGGCGTGGAACGGGCCGTCCTGTCGTGCGAGATTGTCTAACAGTCGTCCACGCTCGGTGTCGAGCCTTTGGAACCTCGACGATCGGCCCACTGCGTGGAGAACGTCGGACGCTTCGGAAACGGTGAGGTCGTGCCACCTCGAGGAAAGGGCGTCGAGAAGAGCAGAGTCTTCCGCGTGTTTGGTGCCGTGGTGCTCATGCTCATCGCCGAACTCGTTTTCGCTCGTATCGTCCGCGCTGTGCAACGCACGTCGGATCACAGCGTCCACGATATCGTTCGTGCTCGTCACACTCAGCTCGTGTGTAGGAGAGTGAGTAGGGGCTCTTGGAGTTTTCAAAGCTCTGTTATCCGCTCCGCCGCCCGCGGCCGAGCCTGCGATGTGGACGGCGCATACGCAACGCGGGAGAGCGTGCTTAGAAACGGCCACGCGAAAAGATGCGATACGAAGCATCGATTGCATTATGCTGTTTCAGTGCGACGGAGTGTGGCCCCCTCGTGCGTGTCGTTGCTTTTCCACGACTAGACGGGAACGAAAGAAAAAAACTCGGACGCAACGAAATTGTTTTCACTTCTCGCGCGCGCAGAGGAGACAGCACACGAGTATGATGACCGATATCACGCCGAGAGGCGGAACGCGTGTTGTGTGCCGCATTCGACCGCTTGCGAACTCGGAGCGTGCCTCGTGCGTGGCATCGCGCGGCCCCGAGGTGACCCTCGCGAGCCCCGCCAGCACCTCCGATAAACCGTCGTTCGTGTTTGACGACGTCTTTGACGCGGACGCGAGCAACGAAGAAGTGTTCCGCGCTGTGCGACCTACACTCGAGGACGTTAAAGCTGGCATCAATGGTGCCGTGCTAGCGTACGGCCAGAGCGGGGCTGGGAAGTCACACACCATGAATGGCACGAACGAATTGGACGACCTTGGAATCGTCCAGAGGGTAAGACGCACAGCTGTGCACAACAAAAAAGTCGCTTCCCTTCACGCGCGCTAACACTGACCCATCCATTCCCCATTCTCCAGGCAATTGCCGATCTCGTGGCGTATCGCGACGCGCGCGTACTCGCCAGAGAGACGTGCCGACTTACCTTCTCCGCGCTCGAGCTGTACAACGAAAGATTAGTGGACCTGATCACCGGCGCCGGCGCGTCGTCGTCTTCTCTTTCGCTCGAAAAAGAATCTTCTTCCCTCCGCGTGGTGAACGACCCGGCGAAGGGCGTGTGGCCAAGAGGGGCGGCTGAGATCTTTCTTGGCGACGACGTGTGTGTTGATACTCTGTTGCACGCGGCAAACATGCAGCGAAGCACCGCGAGTACGGACTTGAACAAGGACTCCTCGCGGTCACACTTGATTGTGATTCTCAGGATGGAAACGGTGACGTTCAACTCGAAACTTTTTTTAGTTGATCTCGCTGGGTGCGAGCAAGTACGCCGGTCCAACGCGTCAGGCTCTCGCTTAGACGAAGCTCGCGGAATCAACAAATCTCTCTCCGCGCTTGGAAATGTGGTCGCCGCACTCACCGCGCAGAACCCGGAGAAAGCAAAGCAAACGCTTAAATCACCTGTAGTTGATGACGTCAATTCTGTGTCATCAGGGTTGTTGTCCGAAGGCGACGAGAACGAAGCGCCGTCGCGCTCGAGTCTCAACGTCAAGAAAAGAAAATCAACGCTGCACGTTCCGTACCGCGATTCGAAACTGACTTTTTTACTCTCCGAGGCTTTGGGAGGAAACGCACGCGCGGTGCTTATTACGTGCGTTTCGCCTGACGTCGTGGATGGCAATGAAACCCTCAGCACTTTAAGGTTTGGCGTGCGCGCTCGCAAAATAAAATCGAGCCCGAAACGAAACAAAAACAAAATCGGAGACGACAACAATCTGTCGGCCGAAATGGCGAAACAAATTACAGAGCTTCAAGCGCTGGTCTGTGAGTTGCGCGAGCGGCTGCGTTTGGCGAATGAAGAAGGCATGCGACTGACCGGCGGTGCGGACGACTCTTTGCCCAAAGCCTTCACACAGGCAAGTGCGCAACTCTCGTCTACAGTCACGAGTGTCAAGCCCCTCGTGACGCTCCAGCTTTGGGTCGGTCTGTGCGTCGCGTACTTCGCCGTTGACGTTTTGTGCGCGTGAGGTGGGAAAGAAAAGAGAAGTGCTTTCTACAGCTGTAGAGCTTTGCACAGCTATAAATGTAGACAGCTGTAGGGAGGAAGCGAGACGAGAGTGACGAACGCACCATGCATTTATAGGAGAACGTTCTCGAATAGTGTGTTATCAAATCAAACTGGAAATTCATTTTTCTCGGAGCGTTACGTGGTTGCATCGTCTCGAAAGTGACGCCAGTTTGCCACTTCGAGCCACACCGCGTACCGTCGTGCTCAAACAGTGATCATTGTGAGTTGCGGCGAAACGTGCACTCCACAAGTCGGGGGAAAGCATCGTGAGCGTGTCTGTATCTCGCCCACGCGTTGACGTCACGCGCGTCTCGAGATCCACAAAATGGAAGCCTCAAAGTCCCATCTCGACGCGCATCTCAGGGTTCCGCTCACCACGCGTGACCTGATGGGCATTTGTCGTGGCCGGTGCGTTTCCACGACGTGCCCCGGGTGCCCGGGCGGGTACCTGAAGGCGACCAAGGATTACTACGCCAAGCCAGATCCGGTAGACCCAGGGACGTCGGGAGAGAGTTCAGCTCATCCAACGAAAACAGAGGAGGCGAACAGTCACACCACGTGGAAAGTCCACCCCGATTGCGACACGTCGTTGACGCGGTGCAGTCGGTGCGGGTGTTCCAGCATCGACCACGAGATCGCGGAGGGTGACGACGCTAGAGCGCGAGGCAACGACGCATTCGCCACAGGTGAGCTTAGGATTGCGGTTGCCGCGTACAGCCGCGCGATATCCATCGCGCCGGGCGACGCCAAGGCGTACTCAAACCGAGCGGCGGCGATTTTGCAGATGGGCAACAACCCTGGTGGCGCGCTTTCCGACGCGCGACGCGCGGTTCAAATCGAACCCGAGTGGGCGAAAGCCAGGGCGAGGATGGGCGAAGCGCTCACCCAACTGGGTCAGGTGGAAGAAGCCGCCCGCGCGTACGGCGTCGCCGCGCGACTCGATTCACAATACACCAACGTGGCGAGCTTCGCCGCTGCGCTCGCCGACGCGAAGAAAAAGAAACTCAAGAGTACACGACCACCAGTACCTGCGGCGCGAAGGGAACCGGCCACTGTGTCGAAACCGCCTATACAGTCGACACCTTCAAAACCACCTATTTCAGTAAAATCCACTGATGTGAATCAACCAATTAATTTACAACCTGCATCGACGTCTGGCGACATCGCAACCGACGCGCGTGTCGTGTGCGAGAAACTCACCGCCGCCGTCGCGTCGGCAGCCGCCCAGCGCGACGCGTTCGTTTCCGAGATACAGGAATTGGAGGCGCAGAAGAAGAAATGCGCGAAGACGATCGCAGCGCTTCACACGCAGATGAGGTTGGCGCGACACGAGCACTCCCATTGTACGGAAAAACTCGCTGAGGAGAAACGAAACAAAGCGGTAACGAGTGTGGACGTCTGGACGCAAACTTCGGCCGATGACTTCTGTTTTGGATCAGAAAACGGTTCCGACGTACCGGTTGCCGAAGATGAAGACGATCCCTTTGATCATTGTGACACGCAAGATTTCTGTAAACCCTACGACGACAAAACGCAAGGCACTGATTACGAAAACGAAGATACTAACACCGATGACGAGGATGACTCTGATACCTCTGACGATAAAACAAACGAGACGTTGAAATTCTTCGAATCCTTCCGCGCAGCGTTCGATGCGGATAAAAACGCTTGCGATCTTTCCGGTGACGATTCAAAATCTGTGGATGAAAAGACACAAGATGAAGAGGACGAGGAGTGGGCGGAACGCTGGGAACGGGAACAGTGGGAGCGTCGTGGCGTAAACGGGGTGCACACGGAACATGAAGCGTCGGCGAATGAAGAAGCTTCGAGCGACGGAAAGAAGAAAAAGCCGTCTTCCTACTCGTCGCAGTTCGGCACCACTTCATCACCCAGCACGCGCGTAAACACTTCCGCACTCACCAAGCTGCTCACTGCATCACAGCAACCGCACATTGGGGAAAAAGACGATGCAGGGCGGGCAAGGGGGCCGTGTCGTGTATGCGTCAAGCGCTTGGACCCGAAGAACCGGTGTTACGCCTTCGCGTCGCTTTCAGGGTGGAAAGTACGCGGCGACTCCTCGGCGTTGGCGCCCCTGGCGCGCGCGTCAGCGGAAGAGGCTGCGCTATCGGCAAAGGCGTACGGGTGCGTTTCGGTGTCCCCTCACGCATTCGCTAGAGGTATCGCGGCGAGTAGGCTGGAGTCCAGTAGGGACGGTACCGTGTGCGCGCGGTGCGGCTGCGACGCGGAGCACCATGCGTCGCGGCAAGACACCGCGCGGATGCTTCGCTGCGAGGATTCCAAGCGAGACGCTGAGGCAGAGGAAGACATTAAACGAGTAAGTCGCGTCGCTTTATCCGCTGCACGTGTACGCAACGCGCGTCAACGCGGCGAGACGGTACGCGAGACGCACTGTGATGCTGTTTCCGGGGCGGAACGGGTGGGGTGTGACCGGTGCGGCCAGGCGAAATGCAAGCGGTTCACGTGTTTGTTCTCCGAGAGCGACGCTACCGATCCGGAGAGCGTTTTGTTCTGTTCCCTGTGCGGGTGCGCCGCGAATCAGCACCCGGTGTGTCAGGAGTGGTCGAAACAGCAGGAAGCGAACGAAGCGGCGCAGGCGTCTATGAGGGACCGGGCGCAGAGGGCGAGGGAAGAGGCGGCGCGACAAAGCGCGCGACGAGGCAACCGTGCGACGCAAACGCAAAGACGCTGCAAAGACCTGGCTTTGCTCGGACTCGAGTTGGCGGCGAACGGTAGCTCGAATCTCGATGCGCACCGGTTGGCGCGGGCGTATAAAAGAGCGGCGCTGCGGTGGCACCCGGATAAGCAAGGAGGGGACTCGGAACAATTCGTAGCAGCCACGGAAGCGTTCCAGAGGCTGAGGGAAGAGGGAGCGTTGGCGGCGTGAGGTGACGAAGCTTTCAAACAAATTCGTTTTCACGAAAAATGCCAATTTACACTTTGTCCCGACTGAAACGCCGTGCAAACGTTCCTCCCGAAGACACCTTCCATAATCACTTCTATAATCTGATCCGAACACGCGGGCAAACGAGGTGGCGCGTTGACGCACGGCGTCCGCCTGCCAGGCGTTTGCCGCGATGACCACGCTGGGGGTGGAGATGCGGCACCACGGTGAGGCTCCTGGTTTGTTCCCCCCCAAGTTCGTTCGCGTGGAGTCCGCGGTGCCGGATGACCAGCCCTGTTTGGCAAAGTCATCCGGGGAAAGTAGCCCCCCTCGTGGCGAGGAGACGGACACGACGTCGCTGCGAGTCGCCCCGTATCAAGTCGCGGGACACAGCAGCAAGGGTGTGGGGCTCCCCTCGCTTGTGGATGACGCGGGGCACTTCCTGAAACCGTGTCCGGACGACAGGAAGGGCGCGGCGGAGGTTGACTTTTACCGAAGGGTCGTGCACGCGAGAGATTCGGGTGCTGAGTTGAGCACCACGTTGGCGGGGTTCGCGCCGTACGTGCCTGAGTACGCCGGGACGTTCCGCGCGGACGCGGCTGGGATCGTGGCGGTGGCTGGGGATGACCCCACCGCGGCGCACGCCAGGACGATCGCAGCGACTGGGCAAAGACCGCTGTTCCTGCGGCTGGAGGATGTCACCGCGGGGTACAGCAAACCCTGCGTGGTTGATTTGAAGATTGGTTTGCGCACGTTTTCGCGCACGGGGCACGACCCTTTGTACATCGCGAAAAGGTCGAAGCGCGACACGAGGAGCGGCCAGGCGGAAGTGGGGTTCAAGGTGTGCGGCATGCAGACCTGGGAAAGAGCAGGGGTCGATGAGCGGGAAAACGGTGAAAGAGAGGCTCCGTCGTCGAAAGGAGACAAAAAATCCAAGTCGCCTTTTCTGAAGAAAGATTATAAACAGACTCGGTGGTTACAGCGCCGCCGGCCGTACGACTGGGCCCGGAACCTGTGCGACAAGAACGCAGTGCGCGCGGCGCTGGAGGATTTCGTGGGGTGTTCCGGGCGACGGAGTGCGGATGGCGGGTCGCTCAACAGCGGCGCGGGGAGTGAAACGGGGTTCGGCGTTTGCGAAGCGGAAGACGCTAAAACACCATCAGGCGTCGCATCCATCAAACCTCCATCTTCAACCCCTCTCCCGTGTCGCGCGTCTGAGGTTTTCGGCGAGGCCTTGATTCAAATTGAAGGCCTACGCGCTTGGTTCGCCACGCAACGCGAGTTACATCTGTTAGGCTCGTCGGTGCTGATCGTGTACGAGGGCGACCCCGACGTGTCAAAAGTAAAAAAGCAAAAAACCAGGGTGTGCGTAATCGACTTTTGCAACTACGTCGACTCCGGGGGCAAGCTGGACGATAACTTCGCGAAAGGGCTGCAGCGGCTGCAGGAGATGATGACGGCGATCGTGGAAAACGAGGAAGGGGCGGGGGAGGCGTAGAGGTAGGAGCTTTGTCATTGACCGTAGAGGTTTATGGGAGCGAGGGTCACGCATCTAATTTTATTTTTTCACAGCTTCTTCACCTTCAAGTGTTTGTGCACAACGAAATGCATCACTTCTCGGGTGCACGGGCACCGGGTCGTGATTCTTTGGGTTCGAACATGTTTCGCAATGAGTTCGATATCATGTACGAGGTACGTATTGGGTGTGACTTTGTATTTTAACCTCGCACATCTCCCAACACTGCTCGTAAGCTCACCTCCAACGCCCCTCGATTCGATTCTCAATTCCAATCAGTCCACGAAAGATGCGATGGAGCCTCTTCGATTGGCGCTGGAAAGCGTCCTGACAGACACGAACAAGCCGTACGTGTTGATGTTCGTCGTGTGCCTCGCGCCGCTGTTGCTGTTCGCCGCGCACAGAGTGGAACTGAGAGAGAAGCAAGCCGCGGCCCGCATCGAGGGAGCGGGGGAGGGAAAGAAGGTCCAGTAGCTGACAGTGTAAAAACAGAAAAGTGAAAAGAAAGCCTTCGAATTCGTAAGTCGGCGGCGGGCGCTTTTTTTTATCCAAAATCCTTCATCAACCTTCCGCCCAAGATCGCCCGCTCACTTCACCTACGCGCAGCGTTTCGACGCCACACACTCGTGCACCAAGATGTCGGCCACCATGTCGACCGCCTCACTGGTCGCCCGCGCTGTCGTGCGCGGCGGCTCCCGCACCGCCGTGCGTCAAGCGTCCGCCAAGATGCCAATCGCATCGAATCGTCGCATCGCAAAGCGCGCCGCGCGCCTCGTCGTCCGCGCCGAGGGCGACGCCGCCACTGAGGACAAGCCCGCCGCCGCGGAGGGCGAAACCTACGAGTACCAAGCCGAGGTGAACCGTTTACTGGATTTGATCGTCAACTCCCTGTACTCCAACCGGGATGTGTTCCTCCGTGAGCTGGTTTCCAACGCCTCGGATGCGCTGGACAAGCTTCGATTTTTGTCCGTAAGCAACCCATCCATGATGGACGGCCAGGGCGACATGAAGATCCAAATCAAAGGCGACCCTGTGGCGAAGACGCTTACGATTGAAGATACCGGGATTGGCATGACAAGAGATGACCTCGTCTCCTCCCTCGGCACGATCGCCCGCTCCGGCACGGCGAAGTTCATGGAGCTCCTCAAGACGCAGTCCGAGGGGGAAAACCTGATTGGGAAATTTGGCGTCGGTTTCTACAGCGCGTTCCTGGTTGCGGACAAAATCACGGTCACCACCAAGAACGGCGACGACAAGGTGTGGACCTGGGAGAGCGAGATCGACCAGAGCTCGTACTCCATCAGGGAAGGCGGCGACGAGGGCGATACGCTGAAGCGAGGCACCAGGATCGTGCTCCACCTCAAGGAGGGTGCCGAGGAGTTTGCGGAGGATACTAAGTTAACGGATTTAGTAAAGACGTACTCCGAGTTTATCTCATTTCCCATCGAGGTGTTCTCCAAGAAGAGCGTGCCGAAGCAAGTCGAGGATGTCGAGGCGACTACGGCGGCGATGGAGGAGTACACCAAAAGAAAGATCGCCGCGGACGCCACGGCCACCCTGTTCGACGAAGACGAACCGTCACCTGTTATGAAAACCGAGTACGACGAAGTCAGCGAGTTTGTCACGACGAACAATGACAAGCCGATTTGGGTCCGCGCGCCGAAGGATGTCGAAAAGGAATCCTATGACGAATTTTTCAAATCCACGTTCAAGGAGTTTCTCGATCCCCTGGCGTACAACCACTTCGCGGTTGAGGGTGACATTGAGTTTCGTTCGATTCTGTACGTCCCCGGTATGGCGCCGTTCGAGCAGCAGGACATGATGAGCAGAAGCAAAGCTATCAAGCTATACGTGCGACGCGTTTTTATAAGTGATGAGTTTGATGACAGTCTGTTGCCGCGGTACTTGACATTCGTTCGGGGTGTCGTTGATTCGAACGACTTGCCTCTCAACGTCTCGAGAGAGATCCTGCAAGAGTCCCGAGTCGTGCGCGTGATGCGCAAAAGACTGATCCGCAAAACTTTGGACATGCTGAAGGAGATTTCCAAACGCGACAATGACGACTACGCTACGTTTTGGGAAGCGTTCGGGCGCAACTTGAAGCTCGGTGTGATTGAAGACACCGCTAACCGGGACGCGCTGGCTCCTTTGCTTCGCTTCGAAACCTCCTCCACGGAGAAGGGCAAGCACCGTGGGCTGGATGAGTACGTGAACGACATGAAGGAGGACCAGAAACAGATCTACTACGTCGCCGCGGACACGAGGGAAGCGGCTGAGAACTCACCGTTCCTGGAGCAATTGACAAAGAAAGGCCTCGAGGTTTTGTTCCTGATCGACCCCATCGACGAAGTCGCCATGACCAACTTGTCTACGTTCAAGGAAAAAACTTTGTGCGACATTTCCAAGGAGGATTTAGACCTGGGCGAGGACTCAGAGGAGGACAAGGCCAAGGATGCTGAGATCGCGGAGGAGTACAAGGTTTTGACGGACTGGATGACGCAAACGCTGGGGGAGAAGGTTGAAAAGGTAACGGTTTCTAAAAGGCTGACGAACACGCCGTGCGTTTTAGTGACGAGCAAATTTGGCTGGTCCGCGAACATGGAGCGCATCATGAAGGCGCAGGCGATGGGAGATTCGCGTGCGTCGGAGTACATGAAGGGTAAGAAGACCATGGAGATTAACCCCACTTCTGCGGTTATTCTGGACTTGAAGGCCAAGCAGTTGGTGGGCAATGCCTCTGCGCAAAGCACGGCTGAATTGCTCTTCGACACCGCGCTGCTTACAAGCGGGTTCAACATCGACCAGCCCGCGGAGTTCGCGGCGAAGATCTTCGGGCTCATGGACCAGGCGGTGGGGGCGGGTGGCGCTGCTAAGACCAAGAAGGAGGAGAAGAAGGAGGAGAAGAAGGAAGAGCCCAAGGCCGAGACCGTGGACCCGGAGGTGGTGTAGAGGGTGTGGATGCACGAGAGTCGCGAGGACCATTTTAATTTCAGAACAGCTTTTCATCGATACTCTCTGTTACGTTACAATCTTACTGCATCTCGACATCCCCCCCAGCATCCTTGGTTCCCTTGAGCGCCTTTTGAATTCTTTCTCTGTCCTGTCGTCGCGCCGCTTTGAGTTGCTTCCGCGCTTGCTTTCCCGTGCGCGCGGGTCCGGAAACCGCGTTCAGCTCAGCTTTGTTCTTATCCACAAGACCCATGCGAAGACGCACCGCGCGCTTGTCTTCTCTGCGCTGCTTGTTCGCCGTCTTGCGCTTTCGGTTCATCGTTTGCTGGCACTTGCCCATCGTGAGCGTGGGGTGGGCTTACGCTTCAAAGCTCGCACCTACGCGAAAGGCACGAGGTAGGCTCGTGCTGTGTCGACCACGCGAGGGGCAGCGACGGGCAGCGACGCGTTGAGGTCGGGGCGCCAGATGAAGTGCGCGGCGAGAAGCAATTACCGCCGCTCAAGCCGCCGCCTTGGCGCATTCATTTGAGTGAAGAATTTAGACCGTCATTCGAAGGGTTCGTCGCGAGACGGCACCTTGACCTCGACCACAACAAAAAGAAATCAAAGTGCGTCGCGCACCCTGCGGGGGGCACCATGGGCGCGGGTGTCTCATCATCCGGTGCGGTTGAGATCCCCGAGTCGATGCGTTCTTTGCTGTCGCAATTCGCAGGCCCTGCGACTCGAACGCACTCGGACCCGCTGTGGGTTTCTCTTTTAGCGAGCTGCGATGAGACGCCCTTGTGTTCGCTCGATCCAGCCAAGTTGGACCAATCGTTACACCCCACGGCTACTGCTTTGTGCAAACACAACAGGAACACCGCGCACTTGAGTACTTTTCTGCTACACGCCGCGCGGCTGTTGCGCACGGTGAGGGCGGAGCAGGCTGATGTACCCACACGAGCCATAAACGCGGTGGTGTTCGCGACTTCGCTTTTGAAACACCACGTGGAGTTTGCAGATGCAGAGGTGTGGCGAGAGGTGTGCTCGCTGCCGCCGTCGGAGGGCGGGTCGTCATCCAACGCCCTAGCCGTGATGCGCACGTTTCTGGAAGCCGTTGTGCACACGTTAGCAAAACGAGATTCCCCGTCGAAGCACATGTACGCGCTGCACGTGGTTTGCGTAAAAGTGTTGAGCGTAGTGTGCGCCACCGCGTTGTTCTGCAATCCAAATGATGGAAGTGACTCAAAAGCAAAATCAAACCATCACGGCTTCGACGTTCTCGCCAAGACGTGCACCGAAACGCGCGTAGACTGGGTTCCGAACCGGGTTTCAGGGAACACGATGGACGCGTTCGTGGCAGGGCTGTTGAGCCGAATCGCCGAACGCCGCGCGGCGCCGAAATCAAAAAAGAAACAAAGTCTCGTCTTCGTCCCCGCATCCGACAATAAAAGAAAAGAAACCCTCGCCAGCAGGTTCGTCTCTGCCTTTGCCGGAATCACAGGTGGGAGCAATTCTGGTATATCGAACAAGACAGAGCAGCCCGCACCTTTAGCAGACGCGTGCGCTCGGTTGGTGTTGGTGCTGGTGACCTTCCCGATGGAAAATAAAAATGAAACCAACCCGTTCCGTTCCGCGTTCCAAAACTGTCGCGACGACGCAGAGAGCAGTTCAGCGACGACGAACCACTCAACTAGTATCAAACCCTACGATGCAAAGCAGTCTGACGAAAATCCAAAAAACAAAGCCAACAAAACACCCCCTGTCAGCCGCAAGATAACGGTGGACCACGCACTTTTGTTGAAAACGCTATGCGCGCAGATGGGAACTCAGAGCGAACAAGCGGCGACGGCGTTGGTATACTTTCTGTACTTCGATTGCGTTTCGTTTTTCGGACGCACGACGTCGAGGTTGGGGTTCGGAGATGCCGGCGAGCGCCTGGACGTCACTACGCTCGCGCCAGGGGTAGTCAAGGCGCTTGATAAGATTGGGCGACCTTCCACAGAAACTTTATCATCCGATACGGAAACTTCCAACCCCTCTGACGACCATGAACACGCGTTTGTTTTTCTTCCCGTTTTAGTGCGGCTAAGTTGCGATTTATCTTTCGTGGAAGCGGCGCGGCGACGCGTGGTCGGTGAAATGGATTTGCCAGGTTCCGCGAATCCGTCAAATTCTACCAACCGAAGCGTTTTGAGTGAGATGTTCCGGTCCTTGACTGCCGTGGCGCGCCGAGGCGGGTTCCCGTCAGGCGCGAGCGGTTCCTCAGGCGCGTCGTCGGCGTACTGCCGGTCGCTAGCGTTAGGCGCGATGGCCAACATCGCGCACCGGTGCGTATCAATCGACCCTCAAACCGCGTCCAAACTAGTAGGCACACTAGACGCGTTTGAACGCAAAGAACGGTCGCTGATGAAAAGCTCCGCAGCGATGAACGCAAAGTCTGACGGAGATGAACCTCCAAAAAAACCTTCTCTTCAAGCGCTGGCGTTCGGCGAGTTGATTTTTCTCACGCTCGAGGTTTTAAACACCGCTGTTACCTATTCAACTCCTGAGAACCCGGAGCTTGTATACGCCCTGCTACACAGACGCGATATGTTCGAACCGAGGGAGAGCGACGTCGCGTTCGACAATGGTCAAGATGTCTCCTTTGACGAAAGTAATGTAAAAACTCGCGGCTTGCTTCGCAAAAACTTACAACTGATGCTCACGCACTTGGATGCGAAAATCGAGCCGCAGATTGAGAACGTGTACGTCACCGCGGAGCGGGTGATGGAGATTGCGGCGCGGGCGTCTGCGGCGTTCGACGTCGCGGACGTCGACGGCGCCGTCGCGTTTAAAAAAACAACCTTCGAGTACGCCGAGTTTCAAAACGCGGTGCGCGCGTTTTTCGCGCCGCATGCATGGAGGCTCGTCGTGGCCCAAGAATGGTTCGTTTGGGACGAGAGCCGGATATCGGCAAAGGATATGCTGGGAACGGCGGTGGGGGAAAGGGTGTGAGGCGTAGGCTACTGTTTTTTTGAAACGAACTTACCCTAATAACTAACTAGACTATGTTTATCAATTTTGAAAGTTCCGTCAACTAACAGTGCAACACGTGGCAACCGCCACTGGTACCAACTGCCTCGCGAGCTGCGTGCCCAACTTATTTGCAGCCTCCTTCTTGATCTTCTTCGACATCTGTGCAAATAAATTAGAGTCTCCACTTTTCCGATTCTGGGGAGCCTGCTCCTGGAAGTTGTCAATGGCGCCGTTCCTCAGAAGAAGCGTTAAATGACCCTGGTGGTTGAACACCCGGGTGTAGCGCGTGGGCATTAGACCGTTATTATCCGACATACTCGGGTCTACGTCTCCCGTAAGGAGAAGACGAAGACATTCAAGGTGGTTCTGACACGCCGCATAGTGCAAGGGGGAGGCACCGTCCTTATCCGCGACGTTCAAATCTGCGCGGCGCTCAACCAGAAGACAGATACAGTTGACTGCGTTGTTGTTCACCGCCCAAGTGGTCGAACTTCTTCCAATGTCGTCCAAGCGATTGGGATCGCCACCCCTGTCCAAAAACATGCGGAGGGCACTCGATGTTGTTCTTGGCTGCGGCAAATTGCATCGGAGTTTGACCATTAGCATTCACGCGGTTCGGATCTCCACCCTTATTCAGCGACAGGCGGAGGCACTCAACGTGCCCATGAAAATACGCATGCATCAAGGGAGTCGTACCATTGCTATTGGCGATGTTCGGGTCGGCGCCCCGTTCAAGCAGTTCCTTGACGACTTCAACGCGCCTCCCGTCCCCGTAGCACTTCAGTGAGAAACGAAAGGTAATGGCAGAGATCAAAGGTATGAATGCTTTGTTAATATCAATCAAGTTCACATCGGCGCGCTTCTCCAGTAACACGCGGACGCAGTTGACGCACCGAAATGCGGCCGCGTTAGATAGTGGGAATGATCCATGAATAGGATTGATGTAATTAGGATTTGCGCCGTTTTCGATCAACAAGCAAAGGCAGTCAACGTGGCCATGCGCAGCAGCTCCCATCAACAAGATCGTTCGCGCCTCTCTCCAGCAACTCACGGAGACAGTCGATCTTGCCAGATTCGGCGGCGACAGTCAAGGTGGTCACGGGTTCTGGTTCTGCTTCCACTAGTTTTAACAGTTCCGGTGAGTAATTCTGCTTCGCGAAATTAGTGTGGTAGGTCAGCTTCAAGTTGATGTTCGCCCCCGCGTCGAGGAGCTCGCGGAGCCTCAGGAGGTTGCCGCTATCGGCCACGGCGTGAAGATCGTGGGAGCTCATGCTCTGCGAAGTTTCGGACGAAGTCGACGCTCAGCAGGGGGGCGCGAGACCATGACTTGTCGTAGCTTTTGTCTACGACTTTTCTGGAACTGATCCCGTCGAAGCGGCCAAAAGGACGCTTTTTAAAGCGAAGATAGCGTTCTCGGCAAGGCCGCGCGCACTTCCTCGTGCGTCTCGGGAGGAGACGAGGTCGGCGAAACGACGCGAGGAATGCGTGCGGCTGTTGCTTTGGACGCGCGCATGATGGCGACGTCGCTTTTTGGCGCGCGAACGCTCGGCGGAGTTGCGATGCCCACGACGCGAAAACGAACGATGACCCCATCGACTGTGGTGATGGCGCGAGCTGCGCGTGGAGGTGGTAGGGGCGGCCGCGGCAGTCGCGGACGAGGCGAGGGCGGTCGCGGCGGTCGCGGCGAACGAGACGGCGGTGCTGCGACCCGAGGTAGGGGCGGACGCGGCGGGCGAGGTTCCTCGCAGGAAGGCCGCGGCGGCGGCGGTAAAAAAAGCGCTTCACGCGACCGCGGTGATTACATCAGCCTCGCGACGGCTTCTGCCCCCAGCCGCCCGATACCCCCCCTGGTATTCGACGACTCAAGCCAAGGCAGCGAGGTGTTCCTCAGCTCTGGCGACCGTACGGTCACGATGCAAGAGCAGCTGCACTTCGAGCGCAAAGGCCACGTTTGTGTGCGAGACATCTTAAGCAACGACGAGGCGAAAGGAATGGTTTCGGATTTGATCAAGGAAACCAAAGCGCGGCAGCTGGAGGCGTACAGACACAGGATCGCCGTTTTGTGTCCCACGCAAGACCCCATGAGCGTGCACACCGAACAAGAAGCACTTGCGGTGTTGAAAAAACACTCAGACGAAGAAGTCGGTTTTTTACAGACGTTCAACCTGCACAGGCCGAACAGTTCGCCGCCCGGGTCGGAGAGAAAACGCGAAGGGGAAAATACCTCTTCCGAAAATTTAACGTCGCAAGCGCTCCCTTCGTGCGCGCAGTACATCCTATCCAAACGATTAGCGAAGGTCGCGGCTGAGCTGTTGGGCGCGGGGGAAGAAGACAAAGTACGTGTGTACCAGAGCTGCGTGTTCGTCAAGCCTCCAGGGTTCGGAGAAACACACTGGCACTCGGACGCGAACATGGTGCCGCTGGACGTGAATAAGTTCGTCACGCTGTGGCTCCCCCTTCGCCCGCTTCACGAAGACGACGCCGCGCTCGTGTTCGCCTCGGGGTCGCACCGAGATTTCTCGTTGCCGTATTGGAAAACGCTGGAGGGCATGTCGGATTTGAACGACCGGGGGTACGAAGTGGAGAGCTACCCGCCGCTTGACTTGGGCGACGCAACCGCGCACGCGGGGTGGACCCTGCACTGGTCGCCGCCGCAGCCGAACGATTGCCCGCCGCGGTACGCGCTTTCGGTTTGTTACTTTCTCGACGGCGCGCGGCGGTTGCGGAAAAGCGAATGCCGGCAGGATCCGCACTCGGAAGATGAGTGGTCATACAGGGAGTGGCTGCAGGATATAGAGCAAGGCGCACCAGCTCGACACCCGGCGCTGCCGGTGGTGTATCCTTGAATTAAATGGGAGCGTAGACAGCTAATCTTTATTTTACGAACATTTGACCGTTGAAAAAAACGTCTTTTCCAAGAGACTCCTTCACAACACATCAATCGGAACTGCCGAGACGGCACGCCGCTGCCTGCCATACTTCAAGGTGCACAAGGTGCACACGGCGCATTGTGTTGATATTTTCTGCCTTTTAGTGTGCCATGGCTTCATATTTCGGCAACACCTCGATCCGCGACTCGCTACACGGTCGTCTTTTGGCCTCAAGCCTCGTCGACGATCGCGTATCATTTCGCTACAATGAGGAAAATTGTGATAAGGTGCCTCTCTTTCGTCCCCACCACCGCGACCAACGCGAGCTGCGCCAAATCTTATCCCCGCAACGCTACCTGCGGTAAATCTTGTTCCCTCAACGCGAGCTGCGCCAAGTCTTGTCCCCGCAACGCGACCTTCGCCAAGTCTTGTCCCCGCAACGACGTTCGCCGAAACGGTTCGACCGCGTCGAGTTCAAGCTCTCACACATCGCCATTCGGATCACGCACCGAGGCTTGGACCACGGCACCGGCGACGCAAAGTCTGCCGCGCCGCACGTCAAGTCCTTATTGTTCCCGCAGAGGGACTGCTATCTCTGCGTCGAGAGGACACCGGAATACGAAGCGCCTCTGTTCAACCGGAACCTGAACGAAGAGCAGCGCGCCGCCGTGGCGATGGCGACGCGCAGAGACAACCACCGCGCGCCGTACGTGATCTTCGGCCCACCGGGCACAGGCAAAACCTCCACGATGGTGAAGATGATCAAGTCGCTGCTAAAGGTAATTTCCGCATTTTGTTGACGGCGCCGTCCAACGCGGTGGCGGACCACGTGTCGAGTTTGTTGCTGCGGAATGGCGGGATCGAGCCATCGTAATTTCCGCGCCTCAACGCGTTTGGCCGGGACAAGGCCAGCATACCCCCTGAGGTTTTACAGTGCTCGATATGGAACCCCGCGACGAACGGCTTGGCTCCTGCGGTGGGAGGTTAGTTCACAAACGTATCCGTCGTCGTGATGACGTGCGCCACGGCGGCGACGTACGCGTGCGCCACCGAGGAGTACGCTAAAACCTTCGACTTTGTCGTCGCGGACGAAGCGGGGCACGCGACGGAGCCTGAAACAATCGCCGCGTTTGCGTGGCACTTGAAACCGAACGGCACGCTGGTCATCGCGGGCGACCATAAACAGCTCGGGTCAATTATTCAATCGCCCGCCGCTTTGTAGGTTTTGGGAGTGTCCATGCTCGAGCGGCTGTGCAAATCCGGGCCGCACGTGCCGGACCCTACCACCGCGGCGTACGTCCGGTCGTTACGCAACTGGGAAGGGTTGCCCGCGGCGGCGGTTACGAACGATTTTCCAATTCTCTGAGACGGCATCAGCGAGGACATGGGGGAATCTAAGTCATCCTCCTTGCTCAACCCTGCGGAGGCGCAGCGAGTGTCGTGCGGCACATCCAGAGCCTTCAGCGCCTGCCACAAAGTGCCGGGTTTACGCTAAACGACGTCGGCGTAATCGCGCCATACGCCAAGCAATGCGCGAAGATTCGAAAAGCGCTCGAGTCGAACGGCATCGAAGGGGTTCGAGTGGTCGCGATGGAGGAGTACTAGGGCGACGAGAAGAGCATTATAATCATCTCCCTCACGCGGAGCTGCGAGGAACACCTCACGCACGACGCGCGGCATCACATAGGGTTCGTGTCGAGTCCCCAGCGGTTCAACGTCGCCGTTACGTGGGCCAACTGCCTTTTGATCGTGGTGGGTAACCCGCTGCTGATGGCCAAGAACAACTGCTAGGGCAGCTTGCTGAAGATATGCGTGGAGAACGGGGGCTACGAAGGGACGCCGCTGCCTGAAGATTTGTTCGAGCTCGACGACGTAGAGACCAAAGTAGACGCGGTAGCGGGGGTACAGTAATTTTATTTCAGCATTTCATCAACTGCTGTTCCGAAAACGAAAAACCTCGTCACGTTCCACCGAAACCCTGAACCCTCAGTTGTGGAGCACGCGTGTGTGGCGTCACCCTCGCGCCGACCCGTGCGTTCCCGTTGCTATAATGCGCGCGGCATCTGCACCGCTGGCGTTGGACGCGCGTCTCGCGGCGCCGGTCGTACGACACACGCGTGCCCGTAGTGGAGTTTCCTCCCGAATTCCTCGCGCCGTGGCTAACAATGTCGGGAACCCCGATGACGACAACGATTGTCCCAACCCTCCCAAAACCAGCGAAGCACGAGAGCGACGAAAATCATTTCGTCTCACTCGACGTACTGTTTTCACGGTTCCACCCGTGCTCGTCGCGGGCGCGGCGTGGGCGGACACACAACCCGCCACGTTGGGTACAAACCCGAAACCCGGCGAATGGGGGTACGCCTCCAACGAAACCGGCCCAACGAAATGGGGCCAAGTTATTGACGCGAACGGCGCGCTCTCGTTCCCGGACTGCGCGTGCATCGCGTGCGCGCAGAGCCCCATTGACATTACCAGCGTAACAGTGAAGAGTAGAAACGAGCTCAAAGGCACGTTAGGTAACGTAGTAGTCGCAAGTAGCGCTCCAACGTTCGTCGCAGTGTCGCAAAAGCACGGCACGCCGAATTACATTTTGGAGACAAACAATAAAAACGATTCCATCGATTCATCAGGCGGTTTGGTTCTCAACGGCGTCGAATACAAGTTCAACTCACTCCACTTCCACACCCCCGCTGAGAACTTGGTGGACGGCGTGGCGAACGCAATGGAGATGCACCTAGTGCACTTTTCCAAGCATGGAAAGATCGCAGTGCTCGGCGTGCTGTTCAAGCACGCTACTGAGTTGAATAAACCAGACAAAACCGTCGAGTCACTTTTATCGAAACTTACGTTCGACGGCGGAGCACAAAATATAAAAATTACCCCAAACAGTTTGTGGGACTCAAACAGCGGGTACTACTCATGGCAGGGCAGCTTGACCACCCCACCCTGTTCCGGAGATGTGGCTTGGGTGTTACAGAAGAATGTGTGCTTTGTGTCTTCGGCGTTTACAAAAAAGTTTCGCGAGCACTTGTCCGATGGGCCGTTTCCGGGAAACGCGCGCCCGGTGCAGCAATTGAACGGGAGGACAGTGCTGAGTCATGACCCATGAAAGGACGTGTATCGATGTAATAGTATTATAAGTTATTCACAATAGTATTAGTACATATCGTCTAGAATCGCTCGTTCCGCCGCAGTCACTTTCTTCCAATCGTCTTCGTTCTTGCCCTTTGTGTTGAAATTCTCTTCCCTCTCCTCCTCACTGACGTACCAGTTGCCAAACTCGTCCACAGGCAAAGGCGGGTTGATCCTGAGGGTGGGGTGTAAGGGTTGTGAGGGGTGTCAGGATTGTTAGGGTTTACAGTGGTTACATGGGTTCAGGGCAAAACGCTAACGATGCATACAAAACAAATCTTACCTACCAAAACGCGCCGGGCGTGCTGAGTTCTGAAAACGAAAAGCGCTCGTCGCCTTCGTCGCCGATGCAGTCGAAAACCGCGTCCGCGCCTGCAAAGTCCTCGTCCTCAGAGTAGATGCTTTTCGTGACGCACACGCGCATGCCAGCTGCTTTGCCCGCGAGCATGCCGATCCTGGTGTCTTCGATGACGACACATCGAGCAGGGTCCACCCCGAGGGTTTTCGCGGCGAGGTTGTACACGTCTGGCGCGGGTTTTTTCTTCGCCACGACGTCGCCCGCAAAGACTTGGATTTTCTCCGCGTACTCGGGGAGCATTTTGTCGCGAATGCCGCACACGGCTTTTTCGTTCGACGTGGAGCAAATCGCAACCTGCGCGCCGTTCTCCAGGGCTTCGGCCACTAGGCGTTTCACCCCGGGTCGCAACGGCAACCTGCCCGCCTGCACGATCTCCAGGAACAGCTCCGTTTTCCGTAAGTGCAAGCTCTTGATCCAGTCTTTGCGTGCGTCGTCGTCGGTTGGGTACATCGTTTTGAATGGCTCTTTGTCCAAACATTGGTTGAAGTAGTGGGTCATCCTTTCCTTGCCGCCTCCGATTTTCAATAGCTCGCCGTACTGCTCCACGCCCCATTCGTGGTCAAAGCCCTTTTCCTTGAACGTCATGTTGAACGTAGTTCTGTGGCCGTCGCGTTCCGTTTCGCACAGTACTCTGGAGTGTTATTGAACAGAGGACGTGATTGTCAGCGACGATGCTATCGGGTAAGGCGTCGGGTGTGTGTTTGTTGTGCGCTTTGGAACGGTGGGAACGGTCGACCGACATAACGGAGGAGTAGTCACAGGTTCGAGACATTGCAAGTTCGATTGAATCAGTCATCCGGAGACGCGTTGGGGACGGTTGGGGATGTGCCGTACCCGTCGCAATCGAAGAGAATCGCTTCTGGGTAATCGATGTTTCGGATCGCGGTGACGCGGAGGGAGCCTCGGGATTTAGGGTTCGGCGCGGTCACGGCGCGACCGCGCATCGCGCGATTGCCTGGGGAGCGAAACGTGCTCGCGCGCAGATTGATCGTCTTCGTCGCGGTCGACATGGCGGTCGCGCGGCTGACTAATGGCGCGCGGGATGAAACTCTGTGTGCTGACTTGGCAAAAAAATGGGATAAGAAAAATACACGGCGCCACGTCTCCACCACTCGTGCACACGCGACGATGCCCACCCCCGTGTTCGCGTCGTCGACCTCGACGCTCGCGCACCCCCGTTTGTTCGCCGCGAGCCGAGGCAAACTCGGGGTCAAGGCGTCGCCCGGTTCCCAGCGGCAGATCGTCCGCGCGAACGCGGGCGGATTAGGAGGCGGATTTTCCGCAGCCCTGGACAGGCTTCGAAAGGAAGCGGCTGACGCCATGGGAAGAAGCACTGTGGGCGCCTCCCCGAGTTCTTCAGGAACCCTAGTGGACGTGACGTTCACCGACGATGCGCCTTCATGGGAAGCTTTAGAAGCAAGAGTCGCGGAGCTTCGTGTGGAACACGACGTTCCGATGCCTTCCGAAGATGCCTTTTCGCCAAAGTCGCTTTTGCGAAGGTTCGATTTACTGAAAGGCGAGGAACCGAGAGTTTTATTCTACCGTGACCACGCGAGCTGGTGCCCCTATTGCCAGAAAATATGGATGCAACTCGAGGAGAAGCAGATCCCGTACCGAGTCGAGAAGATCAACATGCGGTGCTACGGCGAAAAGCCGGCGAGCTTCACTGCGAAGGTGCCGAGCGGAATGTTGCCCGCGATGGAAATCGACGGGCAGTTGATTACGGATTCAGCCGCCATAGCGAACGCCTTAGAAGTTGCGTTTCCGGACAACAAACCGTTATCGCCGTACGAAAATGGCTCACCAGAAAAACAAAAAGCGACTGAATTGTTACGATTGGAGCGAGCTCTGTTCTCCCGGTGGATGGGGTGGCTCACGAGCGGGTGGGCGGACGGGACGACCCGCGCGGGTTTTGAAGAAGTTCTGGACATAGTCGATGCTGAATTATCCGCCACGGAAGGTCCGTACTTCATGGGCCAGGAATTCACCATCGTGGACATCACGTTCACGCCGTTTCTGGAGAGAATGGCCGCGTCGCTGGCGTATTACAAGGGGTTCAAGATGGAGGGGGGTGGGCGGTGGGTGGGGCTGGATGCCTGGTTCCAGGCGATGGCGGGTAGGGATACGTACTCTGGGATTAAATCAGACTACTACACGCACTGTCACGACTTGCCGCCCCAGCTGGGCGGGTGCGAGGCGAACGGGGACGATGAGCAGAAAGAATTCAGGGCCGCAATTGACGGCGAAGGCGTATCCTGGAGGCTTCCTCTCGCTCCGCTGGGAAAAGACTCGGTTCCGGAACCTTCCTGGAACGGCGAGGACCCGGTTGCCGACCGGCTTGAAGCGGCGAGCTCGGTTGTGTCAAACGCGAAAAACGTGGTGCGCTTCGCCGCGCGCGGGTGCGGAAAAGCAGGCACGCGGCAATTCGGCGCGCCCCTCAGCGACCCCACGGCCACGCCTAGCGAGGAACACATCCCAGCAGTGGACGCAGCGCTGCGCAGAGTGGTGCACGAGCTCCTGGAGGGCTCCGCGGCTGAAAAACCGAGTGAGCAAAAAGTGAAAAAAGAAGGCGCCCTGAAAGGCGCGCCCGCCGCTGACGCTCTGGCGTACCTTCGCGACCGCGTCGGCGTCCCGCGCGACATGAAGTACCCCGCCGCGAGGCAGCTTAGAGCACACCTGAACTGGTTCGTAGATGCCTTGGAGGCGTGATTACTGTAGTGTCAAAAATAATGTTAAAAGCTCACTACCTGCTATCGAAACTTCGCGTCCCTTTTTTCCTGCGCCCGTGTATTTATCCGCCCGAACTTCGGCCTACTCTCGTCCGTGAAGATTACCCCAGTTCCTTGAAGGAAGTCCTCCACCCCCCGAAGGAGCACCATGTCCTCATTAGGGTAGTACGACTTTTGTTTATTGTTTTTCCCCTCCTCCGGCCTGGAGCTGGGTAAAAACCCAAACGCGGCGTTCCACTCTTTCGGGCCGGCTTTGATCGGCGCGTCGAAGTGACACGGCACGATTCGCGAAAAGTTTCCCATTCTCCCCACTCGCTTACTCCAGTCAGCAACTTCACCTGGAATATTCTCGTACACCAACGTGCTCACGACGGGCGCTACGATCAGCTTGTTCGTCACCGCCCGCCAGCTCTGTTCCGGGTCCAATAAATTGTTGGGGCCGAAGTAAAGCGCTTGCAGCGCGTTGCGCTGCCACCCGAGACGCAGTTTTTCATTTTCAGACATGTCATCGCTAGACACCGTCCGCTCTGCCGCCTTGCTTTTGATATCGAAAAGGTTCAAAAGCTTCAACGCACCTATGGTGAAGTTGTTGTCGTCGCCTGATTCGTCCAGATCGCGGTCGGGAATGCAGTCCGGGACGTTCTCGGAGACGTACACCACCGCGTCCGTGACCAGGAGCGTTTTTGAAGGCTTGTGAAGGAAAGCGCACTCGGTGAATGAGACGTAAGAAGCCACTCCTAATGCCGGGGGTTGAATTAATTCGTACGCAAACTCGTCTTCCCAGGACGCGACGTCTAGGCCAAGTATCCCGGTCGCGAATATCCCGAAAAACGAGGGAGGAAGGTTCACGGGCCAGCTCCATTGATCCGGCGCGATCCACACCTCTGCGTCCGGGAACCGACGCTGAAACGGACCGACAAAGATTTTGTGCTCAAACAACGTGGTGGGTAACACGATGTGTTCCACAGGGGCGTTTAACTCGCTCAGGAGTGAGATGCACTCCTCGGTAGGCGCTACTGGGGCGTGGACCCACAATCCGCCTGATTTCAGCTTAATGACAGTCATCCGCACATTCACAGAAACATTCAGCCCAAGCCCGATTCCTTGCTTCTGTTCGAAGAACCATATCTTACCCGGATCGACTTCGTACCTGTACGTCTGCCGGGCGAACGCGGGTACCAGGGGGAACAACGGGGGAGGGGCGATTATATACCCACGCCTTTTGGAGTCGTCGCTCGTTCCGTCGCCGCGGGTCATGGGCGTCGCGCCGGGAAGCGTGCTGGCCGTGCCTGGTTTAGGACCACCACCACCGCTTGATTTTGACGCCAACGCCGCGAGCGCCGCGGCTGCGAGCGCGGCGGCGCCCACGCCCACGGTCACAGGGTCAATCGCGGTCAGCACGGCAGTCACAGAGTCATCCGCCAGTGCTGCAGAGGCGAGAGACACAGAGCTGAAAGCCGTGGACGCGGCGAGGCCGAGTCTTCGACGAACCGCGGAGGTGACGATTTCGGTGTTGTTTTGGATAGACGACGATCGGGAGTCGGTCTGGGCGCGCACATGCACGCCACGGCGCTTGCTGGACGCCGAAGCGCCTCCGGGAGCCGCGACGCGAACGTCGCGGAACACCGCGGTGGATTGCATCGTGGCGTGAAAGCAGGCGTGCGGCGTGCAGTGGTGGGCGAAGGCGATCGCGAGCGAGAGCGGGCCGATTGCCAAGTGGCACTCGACGCACTCTCGTCGAGTTTCGATGAGAAGACCGTTTGCTCCGAGAAAACGTTAAATCTTGCCTTCGGGCTTCAGTGCGTCACACCTCATCACGCGCCCCGCCTGCTGTTGTGGCACCATGGAGCCCGCTCCTGAGACCCTCGCGGGGATTTCCGTGGACGCCGTGCGCGAGCAGCTTAAACAGCTCGGCCACGATTGCGTGAGTGACGAGGTGATTCGGGAGTTTCTAATTCAGCTCGCGGCGGAGCAACTCACGGCGGACGCGGCGTTCATCGAAACACCCGCGGTCGCGGTGCCTTCCCAGGAGATACAAGCGAATTCCAGAAGACCCCGAAGGGCAGCGCGGACAACTGCATCTGCCGCCAAAGCGCGAGCTGCGGCGGATGGCACCTCGAACGCTCCGTCCGCACCCACAGATCCCGAGACCGCACGCGTGCCTACTTCCCCGAAGGTGCTTCAAAGTAAAGAAAAAAAACAAACACCCGCGGTGACTCCGACGCCGACCACAGGACGTTCCATAACTGCGCGAGGCGCTGATGGGTCGCTCATGGAGACCGAAACAGCGCCGCAGACGCCCTCGACGACTTCCTCTGTGCGTGCACGGCGCACAACACCGGGAAGCGCGTCCACTTCGAAATCTTCCAAGATGCAAACGCCGCGCCTGTCTTCGGCGCGGAGAGTGCTGGCGACGCCATCCTCCGTAAAGACGACCTTTGGCACCGCGTCGAGGTTCAAAGATTTATCTCCCGCTCCTGAAACACGCCCTGGCTCAGCACAACATACACGCACGCGCAAAGTAGCTCAGTCCGTGGATGCGCATAATCGTTTCGTGGAGGCGAAACTGGCGAGCGTTATTCGCGCGCCGCGAGAAACGAGGGGAACGAAACCTGGACAATTTCGCGTGGTGGACCGGGTCGCGCGCGCGGCGCAGTTCCAAGATGCTTGGAAAAAGGACTCGTTTCTGATAAATGCGAGTACTCGTACTGAAGTGCGGCAGCAACAAGCTGTTGTGCCTCGAAAGCTGGAGAACTTCGCGCAGCAGTTTCAAAAGGCGCAGGCGAGGAGCGAGGCGAACGTCGCCAAGGCGAAAAAGGCAAATCGGGAAAACGGAAAAAAATCCCGCGAATATTGGGAGCAACACTTTGAAATTAGCCGCAGAGCGCAGGTGAAGTTGACGGATACGGGGGGGTCCAGGGGCCAAAATAAAAGCAAAGCCACTGTATCGGGGAAGTTTCCAACCCCGCAAGACAGCAGGCGTGATGACGTGCGGTGGGAAATGAGGATACGGATGGCGGCGCCGCCGGTAATGTAATGAAATTTTACGGCTGAAACGTTTTCAAGTTTGAAACGCTTTTCTCGGAAGACTCGACACAACGAAGCGCACACGACGCGCACACGAATCCAAACACGATGGCCTTCAACGCTACGATCGGTGTAGAGACTCGCTCGGAAAAGAGGAAGCGCGATATCCGCGATGCAACCGCGGCTAACGCGGGCGAAGCCATCCGCGGCCTCAGCGACATCGTCGTCACGCACATCCTAAGATCTGTCTGTGTACTTTGACGATCCCGCAGATCTGGCACGGCTCCCAGCGGTGAGCACTGCGATGCGCGACACGATGGCAGGAGCGGGGCTTGCGTTTGAAGAGCTTAATGAAGAGGACGCTGCATACCTTGGATGTTTAAGTGCGGTGCAGCGCATGCAACGGCAAGGTCGCCTGTCGCATCGAGAATACCTTACAGAGGCAGCGGCGATAGGTGGAGATCTCGAAGAGTTGAAGGTGTTACGTGAGAATGGCTGCCTGTGGGACTGGGATGCGTGCGCGGCAGCAGCATGTGGCGGACATCTCGTTGTGCTGCAGTTGTTGCACGCTAATGACTGTCCTTGGGACTCATGCACGTGCACGGGGGCGGCAAGGTGCGGGAACCTCAAGGTGCTGCAGTGGGCGCGCGCGAACGGCTGCCCTTGGGACTCAGACACATGTGCGGTAGCGGCGCTCAGTGGGCACCTCGAAGTGCTGCAGTGGCCGCACTCGAACGGATGACCGTGGAACGAGAGGACGTGCGCGCTCGTGGGGAAGAGCGGGCACCTCGAGGTGCTGCAGTGGTTGCATGCGAACGGCTGTCCGTGGGGCTGGAACACGTTAGTTAAGGCTTCGTTGGGCGGACACCGCGAGATGGTGCAGTGGTTGCGCGCGAACGGCTTCGAGTGAAGAGACTAAACGAGAACTCTGATGACCCCGTGACCATGAATACGAATAAAGTCACGACGAATCGATATTAAAAATAATCAGATTGTCCAAAGTTTACACCCCACCGTTATTCTCTCGGGGGAGGAACCGGGAACGGCGGCGCTCCCGCAGGCAGCGGCGGCGCGGGCGGCGGCCCTGGAGGCGGCGGCGGCGCCGCCGCCGCCGTTTGGTCCGGCCTTTTCTCCCCGGTGAAGCCGTGCGCCTTCCCGAACTTGTAAATCTCCAGCAGCTTCTCCCGGAACGCTTCCTCGCCGTCCTTGCGCATTTCTAAATACTTCTCGTACAAACGCACTGCAGTACGCGCGTCTTCAATCGAGTCGTGCGTGTCCTTCTGGATATCCGCTTTTAGCAGGTAGGAGGCTAAGAATCGCAACGACAACTTCCGCTGGCGTTTAAAGTGAAACAGCTCGACGGTGTCAATTATCTGCCCGGGAGGCACCACGACGTTGATCATTTTGAAATCCTGCTTCAGCCCGTGGCCAATAAACACGCACCCGGCGTCGATTAGGTACCGCAACTTGATATACGCGTGTTTCAGCTGTACAATGTGTCGCTTCGAGGTTACGGGGTCTAAATCCCCTGGCACGAGGCCGGAGAACCGGGTTAAATAGTCGTACACGGGCTCCACGGCTCGGATGTAATCGTCGATGATCGGAGTGAGGCGTTTGGGGTGGTCATGGTCGCCCCTGACGACGGATACCCGGGCTAGTCCCAGCCGCACAGGCTGCACCACGATCTCCTCGCCTTCCGCGCTTAATTCGGAAACAGCGGGCGCTAGAGAAACGAACTCAGCGTCGATCCCAAGAAGCGTTCCTGTCCCCGGCGTTTCCATTTCAGACTCGTAATCAAACGGCCGAAACGGAAGCCGTCGGAGATCTAGGTTAGCATCTAACGTCAAGTTTCGGTACACATCAGCGGTGATCGGCGACGGCGGTAGGGGTTTGGGTGTCGGTCGGTCCACCCGTGTGTACTGGCACAACGTAGGCAGCTTCGCGACGCCGTACACCCTCGTCACTTCCTTCGCCTCGACGGGGGTGATGCAAAAGTCGTTGAACAACAGCCAATCCGTGTCCAAGTGCGTTTTGTTCTCTACTCGCGACGGAGTAATGCCTTGAAAACCGCTGTTCTCACCGTACATCGCTTCACCAGCGGCGAGCGCGGCGGCGAGACCAGACGCTGGTGTGGAGGGCGGGTCATCGGCTTCCACAGGTTTTGAAGCTTCTGCATCGTCACTCCTTTCGCCGCCGTCGTTCTCCGCCGCTCTCATCGCCGCGGCTTGGTTCAGCGGACTCACCCCGGGCGATTCGCCCTTCGGAGGGGACGGCGCGCCGTCGAACCTCCCGCGCACCGGTACGTACGGCGGCGTGACTTTGATGAAACTCAATAGATGGCCGGCGAGTTTCTTGGCGCCGGTTTCGTCCAGCCCGCCCCCAGGCGAGTCGTCGTCGTCCTCCTCCGCCGGCCGGCGCGCAAGGCACGTCAGCGACGTGAGTTCGTACGTCACGCCTTCTCCCGTGAGAAGCTCCACGTCGTCCGCTGACTGCGTCACGCGCACGCCTTCGCCCGCCTGTTTCGAAGCCCCTACATCGCCCACCTCAACGCGGATGTACTGCGGGAGCCAGTGTTTCTCCACCGGCGCTGAGGCGGCGGCTGATAGGACGTGCGCGTCCACGTCGGCGCCCCACCAGCGCAAATCGTCCGGGTCGCGCATACCCAGGTTGACGGATAGGACTTGCGGCAGCCGTTTCGGTAACTTGCGTTGCGCCATCCTGGTATACGCTTGGTGGCCTTCGCACCACGCCCGTACCTCAACCGACGTGCACAGCGATTTCGACAAGCACTGCGAAAACGACGGGTTATTGACTGAACCTTTGCGCCACACTTTCTTATCTGGGTACTGTAAGTCGAGTTGAAACGACCGCGATTCCCGTTGGTCCACTCGTGAGCACTGCGCGCACGTGTGGGTCTGCGTGCTCACGAGTGCGAATAACCTTTCCACGCACCCGGTGGGATTATCTCCAGCTTTACCGCTTTTGTCACCCACACTATCACTGTCTTCCTTGTGCAACTGTTCTAAAATAAAGCGTTGAAACGCTTGCGCTCGTCGCGGTTTTGATTGGTCCAAACGCGTTTCAAGCTCGTCCCGCCCCTCGATCAAACCAAGCGCAGCCGCTTCCCGAACTTGTCGCAGCGTTCGTAGAAAGTTCAAAGGCTGCGCCGTTGATGATGACGAGGAATGCGTCCCCGCGCCTTTCGTCGGGGGCTGCGCGAGCATGTACGACAGGAACCCGAGCTCGCAGGTTAAACAAAACTCGCGGTCACACGCGTGGCCCATTAGCACCTCTGCTCGCAACTCAGGCGTAAAGTGCAAGGTTTGCAACACAGGGTTCACGTAGCAGTTTGCCAGGTCGTTCACCAGACCCACCAGTTTCGTCCGGTTGTGTTCTGAAAAGTCAAACTCCTCGAAACGAACCCGGTTGGCGCTTAAGCGAACCTCCACGCGGTGGTACAGCGGCGGCAATGGCGACGTCGCGTTGGCGCCGTGGCGGTCGCCAACCTGCGTGAAGAGTTTAGATTTTGATATAGCAGCTCGCTTCGCTTCCGCTGCTGCGAATTTCGACTCTGCACGTTTGTTCCGCAGCGGCGCGGCTTTGCGGTACGCCTCGCCTTTCACACCCCCGCGTCTGAAGTGCGGGTTCGGGGCGTACCCCACGAAATCCACGAACCGCGCCGTTTCCAAAACAGCCTTCGGCACGATGTGCGGACACCTTCCCACCGCTACGGTGGTGGAAGGGTCCACGTAGCTTAACGGAGCACTGACACCACCATCCTCGGCTTCGTGGAACTGCGCTTCCGGGACAAAACCGCGCTCATCCGCCGTGAACACCGAGGCGGGCGCCGGCGGCGGAGGCTGGCCGAGTTGCGTGAGCTGCATTTTCGCCATTTCGTACTGCAGAACCTCGAACGACCTCTGTACGCAATCCGCGAACCGCGGAGGGTCCTCCGCGTGTACGGTATACGCGTTCACCACTGGTGTGTCGTTCACGGACCATAAATGCACGTAACCAGCGGTGTCGCCGAACGCGAACGCCTCGCCCGACGAGGATGCGCACATAGACGTCAACCGTTGGCCATGAGATAAACCGAGCGCCGCTTGCGAAAAGAACCCAGCGCCTTGGTACCCCGCCCCCCCCCGGTCCGCATCCTGCGTTTGAACCAACCCGCTCTGACCACCTAGCACCACGGTGCTGTTGAACTTCGGGTCGAAGCTAACGCATACGGCGCTGGCGGGGAACTGCAGGACGTTCAAAACGCGACACCCCATTCGCACATCCATCACCTTCACGAAATGGTCCACAGCGACGACGCCTTGTCTGTCGGAGGTCAAGCCGCAGGTCACGACCAAGTCTCCTTTCGCCGCCACGGAGGTGACCCCGGCGGCGTGCGCTGGGGACGACAGCTGCGTCTCCGCCCTTAGTTTGTTCCGTGGATCCCGCATCACGAGCTCGCCACCGAAACCTCCACACGCCACTAAACCTCTCGCCGCGCCTGTGGCGATGCAGCTCGTGCCTTGCGTGCACGTCCCTGGCATCAGCTCCGCGGTTAGCGAAACTTTGCCCGTTCCGATGTCGATCTGGAGCATCTCCGGTCCGGATCGCCCGACGTACGCTCTTCCGCTGCCGCCGAGCAGGTGCGTATCGACCGCGCCGCACGTCAGCGGGTTCACGTTCGGATCGATGCCCTCGCGCGCACCCACGGTCCAGCGTTTCACGCATCCCCCGCTGGTGTAACACGCCCTGGCCGCGCTGACCGTGACCACGCCTCCGTGCGTGTTCTCCAGGGGAGACGCGGTGAGGACTTGGTACTCATGCGGGTGGACGTGCGCACCGGCGTAGCGCTCCAACCCAGGGGCGTGCGTCACCGTCACCCTGCCATCTTCCGTGCCCAGGTGCAAAAGCTCCTCCGCGGCATCGAAGGAAAGCGCGGTGACCGGTGCGCTGTAATACCCCGCCTGCTCCACAGCGGGGGGGAGGGTTCCACCCGCCGCGTACGGATAGAGCTGCCCCTCCATGGCAGATCAAGGCGCCTCGCGCTGTGACAGACCCGCAGCAGAACCTCTCGGTTTCATTCAATATCGATTGACGACTCAGTATTTCGAGCGGAAAAAGTCTCGGAAACAGTGACCTGGGTTTGACACTTGTCCTCGCACTCTCTCAGCGCGGACTGCTGAACAGGCTTCGATGCTGAAATAAGCGTCAACGCGCGTGGGCGAACATGCGTGTTGACGAGAGCGATGGCGTTGAAGGACGTATGCTGTGGATGGGGAACGTCCAGGCTGACTGGTCACAAAGTTTCGTAATATCTCTTTTCGTCGGCGGTAGCGAACCCGAATCAAGAACTGTCCCTGTGGAGGTGGCGATCCGCCGGAACGCGTTCCGGGTATCCCCCGATAATCCGAGCGTGGGCTTCGCGCTGGTTACGTTTGGCACCCCAGAAGCAGCGAATAAAGCGCTTCATCGGCTGCACGACACGCCAGTGCCAAACACCGAGTCCAAGTTTTTTTTGCGAAAATACGCCGCGACTTTGCGATCGGTGGAAAACCGAAATAGCGTCTCCGATTCCGTGTCCACGCAAGCGCAGCTCGCGCCTCTGGATGTGCACGAAATACGACGAAGGCTTGAAATATTCGACGTAACTTCAGACCCAAAACAAGAACAACAAGTCCGAGAACAAGGCGGCAACGGTGCGTTGCGTTTGTGGCTTCTTCAGAGGTTAACCGAGGTTCACGAAATTTCGGGAAAGGCAAACGAAATCGTTTCGAACGTACCAACGGGTGTTCCGCGCACGAAAGCGATCGCTGTTCCGGAAGTCACCACACTTTCGTTGACTCCCGAAACAATAACAAAGTGCCTCGAAACGTTACGCACCACTGAGTGGCCTCGCGTGTCCGACAGAGTCGCAGTCAATTCGGAAAGTTACGTCTCGCTTTCGTCGCTTCCAAATCCAAACGCGCGGCGCCGGCGGCGAATGAAAAAGTACCAACTGCTGTGGGATGCGGCGTTTGAATTATTAGCCAGCGTTACAGGACAACACACCGCCCACGAGTTCGACGGCCTCGCTGTGACGAAAAATGTGAGAGGCTCACCGCACATCGACGCCCTGGATGTCGCGGCACAGTTTGCGGTGAGCCTTGGTGATTTTGAGGCAACAGGCGATGGAGACAAAACCACGGGTGGCATGTTGTGCGTGGAGACGTCGCCGACATCGGTCGTCGCGATCGACACGCATAACAAAATCGCCGCGATTGACGGCCGGTTCGTACACTGGGTGGATCCTGAGTACACCGGCGAGCGGTTCTCGCTGGTGTGGTACAAAAGGAGTTTGGACGCAAAGGATTGGGAGGAACCGACACACGCGATGCACGAAGAATTCTGGGACGCCGAAATTTGGAGCGCGGTTGAAGGTGAATCGCCAAGCGCGAAATCGTGGGTACACACTAGGGCGCGCGAAAAGGAAAGGGAAGGGAAGCCGTAGTGCTAGCTAATGGATGACACTTTGATAGTGATAATAGAGCAACAATAGAGAGATTTAATAGAGTAGCTAGCCAGACTAAATATTAAATTTTGGCTATGATACGTTCTCATCGGCGTATTTCTCTTCCCTCGCCTCCCTCGCTTCTTCCTCCGCGAGTTGCGCGTCGTGCACCGCTTTCACCGCGGCGTGTTCGTACGCCTCGCGCGCTACTTCCGCGGCGACGAGCTGTGCTTTGGTCTCATTGAGGGTCACGACGAGCTCGTCCTCCCTCCTCGCCCACGCACGTTGTTCGCGTCGCAAAAGCGCCTCGCTCGCCGCTGCATCAGCGGCATGAGACGCACCTTCCAAATCGAAATCAGCGAAAACCTTCGCGCGCTCCGCATTGACCGCGGTGGCGACAAACGTGAGCATCTCAGCTCTACGTGCTTCAAGCTTTCTCGAGTCATCAAATTCCAAAGCCTCAACGAGCGCCGCTCTCTCCGCCGCCCACGCCGCTTTTTCGTTTTCAAAACCCAAAACCAAAACTTGTTTTTCCTTTTCCCAGCGGTTGCGTTCCGCGGTCAAAACCTCCACGAGGTCATCATACGCCGTCTCCGAGTCTTTTTCACGTACCTGCGACGCAAGCGACTCCGTTTCAAACACAGATACTTCCTCTTCCCACCTTTCCTTGAGTTTTTCGCGCTCCTGTTTTAACAACTCGGAATGTTCAGCCTCGGCCTCGAACAAACGCTCCGCCAGGAATTTGCACTCCGCTTCGTGCGCCTTTGCGGTGGCGTGCGCCGCTCGCATCGCAGCCTCCGCTTCAGCCCTCAGCGCTTCCGCAGCGTCTTCCCTCCCTTTTGATGATTGGGAACGTTTCGTTTCTTCCTCGACCCTGGTTTTCGCGACGTCCCGCAGCGCGTCGGCAGTTTCGCAAGCCAAACGCAACCGGTCAATTTCGTTACTAGCAGCAGCCAGGGCGAGGTGAAGCGACACGGCTTCATGTTGGGCTGTGGAACTTGTCGGAGGTTGGGTTTCGGTGCCGACCGGTGTAACTTCCGAGGTCGTTTCGTGGACCACAGGGGTACAGTACCGTGTGCCGTGTTTGGACTGCGCGGACAATGTGAGATTCGAGAAGGGCGTGCCGTAATTGCCGCCGCTCAAAGACGGGGTAGCGAGGACGGCATCCGCTTCAGGGTCGAGCAGCTCGCGCGATTCACGCCACCGTACCATACGCTCCGCTTTGCTCATCGCGAAACGATTCCACCAGCGCGCCGATAGGCTGGCGCGCGTGGGAGTGTCAGGTGCTTGCTTGGCGAAACCAAGAAACGAACAATGAATTGCGTCCTGTGAGTGATTTCTGGCAGATGTTTGCGAGGGGTCCGGGTTGCTTGATGATTCAGTATTACATTCTATGCTTGTCTTTCAAGTTGTTAATCTACATTCAAAGCCGCGCGAGGTGATAAGGGTCAGTGATCGATCCAAGGATATGAGTAACAACGACTTCACGAGGAAGGCTCGGGATGACTTCTTGCGTGGATGGCTTCCGCACTACTTTCACAATAGTACGTCTCGCACGGTCGATCATACCGAGCGGGTCGAAGCTCGCCTAGTTGGAGTTCATCTTTGGTGGGTTTAGATGCTGTTGGCGCGTGTCGTCGTGCCGTCAGTCTCAGATCTTCGGCGATAAGTAGTTTCCTTGGGGGAAACGAAACGACGTATGCGCAAACAGTCTTTTTCCAGAAAACACGATGGAAACAATAAACCTTGAGTTACTGACTCGCGAAACAGAGGGACTCGGCCTTCGCTGACTTGCCGAAATCAAGCCCAAAGTGGAATGAATGAATTCGCGTTCCCCTGACGCCAGAGATCCGCGCGCGCCGGACCTTCAGGACGTCATCCGCGTGCCGCGCTCGTTGTTCTCGCGCGTCGGTGCTTCGCGTGGCGTTTTAGACTAAAAGGCACTTCACGTGCGTTAGTCTCGCGCCATGACCGCGGGCGAGATGAACCAGAATCCCCTGCTCACGCTGGACGCATTAGGCCCGTGCGGGTGTGTATTGCCCACGGAGGTTTCCGCGGCGATGGACGTGAGTTTGACTTTGAAAGCGCGGGAGCTCGGGGTGAAGGCGTTCCTGTTCTGGGGCCGTTTGAACACCGAGAGTGGGGCGGACTACTACATCGCACGGGCGTACAACGGCACGAAGCGGCTGGAGGGTGTGATCGTGCCAAATCCAGGAAACAAGTTTTACTACAGCCGCGACGGGGTGAACTGGCTGGATTTGGAACCCATAACGGCGGAAACCACGGAGCGGTCGCTGAAAATAAACGCCGCACTCACGGGGGACCCGGCGCACGTGTTTGAAGTCGCGCAATCCGTGCCTGAACCCAAACCCGAACCCGAACGGGCGGATGGCGAGGATGCGCCCGAAGAAACCAAAGAGGAAGAGGCAGAACCCTTGCCTCCGTGGGAAATCACGGAAGCGCAGTACATGATGACCAGGATCAACGCAATTAACAGCGCGTGCGCGCTCGCGCCGGAAGGCATGTTCGTCACGGACCCGCACGGCAACCACTCCGTGAACCCCATGTTCACGGTGCACCGCCCGGACCAGCCGAGCGCGTTTGCGACGACCGAGGGCAACGTCGCGTCGGCGGTTCCCGGCAAGTGGGGCGTTTCCTTCGACACGTTCAAGCGCCAAACCACGATCCGTAATTTCGAGTACCCCGGGTTCTTCGCGTACTACTCGCAAGTGTCAAACACTGTGGGGAACTTGTACTTCGGAGACGGGAGGAGGAACGAGGACTTGGCCTTCACCGTGTGATTGGTTAATTTAAGGTAAAAAGAAGTCAAGTGAGGAACAGGTGTGATCCAACTTAACTTGATTGATCTTTCACTACTACATACGTTCTATTTACGCAGCTTTCGCGTGGTATTCCTTTCATTTTTCCTCACACCTCGCCTGAGCCCCACAGCGCATTGTCCGGAGGGTTCCGGGATCCAGCCGCGCCGTTATTGCCCCCCCTGCTTTCGTGAAGAATGGGCACGCGCTCTTCATCCACCGCCCCGGGGTGCCCCCTTCCCACGGTCCGCCGCGACACCCCCCCCGCGCCTCGCTCTTCCCGGTCCCCCGCGTGACCCCCCTCCTCCGCTCCCCGTCCATCGCGGGAAGCGTCGCTCGCGTCGTCTTTCGGCAGCCGTTTCATCGGCACGGCTAACAACAACGGCTGGAGGTACTTAAAGTCAAACTGCCGCAGCGCGCGGTACGAGCGCGTGTTCGTCGTCGACCGCGCCGTGCGCGGAGTCTTCTCCCCAGCCAACGGACTCCCCTTGCGCCCTGGTGACTCATGCGGCTCCTTGCCCTTCACCGGCGACCCGTTCGGGTCCGCATCCGGGTCCTTCACCCACCGCGGTACTTCATCGATGATCCCCAACTGTTTCAGCGCCCACGACGTGCTTCCCCCCATCAGCAAAACGGTGAACATCACCACGAACAGGGTACAGGAAAGCATCGCCTCCCCGGCGGCGCCCATCGTCGCCGCAGCTTTCATCGCCAATGCATAGGCCACAGCCCCGCGCAACCCACAGTACCACAGGGTTAACTGCACGTTCGTGTCCAACAAACCGTCCGCCTCAGTCGGTCTCAACGTGTTGTTGAGCAAATACGCGCCAGGGAACACGTTCGCGGCTCTGCCCACGAAAACCGCGAGCAACGCAATCACGCTAGTCACCATGTTCGTCAGCGAAATCGTGCACATCGAGCTCCCCATGTAAATGAACACGAACGTTTCCGATAAGAACCCCACTAGTTTGAAGAAACACATGGTGACCATCCGCGGCGCTTTGTCCAGGTTCTGCCGCGTGTACCGCCCCATGACCATCCCGCAGAAAAGCACGGCGACAATTCCGGATAAATTAGCGGATTCCGCGATTGTGTACGCCAAATATGGGAACAGCAGCACTAGCGCGGAATCTACGACCCATCCCTCGTCCCAATCGCCCGTGATTGAGATGTGCTTGTGTAACATCGCACTACAGGCGCCGACCAGCCCGCCGATCACCAGCGATGCAAAAAAAACCCCGACAAACGCCACCAAAGTGGTGAGCGCGAGCTCTGAAAATGCAACCTCCGCGGCGACCTCGGAGGAGGTCACGTCGCCGAGAAACGAGGACGTCGTGGACGCAGTGTCAGACACAACATCCATCGCCGCCACTCCTAATGTGCTGATGAAGTCAGCCTGATGCCTCCCGTCCATCACCACGCGCACCGCCGAATCCTTGACGTACGTGGATTTGTCAAACGAGAAAAGCGCTTCAAAGAGGACGATGGAAATCGCGTCGTTCAGGAGGGATTCGCCTAAAACTACGGCGTGCAGATCGGGATCAAGGCCCATGTCGTTGAATATCGACAACGTTGTGACCGGGTCCGTGCTCGAAATCAGCGACGCGAACAACATGGCTTCTCGCAACGAAAACGGGTAACTCAGCGCGTACGAGCCGCACAGGTACATGATTCCGCCGACCACCAACGTGCTCGTGAACGTCCCCACGAACGCAAAAACCGCGATGGCGTCCATGTTCTTGAACAGCGTCTCGGGGTTCAGTGTGTACCCGGCTTCGAAAATCACAGGCGGCAGAAGAACCAGGAAGAAGAACTCGGTGTCGAACATGATCCACTCGACGAAGCTCGTCATTCTTTGCGACTGCGCAGTGCCGTCGTGGTACATCGGGTCCTGTCGTACGTACGACACGACGAAACCCACCATCACGCCCAGCAACAACGCGGCGCCACTTTGGTGTAGCCACGTGATGTTGTAGTGCTTGATCGTGGCGCCTAGGATGATGACCAGTAACAGAATCGTGATCATCACTGTCATTGAGAAGGCCGCCACGATCTCGTGCGACTCATCCGCGGTGACTTCCTGTTGGGGTGTGGGGTGTGGTGGAGGGGAGGTACGGTCAGCGGGAGAAACGGGACATATGCGGTATACATGAGGAAGTGACGATCGACGGTGCCACTCGAAACACCGTGAGAACCACCGGTGCACCTGGAATCACCGCGTGCGGATGACGCGTGTGAAGGCCATTGTTGTGACAAAGGGGTTGCGCGAATTAACGTGGTGGGTGCGCGAGGATCGCGGTGAGGCGCGACCGGCCACGTGCGTTTTGCATCGCATCACAACGTACCCGTATAACTTTATCGTGGAACGCATCCTCCCGGGCTTCATCCGTGGTGCTGACGTTGGTCCGCAACACGTTGTCCAACACCTCGGAAGCGTCGATGTCCACCACATCCAGCAGCCGTCGCCACGAAGCCGCGCCCTCCATGGTGCGCCTCCGCGAACCCCGACACCCCTGAACCGCACCCAACCCGCGGTGCCTCGCTAATCAGCACCGAGAGAAACAAAACCGGCCACGCCAAGTTCCGTCTTCGCCTCGTGCGACGTGGTATGCGCGGCGAGAGGCCGGAGCGCGAGACTTGGGGTGTTCAGCTGCGTTGGAATCGAGAAAATTAACTCACAAACGACGAGTCGTGCGATATTTTTTCTAGTCGATCTCGCAGGTGGTTGATAGTGAGGACAAGATTTTCATGTGAGTGCTGAGTTTTGCGACCCAACAAAGATGAGAAAAAGGTGAGACGCGAGAGAGCGTTGTGTCTGGGTGTCATCGTGTATATCATCCCCCTTTCTGCTACATCTCATTTTCTACTAAAAACACACATGTACTCTAATTACGGTTCAATCTGACCCATCTCTCGGTCAACTTTAAACCCCTTTCCACTCCCCCGTCCACCCATCGACCAAATCCAATCCCTCTGTTTTCCCCCATCGGATCATCGCGTCCCTCATCCACGCGTGTTTGCAGCTTTGAATCGCGCGTTCCGGTGAATACCAGTCCCTACGGCGATGCTCCCCCTCAGGCCACACCTCCATCACCTCCGTGACTTCCATGACGTACACGGAACAGCAACACTTGGAGCGCTTCCCATCCTTCATCTTACTTTCAAACGGGAAGTCGTTAAGCTTTTTTAGGTGGCCTAACGCGCCGGCCTCTTCCATTGTCTCGCGCGCCGCCGCTTCGATATCGCTCTCGTCCGTTTCCCACCCGCCTTTCGGGAAAATCAAGCTGTCGTTGTGTTTGTTGGTTATCATTAAGACCTGGAATGAGCCGTCGTTCAGTTTGCGTATGGGTATTGACCCCGCTACTAACCGAATCTGACAGCTCGCACCACCCTCATCTCCATTCGCGAAACGCTGGTTTTCCCTGCCTGTTCGTGAGGCTAGCAATGGGCTGGTGACCGGCGACTGAGGTACGGGGCTGTCCGTGCTCGTGCACGACGAAACAGATACCGTCCCCGCCATCGCTACTGTGTTCAGAATGACGCTATCAAAAAGTTACCTAGACATCGCGGTCGAAACACCCGCCGCAGGGTTGCAACTCGGAGTGGAACCCTTTGGGCCGCACGCGTTTTCACGCGTTTAGCTTCGCGAGATGAGTTTCCGAAAAAGCGAACCCCCGCGGTCACCGGCGCGGCAGCGTGACGCTGTCGCGAACGAGTGTCTTGGCGACAATGCGGGCGCACGTGCAACACCACACGCACGGATGCACGTTCCCGCGTGCGTGGACCGCCTTCAAGGCTCGCGCGTGAAGCTGTGCGCGCTATCCGAGGTGGAGCTCAATCTTGGCGCGAGTCGCCAACCTGGCGTCATCCAAATCCGTCGCTTCAACGATTCCGACGAGATAGGCACTTGTTACAAGTCTACTCCTAATAACTCGGCGGTTCCGTGTTCATTGCGAACGGGTTGTCGAATGAGGCGGCGCGCATCTGCGCCGCTGCCGTGGGCGAGACGCCCCCACCTGCACCGTCCCCCTCCTCCACCACCGCGCCTAAATCCATCTTCGAGGGCTGGTACAGCACCTCCCGCTCCTCCTCGCACGTGTGCGTCTTCGGCGTTAGTTTAATCACCGTGTTCAGCGGAATGCTCGCGGTACACGCGTCCGCCCGGTCCATCCCCATGAAGTACGCGTAAATAAGGCGCAGCACGCCTTGGTGCCCAACGATCAAAACGGGTTCTTGGTAGCTCTCCAGCTCCTGAATCAGCGGATCAAGGCGGGAGATAACATCCAGGTACGACTCCCCGCGAGGGTATCGATAACCAAGCTTGTTCTCCCTGCGCAGCGCAAACTCTTCCGGGTAGTTCGCTTCAATCTCCTCGTACGTCATCCCATCGCAAACCCCGGCGTAGATCTCGTCCAGATTCCGAAGCACTCGCTGCGAGAACTGCGTCCACTCCCGGCCGTGCGAGTCGAGCTTGATCTTCGGGTGCTTGATGTGACGAGCGGTGAGAATCGTGCGTTGTAAGCTACTGGTCCAAAGCCTGCACGGCCGCGGTTCTTTCGTTTCGGCGTCCCGCGAAAGTTCCCGGTCGCAGTACTCACCTAACCTCGCCGCGTACTTCTCGCCCATCAGGGACAAACCGCTGTCGCCGCCGATCTTACCAAGGAAGTTGTACTCGCTCTGGCCGTGTCTCGAGAGGTAAATCGTCTGGTGCGTGGCGTGTAAATTGCTCAAAAACTGAACGATCCGCCCCAACAAAAACCCGTGAATGTTGTTGATTTCCACCCGCCGGCCGCAGTTGATTAATTTAATGAAACTCAAGTGTTCCTCCTCCATTGGTTGGTACACCTCTTCGTACTTCCGGATCCGCGCGCGGAAGTCGTCGTACGCTTTCTTTTTATCAACGTCAGTCTGGTAATCCTCGTTGTTCACCTTTGCTTGCCAAATGTTGCGTTCGATGATGGTTTCATCCGTACACACGGATTCGATGAACAGAAGCTTCAACGGTAACGAGTCAAGCTGTTCCCTCAGCCACTCCCTGCGCTGCTTCGTCGTGTTGGTGGCGTCGTAAATCGCGACCCGGCCTGAGTCAAACCCACGCTGTTCTAAGTAACTCACATTGTCTTCCTGGAACAGGAAGTCAATCATGTCCTTCAAAGCGGCTCTTGCGAACGATTTCCGGAGCGCCTCGCTTTGTGTGTCGTGCTGGTCAAAAAACTGCGCGTCGGCTTTTTTGCTCATCATCCGGCGGCGGTACGTACCCACGTTGAACACCTGCGTGCGCGCGCCGTGGAAGAAACGCAGGTACTGAGAAAGGCGCTTGGCCATGTGCGTTTTGCCCCGTGCAGGCAGGCCCACCATCACCAAAACGTGCTTCTCCCCAATGTTCCCCAGGTCGCCGAAAACTGGAGGCGCGACGCTTTGCGGCGTCGGGTTCGCCTCGGCATCCAGGATGAAAGAAGACGTGTTCCGCTGCATGCGCTCGGCGCTTTTCTTCCCCCCACTTCCTGGTCTTTGTTTCGACCCAGACCCGGCGGGGACGGCACCTCCCGAACGGGGAGGCAACGAGAAGTTCCCGTGGTCCAAAAAACGATTCGGCGAAGGCGTTTTGCGGGTTGAAGACGGGCTCGTTTCTGATTTTCCATCTTCGTATATTCTTGCCGCGTCGCGGTCGTCCAAAAACGAACCCAACGTAGGCGCCGACGTTGATAAACTCGGCGAGTCGCTTTCGTTTTCGGATTGGTGCGATTTACATGAACCTGAAGTGGCGCTTTGGGGACGGCCGGGAATGGGCTCGGGGTCGCTTGGTTTCGTGGGAGACAGCGGGGAAGCATCATCCACATCATTCGCATTCTGCTCCTTGCTCCCTACCCCCGGCATGAACAATTCGCCCCAGGATTTGCGTCGCTCGCCGTCTCCCGAAGTTTGGGAAGCACCACTGTCGGTAGTCGCAACATCACCCGACCCTACAGGTTTTCCCGGCACGCCCTTCGCCGCGGCCGCGCGGTCGCGCTCCAGCGCCGCGGCGTGCGCGGGGCTCGACGAGCTGAACGGCGTCGAGTCTGCGATGATTTCCGCATCGTCCAGCGCATCCACGGAGCGAAACGCGCGGTCGCCCTGGAGTAGGGTCTTTAGTCCGCCCGAAGCGATAGCGTCGGAGGTTTTGATGTTGCCTTTTTGAGCTGCCGTGACCCCTGGAGTGGCGCCGCTTGTGGACCCGACACGAGCGGCGGACGCGCCCGCGGAAGAGTTTGTTACTGTCGAGGTTTTTCCCGCGGAGTCACCCACGCTCGTCTTCTTGAGCGCGGACGGTATCACGCCGTCTTTCGAGTCCGTTTTTAAACCCACGAAGTCATTGAGAAACTCCTCGTCCATGACGCCGGGGAGGAGATGCGTCTGCCCAGGCCGCGGCGCGTGCGGAGGAGTGACGAACAAGGTCAAATGCTACGATTGTTAAAAGGACGAAATCTTGCGGGCTGGATTGCGTTTTGCGTTGTCGTCAGAATTTTGGCACTACTGACGTGCTCACGTTCTTGGTCGTCTTTCTTTTCATTACACACAAACAATGTTCAAACAATGGTCACCCCCCTCGTATATTTTATTCTTCGCCTCACTGCGTTTCAATCGTCCTCGTACTCAAAAGGTGTCTCTACTCGCTCATCACTACACGTACGCGTTGCGCGCGCAGTTTGCTTCCGCCCGGTTTGGGAGCATCACACGCCGGCGTTTCTGTCATAACCCCGCGCCGCAACGGCATCCCTAAGAAGCTGAAGAACCGCCGCGTGTCTCCCGTAGGCGCACCCACTGCACCACCTCGATATCCATCGCCATTTCTTCGCACTATTCGGGTACGCCGATCGCTATCGCCCACTCTAGTATGCGCCCTTTCGCAACACGGCGCGTGGCTGCGTCCCATGGGCAGCCGTTCGCGTGTGTCCACTGTAACACATCGAGGTGCCCGCCCCAAGCCGCCCCCGCGCACGTAGTTGCGTTCCACGGACAACCGTACTCACCCGCCCACTTCAGCAACTCGAGGTGCCCTTTCTCCGCCGCCCACTTGCACGTCCACTAGTCCCACGGGCATCCCTTCACGCACGCCCATATCAGAATATTTAGGTGCCCGTTAAACGCCGCCCTAAAAACCGTTTCTGCTTCGTCACACGGGCATTCATTCCCACTCGCCCACTGCAGCACCTTGACGTGCCCATACGCCACTGCTGCCGCGCACGTCCACTTGTTCCATGGGCACCCGTTCGCGTGCAACCACTGAAGTACCTCGAGATGTCCGCTCCTCGCCGCTGCCTCACAAAGGTGTTCTCGAAGCCGCAGACGACCTTGCCGATGCCGGCGCTGCAAGGCGCTTAAGCACCCGAGCTGCGTGGCGTCGTTCTCATCAAGCTCTTCAAACTGAAGCCCCGTCGCCGCCACCGCGTCGCGCATCGCGCGGCTCACCGCTGGCAGCCGTGCGAGATCTGCGGGATCGTCAAAGT
>MDSY01022126.1_pt1 | contig 56108 bp, 43 predicted proteins | sample 811131 | NCBI WGS metagenome assembly MDSY01 (sample SAMN05326643, study PRJNA326480) | marine metagenome | isolation source: seawater | place: Atlantic Ocean: South West | collected 2010 | reverse complement strand
TTCCACTGAGTGGTCTAGCCAATTTGAATGCTCTACGTCTGTCCATACCGCTGGTTCTACTGTGAGGGGCTCTACCAACGAAGAATTTTCTACTAGAAAGATTGTCCAAGGTCCTGAAACTGCGATCTCAGTAAGTGCTGGATGTCGTCTTGCTTCTGCCACTGGACGTTCTGAAAAGGCGGCATAGTAAGTGACGCCAAATTGCTGGAGATGATTCACTCCTTCTCCTAGATTGAATGACCTATATGGGAGACCGCGCTGTGCTCGTGATGGTTCCATTGATAATTCTGACTGCATGAGAAAGTGATACGGAGTTGTTGTAGATGCTTCAAAATAAAGCCCTTCCATGGAACCGATACATCCGTCAGTCCAATGAGGCATAAGCATAAGTGCCATGGGAGTCCCGTAACGAACAAGGTCCCGGTTGTACTCCCACATGAGTCGACCGCAACCGTATGTTTTTGAAACCTCTTCCATGGTGTTAACTAGTGCTCGATGCTCTTCCCAACCACCACCATTGACATCTCCGATTCGTCCTTCGTAACCAGAAAAATTCCAATTAACCCAGCCTCGACCAAGATTTAATTCCTCTGTTTCGAAACCCATCCATTTATAAGTGCTTCCAGTGGTAGTTCCCCCAGGTAAAGACCTTAAGGGTAAACCCAAGAGAATTATTAATAAGAAGACAGAAGTTATTGATCCGATATAGGGGAAAACTTTTCCAATCTTTTTTACTTGGCCTGAGACGCCTTCAATCAACATTCCAATGGTGCGAAAAGACTCCGCAACACCTATTGCTGCTAGCAAGTATGCCCCAAGATAGTAAGCAGGAAGAATTCGTCCGTTATAAAGCCTTCCTTCAGGCAAATGGATGAAAGCTAGCGCCAAGACAACAAGTGATGCTCCTAAAACAATTCCTAATCGGCGTCGGAATACAACTGAAAAGATGAAGCCAATACCAGCTAAAACAAGAACAACCTGGAAAGGAGGACTGTTTGTTAGAAAATCTGCAGCCAGTTCACTACGATCCCAGAGATAAGATTTGAACCGCGGCAACTTATCCCATGCCATATCATTCAAGTGGTCTCTTTGCCACCAGAATGGCAGTACCCAAAAAGCGGAAAGTAAGGCTGAGACAATTCCTGTCGTTACGATCCATTGGATTCTCTGTTTGCTTGGTTGAAAAAGAATCACTAAAAGGGTTACAACTAGAGCGTAAAACGCCACTAATAAGTGGCATAACCCAGTGAGTGTTAATAAAAGTGCTGCCCATGCTCTTCCCTTGCCTGTATCCATACCTCGCATGAGGACTCCGATATAAACAAGACAGAAGGAGACAGCAAGGGCGTAAGCGAATTCTCCTGCCATCGTTGACATGAGATTGCCACCAAAAATATTGAAAGATCTATCAAAGATAAACGGAAGAGTTGCAGCCGCCATAAGAGCCGGAGCGGGGAAAGGTAGGCCTGAAAGCCGCCCCATAAGCCATGCGGATAACGGCATAAAAACTAAGCCAGCTACTGTGACAAGTTTGATCGCAATGCCATAGTGAATTGGGACAATCAAAATTGTTGCAACTACCAAAACACCCATCGTTGGAATCCAAGCAAAAGGTCGATGTTGGAATAAAAGCACTAAGGCAACAATTGCTAGCGCGGCTAAAGGAATTGCAAGCGGCAGAATCAACCCCACATTTAATACGACGATGAAGAGCATTGGGACAATCATGTAAAAGTGGTAAGCAGGAAAACCTGCGTACCAGTCAGGCGTCCACCCAGTAAGCCTAAACCTTGGAATCAGTTCATCTCTAATGAATGCAGGACCCCAGACGTGAGCGCCTAAATCCCCTCCTGTTGGCAACGTTGAGGTAAACAGAACTCCGTTCGGATTCACGATCCAAAGCAGATAAAAAGTCGATAAGACAACAATTGCCCCCGTTGCCCAATTAGCAGGAGAAGCCTTTCGGGCAAACCTTAGGAAGTCGTGTTCTTTCACAGGTACACCAAAACAAAGACCGTATAAGCGTTAAAGCCTGCGTGTGCCCACATTGCTCTTCCTAAATGACCATCTCGTTGAGTTAACTTCCCTGCTATGAAACCAAATAGTACTAAAGCGGGGAATTGAAGAGGTTGGAAGTGAATTATTCCGAAAAGCACTGAACTTGCCATCAACGCTTTTCTCTGAGACCAGCGATCTTGAAATGCCTTTAATGCAAACCCTCGGAAAAATAATTCCTCAACAACTGGTGCCCCTACCACAACTACCAAAATAAGTAAGAAAATTCCCAAACCATGAGCACGGCTCGTTAACTCGCGGGCTGGCCCTGATACGTCTAAATCGTCAACAAAGATCAGTGCTGGCAGATACAAAAGTGGAACCAATAGTGCTTGACTGAAAACACCAATAAAAAACCCTTGGATACATTGATTTTTTGTTATGGAAACCGTTTTATCCTGTGCATCCGGTTGTAAGACCCCTTTTCTTAGAACCAGCAAAGGAACCCCAAGATTCTCTTTCCAAGAGAGACCGCTACGTCGAAAAACTACCCATGGGACTCCTAATAAACCAAACCACAATGGAATCTGCAATAAAGCAGTAATCCATAGCGGAATAGGGTCCCAATCTCCAAAAACAAGAACTAACGATCCTACGATGACTGATGAAACTATGGATAGAACTACGCCAATTGCGACATGCTTAATTCCCCAAGGTTTTTCATCTGATCGAGAAATATTTTCAACAGAATCCATCGTCAAACACTACCCAGAAGAAAACAACCCTGTACCTCAGGGTACTAACAAGTTCTGAGACCTCTAACATTAAAGTATGGCTAAACGTCCTGATGAAATAAAACAACCACCTGAACCACTTCCAGAAAAAAGTGGGCGCGGTTGGCCTAAATGGAGCATCTGGCTCCTAATGGGTCTTATCGGGGCTTTCATCATCTATCCGGCATTTAACTCTTCAGATGATTCCACTTCAATTCCTTATGACCAATTCCTTTCAAAAGTTGTTGCTGAGGAAATAACCGAAATAAATATCAACAACCAAACAGGAAAAATTCAAGCAGAATCTGTCAATGGAGACGAATACAGCACCACTGGACCGCTAGAACTTTCTCCCACTGACCGCCAAATCCTTGATGCAAGCTCAGCAACAGTTGAGTTTAAGACTCCACAACCAGGATTTTTCCAAACATGGCTCCCTCTTCTGCTACCGGTTTCTCTGATTATTCTTTTCTTTTGGTGGATTAACCGCCGAGCTCAAGGCCAAATGAGTGGGATGATGTCAATCGGCCGCTCCAGAGCAAAATCGTATTCTTCAGAACAACCAGGGACCACTTTCGAAGACGTAGCTGGATATGAAGGAGTCAAACAAGAAATACGAGAAGTTGTTGATTTTCTAAAAGAACCAGAAAAATTTTCCGAAATCGGTGCACGGGTGCCTAAAGGAGTTTTACTTGTTGGCCCCCCCGGTACCGGTAAAACACTTATTGCCCGAGCAGTTGCTGGAGAAGCTGGTGTTCCATTTCTCTCAGTAACTGGATCAGACTTCATGGAAATGTTTGTTGGCGTAGGTGCTAGTCGGGTTCGCGACCTATTTGAGACTGCTAGAAAAATGGGTCGAGCGATCATTTTTATTGACGAACTTGACTCTATTGGCCGTAAACGGGGCGCAGGGCTCGGAGGTGGACACGATGAGCGAGAGCAAACCCTGAATCAAATGCTTTCCGAAATGGATGGTTTTGAGGCAAGCGAGGGAATAGTAATGCTTGCGGCAACAAACCGTCCCGACATTCTTGACCCTGCTTTGTTAAGGCCGGGAAGATTCGATCGCCAAGTAGTGGTCCCTTTACCGGAACTTGAAGATCGCCGCGAGATCCTTGGAGTCCACGTAAAAGGAAAGAACCTTTCTGAAGACGTTGATCTTGATCTTGTAGCACGAGGAACACCAGGAATGAGTGGAGCCGATTTATCAAACCTAATTAATGAAGCTGCGCTAATAGCTGTTCGAAGTTCACAAGACGCTATATCAGCAGAGCACTTTGAAGCAGCTCGAGATAGAACCCTAATGGGTCAAAAACGTGAGTCGATGGCTCTAACATCTGCAGAAAAAGAAGCTATTGCTTACCATGAAGCAGGGCATGCCCTTTGCGCTGCGGTGCTTCCCAACGCCGACCCTCTTCATAAAGTCACCATTATCCCAAGCGGAATGGCTTTAGGAGTAACAATGCAACTTCCAGAAGAAGAACGCCATATCTATCGTCAGGATTACATTGAGGACTCTTTAGTGGTTCGCATGGGAGGACGAATCGCTGAGGAGTTAGTTTTTGGAGTTACTTCAACTGGTGCGCAAAATGATCTGGTAGGTGCAACTGAACTTGCGAGAAAGATGGTTCGCGAATGGGGAATGAGCGATCGTATCGGTCCTATGGCTTGGGGCAGTCAGAATCAAGTATTCCTTGGGGACGATCTCATGCATAGCCGCGATTACAGCGATGACACGGCAAGAGAGATTGATGAAGAGGTAAAGAAAATTCTTCATAATCAGGAAGATCGCTGTAGATCTCTTCTTACAGAAAACCGTAATGCATTAGATCTGATAGCAAGAGCCCTACTAGAACATGAAACAATTTCTGGTGAAGAAGTTATGAGGCTCACTGATCTTGCGGAAAGCACTGATCCGTCGGCGGAGCCAACTACAGAACCCTCTCACGCTGACTGATCTAACGTGGATCGATTGTACCTACTTCTTCTAGTAGCTTCAGTTGCAGGAATTCTTGCATACAAATTCCAGCGCAGTTCTTCGGATACTCCTGTAAGGACCGGATGGTCGATACCTGATCAAGTCAACCGAAAGGACTTTCTTTCACCTGAGATTCCTTGGTTAGTCGCTGTATTCACTTCTTCTTCCTGCGATACATGCTCTGAAGTGGTGTCCAAAGCTGTTCCTCTTGCCAGTAGCCAAGTTGTTGTTCACGAAGTGGAAGCAAAAAAAAATAAAGATCTACATGATCGTTACAAAATTGAGGCTGTACCGCTGGTTGCTCTTATTGACACACAAGGAGTGGTGAGATCTCATTTTCTTGGCCCTGTAAGTTCTTCGGATTTATGGTCATCGTTAGCAGAACTTAGAGAACTAGACGATACTGACACCTAAAAACGATTTGATTAAAGAGCTCAAAATAAAAATTTTTACCTTTTTCTAGTCGCCCAATTAGACACGAAGCGATTTATATGCCTAAGTTTGATGGAGTTACTCCTTTATGGAATAGCAACGAAACCCCGTAACAAGGCTCTCACGCTAAGTTGCGGGGATTTCTTTTTTTCAAGAAATTAACGCTCTATTGCTATAACAGAATCCTCTACGGAGACTCCATAAGCACTAACCCAGCCCTCTGGCCCAAGCCACTCCCTGACCACAATCACTGGAGAAGAAGATCCAACTTCAATTAACGCGTTTGTATCGACCTGTAAGGTTGCTCTATCACCAGGATCAAGTTCAAATGGGTCAGGCAAATTCATGTCTTGTTCAGTTGAAAGAGTTACCGACGAGATACTTTTTAAACTTGGATTAAAGAGAGTTACTACTGCAGGGTTTCCGGAAGACCCAGACACATTCAAGAACCAATGAGTTGATCCGTACCCAATGGCAGGCAAGACATTCAGCCCGGTAGTTGATGAAATTGAAGAATCCGTAGATTCGATAGATAATTCCTGATCCGAGAATTGGCGAATATACGAAGCAGACAAACTTGGATTATCTAAACTTCGGATATGAAGCGAGTAAGGACCGATGCCTTCAAACCGGGTGTAATCAGAAAGTCGAATCTCTTCACGCTGTCCTGCACGTAAAACGAAACCGACCGGCTCTACGAATACGTCAGGGTTTGTGGGCCTCACTACAAGCTCTCCTTCAACTGTTGATTCACTTGGATTGACAATCACGACTGATCCTGTAAATGTTTCCCCATCAGAGCCGGGCAAGAACAAGTCACCTCCAATCTCAGGAGATCCATAACTTGCGGTAAGACCTTTTATCCCCGACGGAGCTGTTCCATCCGCAATCGTTATTCCAGAAACTATAAGTTGTCCGGAACGAACCTCGATATACGAAGAAAGCAATGTAGTGTCTGGAATCCGTTCGGCAAGATCATAAGTCACTATAGAACGACCAGGTATAACGACCCCTTGAGAGTCAAGAGTCTCCCGTAATCCTTGATTCCCAACAAAAAGCAAATCTGCCACTGCTGTTGCTTGAAATGGATTATAAAGCAAAAGCGTTTGCTGCGTCCCTGGACGTTCAGTGGTCCCCCATGGCACGATCCAAGAAGATGAAGCAGTTGTAACACAAGGTCTATGGTCAACTCCTGAGAAGTCAGTAGCTTGCAGCAGTTGCTCTACCAGCACTCCGCCCTGGGGCGCCTCAATAGTGACTCCGACGTATGAAGCAGTGTCTCTTTCTTGACTGGTGAGAATCTCTAGGACCCCTTGTGCTTCAACCTGTATGGATCTTTCTGTCAAACTTCCATCGCTATTAGAAACACTTAATTTGAGACCCTCAGTGATTTCTGGACGTAAGTTGGCGATAGTTATAACTTGTTCGCTTATCCCACCAAGTTTGTTTGTTGGCCCAATACAAAACCAAACATCTCCTGATACTTCCTCCACTAACGAATCAAATGATAACTCCGAGTAACTTATTGGATCTCCAACTCGCAGGCTCTCTTCCTTTTCCTGTGTTTTGAAAACAAAAGCCCCAACTACTAGTGCAGCGACAATAACTAATGCAGGAAGGCGAACTGCATTCATACCATTTGCTTCTTTCGTTCTGCATGAGACCAACTTGTAAATAGAACAACAACCATTAGTAGAGCCAGTTGAATGGTCCGATCAGAGCTGTCGTCATTTTGACTTAAACTGAGTTGACCGATGGATCCAGAAGCCATCCGAACCGTAGGTTCACCTGAAGGACTAAGGATAGTTTCACCAGAAGATCCCGTTATAGGAACAAATTCCCAGCGTTCAACAGGACCCAATCTCCAACGATACGCCCCATCTACAATGGATTGAATTTTGAAAGAGGCGTAGCCATTCTCTTCGACTGTCATGGGTACAGCCCGTCCAGTCTCATCTCTTACAACTGCATGAATAGGTTCAATTGCTGTATTGCGGAAAATTTCTAGAGATCCGTTCAAGCCTTCCACTCGTTCAAGATCTAGTTGCCGAGTAAACGAAGAAAAGTACTCATCAGGCAAAGGTTTAGCAGCGCCTCCATAAGGAATAGGAGCAGATCTTTCTATCAGAACTATATGGCTGACTCCCCATGCTCCAACCTGTTCCCCGAGGCGACTGATGTCGCCTTTTAACGTAGATACCACAGAATTACGCAAGTCTGTAATTACGGGTGATTTTGACTCTTGATAGGGAGATTGATCACTTGCGTTTGGATAGCCATCTGTAAGAGCTAGTCCGGTGCCATTTTGAATCTCTATGCCGGCAGCGGGTAATAAGCTTGGGTCCCCAATCCAAAGCACACGACTCGTTGGGGTATCAGTTCGTAAACCTTCTACGTCCTCTTCTCCTAGTAAATAAGGCACCGTGTCTGAAAAATCTCTCTCGGGCAAGCCCCATCTACCTTCTAGGGAGGCGAATAAAACAGGTATGACTGCTAATGTAAGCGCTCCGGTAAATAAAAATGCAGTGATATATCTTCGCCGCCTTGTGTTTGTGATCAATTCTTGACCTAGAGATGAAACTCCGGCTGCGGAGGCCAAGGCAACTCCGACTGTCGCTGGGACTATGAGTAACTCTGCTGAAGGCGCCTGACCAGGCAACCATCCTTGGTCAACAAAATAAACAGCGGAGAAGCCTCCAATAATTAAGAACCAAGACCGGACCACTACAGCGAGACGCCAACCACTAGTTCCTAGTAATGAAATAGCGGGAATGACTAAGAACACCCAAGCTAAGTTTGAGATTCCAAATGTGCCTGTATCGAATCGTAAGAGAGATTCAGGGCCCACAGCTCCAACCGGCCAGTTGTCAAAAACTAGCCACGCTTCCAGCGGCTGTCCGTTTATTAAATCCGTCACGATAGGAAAATGAACTGCAGCTGCTATCGCTGACATCCCGATAGATACAAGTACAAGACGAAGTAGCCCTGCAAAACTCCCAGCGAAGAGACTTCCTATTAGCAAAGCAGTAACTGCTATTGCGGTTGGAATAACAATTAATGGTTCAAAGAAGATTGCAAGTGCTAAAAGTAGACCTGAGGCCGTAACGTCAGACCAGAAATTCCTAATTACTGCTCCTGGACCAGGATCGCCTCCTTTTTCGCCATACGGAACAACTCCTTGAGCTAGTGAAAGCCGATGAACGATCCAGGGAAGCAGGGCGTAGGTAACTAGAGGGCCAAACCTTCCTTCAGATATTGCATGATAAGGCGTTGGTATGGCTAAGTAGATGGTCACAGCAGCCGCCCGTGATCTTCCCCCTCCAACCGGCTGGACTAGTTGCCATATACCTATTGCTCCAATTGGGAACACCGCCAAGACAACAATTGCCATTACTACTTCTGGATCAAAGGGGAGAAGCCATCCCAAGCCACCTAAGAGAGCTAATCCGTCAATCCCGTTATCAAGTATTCCTCCGGCTGTTGATCTCCAACCTGTCCACCAGGAATGAAAAAGATCTAGAGGATTTTCTGGGATGGGTTGAAATCTGCCTACTGCTGGGAGGCCTCTGGTTAATAAATGCCGTGACCCGAACCCTAGAACTGCAATGCCAAAGAGAAGTGCTAGTCCGCCGGGCCCAAACAAAGCCACCCAGAAATTTTGCAACCGCGTGGAAATACTTGATTCTTTCTTTTGTTCTTCAGGCCCTCTCCCAGTAACCACTCTCCTCAGAGAATTTCCAGCCACATCACCAAGAACAACATCGGGAATACTTGTAGTTGTATTTTTCTTAAAAATAAATGAACGACGATTTCGAATACTAGGCAAATGGCGGAAGTTCCAAATCCATGCACTTAGCAAAGACTGAGTATGCCGAAACTTTCCTCGAATCAGCCCATAGATTGTTCCGAGAATAGTGAGAAAAAGTAGCTCTAACGAAAGGATTGATGCTTTAGAAATCTTTTGATTTGCCCAGATCATACGTATCCGATGCCGGGGTCCAAAACGAGTAGAGTCAACGCGCCGTCGTCGTGTCCTTTCCTGCCGTTCAGAAGTCAGTACATTTCGACCTACCGCATTAGAGGCTAAGACGACTTTTGCTCCCAATAGTCGTGCACGCCAACAGAGGTCTGTATGGCCATCTACTAAACCTAACAGTGGGTCAAATCCTCCAATTGTTTCAAATAAATCTTTCCGCACTAAGAACGCTGAAGAGGATGATGCAAACACTTCCTTTCTTCCATCGTATTGACCTTGATCAATCTCGTTTATTTGGTGACGAGGAACAGTGGTGCCATATCTATCAATCGAAGATCCAACTTCACGAAGCAGTTCTGTGTTTTCCCCACCCAAAACTTTTAGACCCGCTATCCCTGCATTTAGTTCAAGAGCTGATTCGACTACACGACGAACCGCGGTTGCATCGAGCACAAGATCATCAGTGATAAAAAAGTAAAAATGATCCTTTTCAGATGCATCTAGGTTCTTTGGAGTAAGAGCACTAAACCCTGGAGATCTCTTCAAATGTAGAACTCTGCTTTGAGGGAGCAGTGACTTTACTTTTTCTTCGATAACTGCGCGTCTAGTTGTATCTACGACCGTTACTTCAAGGGATGCATAATCTTGTTCTGCTATCCCTAGAAGCACTTCTTCAAACCATTCTCCAGGGTTATGGGTCACCAAAACTAACTGAACTTTGGGAACAAAAACGTCCCCAGAAGTGGCTGGAACTAATTCTTCAGGTTGGTTTGATTCTTTCAAAACTTTCACCTGTATCGGACCTTAGCGCTACTAAGGGTGTTGAGGGAGGCAGTCTGGCGTACAGTTTCTTCTGTGATACAAATCTATACACTTTCTCGCTAATGAAAGCATTAGTTACTGGAGCCGGCGGTTTCGTTGGTAAATACCTTATTAGGCACTTGGAAGAATCTGGAGATGATGTCGTTCAGACGGACATTATTTCTGGTGGCCCTGACTTAAGTGATTTAGAAGGATTTACTGAATTGATACATGATGCCGCTCCTGATGTTATTTTCCATCTGGCTGGGCAAGCTGATGTTGGCCGGTCTTGGGAGTATGTCGCTGAAACATTTAAATCAAATACCGAGGGCACACTAAATGTTTTGATGGCTTCTCGGTCCTTGAGTAGCACCACGCGAGTCATAACAGTAACGAGTGCTGATATTTATGGCGTTGTTGACTCTAATCAACTGCCTCTAGATGAAAATGCTCCTCTCAGACCGGTTTCTCCTTACTCTGCTTCTAAAGCTGCTGCTGATTTGTTGGCTCTTCAGGCCTATCTCGGCCACGATCAAGAAGTAATTCGCGTACGCGCTTTTAACCATCTAGGGCCTGGCCAAAGCGAGAAATTTGTATGTTCCGCCCTAGCGGCTCGAATTGCACATAACGAAATTAACGAGGTCTCTGAATTGTCTATTGGGAACTTAAGCGCTCGTAGAGATTTCACTGATGTGAGAGATGTTGTTCGTGCTTACCGATTATTAGCGATTCATGGGAAAGCGGGTGAGTCCTACAACGTGTGTAGTGGGTTGTCTACTAGTATTGAAGTGGTTGCTGAGAAACTATTAAGTCTTTCGCAATCGCCAATGAAACTAGTTGTTGATTCGAGTCTTCTTAGGCCTATAGACCTGCCAGATTTGTGTGGAAACCCCTCAAAGATCCGAAAAGATACGGGCTGGTCGCCAGAAATTCCCTTGGATCAAACTCTTTCTGATTTACTTGAATACTGGCGTTTGCAACTTTCCTTGGCAGAATGACTATGGACCATATTGATCCCATCAAAAGAACTAAGAGAAATCTAGGGAATGGAAATGAGTAAAAAGGCACTAATTACAGGTATCACGGGACAAGATGGTTCCTATTTGGCTGAGTTGCTTCTTTCCAAGGGATACAAAGTAGTCGGAATGGTTAGAAGAAGTTCAACGGTGAATTACGAACGAATCGGTCATTTAATGGACGACATAGAGTTTGTTCCAGGCGATCTTCTAGACCAAATGTCTTTGGTGGAAGCACTTGAATCGCATAAACCAGAAGAAGTTTATAATCTTGCGGCACAATCATTCGTTCAAACTTCTTTTACTCAACCTGTTCTTACTGGGGAAACCACAGCGCTTGGAGTAACAAGGCTGCTTGATGCGATTAGAGTCGTTGATCCAAGTATCCGCTTCTACCAAGCTAGTTCCAGTGAGATGTTTGGGAAAGTACATGAAGTTCCACAAACGGAGTCAACCCCATTTCATCCACGCAGCCCTTATGGTGTTGCTAAAGTTTATGGCCACTGGATAACTGTGAACTATCGTGAAAGTTATGACCTTCACGCGAGTTCAGGCATTCTCTTTAATCATGAGAGCCCTCGCCGCGGTTTAGAATTCGTTACTCGAAAAATCACTCATGGAGTTGCAGAAATAGCTCTTGGACATGCTAGTTCGCTTTCCTTAGGTAACTTAGATGCCAAACGAGACTGGGGATTCGCTGGAGACTACGTTGAAGCGATGTGGCTTATGCTTCAGCAAGAAAATCCCGGAGATTTTGTTATTTGCACGGGTGAAACTCACTCCGTTAGAGAATTCTTAGAATTGGCCTTCAATCATGTGAATCTTTCATATGAGGACCATGTAACTGTTGATGAGAAGTTCTTTAGACCAGCCGAAGTTGATCTTCTTGTCGGAGATGCTTCTCTCGCTAAGAAAGAATTGGGATGGGCTCCAAAGACAAGTTTTGCTGATTTAGTAACGGGTATGGTCGATTCAGACTTGCAGTTACTAAAAGACAACCCGAAACGAATATGATTGTCACCCTTGCTGGTGGAGTAGGAGCCGCTCGTTTCCTTAAGGGGCTAAGCCTTATAAAAGAGCCAAGCGAGTTAAAAACAATAATCAATACGGCAGATGATGTTGTTTTGCACGGGTTACATATATCTCCAGATATAGATACAGTCACGTACTCACTGGCTGGGGTTGATAACCCTGAAACAGGATGGGGCATCATTGAAGAATCCTGGCATGTGATGAAGTCTTTGGATTTTCTCGGTGGAGCCACTTGGTTTCAACTCGGAGATAAGGATCTTGGAACTCATCTCTTCCGGACAAATAGATTGTCTGAAGGGGGTTCTCTGACTGAGGTCACTGCTGAAATTGCTTGCAAATTTGGAATTGAGGTCAAGTTATTACCTATGAGTGACAGCAAGATTTCTACTTTTGTCACACTGGCTGAAAGCGGAGAGGAAATAAGTTTTCAAGAATATTTTGTCAAATTGAAGCATGCAGTTGCTGTCGAAAGTGTTCGATTTGAAGGATCTCAGCAAGCAAAACCAGGCCCTGATGTAATTGAATCTATTTATCAAGCAGAAAAAATTGTTATCGCTCCATCAAATCCGATTGTTTCTATCGGACCGATATTGTCAATCAGTGAGATTAGTTCCGCTATAAAATCTAGACGTGAATCAACTGTAGCGATTTCACCAATAATCAATGGCTTAGCTTTGAAAGGTCCAGCTGACCGTATGATGCGCGAACTCGGGCATGAACCTTCAGTTCTTGGTATAGCGCATCTTTATAAAGATCTTGTCGCTACTTTAGTAATTGACAAGGCTGACGAAACCTACAAAGAGTCAATTGAGTCTTTAGGAATGCGTTGTCTAGTAACGGACACAGTAATGAGTTCGCCCTCGGTTTCTTCATCTTTGGCCTCAACTGTGTTAGGTGTTTAGTCATGCTTAATATCTTTCCTATTCCTGGTCTTCCTGAGATTAAACCTGGTGATGACTTAGCTGAACTAATTTTCCAATCCTGTAAGACCACTCAAATTGAGATCCTTGATGGTGACGTCTTAGTTGTGACTCAAAAGATTGTCTCTAAAGCGGAAGACCGACTCGTTGAAATAGATCCAGAAATAGGACATAAGCCTCTCGTTGAAGAGGAGTCCGTTCGGATTTTGAGACGAAGAGGTGAGTTAATCATCTCAGAAACCAAGCATGGATTTGTTTGTGCGAATGCTGGAATTGATCTCTCGAATGTTGAGCAAGGACAGGCTGCTTTGTTGCCAGTTGACTCAGATAAGTCCGCACGAAGAATACGAGACGCTCTCTCTCATCGTTACTCACTGGATGTCGCTGTGATTATTAGTGATACTTTTGGACGCCCATGGCGTCGAGGAGTAACCGATGTCGCTATTGGATCTGCAGGATTGCTACCGGTAGTTGATTTGCGCGGCACCACTGATGCTTTGGGAAGGGAGTTACAAGTTACTGAAGTAGCAGTTGCAGATGAACTAGCTTCTGCTGCAGAACTGGTTATGGGAAAGTCAACAGGTGTTCCTGTCGCGATTTTGCGGGGAGTTGATCCAGAATGGTTTGGCGATGGGAGTGTAAGAGATGATTTGTTACGTAAACCTAACGAAGATCTTTTCCGCTAGTTCTCTTTAAACCACTCAATAGTACGCAGAAGCCCTTCTTCAAGAGAAATGTTTGAATGCCAACCCAATGCTTCTTGAGCATAGGTTGGATCAAGAGCTGACCGGTCTAACTCTCCTGAGCGAGATGGAAGGTGTTGCGGCTGTAAGGAGCTTCCAATCAATGAAGCCATGCTTTGGTAAAGATTATTTACGGAAGTCTCTATGCCTGTTCCAATATTGCAGAATTTTATTCCTTCAATTTCTGATGCTTGTATGAAAGCGTCAACCGCATCATCTACATAAACAAAGTCACGAGTCTGTTCACCTGTGCCGAAAATTATGGACTCTTCTCCGCGTAATAGCTGTCCGGCAAAAATTGCTATTACTCCAGCCTCACCATGTGGATCTTGTCTAGGCCCATAAACATTTGCTAGTGCTAAGGCCGTTCCATCTAACCCATATAAATCCTCATAAGCAGCAAGGTAATTCATAGTCACCGCTTTAGATATTCCGTAGGGGGTTCCTGGGTTCGGGCTCAATGACTCTTTAAAGGGTAAAAGTGCAGGGTCTTGGGCCCCGTAAAGAGTTCCACCACTTGCAGCAACTACGACTTTGTTCGCATTGCTCTTACGGGCTCCTTCTAGAACTCGCAATGTTCCCATAATATTTGTCTCAGCATCTAGCATCGGATCGCTGACAGAATGCCTCAAATCAACTTGGGCTGCTAAATGAAATACAATCTCTGGTTTCAGATCCGCAATGACTTCAGTGACTTCACGACTACGAACGTCAAGCTGTTCAAATTGAAGTCTTTCTTCGCCATACTTCCTAGATTCATTGAGATTAGACAAATGGCCAGTAGACAAATTATCAATCACTACAACGTTATTTCCAGCAGTAAGTAAGCGATCGACTAAAAACGATCCGATAAATCCTGCTCCACCAGTAACGATTGCAGTATTTCCATTCATCATCTGGCCAAAGTGCTCTCAGTAATTTCTTCTCCTTGTTGAACATTAACTCCATGCCCAACAATTGAAAAAGAAGTAATGTTTGCGTTTTGACCTATTGAAGATTGAAACCCAATAACTGAATCAGAAATAATTGCATCTCGTTCTACCCGCACTCCTTCTAATAGTACTGATCCGGTTACTTGAGCACCTTCTTCAATGACTACTCCGGCTCCAACTACCGAGTGTTCCACCGCTCCACTTATAACTGCTGTTGGGTCTATTCCACTATCTGTAAAACCTCGCATACCTCCTTCAAGTAGGTCTAGTTGTGCTTGAATGTATGTAGCTGGAGTGCCGGTATCTATCCAGTAACTTTCTGATTGGAAAGCGAAAAGCGCAGAATCCGAAGCAAGGCTAGGGAATGTCTCTTTTTCTATCGATACTCTTCTACCTTCAGTTATTCGATTGAGAACTGAAGGTTCGAGAATATAAGTGCCAGCATTAATCCAATTAGTTGGAGAATCCTCTGCTAAAGGTTTTTCAATAAAACCCAGAACTTGACCTCTTTCATCTGTCGGAACCACGCCGTACCGTGAAGGGTCGTCAACGGTGGTCAGATGGATTGATGCTTCTGCACCCACCTCTTTATGAAACGAAATCAAACTCTGTATATCTAGATCAGTTAACACGTCGCCGTTAAGCACGAGAAAAGTTTCTTCAATATTTGCCGAATCTGCTGCAAAGCGAATCGCTCCAGCTGTATCTAAAGGCTCGGGCTCAATTGCATATTGAATCGGCACTCCATTGCAATGCCCTTCGGGGTAAGCAGATTGAAAGACATCTGGCGCGAAGCCTAAAGATAGAACGACTTCTGTAATCCCATGACTTGCTAAATTCTCTACAACATGCTCAATCATTGGTTTACCAACTATGGGGAGCATTTGTTTTGGCATATTGAGAGTAAGGGGCCTTAGTCGGGTTCCAAACCCGCCTACAAGCACAACCGCTCTCACGGCGCCTCTTACCCCTCGGATGTAGTAGTAACTACGTTCAAATCATCTGACTGTATTGCTCGAGGATCAACAGTTTCTAAGAACGTATACCGTTCAGGTCGAGGTGGGGGCGGATCAACATCTTCTGGAACAAACGCAATGGTGAACGCTTCAAGATTCTTCAAGTATCTAATATCAGCTATTCCTTCTGTGATGATCTCAGGTTCGCGATCTCTATCTTGAGCATCAAAACGCGCAACTTTGAGAACTGTTGGTTGCCCATTGCAATCTTCGCCTTCAGAAATAACTTCTCCGGTATCTAACTGGAGAGAAGAATCATTTATTGACCCTCCATAGGCGCCAAAGAATTGACCGAAATCTGCTTTTTTACCGGATGCTTCTGAGTTGAAAGGGTGAATATGCATGAGCCCATCACCATGAGTGTGTATACCGTTTGGATCAGTTTCGTTGACTATCTTTCCACGCCAATCTTCACACACATAAATGTCATAAGCGGAGTGCCAATGGTCTCCTACCCGAGGAGCCGAAGTGGCCTCTCGAGAGTTACGTGACCATACAACTAAAAGCAGACCAAGAACTAAAACCAGGGTAAGCGCTATCGGGTAACCAATTGGTCTTCTTTCCCCACTACCGCTAGTCCCGCCAACACGAGCAGCGCGCGCTACTTTTTTACCTGAATCTCCACGAGCCATAGTGCTTTACGTTACAGGTATAAACAATGGTTTGGTTCGTTATTGCGTTATATGCGTTACTTATTAAAACGTTCCAGTAAATCTTTATAGATTTCTGCAACAATTTTTGCCGTAGGTTGCTTCTCTATCCATAACCTACCCATGGCTCCCATTTCAGTTCTCTCCGCCGAATTATCAATCAATCTTTCAATAGCAGCAATAAACTCTTCAACCTCCTCCGGTTTGACAGCTATCCCTGCTTTTGTTTCAGAAAGAACTCTTGATAGTTCAGTTTCAGGATCCACACTTGCGATAGCTGGTCGACCTGCTGCAAATATGGAATAAATCTTCGATGGAAGACTGCTTGTTCCTAAGCCCTGTTTTAAAAGCACTACGTGAATGTCCGCCGATGCAAGTACCTCTGGAAGGCGATCAATTGGCTGAAAGCCAGTGAATACAAAATTCGGAAGATCTTTTACCTTTTGTTCTAACTCTTTAGCAGCTGCTCCTCCGCCGTTGATTACATACATAACGTCGTCGCGATCTTGGTGGCGGTTAGCAGCTTCAATGAGTAGATCTAGGGACTGAGAATGACCAAGGTTTCCTGCGTACATAATTACTATCCGGTCACCTAGACCTAGTTCTTCCCGGTAGACGGTGTCTTGGTTTAAAGGGAGGATCTTTTCTGTATCAACAAAGTTGGGAATGACTACAACTCTTGAGTCATCAAATCCAGTTTTTGATTTTACATTTTGCGCTAAATCCTGAGAGAGAACTGAAATAGCTTTGGCTTTTTTGTAACAAAAAAGTTCTAATTTTTCAAAAATGCTGATCAAACGGGGAGACTTTATCGCTCCTACTTGAACCGCCACGTCAGGGAATACATCTTGGATGTTAAGCACAAGTGGACAGCGGTGCCTTCGAGAAGCCATCCATCCGACAAGACCGAGAGTTAAGGGAGGAGAAATCGTAATTACTGCATCAAACTTTGTTCGATTAAACAAAGCGGGTATTGCGGTCAAAGTTGTGAATCCTGCAAAGCCTAGTGATCTTGCAACTAAAGAATTTTTTGAAGAAGGAAAGGGATAACAACGAGTAACTTTCCCGTATTTCTCAGAATCAGTTCTAATAAAGCGACGTAAACCTTTAATGTTCCATTCTTTAGCTACCTTATGTTTTTCATACCAAGGTAAAGAAGTAATCACATGAATGTCTATTCCTGCTTGGCTTAGTTCTTCCAAAATTGCGGAAATAATGACACCCGTTGGGGCGGTATCTGGTTCTAAATGTGGAGAGATAACTAGGAGTCGCATTTACTGATTATTTCTTGATAAAAGTTGATGCCAGGCTCTTTCTAGTTGTTCAGCGGAATTCTCCCATTTATATTTCTCTGCCCTCATTAACCCTTGTGACGCAGCTTCAAAGCGTTCCTGCTTATTGAGAATCACTCTTTCGAGTGTGCGTGCCCAACCTTCAACATCTTCGGGGTGAACTGTCAAATTTGGTTCGTTAAGAATCTCTTCGGCGGGCGTGTCTGAACTAACCACAACAGGAACTCCGGCTGCCATTGCTTCAAGAACTGGGAGTCCAAATCCTTCATAAGTTGAGGGAAAAGCCAAGACAGTTGCTGTTTCTATAATTTTTTTCATGACTTCAGGTGAGACTCGTCCCGTTCGTTCAATACGATCGACATGTCGAGACTGTTCAATAGCCTTTACAATCTCTGGTTCTGCCCTTCCAGCAGCGCCTGTCAAAATCAACTGAACTCCTAGATGACGATCTGCTATATCTTCAAATGCCTTAATTAGGACTAAGTGATTCTTATGTGGATAAGTCGCTGCTGGATAAATAATTACTGGAGTCATGTTTGGCTCAGCAGGCTGTTTAGCTATTTCTTGAACTCCGGAAGAGACCGTAACTACCTTCTCAGGATTAATAGGGAACCCTGTCCGAATGCGTTCTGCCACATAATCGCTAACCCCTACAACGATGTCTGCTCGGCGAATAGATCTAGGAATAGCCCATGACAGATAAGCGGCTTTAATCGGAGAGAAATTTGCAGGATGATCTAATGGCTGTAAGTCATGAATGGTAACAGCCGATGGTTTGTTGGTTCGAAACGGTAATCGCCCACCTAGGTGATGCACTCCAAGTGCTGATTTAGTTTTGTTTTTCAACCAAGTTGATTCCGCTAATACTCTTCTAGAGCGAGCAACTCCGTCTATGGGGCAAGAAACGATTTCGAAGTTTTCAGCTAACTCTGGGTGCGCTTGCTCAAAGGAGTTGACTGTATACAAAATTGGGCGGATATCTGATGATCCGTACTTAGAGAAAGCGAGCAGGGTTCTTACTGCATATTCTTCTGCTCCACCGATGCGTCCCGGCACAATTGACAATAAATTAACTGCTAAATGAGGCTGAAAATTCATTATTTTCCTTGTTGTCCCGTGGCTTAAATAAACTCATCCCTTACCACGGTATACCGGCTAAAGGTACCCGACGACGAAAGGGAGAGACTTTGGCAGGTACCCTCCTTTTATGGAGAACTTTGAGTGGAAGCAAATCAACAAAAGAAAGCATGCTATTGAACTGATTTCATCTGCTCCTTCAGATCTACTTAGGGTTGCTCCACCTGAAAATGTAAAAGGCTGGAATAGAGTCTCTATTAAATCCAATGTTGAAAATCAGTTCTTATCTGGGGCATCTATTACGGATAGTTCAGGCGAACGATATCGGTTTAGAAAAAACCGCCGTGGAAACTTTGATCAGATCTTTAACTTCTCTTCAGAGGAGAAACAGATAGAAGTCACTGGGCTAACGCTAACTTCTGTACAAATAGTCATTTATCGCTCTTCTCCACTAAGGCTTTTAAACCGAGTAGTACTATCTGCCATACTTGATGTCTTACGGCTAGGTATTCGCCGACGGAACTTAAGAACGGTCTTGCAAATCATCCGGGCCAGAGACCTTAGAAGTTTTCAAACTCGTCTAATTCAAAGATATAACCAAGCTCCTTTAGCCTCGAGCATTAATGATGGGATTATTTCTCCTGATGTCTGGATGGAAAGATTTATGTCGTTGGACTCAGAAGACCTCATGTTCATTAATGAATCAATCACTCTTCAGCAACTTCCTTCTTTCTCATTCGTTCTTGTTAATTCCAACGAATATGAAAATGTAAAACAAACAAATGGGATTGAGCGCCAACGGCTCCCCGTGTTGGAAACTCTACTTTTAGAGAACTTTGACTCTTTGGATCTCACTCGGGCGGGAAAGTGGTTTGTTTTTCTTGACGCAGAAGCTGAAGTCCATGAAGCTACTACCTTTTCTCTTGCTAGCCATGCAGAAAAAAATCCAGAAGCACGAATGATCATTCCTGATTCTGCTGAGAAAAACGGAGAAGTTTTTACCAGCATACGAGCTAACCCGCCGTGGAATTTGGATCTTATTCTTGGCGGAGAAGGAGTGGGCCCACTTATAGCTATTCATCATTCTGTTATTTCGGAAATAACAAAAGAAGGTAAGAATTTTTCTGAATTAAAGAATTTGACTGAAATTGCTTTAACCGTTTATGCAGATTTTGGTGACGAGATTATAAGTAGCCTTCCTCTTGTACTTAGTTCTGTGCCAGAACAACATAAACAATTTCTTCTAGATGCAACAATCACTAACTACCTCCGCGAAGTCAACGATGAAATTTCTGTGTCTCAAGGGCCCTGTTTAAACACGCGGCGGATTCATTGGCCTCTTCCAAAACCGGACCCGAAAGTGTCGATACTTATTCCCAGTAAGGATCAATCAGAACTTCTTCAGCGTTGCTTAAGTGGAATTTATGAATCAAGTACTTACTCAAATTTTGAAGTAATTGTAATTGATCACCAAAGTAGTGAAAAAAGTGCCCTTGAATTGCTAGAAAAAGTAGATAAAAGAAGAGACACACGGGTTTTGAAATTTGAGGGAGATTTTAATTTTTCATTGATTAACAATATGGCAGCAAGCGCTTCTACTGGGGACTACCTATGTTTGTTAAACAATGACATAGAAGTGCTAAGCAGCGACTGGATTCAAGAATTGGTTTCTCATGCCAGCAGGGAAGGTGTAGGCGTGGTCGGTGCTCTACTCCGCTATCCAGATAAAACCATTCAGCATGCAGGGTTGAGCCCGAACCTAGGAAGTCTTTTTGGTCATGCCCACAAATATTTTCCCGTCGAAAACTTTGGTTATCGCAACAGACTGGCTATCGCCCATAACGTTGCTGCAGTTACCGGAGCATGCTTGATGACGTCAAAAGAATTATGGGACGAACTGGGAGGCATGAACCAGGAACTCGCTGTCGCTTACAACGATGTGGATTACTGTCTAAGAGTAAGAGAGTCTGGGTATCACGTGATGTGGACTCCATTCGCCGAATTAATTCATCATGAATCTTTAACTCGCGGCTACGACGAGCACCCGAAACAAAGAGAGCGCTTAGCGAAAGAGTCTGATCTATTTATTAGCCTTTGGGAAGATTCTTTGAAGAATGATCCTGCTTACTCTCCAAATCTGACCTCAGAAAGTACAAATTTTTCTTTGTCAGACCAACTTGGCGTTTTGCCGCCATGGAAAGACCGGCCCTAGTCGCAAGTAATGCCCTCGGGAGGGATTCCATTTACTCCTTCCACAGAATTTCGAAGCTGCAATCTTCTAGGACTCATTATGAATGAACCCTCAGATCCAAATACCGAAAATGCATTTTCATCTGTGCCCGAATTCAAATAAGTTTCTGCGATTGACTCAATTTCTTCAGTGGCTGCTGGTGGCCAATTGAGTCCTTGGAAATCTGCTCCCAGCACTAATTCCACAGGGCCAGAAAAACCATTAACAAATTCAAATTTAGGAACAGGCGTAACTATTCGGCCTACGAAGACCGAGTCCTCGAATTGTTCGGGAGATGAACGAATTACAGTTTCATTTTGAAGATCACTTTGTACCGTCTGCACAATGAATCCACCATCAGTTAAGTAATCTTCGACTGTTGCGGCTATTCCATCATCTCTTGCGTTAACAAGAAGAATAGGAACGTTTTCCGCCAAAGTATATGAGCCGCGAAATACATCAAATGCAGACTGCCAACCTTCGCCTTTTTGGAGTACCGAAAGTTCGCCAATTTGTGCATCAACAACAGGAAGTACATGTCGAATTACTTGGTCACTGCTCACACTCGCAAAAGCCTGACCAAGATCTACTAGCTCTCCCAGAGTTAACCGTTCATCAAATACAACCATTTCAACAGCTGCTTCAAGCAGTGCATCGTCAGTCAGCAGATTTGAAATACCTTGATTAACCAATTCTTCTAAAATTCTTATCATGAATTCTTGCTGTCGCTGATTTCGTTCCATGTCATTTGAAACTCCGACCCGACGCCACCAACCATCAACAAGAGCCTCTAATTTTCGGCTTCTCACATAAGCCAAGGAAGTTCTTCCATCAAACTCGCTACACCCTGAATTATTCACAGATAATTTTGAGGAGAGGTCTCGTATCGGGTACTCAAACCACATTGAAACTCCACCAATTAAATCAATAAGTTGTTCGAATCCTAGAAAATCCATCACAACGAAATTGTGGATTGGTACGTCAAAATTGACGCTAACGGTCTCTACGAGAGTGGGGGCTCCCTTTTCTAAACCGCCGACAAGCATGGCTGAAGCAATTTTTTCTTCGCGGATATAGTCGCCCTGACTATAAATAGGAAGATAAAGATCTCGTGGGATTGACATCATATTGATCAAGTTGTTTACCGGATCAACTCGCACAAGCATAATTACATCCGCTAAGGCATACCCTTCTGGATGATCTCTATGAGAAGCAGGATCAGAGGGGTCTAATCCAATAGCGCTATCTGTTCCAATGATTAGGAAGTTGCGAGAAAAAGCTGGGTTAACTGCTGCAAGCGGGGAATCAGAATTTTCTTGAATCTCAAGTTCTTCTGTTGGAATTTCAGCTAAGACTCCTGAGGGAACCTCAATGCGTACAATGCTTCCGACTGCGTCATCAAACTTGTTTAGTCGCACTGATGCAAATATAAGAATAGCGACGAATGAAAGGCTGAAGACAATAAGAGTCCTCTGTGGCCAAGTACGTCGGAATTTCTTCGGTTCTAGAGAAGGCACAAAGAAATGGTATCAGTGACCATTCCTTACCCGGTGGCGCGTCTACGCTACTACCTATGGATATTTCTGGAGTTTCATGGGTGAACGGTTCTTTAATTGAACCTGGGCAGAGAGCAATCCTGCCAAATGACCACTCCGTAATCGTTGGAGATGGAGTTTTTGAGACACTTCAAGTCTATGAAGGGAGACCTTTTGCTCTGGCACGACATTTGAAACGTCTGAAGAAATCATCTGAAGGGCTCGGACTATTACCTCCAGATAAAAAAAAGATCAAAGAAGCTATAGATGCAGTGCTACATGCTGATCCAGAAGCAGGATTAATTCGCATCACTTGGTCTAGCGGATCCGGCGTTCTTGGTTCAGCCCGCGGAAATAATCCGGGAACTCTTATAGTCGCTACTCAAGGAAGAAAGGTCTGGCCGCCATCTGAATCTATTCATATTGTTCCTTGGCCTCGGAATGAACGTGGTGCTCTAACTGGACTAAAAACTACTTCTTATGCAGAGAATGTCTTGGCACTAGAAAGAGCTCACCAACGAGAGTGCGATGAAGCTTTGTTCTTGAACACCAGAGGGCTTTTGTGTGAAGGGACTGGAACTAATATATTTCTTGTTATTAACGCAGAGTTAGTTACCCCGCCACTTTCTTCTGGGTGTCTGGCAGGCATAACTAGAGAACTTGTTTTAGAAATTACGGAAGTGGTTGAGCGTAATATCACTCCAGAGGAACTAAGTGATTGCAGCGAAGCTTTTCTTACTTCTTCAACTCGTGATTTAAGTCCAGTTTCTAGATTTGACGATCTTGTTCTGCCTTTCTGTCCCGGCCCAACCACAAAAAAAATTGGTCAAGCATTTAGCGAACTTAAATCATCTCAATCAGATCCGTAAATTATGCCTCACGTAGGTGTACGACATCGCCGGCAAGAATGGAATACTCTTTTGCCCCATCGCGAATAATAAGCGCCCCTGATGGATCTAGATCCACCGCTTGGCCTTCTATACTTCCGGAGTGTTGTTGCACCAAAACTCTTTTGCCAATTGTTGCTGATTTTTTAAGTAACTCTTTGCGGAGTAATTCAGGTCCATTTGGATTTTCTAATTTATTAAGTTGATTTTCAAACTCCAGAAGAATCGCACATAAGAGGTCATTAGGTTCTACGTTTAAACCTGCTTCTTTCAAAGATGTGGCCTCAAACGGAACCTTGTCTTTTGAAGTCGGCCAAGCCACGTTGCACCCCATTCCAATAACAAGCATTTGAGAGAGGTCATCTACTTTTACTGATTCAGCAAGAATTCCAGCGATTTTCCCTCGGTTCTTTCCACTTAGCCAGACGTCATTTGGCCATTTGACTTGACTATCTACGCTGTGTTCGGCAAGCGCATTTACGAGGCTTAATGCAAGAGCTGGAGTAATTAGTGCAAAGCTTTGAGGCAGGATTCTTGGTTGAATTAAGATGGAAAATAAGAGGTTAGTTTCTGGTGGGGCTTCCCAAAGTCGATCTAATCGCCCTCTTCCTTTTACTTGATGTCCAGTAACTAAAACCAACCCATCTTTTGCTCCTTGACTGGCTTGAGAGATCAAATCTGAATTAGTTGATCCTGTCTGCGAGACATAGTAAATGGCCTTAAATCTCGTATTAATTAGGCTTTTGCCTATTAATTCCAATTCTTTCCATGTTTGGTGGTTTGAGTTGTCGTTCATTTATGTAACCATTAGAGGGTGTTTTCAAAAGTTTTAATCGCTAATCGAGGCGAAATCGCAGTTCGTGTAATTAGGGCATGCCGAGAACTTGGAATTACTTCGGTTGCTGTTTACTCAGATTTAGATCGTAATGCTCTCCATACTCGACTTGCAGACGAAGCATACGCCTTACCAGGACAATCTGCAGCAGAGACGTATCTAAATACGGAATCTATTCTGAAGATTCTTGAAGAATGTAAAGCAGATGCTGTTCATCCCGGGTATGGGTTTTTTTCCGAGAACGCCGACTTCGCTCGAGAGATAGATAAGAAAGGCATTAAATTCATCGGGCCTCCACCTGAATCTATTGAGGTAATGGGAGACAAAATTAGTGCACGCCAAGCGGCGGAAAATGTTGGGGTCTTAGGAGTCCCTGGCACAACTGAACTGATTACTTCACCTGAACAGGTGCATTCCTTTGCGGAAACGTATGGATATCCAGTAGCAATAAAAGCTGCTTACGGCGGAGGTGGGCGAGGAATGAAAGTCGTATCAACTCCTGAGGAAGTTGAGTCCGCTATAGATTCGGCTCAAAGAGAATCTCTTGCCTACTTTGGTAGAGACGAAATATATATGGAGAGATATTTAACTGCTCCTCGCCATATAGAGATTCAAATTCTCGCCGACGAACACGGCAATGTTATTTATCTCGGTGATCGAGACTGTTCAGCGCAGCGAAGGCACCAGAAACTTATTGAAGAAGCACCTGCTCCGGATCTTCCTGAGTCCATAAGACAGGCCATGGGTGAAGCTGCAGTGAAAGTTGCGAAGGGATGTGGCTACACGAACGCTGGTACCGTTGAATTCCTTTATGAAGATGGCGAATTTTATTATTTGGAAATGAATACTCGTCTGCAAGTTGAACACCCAGTGACCGAACTCGTAACGGGAATAGATCTGGTAGAACAGCAACTCAAAATTGCGGATGGTTCTCCCTTATCTACCTCTCAAGAAGATTTAGAGATACGAGGACATGCTATTGAAATACGTATTAATGCGGAGAATCCTGCAGGAGGAAACTTTCTTCCTTCTCCTGGAAGAATTAATGAACTTAATCCCCCAGATGGCTTTGGAGTCCGATTTGATTCTGGTTACGAAGCGGGGGATGAAATAAGTCAGTTTTACGACAACTTGATAGCAAAACTCGTCGTGTGGGGCAAAGACAGAGGCACTGCGATAAGCCGTTCTCTAAGAGCCTTAAGTGAACTAGAAGTTAGTGGAGTCGCAACAACTATTCCTGCAGATATAGCGATCCTCGAGCACGAAGATTTCCAATCTTGTTCTCATTCAACTAAATGGGTTGAAGAATCTCTTGATCTATCTGGAATCAGTAGTGAAAAGGATTATTCAAATGAGGAAGAACCCCAGTCATCTCTCAAGAAAGAGACAACTGTTGAGGTAAACGGGAAAAGATTTGAAGTGGCGATGTGGGTTCCCGATAACTCAGCTGTTGAGCGTAATGTCAAAAGGCGGTCGCAAGGAAAGAAAACAGCAAGTGGCTCTGGAGCTAACGAAGTTAAAGTTCCTATGCAAGGAACAATCATCAAAGTCCTCGTTGAAGTTGGAGATTCTGTTGAGATAGGTGACCCGATTTGTGTTTTAGAAGCCATGAAAATGGAAAACAATATCCTCGCTGAAAAAGCAGGAAAGATAACGGAAATACGGGTATCTCCAGGAGATTCTGTCGGAAATGGCGATGTCGTAGCTGTAATTGAGTAGTTAGGTGCTTTGGGCAGAAATCAGTGGAGAAAGAACCCTTTTGTAGGCTTCAGTATTTGCTTCAAGGGACATTTCTTCAGCTCGTTGATAACCATTATTCACTAGATAATTGAGCATTTGTTGATCTTGAAGAACCTCATGAACTACCGCCGCAACTTCAGTAGGTTTTTTAGAATCAAGTAGCAGTCCATTTCCGGCCATCGTCTCTTTTACCGCTGCCGCTTCATAAGCAACTACTGGCAATCCATAATGCATAGCTTCTATAAGCGGGACTCCAAATCCTTCATGTTCTGAAAGAGAGACATAAACATCGCTGGAAGCAAAATACTTTCTTTTCTCTTCTTCTGATACCAAGCCAACTAATTTAACAAAGTCATTAAGGCGAAGCTCGTAAATTAATTCTTGAATTGCTTTCTCATAGGAGGCTAATCCTCTTCCAATAATGACAAGTCTTGCTTGCGGATCATGAAACTCACGATAAGCAGCAAAAGATGCGATTAAATCATGGTGTGCCTTGTTCGGAACTATCCGCCCAACAAACAACCATTGAGAACCACTTCGTTTTATGACAACGTTCTTATTTCTCTCAGCCTTCCCCAATCTGAATAAAACGGGGATGACTTCCACATTTGAAAAGCCCAGAGACCTCAAATCAGCGGCATTGTATTCAGAATCAGTAATAGCCAGTGTAGCTCGATCTGACAACTCAACGAGTTGACGTCGGCCTCTTCTTAACTCAGCCGCTAAAGGCAGTGACCACTGATCAAAATATCTTGAGGGGGTCATATTATGGTAATTAACTACAAGCTCTGCATCGCTATCAATAACTTTTTTCAATAAAGGAGACCCCGTTGCTGCTTGATAAATCACCAAAGTCTCATTTGAGTTTTTGATCCGTAAACGGTTTGCGTCTCGAGCCGGTTTAGAACGGCGCTTCTCTAAAGACCAAATATATGACCGGCAACCAAGTTCTCTAGTTAGATGATGGACTTCCTTTGTATGTTGACCTAAGGCATCATAACTATGAAATGTAGGGGTAAGTTGATGAACAGTTGTAGTCATTCTGCATCCAGTGAGACGTCCAAAGTAAAGTTGCTTTGTTAATAAACACTTTACAGCACCCTGCGCAAACCAATCTAAATTAAGTGCCCTGATAGACTTAAACTAGGAGCGAGTACTGATGGCTAAAGACCAAAAACAAATTTCGGGGGATAAAAGTCTTCGTGGTTTGAGCAGTATTCGTCAAATTTTTTCCTATCGAGAGTTGCTAATAAACCTCATTCGAAATGAACTTCGTCTGCGCTACAAAAACAGTGTTCTAGGTTTTCTTTGGTCTCTCCTAAACCCACTACTTTATCTTGTGGTTTTCTCCCTTGTCTTCCAAGAAATCCTGCGAACTCAGATACCAATGTTTGCCATTTTCTTGTTGTCAGGACTATTAATTTGGAACTTCTTTTCTTCCAGTCTCAGTAGTGGAGCTGGTGCAATTGTAGGAAATGCTTCAATTGTTAAAAAAATTTGGTTCCCTCGAGAAGTTTTATCTTTAGCTAGTGTTGGAGCTTCAACTATTCATTTCTTCCTTCAAGCTATTGTCCTAGTGCTTGCTCTAATAGTTTTTCAGCATGAGCCCAATTGGAGAGCCCTCTCTCTTCTTCCACTAGCACTTATTACTGTCATTACTTTTGCTGCAGCAGGAGCGATAACCCTGTCTGCACTTAATGTTTACTATCGGGATGTACAACACTTTCTAGAAATTTCTTTACTAGCTTGGTTCTGGCTCACACCGATTGTCTATAACTACAACCTGGTCGCTGACAGATTGGGAGGTTCCGACTGGATAGCGATGCTTAATCCAATTACTCCAGTTGTACTCACATTTCAAAAAGCTCTTCATAACCCTCCGCCTGGCTACCTGCCAGACTCCTCTTTATGGCAATACCTTCAGAATCTATCCATAGTTCTCCTTGTTGGTTTGATCCTCCTTATAGGGTCTTTAAGACTTTTTCATCGTCTTGATTCCCAGTTAGCTGACAAGATTTGATATGAGTCATCAAGCTATTTCTATTGACGGAGTTACCAAAACTTTTCGAATCTACAGAGAAGAATTCAGTACTTTAAAAGAACGAGTCCTTAATCTTGGAAAAGTTCCTTTTTCTGAATTTGATGCTATTCATGATATTTCTTTTGACGTCCCTGAGGGCTCAATGACAGGAATTCTAGGACATAACGGATCCGGTAAATCGACTTTATTAAAATGCATTGCTGGCACATTAACTCCTACGGTTGGAAAGATTTCTGTGCGGGGCCGTATGACAGCTTTACTGGAACTTGGCGCTGGATTCCACCCAGAGCTTACAGGACGCGAAAATCTTTATTTAGCTGGCTCAATTCTTGGCTTAAGTAAGCAAGAAATCAAATCTCGCCTTAATGACATAGTTGAATTTGCTGAGTTAGAAAAATTCATTGATACCCAAATGAAGCATTACTCCTCAGGAATGTTCGCTCGTCTTGGATTTGCCTTAGCCGCCAATGTTGATCCTGAAGTATTGCTTATCGATGAGGTTCTAGCGGTTGGAGACGAAGCCTTTCAACTTAAGTGTTTAAATAAGATACGAGATTTCAGCGATTCCGGCGTCACCATGTTGTTTGTCACTCATGATGTTGATTTGGCCTCCTCCATTTGCGATGAATTAGTAGTTCTTAACCACGGTCAAATAATTTCCCGAGGAGATCCTCGGCAAGCAGCTATTGATTATCGGAGAAGCCTATATCTTCAAGAAGATTCAAATGATCCCGCTTCAGTTACACCCACTGATGAAATTCGTATAGTTTCCGTTTCTCTTGAGTCAAAAGGGCGCCCAGTTCAAACAGTCCAAGCTCACGAACCAGTTGCTTTGAATATCGTCGCAATTCTAGAAAAACCTGTAAATGACTTAGTGATCGCTTACGCTATCAAAACCATGGATGGCGGGCTCGTCCACTCTTCAAACACAGAGTTGCTTAACGTGAATCTCTCAAACGCTGGTTACGAAATTGATCTAACCTTTAATTTTGAGAATTTGCCTTTACTCGAAGGAATTTATGAAATAGACGTTGGCGCTCATTCGCTCAGTGGTTCCGTTCTATATGCCCAATCGAATGAAGTTAAGCGTTTTACATTAACCAACCCTTCCACTGGTGCTGGAATGATTGATTTAAATGTAAGAGCTGAAATTAATTCACATTGAAGTCAAATCTCTTAAGAATGGTTGTGAAGATCTCAATCTCTTAACTTTCTCTGAATTGCGACCTACTTGAAAAAAGAACATCTAAAACTATGGCTAATAGAAGAACAATTGCGCCACCCATGAACAAGAGAGTTGATGCGACTACCTCTGGGGTGGTAACACTAACTCGCACAGAACGAAATAGAAGTATTGCCGACCAAGCAAACCCCGAAATAAAACTAATGAAACCCATCAAATATGCGAATGGGACGGGTGTGGTTTCAAGAAGAATATGGCGATAATACATTCGAATTCCAAAGCCTTTTATCAAGAGCCGAGCTATAGGGAAAGCTACTCGACTAGGTCTCAGCTTTGACTCTTCACCAACGTCATACACAGGGTCCATCGAAACATCCATTACCCTGGCTTCATTTAAAGCACATGTAAGCAGCAGATCATTTGGGACACCATATCTCGGGTAAAGTCCTCGTCTAAGAAAAGCTTGAACTAAATCACGAGAAGCAGCTGTATAACCATTTTGCGAGTCTCCGATCGTCCAATAACCGGTAGCGAAACGGGTGAGGAATGAAAGCACCATACTGCCTATTTTTCGGACCGTAGGTATGACTGACCAGTCACTCATCAAGTTATACCTGTTGCCCTTTGCGTAATCTGTTCTACCTTCAATTACGGGAATCATTAATTTGGGCAACTCATTGGGATCAGTTTGCCCATCACCAGCCATTGAACAAATAATTTCGTCTCCAAGTTCAACTGATTTTCGATAGCCATCTTCAATAGCTTTACCTACTCCACCATTTTCAGTGCGCTCAATTAAAATCACTCGTGGATCGTGAAGAGCTAATTCACGAACAATTTCTTTCGTTCGATCTGGTGGAGGGCTCCCATCTTCAACCACAATAATGTGATCCATATAATCTGGCATAGAGGTGACGACATCTGAGATTTGAGACTCTTCCTTATACGCAGGAACAACGGCTCCGATTTGTTTACCCATATACATTTATATTCCTCCTTATCTATCTTGAAACTTGTTCAAATCATTTAAATGAGGCCACTACTTCTGCTATCTGATCGGCCATTCGCACTGCCTCAATGCCATCTTGTACGGTCACAGGAGGAGTTTCTCCGTTCTCGATTGCAGAAAAGAAAGCCTCCCATTCGGCCACTAATGGTTCAACACGATTCTGCAAATACCTAACTTCCTCTTCAACGGCTTGCTTATATCCAGAGCCCTGAGAAGTGATACTTCCCTGTTCTGCTCGGTGAACTACAACATTTCGATGCAGAAGATCCGCGCAAACAAAGGAGTCTTCCAGAGTTATATCAATCTCGCGTAATTTTTTTTGCCCTAAACGGCTAGCCGTTAAGGATGCTGTTGCCCCTGACTCGAAGGTTAAAAGAGCGGTTGCTATGTCGCATGATGAAGAAAGAACTGTTTTCCCTGTCGCTTGGACACTCGTAATTTCACTGTCCAAGAATTTTCTTACAATATCAAGGTCATGGACCATCAAATCATGAATCACACTGTCGGTAATCCGAGAAGCAAAAGGCCCTATACGCCTTACTTCTACGTGTATAGGGTCTGAATAAATTGGATCAAAAAGTTCAATAACTGCTGGGTTGAATCGTTCAACATGTCCTACCATGACAGGGACATTTCTTTCTTTCGCGAAGCTATCAATTTCTAAAGCCTCCTCAATAGAAGCAGCAATTGGCTTCTCTATTAACGTCGCGATTCCTGCGTCTACAATTTCTTTAGCAATATGAATATGCGAGGAAGTAGGTGTTGCAATTACAGCGGCAGTGAGCGAATCAGACAAAGTTTTATCCGCAAGTAGGTCTTCAATTGAGCCAAACATATTTACTTCATAGTCTTGAGCAACTTCACTTCTTCGCACAGAATCAGGCTCAACAATTGCGGCCACACAAACACCTTCAAATTGATGCAAGACCCGAAGGTGATTGGTCCCCATCACTCCTGTTCCAACAACGGCCACATTTAACATTTTCACCTTCCGGGCCAAAAACTTATTAGAGACCACTGATTAAAAATTTGCATTGAGACATTTAAGAATCTACATCAGCGCATAGTTATTAGTTCGGATAGTCAACGTCGCTCTAAATATAGACCCGAAAAACAGACTGATATCAAATCAAAGCCATGGACTTAAATCAGAGATAGTCTTACTTCTATCGGTATAAACCCTCTCTACCTCTGGTAACACATGTCAAAATCTAAGCGACCTTACACGACTATTTTATTAACAGGAGCAGGTGGTTCTGCATCTGCAAATGTGATTGATTCTCTCAATTTGGCTCCTGAAAAAATCAACGTAATTGGAGCTGATATTTCCCCCACACGACTTCATCTCTCTAAAGCAGAAACTAAATTCATCCTTCCCCGCTGTGACGAAGAGGACTATCTGGATCGCTTAAACTTTTCTGTTGAACGACTAAAAATTGACGTTTTGCATCCACAACCAGATCCAGAAGTTTCTTTCATTAGCGAAAATAGAGAGAAGATTAACGCTGCTACATTTCTGCCAACACGTGAGGCTCTGCGATTAGCCCAAGATAAAGCAATCTTTGCCGAGGCAATGGCAAAAGTAGGAGTAGCTACTCCTTTGTCCACAGACTTCTCGAATATCAACGATGTGTATGAAAAGACTAAAACACTGCTTGAATCACATGAGAAAATTTGGATCCGCGCTAGGCAAGGCGCGGGGTCGCGTGCTTCTCTACCTGTCTCAACCGCTGATCAAGCCGTCGCTTGGATATCTTGGTGGTCAGACGAGAGAGGCCTTAACCCTTCAGATTTCATGGGATCTGAATTTCTACCTGGGCGCGAATATGCGTATCAAAGCATATGGCAAAATGGCAAATTGATTGCCGGTCAAGCTCGAGAGCGACTTGAGTATTTATATGGATTTTTAAGCCCCAGCGGACAATCGTCTACCCCAGCTACTGCTAAAACAGTACACGAACCACTGGTCGACCAAACCGCACAAATGGCTATTAAAGGAATCGACGACCACCCAAATGGGGTTTACTGCGTAGATATGAAAACAGGTTCTGATTTGGTGCCAAAAGTAACTGAGATTAATGCGGGCCGTTTCTTTACAACTTCGAACTTTTTTGCTCATGCAGGACTAAACATGCCTTGGATGTCAGTCCAAGCTGCTCTAGGCGAAGAATTGCCAGTCATCGGCTCCTCTCCCTTGGAACCGGATCTGTACTGGATTCGAATGGTTGATATGGGATACAAATTGGTACCTGGCGACGAACTTGAAAAATGGCCTCTCGCTAAAGAAGTATGAGCTTCTCTACTGGTAAGGAACCATTCAAAATAACAAGTGAGATTGACTCTAAGAGCCTATTTATAAGTGATTTCGACGAAACGATCTTGAAACTAGATATCGATTGGAATGCCTTGCGGGAAAAACTAAAGGTAAACAAAATCAGTGATCTATGGCAAAACTCAAATTCAGAAAAATCTTGGCTTCTTATACAAGAAGTAGAGTTGGCAGCTGCCAGAACCGGAAAATTTCTTTCTCATACTGTTGATCTCTTAGAGAGCGCTAACTCATTTGCAATTTTGACCAACAATAGTGAAAGTGCTGTTAAAGCAGCACTGTCTAGATCCTCCCGGCTAAACGAGAGGTGCTCGATAATTGTAGGAAGAGAAACTCTTGAGGGTCCGAAACAGGATCAAGAAAGATTCGCAAAAGGATTCAGTAAATGCCTTGAGTCGCTATCCCTGAACAAAAAGAACAGTTCAATCTACTATCTTGGAGATCAAGATTATGAACTAGAATTTGCTCGAAGTCTTAGAGCCCAACCAATTCGAGTTCAAAAAAGTGGATTTGAGTTTCGGTAGGACCCCACAAATTACAATACTTACAGATACGAACTAGAGGAATCGTCAAAAAGATGGAACCGACACAAGAAGATTTGATGATTCTTATCCAAGAAAAAGTCTTGGCTCGCAGAAAAGAAGGTGACTACCCACTCGGGCTAGAGCAACAATTAGACCACCATTATCAAGAAATCTTAAAGGGCTTCAAAATTAAAGAAGAATCTGATGGAGACCTCCAAGAGAGCCTTCGAGATCTACGAGATTCTATTTTCTTTTCACCAGATCTAATTGAGACTTGGTCGAGAAACCCACTAAAAAGAATTGTTCATCGATTTATTGCAAAGCTAACCATTCGTCAAACAAGAGGAATACTTGATCAGTTTCAAAAGTATGCGATCGCTATGGAAGAAATAGTCATCCAACTTCTAGAAAATCAAGAAACTCTTTCAAATTTGGGTTCAACTTCAAATGGAGATTCAAAGGTATTACTAAAAAGTAAACAAAGCGATATAGATCGTCGACTCTCTACAGCTCTTGACCGCTTAACCCAAATAGAAGAGAGTCTGAATCCTGAAATAAAGACGTGACTTCAATTCATCAAGTACTGATAGGTGCTGGCCAAACAGATGCAATCACTAACATTGCGAGGAACCTTCAAAAAGTTCTTTCAAAAATTGGTTCCAGCAAAATTTACGCCAAAAATATCGCTCCCGGTGTAAGGGACGTACTCCCGCTCTACAAATACAAAAATTCTGGATCTAAAAACGAAGTAATCATATTTCACTCAAGTGATGGGGACCCGGACATACATAAATTTTTGAACGCCTATTCAAAAACTCTGGTCACTATTTTTCACAATATTGCGCCATCTGAATCTTTCGAAAACATTGAGCCTGAGCGGGCCAAGCGACTTCAACATGGCTGGCAAGAACTAAAATCAATTAAATCAAAAATTTCTTTAAGTTTTGCTGATTCTCCATACAACGCCAGATGCCTGGAAGAAATAGGGTATGAAAATATAGAGATACTACCAGTTGGTATTGATGCAAACCGTCTTAAAAAAATAGATCCTTGTCCTGCGATGTCTCATCGGCTCAATAGAGAAACTGATGGCCCCCTTCTTCTATTCGTAGGTCAGGCAGTTCCGCATAAACAACAAGAAACTTTGATTCAAATGCAATACCTACTTTCTCATTTCAAAGGAATTGCTTCTTCTCTAGTCCTCGTAGGGCCTCCCACTTTGCCTATCTTGAATGCCGCTGCTCTTGAACAAGCTAGACGATTACAAGTCCCAAATTGTCTATTTCTAGGACAATTAAAAGACAGTGAACTCGCGACCTTATATTCCAGAGCAAGAATTTTTGTTACCGCCAGTACTCACGAAGGCTTGTGCATACCCGCTATTGAATCCATGGCTTTCAGAACTCCTGTAATTGCAAGGAATTGCGCTGCTCTTCCTGAAACCATAGGAGAAGCAGGGATACTTCTTCCAGAAAAAGCCGGACCAGAGTTTTTCACTGAAGCAGTAAGTGAACTCCTTGAAAACTCTTCTCTCTACAACCAACTCTCCAACAAATGTGAAGAAGTAACTCAGGAATACGATATTGGCAGAAATGAACAGAAATTCCTTGATGCTCTTTCTAAAATCTTATAATGCGTATTCTTTTCGTTGTTCAAAGATATGGAGAACAAATAGCTGGTGGCTCTGAACAATGTTGTCGTCTCTTTGCAGAAAATCTCGCAGCAATTGGGCATCATGTAGAAGTCGCTACAAGTTGCGCAGTAAATTACACAGACTGGTCTAACGAACTCCCCGCCGGAGAAGAGAAACTCAACGGCGTTCTAATACATCGGTTTCCTGTGAAACAACCTAGACAAGCTAAAAGGTTTAGCAGAGTGGATTCTTCTGTTGTGTGGGGAAAACATCCTGTACCTCTAGCGTCTCAGCAACTATGGGTGAACGAAATGGGGCCGCGAACGCCTGAACTGATTCATTGGCTTATCTCCCGGTCCAACGATGTAGATATCGTCATTTTCTTTACCTATTTGTACTACCCAACAATTCGAGGACTTGACGCCGTCTCCGGCCTAGTGCCCACTCTTTTTCATCCGACCGCCCATGAGGAACCACACATTACCGTCCCGATATTTGACAAAATATTTCGCTTACCAGATGGCTATGGATTTCTTACTACAGAAGAAGCACAGTTAGTCAACACAAGATTTGGCCATAGACCAGTAGAAGAAATTATTGGCATTGGTATCGATACGTCAAAAAAAGGATATGGAAAACGATTTAGGGAAAAATACAGATTAAGAGACCAGCCTTTTCTTCTCTACCTTGGTCGTATTGATCCCGGTAAAGGGTCCCTAGAGGCTTACGAATACTTCACCACATACAAAAAAAGGAATAAGACAAATTTGAAATTCGTCATCGTTGGTGACGAAGTTTTGGACTTGCCAAAACATCCAGATGTCATTAAAACTGGCTTCGTCTCAGAAGAGGAGAAATATGATGCAATTGACGCATGCACAATTTTCTTACAGCCTTCTTATTACGAAAGTTTCTCTATGGCTCTTTCAGAGGCGTGGGCTTACAGTAAGCCAGCACTTGTCCAAGGGCGATGCAAAGTATTAGTAGGACAAACAAAGAGAGCAAACGGTGGCCTACATTACAACGGTTTTGCTGAATTTGAAGCAGCTCTGGACTATTTACTAGAAGACTCAGAACTACGCGAAAAATTAGGTTCAAATGGAAGATCCTTTGTTCAAGACTCCTACCAGTGGAGCAATTTGATTCCTCGATACGAGAATCTAATTAAGAGAACCATCAACGCTTTCTCTTTGCGTTAGCAATAATTTTATCGCTCTACTCCTCATCTAAGTAAACAAAGTGATCTAAGATGCCAAGTTATGTGCGGACTATTCGGAGTGTTCACAAAAGAAGGACAACATCTCCACCCCAACCACATCAATCAACTTGTTAAATTAGGAAAACTAGCTCAGCGTCGCGGAATTGACGCCAGTGGTTTAATCGCCCTAAACGGAGCCGACGGAATAAACATCGTAAAAGCAAATAGTGGATTTCGTAGTCTTGCCAACTCGGCTGAAGGACGCCAACTCATTAAAAAAACAAAAAGAATTGACTCCTACGGAATGTTTGGACATACCAGACTGGAAACCCATGGCTATTCTGGATCTTCTATAAATAATCAACCGATTATTTTTGGGGACTGGGTAGTTGTTCAGAATGGAATAATTACTAATGCAGAAAACATTATTGAATCTGAAGAAGTTGACACCGGAGAAATCGAAAATGACACTATTGCGATTGCGGTACTTCTTACTAAATGGACTCAATCAAAACGACTTTCAGACCTTGAAAACATATTCAGCCAACTTCAAGGTGAATACAGCATCATCGCTGCTTCTATATATGGCGAAGTGCTTTTAAGAACAAACGTTGGCAATCTCTATACAACCGAGGCTCCAGATGGTCACATTCAAGTTGCCAGTGAACCAAGACAATTCAATAAAGATCTAAAAGATAGGTGCCAAAGAGTCCCGCTCAATAAAACAGTATTTCTTAGGTCGCCTTCAATGGAAGAAAGCGTCTTATCTGTTTCATGTAAGGAAGTACTCCGAGAAACATCAGGTATGGAAGGAGCACAGGGACTTCATCTGAGCCTTGGTGAAATTGATACAAAACTCGTAAAAAGAATGGAGAAAGTTGCCGATCTGGCATCAGATCGCGCCTCAAGACTTAAGCGCTGCACAAAATGCATACTTCCTGAAACTTTCCCTGGACTTACTTTCGACGCGGAAGGAATATGCTCTATCTGCTCGGTCTTTAGCACTCCTATCTATAGAGGAATAGATCAATTCGCTAAGGATTTATCATCTATGACCCCAGAGAACAAGAACGTGCTTACTTGTTTAAGTGGTGGCCGTGATAGTTGTTACATCCTTCATCTAGTGAAAGAGCTCGGGTTTTCCCCGATCGCCTATACATATGACTGGGGAATGGTAACTACGACAGCCAGAGAAAACATGTCAAGAATGTGCGCAAAACTTGAAGTTGAGCATGTTCTGGTTTCTCCTGACATAAGAAAGAACCGACAAAGAATTAACCGGGCTCTTCGCGGGTGGTTAGTCAAACCAGAAATAGCAACTATCCCCATTCTTATGGCTGGAGACAAACCGTACTTCCGTTGGGCAAAAACTATTGCAAGAGAAAGGGGAGAAATTCCAGCAATCCTCGCAGACCATCCACTTGAAACAACTGGATTCAAAGCAATCCTCGCAGGGGCTACCCCAACTTCTGATCCAGAAGGAGGCGTTGATTACCGCTTATCAAATACAGACTTATTGCGTATGGCTGCCACATACGGCCTTCATGCGATGCGGTCCCCCCAACTAATTCCATCGTTAGCTACAGAAGGCCTCATAGGCTTTGTCGACTACTACTTGAGATCCCATAATTTCATCCGCCCCTTTGCCTATTTTGAATGGGAGGAAGATGTCATCGAGGACACACTAATGTCCCTTTACGATTGGAGTGCCGGAACAAACTATTCATCAGCTGCATGGAGAATGGGAGACGGCACCGCTCCTTTTTATAACTTGATGTACCTTATAGGTCTTGGCATGACAGAACACGACACAATGCGAGCCAATCAGATTAGGTACGGAATGATTACTCGTTCCGAAGCTTTAAGCAAAGTGAAAGAAGACAACAAACTAAACATTCTTGGCCTAGTTTCGTATTTTGAAACTGTAGGAATCGACTCTTCCTGGGCTGGAAACTGTATAGAAAAATTCGCCTCTAAAGAACTAGCCATCTAAGTATTGAAGTCTCAAATGAGAAAAGCATGATCGCCGTCTACCTACTATCTTCAATAGTTCTATTATGTCCAGCGATTTTGATAGCTCGCAAAATAGAAGAAAATCAAATACATATACAGATACTGATAACAAGCATTATCGTCTACGGTCAAATTTGTTTAGTTGGAAGACTCCTCTCTCTACTAAGTGTCCTCAGCAATCCAGTCGCATGGATAGTTTGTGATTTACTCTTCCTGCTCGTTTCCCTGAAACTGCTTGGTCACTCTCTAAATCATCTAAGAGACAGAATGAAATCTTTTAGAGAGAGTCTCTATTCAAAAATTCGCCATACCTTTAGTTCTCTTACCGCAAAACAAAAAGATAGTTCGAGTTACATTCTCATTTTGTTCGGGGTCGTTCTGACTCTCTTTCTCGCAATTCTCTTCGTCGCTACACTTCTCATCCCCCAAAATGCTGACGACTTTCTCACCGCTTACTTACCCAGAATTGGCTATTGGCTTCAAGCCGATTCTCTGAATCTATTTGAAGCTTCAACTTACAATTCGCCACAGAGTTCCTACCCGCTCAATGCCCAAATCCCGCTGCTTAGGAGCATCGTATTATCAGGAACTGATTCTTTCTTAGGGGTAGACCAATGGGTATCTGTAATATTGTCTGGAATCGCTCTCTATGGGTTATCAAAATTCTTTGGAGGGAATAGAGGAACTTCTCTCTTCCTTGCTGGCATTTGGATACTGACACCCAGCGTTGCGGCTCAAATCGGTATTGCTTTGACCGACCTATATGTAATATTTCTCTTTCTCTCTGCTGTCCTACTTGGAGTTATCGGCTGGAGAGAACAACACCGAGCATTGCTCTTTATATCTTCCCTGAGTCTTGCTTTAGCTCTGGGCGCTAAACACACAATCCTCTTCACGGTGCCCGCCCTACTGCTACTAGCACTTATCCCTCTTTTTTCAAAAGGTTCAAAAAGAAAAAATGCAATTTTCTGGGCTTGTGTTACAGCCCCAACAATGCTTCTCTTTGGAATTGATCGATACATACAAAACTGGACGTTCTTTGGGCATCCATTTGGAGATCAAGACTCTTTCGTTTTATTTACCGGTGAAGAGATCACCTCACTATCTGGTCGTTTTGATCAAGCATTTGATAACAGCCAAAGGGTTCTTACAAACATGTTCTTAGCCGACCTAGATTTCCTTCCAGATGAAATTACCGATCCGATAATCAAAAATTTCACAGGTATCGAAGAATTCCTAGGAACTAACATCTCAACTATCTCTGGCGTTCCATGGCTCGGAGTGACTACTTCAATAATTCTTATTTTTGGACTGTTATTTTCTTTATATCAAATTCTCTTCAAACGTAACTGGTCTTTATTAATATTGGTTCTTCCGGCTCTGTCCTATTTAGGCACTTTGCTTCTTATACGGCCATCTTTTTCCCTAGCTTTCTCTCGTTATATCTTGTTGCCTGCGGCTTTATTATTAGCAGCTTCAGGGCAAGGATTCAGCAAAGTCCACTCATTTTCACTTAATAAATCCAGAAAACTTTCTATGGTTCTAACTAGTTTTATTGGGCTCCTAGCCATTACCGGCGGCACTATTCAGACCAGTTTCATTTTGGCTGAAAACGGAACTCGTCCTCTTTACGGAGAAGAAAGTGCTTGGGGCAGGAATGACCTTGAAATGCTAAACCTTTCAAACGGCTTTGCGAATAGAAGCAGCCACAGGGCCCTTCTGAGTTTTGTAGAAGAGTGCTTTGAGCACGAGAGTGAAATAAAAATTGAGTATGAAGGAAAATTCCCCCAAGGACTTTTATTTATAAATGACTATAAGCGTCCAGTCACTCAGCATGTAATACCTCCAATCGATATTCCTGAACTTATTATGGAAAATAACCATGGCCCTGTAATAGCCGCCTCATTATCTTTGAAAGAAGCTAACGAGGCTACAAACTTCCTAAAAGAAACTTCGATTTTAAACCAACAAGTAGTTGTTTTTGGAGACGTTTCTGTCGCTTTTAATAGTAAAGAATTCAGCCAAACCTGCGAAGATATCATAAACGATGTCGATATTCTCCAAACTGCGGTTCTATTGGGCCTATTTAATGAGATTCCAGCCAACTCTGCAGTCGTGAATCTGGCTACTTCATCATCTATAGGTATGCAGATAGGTATTTATGAGGACCCATTAGAAAGTCTTGAATTGACAATTCTGGATCAAACACCCGAGGAATCAATTGCTTGTGCCGAGTACCAAATGTGCACTAGCGAAGGTAGACCCATTTACATCCTTCGGGAAATATTCAATGGCGATTCCATCAACCTTCTACTAGCTCCAATGGCGCAAGATATTGGATACATAAATAATCCTTTAATTGTCTTATCTGACTCATTTTTATTTGGCAAAGTGGACACAATGCCCGAATGCCAATTAGAAGGAGAACCTGCCCCATTATTGCTTTCAAGTACTTCTAAGTGGACAACAAGAAGTTGTATCGGTGCTCCCGCCTTACTTTCGACTTACGAACTTTTCTTAACATTTGGATGCCACGGTGAACTAAACGGCTGGTATATCTGCAGCTAGCTCTTGGAGACCGTAATTAGCCTGCCGTCTATGTCAAGATACATGTATGAAATTGATCAATCAGTGGATCTTAAGCCATGAACGTTCTTAATGAAGATGACTGGGAAGTTCATCCTACGAGTAGCCCCGTAACGAATTCTTCCAAAAACGACCATTCAATTGCTTCATCAAGTTTTTATTGGAGTCTTGCCGCATTTGCCATAATCGGCATCTCTGGTATAGCCATAAACCAAATCATCGTTGACCAATTTGGTGTTGCTCCGCTTGGTCGATACAACACTTTACTTGCGTTAACACTTATTGGAGGCCAACTCGGTAGCGCCAGTATTCACTCCTCTGTGCTGTACCACACTCCGAAAGCTCGCTCTACTAACCATCCCACAGGTCAAGTGCTCACCGCTGCAATGAAAGTGACATTTCTAACCTCTGCTTTTGCAGCATTAACAATTCTATGCCTTGGTGAAATCATCTTAAGATCTACCGGAAACTCTTATTACCTAGACGGTTTAAGAGGCATTTCTATAGGACTCTTCTTTTATCCACTTAATAAAACTCTAGGAGCTCATATAAATGGACTTCGGAGGATACGATCTTTTTCTGTTTTTCTTGCCGGCAGATTTCTACTCCTTTTGACTACAGTTATTTTTGCTGCTTACTTATTCAATTCGGAAAATTTGCTTCCATGGGCAATAAGTATCAGCGAACTGATCATCTTCTTATTCTTAGTTCTCGCAATACGTTCAGAACTGACAAAGATAAATCGGGAAAAAACTCTTTCTGGACTTGTAAAACGCCACGTTCGATTTGGGCTAAAAGGAATCGTTGGTGGAGTTCTCTTAGACTTGAATACCCGAATTGATGTTCTTGCCCTAGGCGTCCTTGTGGGTTCAAGGGCGGTAGGGATCTATAGTCTTGCAAGCCTTTTTGCTGAAGGCCTATACCAACTAGCCATGACTGCAAGGTACAACTACGACCCTGTCGTGACCCAACTACATATAGAAGGTCGCACCAAGGAACTAGAGGCCACCATAAAGAAAGCAAAACGAAGAATCTATGGATTGATGATAGGAGTAATACTTTTAGCAAACTTGAGTTATCCACTAGTAGCCCAAGTTCTATTTGGAAGAGACCTTGCCTACGAAAGTTGGCCTGTATTTGCCATACTCTCGATCGGAGTTACTTTCAGCGCTGGCTATATCCCTTTCACAAATCTCCCACAACAAATTGGAGCCCCATTAAAACAATCAAAACTCCTAGGATCAATCAGCGGGACGAACCTACTCTTAAACGTGATCCTTATTCCCTTCTGGGGGCCAATAGGAGCAGCTGTAGCAACCGCTATATCCCAGATCACTCTAATTCCATACTTACGTCGTCTAACTTTTCCTTTACTGAAATTTAAACCATGACTAAGACTCGGCATATGCCAACAGTTGAACAAAAGTTAAGCCCATACCACGAGCTTTCCTGGTACGAACTATTCATAATTTTCATATCAATAACTTCGCTAATAAGTATGGCATTTCTGGCTTTTGAGACATTTAAACCTCAATATGTAATACCTTCTGCATTTTTATTTACAGTTGCCTTGAAACAAGTTCTGAAACTCAAGTTTCCTACTAAATTTCAAAAGCCAGAGAAAACATTCTGGGTTATCTGCCTAGTCGCTGTATTTTTCCGATTCGAGCGATGGCCCAACTTGTCTGGTGGCCAAGATCAAGGCCTCTACACAAATATGGCATCTGCCATATCCCGAAGTGGATCGGTCACATTTACAGACTCTTTCAGAGCACAGCTCTCACCTGATCTGCAAAATGTATACGATCAGGCAGCCTTACTTTCCGTCCATCTAGTAGATTCAGCAAAATCACTTTTCACTATTGAATTCTACCCATTACACCCAATTTGGCTTTCGATAGGCGATTTCTTCTCGAGCGCCTATGGGCATCACATGGTCCTTATTTTCTTCTCGATCATCGGGTTAGCGGGAGGCTACCAACTGGCCTTAGAAATTGATGGCAGAATCGCGGTAGCGCGACTATTCCTTGCATTACTTGCCTTAAACCCAGCATTAATATTTTTCACAAAATTTCCTGTGAGTGAGATAACCGCTTTTGCCTTCGCAGTAAATGGATTTCTATTCTTAACTCGTTATTTGAAATCCAGAAATGAGTATTCGTCTCGATTGTATTTTCTGTTAACCCTGATGTGCTTCGGGGCTCTCACCGCAACAAGATGGCAATTATTTCTTTATCTACCATTTTTGGGGATATTAGGAGTTTGTTCATTATTCCCAACTTTGAATAAGAACCTAAGAAGAAAATTAGTGACCATTACTTTCAGCGTCTTCATAGTCCTTGTTATAAGTATGGCTTATTACAGATGGAAGCAACCAACTCTCTTCACACCAATGTGGGACACAATTACTGAAGCTATACCAAGCACCACTCTTCTAGTGATCTTAGGAATAGTTGGGTTCTCCCTGATACTTGCAACCAGAAAGTACCTTTCAAATGCTCAGCATTCCAAATCTTTACAACTTGCTGAACTTATTAATAAAGCAGCTCCTTGGTTATTAATCCTTGCTTTCGCTTTCTCAATCTTTACGATCATGGAAATTTATGATCAGAGCCTGATGGCTCCGTGGAATTACGCCACTCCAGCAGAAGATATGTCCCTCTTCCGTTTTCACAATTTATATCGCTTGATTTTATTTGCTTCGCCGGTAGCGATCGGACTGATTTTGTTATCGCCTCTTATATTGAGAAATCGATCTACACCTATTTCTCTTTTATTTCTCTTCGGAGGAAGCCTATGGATAGTTATACTCTCACGGCCTTTCATCCCTTATCTTTATTACTACGGTCGATATTTAGTTGTGGACATGCTCCCGCTTACCTTGCTCATAGTTTCCATTCTCTGCATTGACCTAAAAAGGTCCTTTGGTAATTGGGGGAAATACTTATCCAGAGCCTCTATTGCTTTACTAGTCATTTACAGCTTTTTCTTCTCTTATTTGCAAATAGGCAATTTCGAAGGAGAGCCGGTTGACATTTATGAAGACTTCCTCTCTGACATAAGCAAGCAAGATGTAATGGTGGTATCTCTACTAGACCAACGTGTAGTTGTGCCTTTAAGAATTACTTACGAACAATCAGTATTCGTACTGGGCGATCCACTCTCATCTCTTGACGTTCTTGATGAACTAAAAGAAATAGCTCAAAGAAGAGGCGGTCGTCTTATCCTTGCTGCACCTTCTGGCATTGGAGCGCCTGAGGCAGAACCATTCAAAACCATTGAAGTAAAAGACTGCTTCATGACTAATTCTGATCATTTTAGAGGAGGCTTGCATCTTGGTCCTCAAATATCTAAGCGGCGCTTCTTTCTGCCGACAAAATGGACTTGTGTTGATAACCCTTATGAATTTTTTGACATAACTGACTTGATATCAAGTTGATTATTCAAACTAAACAGTATTGAAAATCGAAACTGTCATCTAAATAGCCCATAAAGCTTTCTCAAGGACATCTATAGTTATAGTTTGCAGAACCCGTGAACTAACCTTCATAGGAACTGATAATTGAATGCATCAACAATTCTTATCACTGGACGAGGAAAATGATACCAATCACAAAAGTAGTATTCGGGCCTGAGCACGAGCAACAGGTGCTCGGCGTTCTGAAATCAGGGCAGATCGCCCAAGGAGCCAAAGTAGCTGAATTTGAAGGATTGTGTGCCTCTATGGCTGGAACTCGCTCCGCAGTTGCAGTAAATAACGGCACAACTGCTCTTGTTCTAGCCCTACGCGCTTTGGGTGTTGGAGAAGGTGACGAGGTAATCACAAGTCCATTCACTTTTGCAGCCACCTTAAACGCAATTATTGAAGTTGGTGCTACCGCCAGATTTGGGGATATTGACGAGAGTTATAATCTGGATCCAAACACCGTAGAACCACTTATTACGAATCGAACCAAAGCCATAATGCCCGTGCACCTATACGGTTTGCCTGCACAAATGGAATCTTTTCAAGAAATTTCTTCCAGAAACGGAGTGTTTCTTATTGAAGACGCCGCCCAAGCTCACTTTGCATCTACTGAAGGTAATAAGCCTGTGGGCTCGTATGGTTTGGGTTGCTTCTCATTTTACGCAACAAAGAACCTGACCTCTGGAGAAGGTGGTGTTGTAACCGTAAACGACCCTCAACTAGAGGAATCTATGCGCACCCTCCGCAATCAAGGCATGAAACAACGCTACCAATATGAAGTTCCTGGATATAACTTTCGTATGACAGATCTAGCTGCCGCTGTAGCTATCCCACAATTCGCTTCGGCAAGTGAAATGATTTCCATTAGACAAGAAAATGCCTCAAAACTTTCAAGTGAGTTGGAGAGAATTGAAGGCCTATCAGTGCCTCGATCTGCAGAGAAAACCAATCATGTATGGCATCAATACACCATCAGATTGACAGAGGAGTCAAACATCACTCGAGAAGACTTGGCTAATATTTTGCAAGAAGAAAGCATTGGCTATGGTTTTTACTATCCTCGAGCTGTATACGACTACGATTGCTACAGAAATCACCCTCGTGTATTAATTGAAAATTCTTCAAATGCAGAGCTATTTGCCAAAAGCGTAATATCTTTGCCAGTTCATCCACATCTAACTGATTCAGATCTTGACCGAATTGTGTCAGTGGTTCAGACTGCTTTTGCGCAGTAGTAAGAGACTAGATATCTCCTCTTCCCAAGGAAGCAAAAGAAATGCCGGCATTGAGCCAATCATTAGGGTCTAAGTATCCACGCCCATCAACAACAGCCAATAGGCCATCAAAATCTTTAGGCTTCAAATGTTTATAGGAAGAGTGGTCGGCCTGAAGGATCACAGCTTCACATTTGCCTCCAAGATGAAAAGGTGTGAAACCTAAATTTTCAATCTCCTCATCACTATAAAGAGGATCATGTACTAGAACTATGGCTTCTTTTTCTTTTAGCTCTTCTACAACTGGAAACACCCCGGAAAAAGCTAACTCCTTAACATCTCCTCGATACGCTGCACCTAGAACAACCACCACTTTCCCTTCTAGGCCACCTAACAGGGACGAAAGACGATTAACCGTGTATGCAGGCATCGAAGAATTAACCTCCCGACTCTTTAAAGGCAGAATTGCCTGATCATCTGTCGAGAGATACAAATGCGGATATACAGGAATACAGTGTCCACCCACCGCCACCCCTGGCCGATGGATATGGCTACAAGGTTGACTATTTGCTGCTTCAATTACTGTTTCAATATTTATTCCTACTCTGTCTGCATAACGGCCAAACTCATTAGCAAGTGCAATGTTGACATCGCGATAGGTCGTTTCAGCCAATTTAACCAATTCAGAAGTCTCTGATGTCCCTACATTCCAAACCCCGTTACCTTCAGGCAAGTCAGGCCTTTCATCAAACTCGAGTATTGCTTCATAGAATTCGCATCCTCGTTTTGTAGACTCTTCATCGATTCCTCCAACAATCTTCGGGAATTTTCTCAAGTCTGCAAAAACGCGACCACTGAAAACACGTTCAGGGCTGAAGCAAACAAATAGATTAACTCCTAGCTCTAGACCACTTTGTTCAGCAATGACTGGGGCGAATCTGTTCCTAGTGGTTCCCACCGGTAAAGTCGTTTCATAAGAAACTAAAGTTCCTTCTTTTATTCCGCTAGCTATAGCAAGAGTTGCCGCATCTAATGCTCGAAAGTCTGGATCTTTCATTTCATCTACCACGAGCGGTACAGCAACAACCACTACATCAGACAAAGAGACTGCTCTAGTTACGTCGGTTGTAGCGTCAAATAGTCCTCTTTGTAGAGCCTCGTTCAGTTTCTCACCAAGATTCTCTTCACCGGGAAATGGTTCAATCCCTAGCAGGACGTCTTCAACCAACTTAGGATTTATGTCAGCCCCAATCACTTCGTGACCGGATGAAGCCACCTGAAGGGCTAAAGGCAACCCAATCTTTCCTATACCAACTACACAAACACGCATCATGCAAATCTAGCAGAAATAGGCTTTGAGAAATTGCCATTCTTGCCCCTAAATAGTTAGAGGATAAACTCCCATCATGAAGGGATTAATTCTTAGTGGAGGGAAGGGCGTACGTCTGCGACCTCTTACTGATACAAGAGCAAAACAACTCGTACCTATCGCAAACAAACCTATCCTTTTTTATTGCATTGAACAGTTAGTAGATGCAGGTATTACGGAGATCGGAATCATCATTGGCGAGACGGGAGATGAGGTTCGTGAAGCCGTTGGGGATGGATCTAAGTGGGGTATAAAAGTATCTTGGATTCCACAAGAAGCGCCTCTTGGATTAGCCCACTGTGTTTTGATCGCAAAAGAATTCTTAGAGGGTGACGATTTTGTTATGTTCCTTGGTGACAACATGCTTGAGTTAGAACTTGCAAGCATGGTTCATCAATTCATGAATGATCGAAATGATAATTCATTATCCTGCCGTGTCCTACTTAAACAAGTTGATGACCCAAGTTTCTTTGGCGTCGGGGTAATCAATGATGATGGTCAAGTAACTGAACTAATTGAAAAACCAAAAGAACCTCCTTCTGACCTAGCCCTTGTTGGCGTCTATTTCTTTACCGATGCAATTCACGATGCGGCACTTTCGATTAGCCCATCAAAGAGAGGAGAGTTAGAGATCACTGATGCGATTCAGTGGCTCATTGATAACGGGCATGTGGTGGACCACGACATACTTGATGGGTGGTGGATAGATACTGGGAAAAAAGACCCACTACTTGAATGCAATCGTCTTGTTTTAAGTAAAGCTGATACTGAGATAGCGCAAAGTGCAGCGATCGACGGGGAAACTTCCATTTCGGGAGTCGTTCAAATCGGAGAAAAGTCTGTCATTTCCAATTCTATTATTGAAGGCCCAGTTGCAATTGGAAACGGTGTAACAATTTCAGACAGTCACATACGGCCATTTACCTCAATAGGAGATGGAGTGAGAGTGTCCGACTCAACCCTTGAAGATTCAGTTTTATTGGAGGGCTGCGTTATCGACAGAGCTGGGCTAATCACTGCTTCTCTTGTCGGGAGCAATAGTAAAGTAAGTGGGAGCACAGTTTCTACAGACTCAAATACCTTATTATTGGGTGATAACTCAATAATTGACCTGAGTTAGGAAAATCAAATGACCGTTATCAATCCATCGGAAATCATTCAAGATGTCATTCTTATTACACCAGAAGTTTTTGCTGATGAACGAGGATTTTTTGTTGAAACCTATCGGAAGGAATGGTTACCAGGCAGCAACGAAATGGTCCAAGGCAACCGAGCTGACCGTCAGGCGAAAAGCATCGTCGGACTTCATTACCATCTCTTTCAAGCTGACTACTGGTACGTTCCATTTGGAACAGCAAGGGTGGTCTTACATGACCTAAGAGTAGGTTCTCCAACAGATGGGGCAACACTTGCTATGGATTTAGGAGCGCTCTCTGATGGCTCTCATAACCACACCGGTATTTACATACCACCTGGAGTTGCTCATGGATTTGCAGCACTTACCGATATGACTATCACTTACCTTGTAGATGGCTATTACAACCCAGCAGATGAACTTGGTGTTGCTTGGAACGATCCAATAATTGACGCTGACTGGGGGATATCCAACCCAGTGCTTTCAGAACGTGATCAAACCAACCCGCTTAGAGAAAACCTGGATAAGAAAATGATCCCAAAATTTGTGAATAGAGTCTGATATGCGTCTTTTCGTTACCGGTGCCGCAGGTTTCATAGGATCTAATTTCATTCGTTACATTCTCGACAACTCAGACGATCAGATCACTGTTTACGATGCCTTAACTTATGCCGGAACACGAACAAACTTTACTGAGGTAGAAGACAATCCTCGTTTTGATTTTGTTCATGGAGATATTTGTGATCGGTCAACAGTTGAAGTAGCGATGTCTGGCCATGATGTGGTTGTTCATTTTGCAGCCGAAAGCCACGTTGATAGATCGATTGTCTCCCCAGATGCATTTATACGTACGAATTGTGATGGCACCAACGTTCTTTGTGATGTAGCTCGAGAAATTGGTGTCAAGAGATTTCTTCATATATCCACTGATGAAGTTTATGGCTCTATCTCTGAAGGTTCCTTTTTGGAAACTGATCCTCTCTCTCCGAGCTCTCCTTACTCAGCTTCAAAAGCAGGGTCTGATTTGATTGCTTTGAGTCACCATGCAACTCATGACCTTCCAGTGATCGTCACCAGGTCATCTAATAACTATGGCCCACGACAACTCCCTGAAAAAGTTATTCCATTATTTACAACTAATTTGCTTGATGGTCTCAGTGTTCCTATTTACGGCGACGGCGGGAATATCAGAGATTGGTGTCATGTCTTTGACAATTGTGTAGCCGTTGATTTAGTGCTCCGCGAAGGAAAGTTGGGAGAGATATACAACATTGGGGCGGGTAACGAAATCACTAATCTGGAGTTGACCCATCATCTTTTAAATTTGACTAACTGCGATGAATCCAGAATTTCTTGGGTGGAAGACCGCCTTGGTCATGATCAACGTTATTCCATAAATACCGAGAAAATTAGAGGTTTGGGTTGGGAGCCTAAAATTTCGTTCTTAGATGGTTTGGCGGAAACAATTCAGTGGTATCAAGAAAATCGATTGTGGTGGGAGCCTCTTAAGGGTACGTCATGAGAATTTTGATAACTGGCGGAGATGGTCAGGTCGGGAAAGCTTTCTCTCGTAATGTGCAAAAACATGAGTTATTTGCTTGCAGTCGTTCTGAACTAGATATATCGAATTCAACTTCTATTTTGAAAGCCGCAGAAAAATACCGACCTGACATGATCATTAACTGCGGGGCTTTGACAGATGTAGACAAATGTGAAACAAGCCCTGACTTGGCGATGGAAATAAATGGTCATGCAGTAGGTCTTCTTGCCGAACAGGCAGAAAAATGTGGAGCCTCGCTTGTACAAATCTCAACTGATTACGTCTTTGACGGAGAGAAGGATGGCCCTTATCTTGAAACAGATCTCACTAAGCCGATTTCTATTTATGGTCAGTCAAAGCTTCTTGGAGAGCAACTAGCTGGTTCGGGAGCTCTTGTTGTTAGAACCTCTTGGGTGATGAGCCTTGACGGAAACAACATTTTGGTGAAAATTCTTCGTTTACTTAACGAAGGTGGAGAGTTGAAATTCGTTGATGACCAAATTGGATGTCCGACGTTCACTGACGACTTAGTTGACGCTGTGATAAAGCTCGTTGAATCTAAAGTTACTGGAGTAGTTCATGTTACGAATTGTGGATCTACTTCTTGGTTTGATTTTGCTCAGCTCGTTGCTGAATGTGCAGGGTCTGATCCGAAACAGGTGTCTCCAATAAGTGGCTCAGAATTAAATCGGCCTGCAAGAAGACCAAAGAATTCGATTTTAGAAAATCGTCGCCTTACTAATTTAGGCTTCCCGCAGTTACCTCATTATATTGATTCACTTGAACAGCTTATTTCTAAAGAGCAGAGACAGTTCTAATGGCTAGAGTTGGCGTCTACAACCACCATTGGTCCACCCTTGGTGGAGGTGAAGTAAGTGCAGGATCGCTTGCTGAGGAGCTTAGTGGAACCCACTCTGTCACTCTTTTAGGGCCACACAAACCAGACTTTGAAGCATTTAGAAAATACTTGAACATTGATCTTTCTCTTTGTGAGTTTGAACAGGTTTCTGGGGATTTAGAAGCTTCAGAAACTAGTGAAAATTTTGATTGGTTCATTAACCATTCTTTTTCAAGCAGGGCTATAAATCGTGCCTCATTTGGAGTTTTTGTCGTGATGTTTCCGGGTGACCCTTTGAGAATGAGGGCAAAAATCAAATCTATGATCTGTCGTCCTCTATGGCACTTTTTTAGATCTACGGGATTCAAATTTAATCGACTTGAAAACTCTTTGCGGCTACATGCTCACGATTTAAGTTGGGTTGATTCCTATAGCAAATTTCTTGCAATTTCTAACTATACAAAATGCTGGGTTTCGGAACTTTGGGGCTGTGATTGTGAAATACTTTATCCTCCTCCTTCTCGTTCTGTAATTGGTAAAGAAAAAGAGAAAATTATCCTTTCTGTTGGAAGATTCTTTCAGCCCGAAGGAAGACACTCTAAAAAACACCTTGACTTAATTAAAGCATTCACGAGTCTAGACAGTGCCTTGATTCGCGATGGTTGGAAATTAATTCTCGCTGGGGGATGCGCTGAAGAAGACCAAGATTACTTGAAAGAAATAAGAGAGGCTGCTGAAGATTCCGCTATAGATGTAGTTGTAAATATCTCTGGCAGTGAGTTAGAGGATCTCTACTCCTGTGCTTCTATTTATTGGCATGCGACTGGTCTTGGGGAATCACCATTGGTTCACCCTTCTCGGTTTGAGCATTTTGGAATATCTGTAGTTGAAGCTATGGCCGCAGGTGCGATACCAGTTGTTTTTGAAAAGGGAGGTCCAGCGGAAATCGTTCAACCTGGGATAAACGGTCTTCATTGGGAGAATTTGAATGACCTTATAGATAAAACAAACCATTTAATTTTGGATAGTTCGTGGGCTGATTCACTAAGAAAAAATTCTATTGAGCGATCAATTGACTTTGATAAAAGGCGATACCGAAATCAACTACACGAGCTTTTAACCGAAAACTAACTTTATTGCGCCTGTGCGAGCGCCACTAAGAAAACAAGAACGCTGGAACTGAATTTCTGGCTTTGAGCCCCATTCATCTGGAAGGTTGAAGAAACACTTTCTAAGGCCCCTTGTGATCCATCAGAAGCAAAGAAAGCTGATTTGACTGCGTGTTCTGCATTGGTTTCAGGTGGGTTTTCTATCGGGTTCACTTCAGTTCCGTCTCCAGCTAACGCGAGAAGGAAAGCGACCATTCCAACTGCAATAGATTGAATTTCTGATGTTGAGGTTTCGAAATAATCTGCTGCCATTTGTAGGCCTTCTAGCTCTTCTGTGGTATACCCACTAGTTACTCTGTATTCGTCGTATCGCTCTTCTGGGAAAACTGTGCTCGCGTTAGGCGGCCCATATTCAATGGTGTACCACTTAGATTTCAACCCAAATTCCCATTGAAAGTCATATCCACTTACAGTAACTACTTGCCCTGAGCGGGTTCTAAGTTCAAGATCCTCTACTCTGCCTCCATCGTCCCCAAAACCATCTCTACTAACTACAACCGCTTCATATAAATCGTTTATGTTGTAGGCGGTTAAAACATCAGCTAAAGACAGTGCTTCAGTCCATCGATGAACCGGGTTGATTGCTACGTCATCCCCATCATCTGGCACTCCAGGAAAATCAACGGTGATAGTGTGACCTCCGGTTGAAGCTGAGAACTCTGTGCGTGCTACTTGATCTCCCCACATGCGAACCAAACCAGCTGTCGCAGCTATAGCAGCATCTGAACGACTGTCTTCATTACTCCATTGACTTCCACCGCTTCGACTTTCTCTACCTTCGTAGACTTGGCAACTTGTTGTATCACAAGTTTTCGCGTAGGTGTAGCGACTTTCGGCAAGAGAGTATGAACGTGCGGCAACTGCTTGAACTTGTAAAGCGATAGCGCCAGATCCACCACCTTGGTCTGCCCAGCTTGCTGGCATTTCTCGCGGCACCACTGATCGAAGGTACTGTTCAAGTGGCAAAGCATTGACCGTGCGTTGGTTACCTTCGTAACGTGCCGCTCTTAACTCTCCTCGGTACCACGTTGCCGTATTTGACCCCTCACATAATTGGAGTGTCACATCAAGGTCTGCATTATCGGTATTCAGAACTGTCAAAACAGGTTCAGTAACGGTTACGGAAACCGTTTGATCAGCGAGGCCATCGAACGCATCATCAGAATTAGCGTCGTCTACTGAGAGGACAACCGGGATTGTTTGAACCCCATCATCACTGTTATCTTGAACACCAGTCAGGGTAACCGTTTGTGGAGTGTTCCAGTTCCCTGAACTAAAGGTGAGAGGCGAGGTTGTAGTTACTTCATTTGTATCACCCGAAGTGACAGTCAAAACCACATTTGATGTTGGCTGTGAATTCAGGACAACAGTAAAGGTGTCAGTGGTACCTGTTTCATCGACCGTAGTTGATCCACCTGTTTCAGTTAGCGTGAACCCAGCATTTGAGTTCTCTGGTGTAGGGGTTTCAAGAGCATTGCTGCTAACTGGTGGGGCATAGTGGGCTGAACGAACTCTGACAATGGGACTTGCAATATTTATTCCTGTATCTGTGAAAGAACTACCGCAATTAGATCCTACAGATATGGAGTAGCGATCTAAGTTTCCATCAAGGGTTATTTTGACAGCTTGGTCATCTAGCTCTATCCAGTTACCATTTTCGTCTCCGACTACAAGAATGGCGTCTTCAACATAAACTTTTGTTGAAGAACCATCGTGGCCTCTCAACCTGACTGTCATTTCTTGTGGATCAAGAACCGAAGCTGTGGTATTCCCATAAAAATGACCAAGAATTTGATCTCTTGTCCAACCTTCATCTATGGCATATCCGAGTGATCCATATTGGCCCATACCACGTCCATGGCCCCACCCTCTACCCTCTACCACTAAATCTCCGTAACTTGTTATGTACTCTTCAACACCGGGAATAGTCAGTTGTTGCCCAACGTAAATAATGTCGTTCACGTCCAAATTATTTGCGTCTAATAACTCTTGTAGTGAAATACCATGGTCTTCTGCTATTCCAGAAAGCGTGTCTCCAGAAACAACTACATATGTGGCATCTGCTCCAGCGGGACTAGCAGCTAAACCGGTGCAAAGCAGAGCCAAAACAAGCACTAACGCTGATCGGCGCGTAAATCTGTTTTTCTTGCATTGTCTCATTGGGGGTACGTCTTCCGCTCTACTTTGCATCAGAAAAATAATTTCTAACTATTGGTCCACCCAAGATTAAGTTTAGATAATTCAGAATATGAATGGAAGTAGGGTCTAATTTTCTGACCAGTTTTTCGATATCTGATTCGAAGAAATCTTCTGGAGCGTTCTTATAAGCAACGCAAACATCAGTAGCGATGTGGTGAATACGGTTACAATCAACGCGATTTCAACTCGCAGGAAAAGATTATTTGGAGCTATTAGGAGTGCTGCGGGGAAGACACCTACTCCTACTACCCATGCGGAAGCCATTCTTCCTTGTGCTTCGCAGGCAATTAGTGCTTGAGCGAGTGATAGGGCGACCATCAGTCCCGCGCTTGAACAAGAGAGTAAAGCCATATCTCCGCTGGATACTCGAAACTCTTCCCCAAAAGCAAGAACTACAATGTGGGGGCCAAGCAACGCCATAAATAGGACTGCTACTGCACCTAAACCTATGACTAAGGTAAGGAGTCGTTTCAGTTCTTTCCATAATTCAGAAAATTTTTCTTGGCCAACTAATCCAGATAGTCGCGGAAGTAAAGCTGCTTGGACTGCTTGAAAAAAGAAAAGTGGGACTCGAGCTACTAGCAAAGCGTTAAGAAATTTTCCGGACTCATCGATTTGTTGATCATTCGCAAGAAGCTGCACTGCTAAGGGGCTTGCATTTAGCACGAGAGCAGTTGCCACTGAAGCTAACAATAACGATCCCAGAGCTCGGGAAAGATCACCTATTTTTGCTTTTGGCCCAGATGTAAATATTCCTTTTTGTTTATAGGTCGCAATAAAGATTCCTATAAATGGGGCTAGCCCTATGGCTAGCCCATATGCTCCAACGTTTTTTGCGGTAAAAATTACAACTGTAATAACGAGAAGAAGTCGCCCAATTCCCTCCCCTATTACATATCGGGCATAGCTGTTGAACCGACCGAGACCGGCCAGTGTCCCTTTTACTAAATGCGCTGTTCCAAGTCCGGTTACAACAAGAAGGAGACCTATGAAGAGCGTTGTTTCTCCACTGAAGAATTCATTTGTGAACCACCGATTTGCCACTAAAGAAGCAACTAATAGGACTCCAGCTAATGCCGCCCCAAGTTGACCGGCTGAACGGATTACTGGCCCTACACCTTCTCCTCTGCTTATTCGACTTGCCACTATTCGTGATGTTTCTTGTTCTAGAGGTAGGAAGAATCCGATGCCGAGAAGAAAACTCATTGCCCACAAAAGGGCGACTGGTGAATAGGCCTCAGCGCCCAAATCTCGTGAAGAAATTGTGATGAAAATGTAAGCGGTGATTCCGTTAATAAGGAGACCCCCGCCTATGGAGATCGTTCCATAGGGTAGCCGCTCAATAAAGCGACCTAATATCCCTTTTTTAAGGATCTCCCTTCTGTCCATCTTTAAGTTGCCGAAGGAGGTTGATCTACTTGTGAAGGAAAGCAAGTTTCGTCAATCTCTACTATCGAAATAGAGTCACGATTTTCCCAAGTGATTTCATTTGCCGGATCTCTTTTAATTTCGTATTCATGAAAAGTCATTTCTAGAGAGTTGAATACGAGGAGTCTTTCAGACAATCTTTCGCCAATATCGAGGATTAACTTTATGGTCTCTAACGCTTGTATTGAGCCTACGATGCCTGGCAGAACGCCTAAGACACCGGCTTCTGCACAATTAGGCGCAGCATCTGGAGGTGGTGCTTGAGGTTGCATGTCACGATATGTAACTCCTTCACGTGGCTCAAAGACTGCGATTTGGCCTTCAAAGCGAAAAATCGAACCGTGAACCACTGGAATGCCAAGTTTGGTTGACGCGTCGTTTAGTAAATAGCGGCTTGCGAAATTGTCAGATCCGTCTACGACGACATCGTACCCTTCAAGAATTTCCATAATATTTTCTGCGCAAAGCCGTGTGTCATATGTGACTACGTTTACATCTGGGTTCAGCGCATTAATTGTCTCTTTTGCGGAATCTACTTTTCTTATTCCAATTCGATCCACACTGTGGAGTATTTGTCTTTGGAGGTTTGATTCGTCAACAAAGTCCATGTCAACAACGCCTAAAGTTCCTATGCCGGCTGCGGCAAGGTACATAGCAGCTGGGGACCCAAGTCCTCCAGCTCCGAGCAGCAACACTCTGGCGTTAAGTAGTTTGAGTTGGCCTTCTTCTCCCACCTCAGGTAGTTGGAGATGCCTTTGATATTTTGTTCTCTGTTTTGCAGCAAGAGTGTAAGGGGTTTCGCAATCAAATCCATTTTGTTTCCATTGGTTGAAGCCGCCGTCCATGGAAACCACTGTGGTGTATCCCATTTGTTTTAAAGTTTCAGTTGCGAAAACTGAACGAACCCCGCTTGCACACATAACAATTAGTGGTTGTTCATAATCTGGAATTTGATTCTCGATGTTTGATTCCATGATTCCTCTTGGAATATGGAGAGCGTTTGGAATACTTCCCTGTTCATACTCCTCAGGTTCACGAACGTCTAAGACTTTGTAACCTTCTGCAATAAGTGTGACTGCTCCTACAGAGTCAGTTTCTTCAATGCGACTTTTTGCTTCTCTTAGGATCTGGTGAAATGAAGACATAGTAGAAGTTTAATTACTTCGTTATGAATCTTCGCTATTAAGAATCAAAGGCAGGACTTCGCTAATTGAACCTTGAACAGCTACTTCAGCGTAGATGTCGCTTGAAGTTGGCTGTCCATTGACGATGACGATTTTTATATCACGTAGGACTGCTCCTTCAATTACGGAAGCGACGGGGAAAACCTGCAAACTCGTTCCTATTGTGAGAAGAAGGTCGCAGGAGTCAAGG
>MDSY01099611.1_pt1 | contig 56250 bp, 61 predicted proteins | sample 811131 | NCBI WGS metagenome assembly MDSY01 (sample SAMN05326643, study PRJNA326480) | marine metagenome | isolation source: seawater | place: Atlantic Ocean: South West | collected 2010 | reverse complement strand
TTTTTTTCCAGAAGAATTCAGTGATTCGTCACTAAATCCAGTTCCATTATTGAACATATCGTTAACGTTAGCCTGTGTTGATGTTAAAATATTCATAGATTTTTTAAGTGCAGTAGCCATTTTTAAACGCGCTGTTTGCCCTGGATAGTAAACAGTTGAAAGACCCAATCGTGTAAAAGAGTATTCTTCCGGTGGTATAACTACATTTACTGTTTGAGTAACAGTTTGTGTTACTATAACCTCAACTTCTTGATTTACAATTTTTTCTACTATAGTTTCTACGGGAACTAATTCGGTTTTGGTACAACTAGCTAAAAGTATAATACTTAGTAATAATGTCATTTTTTTCATCTTCATTTTATTTATAATTAGTCTAAATTAAAATTATTTCATGCAAATATATTTCACAGAAATCAATTTTCAAAATTTATTTAGACTAATTTTAAATAAGATTTATTTTATCCGCCAAATCTATTTATTTTTTATTAAAAAACATAGTAAATAACCTTAATAATTTGTAAGGTTTTAAAAAAAATAAATCATTTTTTTAATGAAATCTATTTTTTTATTTTAAATTAAACTCTAGATTTAGATGATTGATTTTTTTGAAAGAAATATCCAATTAAAATAAACTGTATTAATTTTTGAAATATTTTTTTAAAACCAGAGAAAAAAGATAAGAGGAAACTCTAATTAAAGATAAAAAAAGAAAATTTCATAAATATGCTTTTCCTCTTTCAAATTTAAATAAAATTAAGCTTGCTATAGCTTGTTTTAAAAAAAAAAGTGCTGTTCGACATTTCTGCTATGCGTAGCAAATGGGTATAGAAACTATTCGCTTTTGAGCAAATAATGACATAGAGCTCAATAATTTCGGTATAATATCAATCTATGGGCAAATTTAAACGTTTGATGTAACCAATATATTAATAGTTTCTGTAAGTTATTTTGGAGCAACAAAGCTAGGTGTTGGAGGTCTTATTCAAGCTTATAAAAACTCGGTAAAAATTACTTTATAAGTTTTATGAATCATTGAACAAACAATTAATTTGGTCTATCAATTAAACTTTGATTCTGATTTTATGAAAAATTATCCAAACTGTATAAGAAATAATCTAAAAATTACCAATTAAAAATTAGAAACGAATTGCTTTGTACAACATAACCATTAGGGAAAAAGGCGGCAAGAATACTTTTGGAATTTTTGCAAAGCTGTATAAGTTGAAAATTAAAAAGTTAGATTGACTTATTCTTTGGAAGAATAATTTATTTCAATCCGCTCTAAAACATTAATAAAAATATTAAAATCTTTTTTTGAAATATCCTCTACTCCAGTTTTTCGCAATTCTATAACTACGGGTAATAATCTTTCAAGAAGAAAAGTACCTGAATCAGACAACCTTAATAAATATTCTTTTTTATTTCCACTTAATTTGAAACGTTCAACGTAACCTTTCTCCATCAGTCCCTTAATTACCCTTGACGTAGTTGCACGATTTCTAAAGTTTAGTTGTGCTATTTTTGACTGATAAGCTTTCACTCCCAAATCATGAATGTAGTATACAATTGCCCATTGTTCCACAGTAAGGTTTATATTGTTTTCTTTAAAGGCAAGAAGGTAAGCTTCCTGAACCTGTTTTGAGGTTTTATCAATTTGATACCCGTAGGCTTGTGTTTTATCCATCAACGTAAGATTGTTAGCAAATATAGTGTTTGATTTATTGAAATTTCAAATATAATCCTTATTATTGTTGTTAATGCAACAATAATTTATATAATGATTAAATCAAAAAAAGAACAAAAAGTTGACTTTCTACCTTTATTAGGGACTGACTACATAGAAATTTATGTTAGTAATGCAAGACAAGCAGCCTATTTTTATAAAACAGCGTTTGGATTTCAATCGCTTGCTTTTGCTGGTTTAGAGACAGGAATGAAGGATCGAGAAAGTTACGTAGTGGTTCAAGATAAAATACGAATTGTATTGACCTCATCACTTCAAAGCGACTCATTAATAGGGAACCATGTTCAGAAACATGGTGATGGCGTAAAAACTGTTTCTTTTTGGGTTGATGACGCTACTGAATCCTTCAACAAGACAATCAAAAGAGGAGCAGTATCTTTCATGGAACCTAAAATAGAAGAGGATGAATATGGCTCTGTTGTAATGTCTGGGATTCGTACATTTGGAGAAACTGTTCATATGTTTGTAGAGCGAAAGAATTATTCTGGAACTTTTCTTCCAGGTTATAAGCCTTGGGTTACTCCTGAATTCAATCCGGAAACGATTGGACTGAAATATATCGACCATATGGTTGGTAATGTAGGTTGGGGAAAGATGGATACTTGGGTTAACTTTTATGAAAAAGTTTTAGGATTTTCTCAGATTCTATCTTTTGACGATAAAGATATTTCCACAGAGTTTACTGCCCTTATGAGTAAAGTAATGAGCAATGGAAATGGACGAGTTAAATTTCCAATTAATGAACCAGCTAAGGGTAAGAAAAAATCTCAGGTAGAAGAATACTTAGATTTTTATGAAGGTGAGGGAATTCAACATGTTGCTTTAGCAACCGATGATATTGTAGAAACCATTCATCAATTAAAAAAGAGAGGAATTGAATTTCTTAATGTTCCAGACAGTTATTATGACACATTAAAAGATAGAGTAGGAGATATTGATGAATCAATTCCTAGGTTAAAAGAACTTGGAATTTTAGTAGATCGAGACGATGAGGGTTATCTATTACAATTATTTACCAAGCCTATGCAACCCAGACCCACTATGTTTTTTGAAATTATTCAAAGAAAAGGAGCAACTTCTTTTGGAAAAGGAAATTTTAAGGCTCTTTTTGAATCGATAGAGAAAGAACAAGAATTAAGAGGAACTTTAGTATAAAAATAAGAATTATGCCACATTATCATTCTTTAGGAAAAATACCCCCAAAGCGCCATACTCAGTTCAAGAAAACTGATGGAAACTTATATTCAGAACAGCATATAGGAACATTAGGTTTTAGTGGAATGTACTCCAATTCTTATCATGTAGACCCTCCTACAACTGTTAAAAAAATATTGAATCAATATAGCATTGCTCCGGAGATCGCCAAATCTAATAATTTACAATCCTACAAATTATTTGGGTTTAATGTTATGCAAAAGATAGATTTTTTGGACAGCAGAACAGTTGTATTAATAAATAGTGATTGTTCAATAGCATTGGCAGCTCCAAAGGAATCAATGAAAACTTATTTCTACAAAAACACAGATGCTGATGAGGTTATTTTTATCCATAAAGGTTTAGGTGTTTTGCGATCGTTTTTAGGGAATATTAAATTTAAGCAAGGTGATTATTTAATAATTCCTAGAGGAACAATTTATCAAATGGAGTTTGATACAAAAGATAATCGATTGCTGATTACAGAATCTTACAGTCCTGTCTATATACCCAAACGCTACCTAAATAATTTTGGACAATTAATGGAACATGCTCCCTTTTGCGAAAGAGATGTCCGTCTCCCCGAAGTTTTGGAAACCCATGGGAAACAAGGGGAATTTTTATTAAAAGTAAAAAAGAAAAACGAAATAATCGAGATGATCTACGCACATCATCCTTTTAACGTAGTCGGGTATGATGGCTTTTATTATCCGTGGGCATTTTCAATTCATGATTTTGAACCTGTAACAGGAAGAATTCATCAACCTCCTCCGATACATCAAACCTTTGAATCAAATGGTTTTGTGATTTGTAGTTTTGTTCCTCGTATGTATGATTATCATCCAAATGCAATTCCTGCACCTTATAACCATAGTAATATTGACAGCGACGAGGTATTATATTATGTCGATGGTAATTTTATGAGTAGAAAAGGAGTAGAGCCTGGTCAAATATCGTTACATCCCGCAGGAATTCCTCATGGTCCCCACCCGGGATCAGTCGAAGCGAGTATTGGAAAGAAAAGTACAAATGAATTGGCAGTTATGATCGATACCTTTAAGCCGCTTGAAATCACCAAAGCTGCACTAGAAATTGCTGATGTAAATTATTATCAATCTTGGTTTAAAAAATAAGATACATGATTAATTCAAAAAAGTGTTGGATTGATATAGCAAAAGATTCAGATTTTTCTATTTTCAATATTCCTTTTGGAATTTTTTCTTCAACTCAAAAGTCTAAACGCTTAGGAGCAGCCATAGGATCACAAATTCTAGATCTAGAGGCTGCTTATCATTCAGGTGTTTTTGATTCTTTTAAAACTGAAGAACAATTTAAATCCGAAATATTTAAGAATTCATACCTTAACGATTTCATTTCTTTAGGGAAAAAGGTCACCTCTGAATTTAGAATTAAAATCCAAGAAGAACTTTGCAATCCAGAGTCTAAAATTAATGATCCTATTTTTTTTGAACCAATAAATGAAGTTCAGATGCATATTCCAGTTCAGATAGGAGATTACACCGATTTTTATTCAAGCATAGAACATGCAACTAATGTAGGATGCTTATTTAGAGATCCAAAAAATGCATTATTACCCAATTGGAAGCACATGCCAGTAGCTTATCATGGAAGATCATCTTCCATAATAGGGACTGGAGTTCCAATTCACAGACCTAAAGGGCAAATGAAAATCGCTACAATGGACAAACCTATTTTTGGTCCTTCAGTCCGCCTAGATTTTGAATTAGAAATGGGATATATTATTGGAGCCAAAAGTAGTTTAGGAGAATCAATTTCTTCTGAGGAAGCTGAAGATTATATATTTGGAAAAGTTATTTTCAATGACTGGTCAGCACGTGACATTCAGCAATGGGAATATGTTCCATTAGGTCCTTTTTTAGGTAAAAACTTTGCTTCATCAATATCTCCATGGGTTGTAACAATGGAGGCTTTGGAGCCTTTCCGTACGTCTGGTCCAACTCAAGATACAGCTGTGCTTCCTTATTTAGAAGTTTCTGGACCTAGAAATTTTGATATAACTCTGGAAGTAAGTATTCAACCTCAAGATTCCATTGAGACAACAATATCCAACTCAAACTTTAAATTTATGTACTGGAATATGGCACAGCAAATAGCTCATCATACCATTAATGGGTGTAATCTTAATGTTGGAGACCTATTTGCTTCAGGAACGATTAGTGGATCTAAAAAAGAATCATATGGTTCCCTGCTAGAAATAAGTCAAGCAGGGAAAACTCCTCTGAAATTAGAAACAGGACATAATCGATCGTTTATTGAAGATTATGATACCATACGGATGCGAGCATATTGTATAAAAGATAATAAAAGAGTTGGCTTTGGTGGTGTGAGTACACAAATTTTACCTGCATTTTAATATGAAAACACATACATTTAGCCTAGACAAATTAGAAGCACAAAAGTTAAATCAATTATTAATTTCAGCTGTATCTCCAAGACCTATTGCTTTAGTATCATCAATTGATGAAAACGGTAAAGTAAATCTTAGTCCATTTAGTTTCTTTAATATTTTCAGTTTTAATCCACCAATATTAATTTTTTCTCCCTCTAGAAGAAGTAGAGACAATACTACTAAGCATACTTTCGAAAATGTACTAGAGGTTCAAGAAGTTGCAATAAGTATGGTGAGTTATGCCATGGGACAGCAAATTGCTTTAGCTAGTAAACGCTACCCTAAAGAAGTTAATGAGTTTGCGAAAGCAGGATTGTCCCCTATAGAAAGTGACTTAATAAAACCGCCTTATGTTGGCGAAGCTCCTGTTTCATTTGAATGTATTGTTAATAAAGTGTTACCTATGGGTACAGATGCAGGTTCTGGAAATCTTGTTATTTCCAAGATTATAAAAATTCACATCAATGAAAGCTGTTACTGCCCAAACAATTTAGTTGATATAGAAAAGCTTGATCTAGTAGGTCGCATGGGTGGATCTTATTATTGTTCAACTAGATCTGAATCTAGATTTGAAATTAAAAGTCCAGAGAGCCCCCTGGGGATAGGGTTTGATAAGCTACCTAAACATGCTCTTGAGAGTAAATTTTTATCAACTAATACTTTAGGAAAAGTTGCATCTATGTCTCAAATACCATCACAAAAAACTTTGGAATCATATTTTGAAAAACCAGAGATTAAGATTATTATTGAAAATAATGTTGAAGAAGAAAAAATAAAACTTTTACATCTCAGAGTTCAACATCTAATTGATAAAGATCAGTTAGAAGAAGCATTATGTTGTCTTTTTTTAATTAAATAATTTTCAGTTTATGGAAGGAGTAGATTTTAATTCAAACACAATAATTAATCGCTTACCAAAGCATTTACGTAAATGGGTTGTACTTCAGAACTATGAAAATTATACAGCTCAAAATCATGCTGTTTGGAGATATGTAATGCGAAAGAGCGTTCATTATTTGTCTCAGTTCGCTCATCCATCTTATATGGAAGGCTTGGCAAAGACAGGGATTTCCATGGATGAAATACCGCGTATGCAAGGAATGAATAGAATTTTAAAGGAAATTGGTTGGGCTGCAGTCGCTGTTGATGGTTTTATTCCACCAAATGCATTTATGGAGTTCCAATCATATAATGTTTTGGTTATTGCATTAGAAATAAGATCCATTCAGAACATAAAATATACCCCCGCACCAGACATCATTCACGAGGCTGCTGGTCATTCACCTATTATTGCAAACCCAGAGTATGCTGAATATTTAAGAAGATTCGGTGAATTAGGTGCAAAGGCAATTTCATCCTTGAAAGATAAAGAGCTATTTGACGCAATAAGAAATCTTTCCATTTTAAAAGAAAATCCAAATAGTTCTGAAGAAGAAATTAATAATGCTGAGAAAAATGTAAAGGAGTGTAACAGTCAAATGGGGACTGCTAGTGAAATGTCTCGTTTGCGAAATTTACATTGGTGGACTGTTGAATATGGGTTAATTGGATCTTTAAAGGATCCCAAAATTTATGGAGCAGGTTTATTGTCATCAATTGGTGAAAGTGAATGGTGCATGAGTGATAATGTTTTAAAATCTAACTATTCGATTGCAGCCGCAGATCAAGATTTTGACATCACAAAACCTCAGCAACAACTATTTGTTACACCAGACTTTACTTATTTAAGCAAAGTTTTAGAGGAGTTTGCTAATGGAATGGCATTGAGACGGGGAGGCAAATATGGAATTGAAACATTAATTGAATCTCAGAGCTTAGGAACAATCAAACTATCAACAGGGATTCAGATTTCAGGTATTTTTAAAAACCTTGTCACAGATGACAATGGAAATCCAGTCTATTTTAAAACAACAGGGCCAACGGCTTTGTCTTTTAGAAATAAAGAAATGATGGGACACGGGACATTAAAACACCCCGAAGGCTTTGGTTCTCCTTTTGGTAAATTAAACGGAATCAACTTGGCTATTGAAGAAATGTCCCCAGAAGATTTAAAGCATTATGGTATTACCGAAGGTAAAGTAGTTTCATTAACCTTTGAAAGTGGAGTAAATGTAGAGGGAGAAATTATTACAGGTAAAAGAAACTTACAAGGGAAAATTATTTTAATATCATTTAAGAATTGTAAGGTTATACATAAAGGGCAAGAATTATTTTCACCTAAATGGGGCACCTATGATATGGTTGTAGGAAAAGAAGTTATATCAGCTTTTGCTGGAGTTGCTGATCCAGATCAATTTGAAATAGAAAAAATTGAAATTCAAACCAATAATAATACTAAAACTATTTCTTCGATCAAGGGACAAGAACTCTATAAATTATATCAAAAGGTTCGTGACACTCGGAAAAATGGTCTAGTAGACTTGAAAAAACTAAAAGATATTTTTAATATAATAACTAATAAATACCCTGAAGACTGGTTGCTTCCTCTTGAAATCTATGAGCTTACCGTAAAGAAAGATTGTGGGTTTAAAACGGAAGTTTTAAACTATTTAAAAAAAATTGCTCTGAGAAATGAAGAAAATAAAGTTTTAATTGATGAGGGCTTAGCACTTATAGAGTTCAGTTAAAGTATTTTTATTAAAATAAAATTTCTAGCCTATTGTTATATACACTTCAAAAGTTGATCAACAAACACATTAAATTTTTTATTACCATTAAATTTAATATATTTCTATATAAATACTCATTTACCTTTCTAATGCTATAAAAATTAGGTTAAACAGTATTTTTTTTTATCTTTAAAGCTTTAATTAATAAGAACAAAAATTTATAAAATGAAAAAATTATTCTTTGCCCTTGTAGCCAGCATTATAATGACCGGTTTTCCCGCAAATGCAAATACAATTAATCTTACTACTACTGAAAATACATTATTGTCGACAATCGCACAAGATGAAGACCAAGCTCCAGAAGAGTCAGCTTCTTTTACACAAGAACTTAAAACTCGTTTTATTGAAGGAGGCCCCGGTTTTATGGGGATTGTTTTAATTTGTTTGATTTTAGGTCTTGCAATTGCTATTGAAAGAATTATTTTCTTAAACCTAGCAACTACTAACTCACAAAAGTTAACCAGTGGTGTTGAAGAAGCCCTTGCAAATGGAGGAGTTGAAGCAGCTAAAGATCTTTGTAGAGATACAAAAGGACCTGTAGCTTCTATCTTTTACCAAGGTCTTGACCGTGTTGATGAAGGAGTTGAAAGTGCAGAGAAAGCTGTAGTAGCTTATGGAGGAGTTCAAATGGGACAATTAGAAAAAAACGTCTCTTGGATTTCATTATTCATAGCTCTTGCTCCTATGCTCGGGTTTATGGGTACTGTAATAGGAATGATTCAGGCCTTTGATAAAATTGAGGCAGCTGGAGATATGCAGCCATCACTAGTAGCTGGAGGTATTAAGGTTGCACTTTTGACAACTGTATTCGGTCTTGTAGTTGCAATTATTCTTCAGGTATTCTATAACTATATTGTTGCAAAAATCGACAGTATCGTAAATGACATGGAAGATGCATCGATTACTTTGGTTGATATCCTTGTTGCGCACAAGAAATAGTTATGTACCCATCTTTTAAAATTTGTAAATTATGAATTTTCATAAAATAGTAAAAATCATTAGTGTTATATTAGGTTTGTTAGGGATTGTATTCCTTTTCATGGTCATTGGATCCGGTGATGAAGAAATTAAGGCAGCCGCATCTGTGGGAGACTATAGCACGGTAAGTCCTTTGATTAATCTTGCACAATTAATTCTTGGAATTACAGTAGCATCTACTTTAGTTTTTTCTCTTCTTGGACTTTTTTCTGATAAAGAAAAGCTAAAGAAAGCTTTGTTTTCAATTGTTGGTCTTTTTGCAGTTTTAGGCATTGCTTATGCAACTTCTGAAGGAGTTGAAACTCCAATGAAAGATGGTGAAGTATTATCTGAAACAGCATCTCGTATGGTAGGTACTGGAATTAGAATGTTTTATTTTCTAGCAATTATTGCTATTGGTTCTATGCTTTTCGCAAGCCTAAAGAAACTAATCAAATAAATTAATAATTATATGGCAAAAAGAGCAGCACCGGAGGTTAACGCCGGATCGATGGCAGATATTGCATTTTTACTTTTGATTTTCTTTCTCGTCACAACCACTATTGAAACTGATTCGGGAATTAACAGAAAGCTACCTCCAACTGATGAAGTGGTCGATCCACCTATTATTAAAGAACGTAATATATTTACTGTAGTTGTAAATAAAAATAACCAACTGTTAGTCGAAGAGTCACCTCTTGACATCTCAAATATTCGTCAAGCGGCAATTGATTTTTTAGATAATGGTGGTGGAAAAGATGAAGAAGCTTGTGATTACTGCAGAGGTATTAAAGATCCTAGTTCGTCAGATAACCCTGTAAAGGCAATTATTTCATTGAAAAATGATAGAGAAACTTCCTATAAAGTTTATATAGCTGTTCAAAATGAATTGGTTGCAGCTTATAATGATTTAAGAGATCGTGAATTTTCTAGATTGAATCCACTCTTGGGATTATCTTATTCAGATGCTAGTAAGCGTTATTCAGACCCTCGTTATGTGAGTGAAAAGAAAAGATTAAAACCAATGCTTGATGAAGTTAAGGCAATGTACCCACAAAAGTTATCCGAAGCTGAACCAACTAAAAACAAATAAAAAAAATGGCTAAATTTAAAAAGAAAAAAGGAGGTGGAACCCCTGCTATTTCAACAGCATCTTTACCTGATATTGTTTTTATGTTATTATTTTTCTTCATGGTTGCAACAGTAATGCGTGATAGTACTTTAATGGTGCAAAACTCATTACCTGCTGCTGATCAAATTCAAAAGTTAGATAAGAAAGATCGTGTGATGTATATTTATGCAGGGAAACCTTCAAGTCGATATGCTGATAAATATGGAAATCAAGCCCGTATTCAATTAAATGATAAATTCGCAACTGTCGGGGATGTAGCTGCTTTTGTTCTTGCAGAACGTGCATCTAAACGTCAGGAACTTCAAAATGTTTTGACAACTGCTCTAAAAGTTGATGGAGATACTAATATGGGATTAATATCTGATATCAAACAAGAACTAAGACAGGTTAATGCTTTGAAAATTAATTATACCACTCGTTTGGGTGATTATACTCAAAACACTAAGAAATAACTTGGATTTATCAATTCAGTTCTAACGGTGTTTCATTGAAACACCGTTTTTTTTGTATTAACTTTCTGCTACCTTTACCAAATGAAGTATTGTTTTATATACCTCTTTACATTATTTAGTACACAGCTATTAGCTCAAGATAGTTTGCTAATATCTAACTCTATTTACAAAGAAGACCAATGGTATGCCAGCCTTTCTTTTTTATTAGCTGATGAGTCTATTGAAGGATTTCGATTCAATGGCTTGTCTCATGCTTTTAGCATTGGTTTTATAAGTGATATTCCTTTAAATTTAGATTCTAACAAAGCACTTGGCTTTGGCTTGGGGTATGGAATAAGTAACTATGGATCCAACCTTAGTGTTGTAAAACAGAACTCTTCTGAATATCAATTTTATTTAATTCAAAATACCCAACTTGCCTCAAAAAATAGATTAATTTCTCATTACATTGAGGTCCCTATTGAATATCGCTGGAGGACTTCAACTATAGTAGATTATGCTTTTTGGAGAATTTATACAGGTTACGTTTTTCGATATAATTTTTATTCTAAATCAAAACCTTTTAACGGTTCTTCAACTATTGTTGATGAAGTATCTCCATTATCACATGCTCTCAAAATTTCTGCAGGTTATAATACCTGGAATATATATGCTGAATATAGTTTGTCTCCTTACTTTAAAAAAGGAGTTAGAACTGATTTGGGAATCCCCCTTAAATTAAACTCAATTAGAGTAGGTTTAATTTTTTATGTTCTATAATTCTTTTCGAAGTCTAGCAACTGGAAATTCCATCTGCTCTCTATATTTAGCGACTGTTCTTCTTGCAACTCGATATCCAGCTTTTAGTAATTCTTCTGATAATGCTTGATCTGCGAGGGGTTTTATTTTATTTTCATCCTCTATAAGCGTTCTAAGAATTTTTTTAATTTCTAGAGTAGAAACCTCTTCACCATCTTCATTAGTGAGTGATTCAGAAAAAAAACTTTTTAGAAGTTTAGTCCCATAAGGCGTTTCTATATACTTACTGTTAGCTACTCTTGATACAGTAGAAATATCCATATTTATCTTTTCAGCAATGTCTTTCAAGATCATTGGCTTTAATCGCAATTCATCTCCTGTAATAAAATAATCTTCTTGATGTTTTACGATTGAATTAATAGTCAAATATAAAGTTTGATATCGCTGTGTAACAGCATCTATGAACCATTGCGCCGAGTCAAGTTTTTGTTTTATAAACTGAATTGCATCTTTTTGGCCTTTATTCCTGATTGGGGCCTCTTTATATCCCCTCATCATTTCTTTGTATGAAGATGAAACATGCAGCTCAGGTGCATTTCTTCGATTTAATTCAACGTTTAGAATACTATTTTCAATAGTTAAAATAAAGTCGGGGACAATATGTGTGTTTTGAAAGGTTCCGGATAAAGCTCCTCCAGGTTTTGGGTTTAAACGCTCGATCTCTTTAATTCCCTGTTTAAGGAGTTCTTCATCAACATCAAACTTTTCTTGAAGTTTATTAAAGTGTTTTTTAGAAAATAATTCGAAGGCTTCGTTTATTATTTTCGATGCCATTAATTGTGGTATTGAAATTTGTTTTCTGCTCAATTGAATAGATAAACATTCTTGAAGCGTTCTAGCTCCAACACCTGGTGGATCAAGAGAGTGGATTTTTTCTAATATTTGTTCTAATTCTTCTTGTGCTACAGTTATATTTTGAGTAAAAGCTAGATCATCAAGAATATCTAATAATGACCTTCTTAGGTAGCCACTATCATCAATACTGCCTATTAAAAACTCGGCAATTCGCTCATCAAAAGGGGTTAATATGAGTGAGCTTAGTTGGTCTTTTAGATGTTGATGAAAACCAATCCCACTGGTTATTGGTATTGTCTTTTCTTCATCATCACTACTGTAATTATTTGCTTGAAGTAAATATGAGGGAGTCTCATCGTCACTCAAATAGTTATCAATATTAACGTCTTGTTTGTCTATAGATTCATTATCGTTATTATCTTCTAGGTAGTCTTCCAAGGGCGAAATTATTTCCTCTTTTCCGTCTTTGAGTGCTGGATTCTCTTCTAGTTCATTTTGAATTTTTTGCTCAAAATCTAGCGTAGTCAGTTGAATCATTTTCATCAACTGAATTTGTTGAGGAGACAGTTTTTGTGAAAGTTTTAATTGAAATTGTTGTTTTAGCATAATAAGTTGGAGACTTTTTTTAAAAGTATAAAAAAGAATAGACTTTAGAAAGCTGCATTCTGAGGTGTTCTTGGAAATGGAATTACATCACGAATATTACTCATGCCAGTTGCAAATAATACTAAGCGCTCAAAGCCAAGGCCAAAGCCACTATGGGGAACGCTTCCAAACCTTCTAAGGTCAAGATACCACCACAACTCTTCTTCATCAATTCCCATAGCTTTAATTCGCTCCTGAAGAATATCTAAACGCTCTTCACGTTGAGAACCCCCTACAATCTCACCAATACCAGGAAATAGAATATCCATTGCTCGAACTGTTTTTTCATCTTCATTCATACGCATATAAAATGCCTTTATTGTTGCCGGATAATCGTATAGAATCACGGGACATTTAAAATGTTTTTCTACCAAGAAGCGTTCATGTTCACTTTGTAAATCTGCTCCCCATTCATCAATATTAAATTTAAATTTTTTCTTTTTGTTAGGCTTGCTATTTCTTAAAATATCAATTGCTTCTGTATAACTTACCCTCTTGAATTCGTTTTCAATTACAAGCTTAATTTTATCTAACAGCCCCATTGTTGATCTTTCTGCTTTGGGTTTAGTTTTATCTTCTTGAATAAATCTTTCATCAAGAAAATTTAAATCTTCTTCACATTCTTTGAGAATATAACCCAAAACATTTTTTATGAATCTCTCCGCTAAGTCCATGTTATCATTCAAATCAAAAAAAGCCATTTCAGGTTCAATCATCCAAAACTCAGCAAGGTGACGTGAAGTATTTGAATTTTCTGATCGAAATGTTGGTCCAAAAGTATAAACTTCTCCCAATCCCATTGCGTATGTTTCTGCCTCTAATTGTCCAGATACAGTAAGGTGGGTTTCTTTTCCAAAAAAGTCTTGATTATAATCTATGGAGCCATCTTTTTTGAGAGGAATATTTTCAGGATCTAAAGAACTTACCCTAAACATTTCCCCTGCACCTTCAGCATCACTGCCAGTAACTACTGGCGTATTAACATATTGAAACCCCTCTTGTCTAAAAAACTGATGTACTCCAAAAGCTAAGGCCGACCGAACGCGCATAACAGCACTGAATGTAGTGGTTCTGATACGTAAATGAGCTATTTCCCTCAGAAACTCTAGGCTGTGCTTTTTTGGTTGAATTGGATAGGTCTTTGGATCTGATTCACCATAAATATGTATATCAGTTACTTGAATTTCTGCAGTTTGTCTTTTTCCTTGACTTTGCACATATTTTCCAGTGACTTTAATAGCAGCTCCAGTATTTATTTTTTTCAAAAGCTCTTCATCCATTGATTCAAAATCTACTACACATTGAATATTTCCTAGTGTAGATCCGTCATTTAGGGCAATAAAACGATTAGCTCTAAAGGTTCTAACCCAACCTTTAACATTTACTTCTTGGCCAGTAGCCGATAATCTCAATAATGACTTAATCTTCATAATGATAATTTGCATTCATTGCAAATATAATGGTTTATCTAAAATTGTGTTAATCGTTTTGGTCTTCCTTTATTTCTTTTTGCTCTAATATTTGAAGTGAAGGTTCTTTCATAACATTTTGATTCGAAACTGTTTGTTCTAAAGAAATCAAAAGTGAAGGAAGTAGAATTAAATTTGCAAGCATTGCAAATAGTAAAGTTGCTGAAACTAGTCCTCCTAGAGCAACTGTTCCTCCAAATTCCGAAATCATAAATACAGAAAACCCAAAAAACAAAACAATTGATGTATAGAACATGCTTATGCCGGTTTCTTTAAGAGCTGCATAAACCGACCGTTGAATTTCCCATTCTGAATCAATCAACTCTTGACGGTATTTAGCTAAAAAGTGAATGGTGTCGTCAACCGATATTCCAAATGCAATGCTAAATACGAGTATAGTTGATGGTTTTATAGGGATTCCCAGAAACCCCATCATACCTGCAGTAACAATTAAAGGCAGTAGATTTGGAATTAATGAAATGAGTATCATTTTGTATGATCTAAATAAATATGCCATAAAAAGTGCAATAAGAAAAATAGCTAACGAAAGTGAAAGTACAAGGTTTTTTATGAGGTACTTGGTTCCTTTTAAAAAAATCAAAGATTTCCCAGTAAGCTTAATGTCATATCGATCTTTAGGAAATATTTTTTTTATTTCCTTTTCTAATTCTAATTTAATTTCTTCCATACGTTCGGTTGGTATGTCTTTCATGTAGGTAGTTAGACGAGCAAATTGTCCTAAAGAATCCACATAGTTTTTCATTAAATTTTTACTTGAACTTTTTGTGTCAAAATAGGAAAGAATGAAATTATTTTCTTGAGCAGTTGGAAGTTTGTAGTAGTTAGGATTTCCGTTGAAATATGCCTGTTTAGCATATTTAATTGCATTTACTACAGAAATAGGAGATGAAAGTTCAGGAATATCTTCAATGCTTTTTCCCAATATATTCATAAGTTTTAGATTAGGGAGTTTAAGTACTCCATCCTTACGTTTGGTGTCAATAAAAATCTCTAAAGGTACAATCCCATTAAACTCGTTGTCAAAAAACAGAATATCTTTAAAAAACTCTTTCTTCTGAGGCATGTCTTCGAGAATACTTCCAGAAATTCGAATCTGATATATTCCAATTATACTTGATACTAACAAAAAAAGTGAAATAATATAAGTGTTTATTCTGCGATAACGAACATTTTTTTCCATCCAACCAACAAAACGATCAATTGTTTTATTTTTCAGGTGATTTAAATGTTTTTTATTGGGTAATGGCAAAAAACTATAAATGATGGGTATTAAAAGGAGTGAAAGGATAAAAATTCCAATTACGTTTATTGACGCAATTATACCAAACTCTTTTAATAATTTACTATCTGTTAAAATAAAAGTAGCAAACCCAGAAGCTGTAGTGAGGTTTGTCATTAAAGTTGCATTTCCAATCTTAACTATAACTTGTTGAAGTGATTTTACTTGATTACCGTGTTTAGCAACTTCCTGTTGATATTTATTAATCAAAAAAATACAATTGGGAATTCCAATAACTATTATCAAAGGAGGTATCAAAGCCGTTAAAATTGTTATTTCATAACCCATCCATCCCAAAGTTCCTAGTGACCAAACTACTCCAAATAGGACAATTATCATGGAAATAAATGTAGCACGAATAGATCGAAAAAATAAGAAGAAAATCAACGAAGTAACTCCCATTGCTCCCAAAACAAAAATTCCAATTTCATCAACTATATTTTGTGCATTTAGGGTTCTGATGTAGGGCATTCCAGACACTCTAATATCTATTTCATAATCATCTTCAAACTTTTTAATCAGAGGAATAAAGGTTTCGTATATAAAGTTTTTCCTAGCTGCACTATTCACAACCTCAGATTTCATATAAACAGCTGTCCGAACTGTTTGTGTCTCTTTATTAAAAACTAAATTCTCGAAAAACGGTAACTCCTGAAATAGCTGTTTTTTGAGCGAAGAAAAGTCTTCTGGTGTTTCTGGATTTTTAATCAAGAAAGGAACCAATTCAAATTTCTTTTCTTTTTTATTTTTTGATAAGACATTAAGATTTTCAAGCGATAGTACAAAATCTATTTCTTCGAAAGATCCCAGTTTTGAACTTAGCTTATTCCAGGCATTTAATTTGGTCTTACTAAACAATTCAGGATCTTGAATTGCTAAAACCAATACGTTTCCATCTTCTCCAAAAAGCTCAAGAAATTCATTATATCTGATATTTTCTTCATGCTGGTCTGGAAGTAAATTTGCTTCGGTAAACGTAAAGCGCATGTATTTCCATTGAGAAATCCAGAATGTAGTTACTATAAATACTAAAAAGAGTAGCTTCAACCGATTACGAAGAATAAGTCGAGCAACTCCTTCCCAAAAATTCCAATCACCTTTTTTTTTCATAATGAGTAGCACAGATAAAAGGGTTTATTTGAAAAGAATCAGACGGTTAAAATATCTTTTTCCTTACGTAAATAAATTTCATCCGTTTTTTTGATGAATACATCAGTATGCTTTTGGATATCTATTTCGCAATTCTTTTGTTCATCTTCAGAAAACTCTGTTTTTTTGATTTCATTATTTCCATCTTTACGAGCATTTCGAATACTTACTTTTGCCGTTTCAGATTCAGCTTTTGCCATTTTGGCTAATTCTTTTCTTCTTTCTTCAGTTAATGGAGGGACATTAATTATTACAGATTCACCATTATTCATGGGATTGTATCCTAAATTAGCATTTATTATGGCTTTCTCTATTTCAGTAAGCATAGCTTTCTCCCAGGGTTGAATGGATAGTGTTCTTGCGTCAGGTGTATTAATATTAGCAACTTGACTTAATGGAGTAGGTGATCCGTAATAATCCACCATTACACTATGAAGCATTACGGGGTTTGCCTTTCCAGCTCTTATTTTTAGCAATTCATTTTCTAAATGTTCAATAGCACTATTCATGCTTTCAATGCTACTATCTATGATAAATTGTAATTCTTCGTTCATAACGTTTTAAGTTAAAGATCTACTTTGGTTCCAATATTTTCCCCTCGCACTACTCTTATCAAATTGCCTTTAGTATTCATATCAAATACTATGATAGGTAAATTATTTTCTTGACTTAAAGTAAAAGCAGTTGTATCCATAATTTTGAGATCTTTTTTAATAACCTCTTCAAAAGAAAGGGTGTCAAATTTTACGGCTTCTTTGTTTTTTTCAGGATCTTCATTATAAATTCCGTCAACCCGAGTACCTTTTAAAATTACATCAGCATTTATCTCCACAGCCCTAAGCACTGCAGCAGAATCTGTTGTAAAAAATGGATTTCCTGTTCCTGCACTAAAAATAACAACCCTATTCTTTTCTAGATGACGCACTGCTTTTCTTTTGATGTATGGTTCTGCAACTGCTTCAATTTTTAAGGCTGTTTGTAAACGAGTAGGTACACCTATAACCTCAAGAGCACTCTGAAGTGCCAGTCCATTAATTACTGTAGCTAACATACCCATATAGTCTGCTTGAACTCTATCTATTCCATGACTAGAACCGGATACTCCTCTGAAAATATTCCCTCCGCCAATCACAATAGCAATTTCTGTTTTCTGATTATAGATTTGTTTTATCTCTTCAGCATATTCGCTTATTCTTTGTGGATCAATCCCATAGGAGCGATCTCCCATAAGTGCTTCCCCGCTAAGTTTAAGTAGTATACGTTTGAAATTCATGAGTTTTTTTTAGTATTACAAATATAGAGAATTGAGGGGATTGAATTTGTGATATTAGCATATAATGCTAGGTTAATTCTTACTTTTGAAGAAGTTTATCAAAATTTTCTATACTCATAGCATCATCTATTTTATGATTACCGATTCGTGTTCTTCTCAATTCATGAAGATATGCACCCGATTTTAATGCTTTACCATAGTCGTTGGCTAAAGATCTGATATAGGTTCCTTTACTACAGCATATTCTAAATTCTAAATTTGGCATTTTAACTTTAGTCAACTCAAAACAACTCACATTAACTTTTCTTGGTGGAATTTCAAATTCTTTTCCTTCACGTGCAAATTTATATAAACGTTTTCCATTTTTTTTCAACGCGGAGAATATAGGTGGTTTTTGATCTATAGTTCCTGTAAATTCTGACAACTTATTTTTAAGTATTTCATCATTTATGTGGTCAATAGGAAATGATGCGTTAATTTCAGTTTCAAGATCGTAAGACGGAGTAGTTGCTCCAATTGAAAAGACTCCTTTATATTCTTTTTCTTGACCCATAAATTTTTCAATACTCTTGGTCATTTTACCTGTACATATAATAAGAAGACCAGTCGCTAAGGGATCTAAAGTCCCTGCATGACCTACTTTTATTTTTTTAATGCCATAGGTCGATTTTATAAGCCAGCGAATTTTATTTACAACCTGAAAAGATGTCCATTTTAGAGGCTTATCGATCAGAATAACCTCTCCATCTAAAAAACTTTCCTTTGAAGTAGTCATAAAGTCTCAAAAGTTATAGCAGCTAGTCCGACTATAAAACAATAAATACCGAAGTACCAAAGTTTTGATTTTTTAACCCATTCAATCATCCATTTACAAGCAAAAAAACCTGATAAAAATGCAGACATAAACCCTAATGATAAACTTATTATATCGATTTCAGTTGTATGTGAATCTATTTCTAATATACTTTTAACCATACTCCCAAAAATTAAGGGAATCACCATGAGAAAGGAAAATCGAGCGGCTTTACTCTTATCAATTCCTAGAATAACTCCTAATGCAATAGTAGCTCCACTTCTTGATAGTCCGGGCAAAATAGCAACTGCCTGGATTATTCCAATTCCTAATGCATTTTTAAGGGTCAATTTTTTTTTAGTTACTTCAGCTCGATTTGCAAAGTATAATAATAGGGCAGTAATCCAAAGCATGAATCCGACCAAAAGAATATTTTGATCAAATATTTTTAGAATAAAATCCTCAAAAAATATTCCTACACAAATAGCTGGAATCATTGAAATAATAATTTTTAAAGAAAAATTAAACTCTTCATTATTTTTGAATTGAAATAGGCCTCGAAAAATTTCTCGGAGATCTTTTCTAAAAACTACAATAGTACTTAGTGCTGTTGCGCCATGGAGCACAAGTGTCATCAATAAGCTCTCCTTGGGGAGTGACTTGTCTCCTAAAATGATTTTGGCTATTTCTAAATGTCCACTAGATGATATTGGTAGAAATTCGGTAAGACCCTGAATAATACCCAGAATAACTGCAGAAATTAAATCCATTTAGTTATTTTTTGAGGAAGTCAATATCGAATAAACTGCGCTTCCAAAACCAATTAATATTAGGGTTGGAGCAAGGCGAATCCTTCTAAAACTAAATATGTCAGGATTAAATACATTTGGATCTGGACTTTCACCTCCAGACATTAAAAAAAATCCAATACTAATAAAACCTAGTGAAACGAATAAAAACCGATAGTTCTTTTTGCCAAATAGCAGTTTTTTTTTTGTTGATTGATTTTTCTTCATATTTAATTATTGTACAGCTTCAGTTGTTAAGTTCAAAAAGCGTTGTGTTGCAAAAAAAGTACTCAATCCTGTGATTAATATTCCCATAATCAAAATACCAGAAAAAACAATAGCAGGTTCTATTGGATTTGACATTAAATTTAGCTCAGGGAAACGTTCATTGAGTTCATAAAGAACTGCTGACAATACTCCTAATGCAATTAAAGAACCTAATATTCCAAGCTGTAAATGTTTCCAAATAAAAGGCTTTCTTATGAAACCTTTGGTTGCTCCAACTAGTTGCATAGTTTTTATAATCATTCTTTTAGAGTATATAGAAAGTCGAATTGAACTATTTATTAATAAAATAGCAACAAGAATGAAAACAGCACTTAATATTAAAATCCATTCTGTTATTTTTTTGATATTCTCATCTAAAATCTCAACTAAAGGTTCATCATAAATAACCTCATTTATGTATGTTCTGTTTTCAAAACCTTTTTGTAATTCACTTAAAAAAGCTGGTGAAACATAAGAAGCATTAAAATAAACATCAATAGAACTTAATAGCGGATTATATCCTAAAAATTCCATAAAATCTTCTCCAATATCCTTCGCATGAATTTCAGCAGCTTCATCTTTAGAAACAAACCGAGTTGTTTTTGTTTCCTGCATGAGGGCAAGACTTTTTTGAAGTTGCTTAATTTCTATTGGCTTAGCCGTGTCGTTTATATATATTGTAAATGCAATTTGTTCTTTAAAGTGATCTCCAACCTTTCTCGAATTTAAAAGAAGAAGACCCAGTAATCCCACTAAAAAAAGGACTAGAGAGATGCTTAGTACTACTGAAAAGTAAGTGGAAAGCAAACGTCTTTTTTGATAAATATCTTGAGAATTTTTGCGCACGTAAATTGAATTGATAATGTAAAAATACTAAAGACAAAGCAATTTGTATTCTTGGTGTCAATAAACTTTTTCTTTTCCTCCTTAAACACTATTTTTGTTTATCTAATAAATTCAATTATTGTGGGGTATAATTTCCAAGAAATAGAACAAAAGTGGCAAAAATATTGGGCCAAAAATCAAACTTTTAAAGTAAATAATAATAGCTCACTCCCAAAATATTATATTTTGGATATGTTTCCTTATCCATCTGGAGCTGGACTTCATGTAGGTCATCCTTTAGGATACATTGCAAGTGATATTTATGCAAGATATAAGCGTCATAAAGGCTTTAATGTATTACACCCTCAAGGCTATGATTCTTTTGGATTACCTGCAGAGCAATATGCAATTCAAACTGGGCAACACCCTAATTTAACTACAGAAACTAATATTAAACGTTATCGAGAGCAGCTTGATCAAATGGGATTTTCTTTTGACTGGAGTAGGGAAGTCAGAACTTCTCAGTCGGATTATTATAAATGGACTCAATGGATATTTCTATTATTATTCGATTCTTACTATTGTAATAAAGCAAATGCAGCTAAACCAATAACTCAATTAATTTCTCAGTTTGAAGTGTCTGGCAATCAAAGGTTAGATTCTGTTTGTGATGAAAACATAGCTTCATTCAACTCAAATACATGGCTTTCTTATTCAGAAAGTGAAAAACAAGAAATATTATTAAAATATCGTTTAGCTTATTTGTCCGAAACTGAAGTGAACTGGTGTAAAGGTTTAGGAACTGTTCTAGCTAATGACGAAATCATAAATGGAGTTTCTGAACGGGGGGGATTTCGAGTGATTAAAAAGAAAATGAAACAATGGAGCATGCGAATTGGTGCTTATGCAGAACGCTTAATTCAGGGACTTGATACTATTGATTGGCCTAATTCTCTTAAAGAAATGCAGCGTAATTGGATTGGAAAATCAATTGGAGCAAATATCCGGTTTGATATTCAAAATCATGAAGGAAATATAGAGGTTTTTACAACAAGACCAGACACCCTATTTGGAGTTACATTTATGACATTATCTCCAGAAAATGATTTGGTTGAAATAATTACCTCAACCGAACAAAAAGAAGAAGTTGCTGCTTATGTTGAAGCAAGTGCACAACGATCCGAACGTGACCGAATGGCAGATGTGAAGACCATAAGTGGAGTTTTTACTGGAGCTTATGCTCTTCATCCTTTCACAAATGATCCTATACCTATATGGATTGGAGATTATGTTTTGTCAGGATATGGAACTGGAGCTGTTATGGCAGTTCCTTGTGGGGATCAAAGAGATTATGATTTTGCAAATTATTTTAATATTCCAATACGTAATATTTTTGAAGATACTGATATCTCAAAAGAGGCCTTTACTGAAAAAGTAAATATACAAATAACAGATTCTGAATTTTTAAATGGTTTAGACTATAAAGGAGCAATGGCTAAGGTTATAGCTCGCTTAGAAAAAGATGAATCTGGAGAAGGGACTATAAATTATAGACTTAGAGATGCTGTTTTTAGCAGACAACGTTATTGGGGAGAACCTATTCCCGTATATTATAAAAACGGATTACCAGTTGGATTAAAATTAAAGAATCTTCCTTTAGTACTTCCAGAAGTTGAGCAATATTTACCAACACCAGAAGGAGCCCCACCACTAGGAAATGCGACAACTTGGGCATGGGATACTTTGAATGAAAAAGTGATTTCTAATTCAGAAATTAATCATTCAACAATTTTCCCTTTAGAACTAAATACTATGCCAGGTTGGGCAGGAAGTTCTTGGTACTTTAACCGCTATATGGATTCTAATAATTCAGATGCATTTGTCAGCAAACAGGCAGTTGATTATTGGCAAGATGTAGATTTATATTTAGGTGGAAGCGAACATGCTACAGGACATTTATTGTACTCTAGATTCTGGCAAAAATTTCTTTTTGATTTTAATTTACTCCCTGTAGACGAATATGCTAAAAAGTTAATTAATCAAGGGATGATTTTAGGATCTTCTGCTTTTGTTTATAGAAAAAAAGGAACTCAAGAATATATTTCTAAAAACCTTATTGAAGCATTTGAGGTAGAACCTATTCGAGTAGACATAAGTCTAGTGAACTCCTCAAACGAAATTGATATTGAAGGGTTAAAAAGATGGCAACCACAATTCGCCAAGGGTAGCTTTGTCTTAGAAGGCGAAGTCTATGTAGTTGGGCGCGAAGTAGAAAAAATGTCCAAGTCTAAATATAATATTGTAAATCCGGATCTCATCTGCAAGCAATATGGAGCAGATACACTTAGAATGTACGAAATGTTCTTAGGCCCTTTAGAACAAGCAAAACCGTGGAATACAGCGGGAATATCTGGTGTTTATTCGTTTCTGAAAAAGTTATGGAGATTGTATCATCCAAATGAAGAGTTTTCTTTAAGCAATTCAGCAGCTTCAAAAGAATCTTTAAAGAGTTTCCATCAAACTATTAAGAAAGTAACTGATGACATTGAGAATTTTTCTTTCAATACTTGTATCAGTTCCTTTATGATTTGTGTAAATGAACTAACTGCTCAAAAATGTAATGCAAAAGAAATTTTAGAACCGTTTGTGATTTTACTATCACCATTTGCTGTCCATTTTTCAGAGGAAATATGGGAACTACTTGGGAATAAAACAAGTATAAGTTCTGAATCTTTTCCAATTTACGAGCCTAAATATTTAATAGAGTCATCAAAGAACTACCCTGTTTCTTTTAACGGAAAAATGAGATTCACTATCGAACTCTCATTAGAATTAGAACCAAAAGAAATTGAAGTGTTAATTATGAAAGACAAAAGAACTTTGGACCAACTTCAGGGTCGAGTTCCTAAAAAAATAATTATAGTTCCAGGGAAAATAATAAATATTGTAGGTTGATGAATTATGAAATCATTGGAAATAGCTAAAATATTCAAAGTACCATCTTTTCTTCCAAAGTTAATTAAGGTTTGGAAAACTAAATCTTTAAAAGAATTTTCCCTATTAATGTATTTTATTATGCACTCTGGAGTTACTTTTTGTAGTATTTACTGGTTATTTGATTGAAAGTTAATCTGGGTGAATATAGCTAATATTGAAGTGGTTTTATGCAAGTCATTATTTTGATTCACATTTTTAAAAATAAGAAAACAAATGAATGAAGTTAAAGCGCAATTTGTCTATTGATTTGTTGATCTAAAGAAATGAAAGTTTCTGTTCTTGAAACTCCAGGAATAGTTTGAATTTTAGTGTTTAGTAAATGCATTAAGTGTTCATTATCTTTACAAAGAATTTTAATAAAAACACTCCAATTGCCAGTTGTGTAGTGACATTCGGTTACTTCAGAAATTTTTTTTAGTTGTCCCACAGCTTCAGGATTACTCATAGATTTGTCTAAAAATACTCCAATAAATGCCAAGGTAGTGTATCCTAAAATTTTAGGATTTATATTAATTTGGGATCCACTTATTAGTGATGAGTTTTCTAGTTTTTTTAAGCGTTGATGAACTGCTGCACCAGAAATTCCAGTCTTTTTAGATAACTCAACAACAGAGACTCTTGCATTTTTAATCAACCCATTCAAAATGATTTTATCAATCCCATCTACTTTAATTTTTTTGTTTTCAATTTTCATTTGGTATTATTTACATCAAAAGTATTTATTTTGTTTAATTAATTAACTTATTTACAATTTTTAATTGATTTCATCAAACCGGTTAGGATTAGTGTTTTCATAAAAGTATCTTTAATAAAATATGGAAAACTTCACAAGAATAACAATTGTCATAGCAAGTGGTTTGTTAATGTTTGCATTAAGTTTAGGTGCCTTAGGTAGTCACTTTCTTAAGTTCCGCTTAAGCCAAGATGCACTAAACAGTTTTGAAATTGGTGTTAGATATTTAGTTTATCAAGGTTTAGCAATTTTAGTCTTAAACAGTTATTCAAAAATTGATTCGGAAATTAAACATATCTTCGTTAAGTTATCTTTAGCTGGAATTCTACTTTTTTCAGGAAGTATATTTATGTTATCTACTCAAGAGCTTCACGGATGGCCTGTAAAGTATTTAGGACCAATAACTCCTCTAGGAGGAATTTTATTAATTTCTGCCTGGGGTTACTTGGTGATTTGTTTTTTTAAGAAATAATGTTACTTGATACTTGCTGAAATAAATTTTTCGATTGCCATAGTCATGGAAGGCGTTTCTTCTGAAGGAGCTTTTATATCTATTCTTAAATTTGCTTTATCTGCTGCTTTAACAGTTGTGTTTCCATAAACAGCAATTTTTGTGTTGTTTTGCTCAAAATCAGGAAAGTTATGAATTAAAGATTCAATTCCTGAAGGACTAAAAAATACTAAAACGTCATACGATACATCGCGTAAATCAGATAAGTCACTGACCATAGTTTTATATAATTGAGCTCTAGTCCAATCAATTCCAATGGAATCCAAAAAATTTGAAGTAGATGGTTTTAAAATATCGGATGATGGGAGTAAAAACCTTTCATTATTAAACTTTTTGAAAACACTCTCCATGTCACTTAGACTTTTTTTACCAACGTAAATTTTACGCTTTCTGTATACAACGTATTTTTGTAGATAAAAAGCAACTGCCTCAGATTGACAAAAGTATTTAGTGGCGTCAGAAACTTTATAGCGCATCTCTTCAGCTATTCTGAAGAAATGATCTACAGAATTTCGACTGGTCAGTATTACAGAAGTATAATCTGCAAAATCAATTCTCTGTCGGCGTACATCCTTCGCATTAACCCCTTCAATATGAATGAAGGGTCTAAAATCAATTTTAAGATTATGTTTTTCCTTTAATCTAGTATATGGAGAGTTTTCGTTAGCAGGTTCAGGTTGCGAAACTAGTATTGTTTTAACTTTCATATGTTGCTTTTTTCAAAGACCTAAGAGAATGTGCTATAGAGCATAATCCATGGAGCTAATTTGAATGTGCAAAGGTATAAAATTAAATACAATATATTGTGTTTAAAAAATGGCCAATATTCTCTGTAAATAGTTATCTGTGATATTAAATATAGTATAATAATGATACCAAGGCTATTTAAGAAAAATTTTTCGTTTGAAAAGCTGAACTGATACAAAAGGAACAGGAAGAAAGAAAATCCTGATATTTGAATTTGATAGGTTAGACTTTTAAATTGAATAATCTCTATAATTTTTTTTAATTGAAGTATTTTAAAACATAACTCTAAAAACAGATACCTAATAATCACCAAAGCAATAATCTTAGTTAAAAGAATAAGAAAGAATTTAAAAGAATTTGAAGTATAAAAAATAATATTTAAATAATAAAAAATACCAAGAGTAAGGTTACTTAATAAGTATAGAGTGCCTAGAATAGTGAATTGATCCAATCTTTGATTTTCTTTGCCATAAATTTTAAAATACAATCCAGAATCAATAAATCGAATAAAGTATTGAAATTGGCTTCGATTTAGAAACTTTACTAAAACCATAAGAATGAAATTGAACAAAAAAATTAGACTTAACCAGTCGTGTTGTTGTATGTTTCTTAAGATCCAATCTTTCATAGATTAAAATTAAATATTTTCTGTAAGAATTCAATTAAAAATGGATTTCTAATTTCTCAAATCTATACCCTTAAATTTATTACTTTTAATAATTCAAATGGAAAACACACTTATAGTAATACCAACTTATAATGAGGTGGATAATATTGAAGCTATTATTCATGAATTATTATCAATTTGCGAAAATTATCATGCAGTTATTGTAGATGATTCATCACCTGATGGCACAGGAGCTCTTGTTGAAATACTTATATCTAAATATCCTGAAAGACTGTTTTTAGTATCTAGATCAAAAAAAGAAGGTTTAGGTCTTGCATACTTACATGCTTTTAGATGGGCTTTGGCTCGAGATTATAAGTTTATTTTTGAGATGGATGCTGATTTTTCTCACAACCCACAGGATATTCCTAAAATGAAACAAGAACTTTCAAACGGAACGGATCTCGTTATTGGTTCTCGTTATATTGATGGCATTAATGTAGTAAATTGGCCTTTAGGTAGGATTTTGCTCTCTTTGTGCGCTTCTTACTATGTAAAATTTTTCATGGGATTACCTGTAAAAGACGCAACTGCAGGTTTTGTTGGATATAAAGCTGAAGTTCTAGAAGCTATTGATTTAGATTCAGTAAAATTTGTAGGTTATGCTTTTCAAATTGAATTAAAATATAAGGCTTGGAAGAAAGGGTTTAAGTTAAAAGAATATTCTATTATTTTTTTGAATCGAACAAAAGGACAATCCAAAATGAATGGATCAATTATTTGGGAAGCTATATATGCAGTAATTTATCTTCGAATTCAATCATTATTTAAGTTTTAATTATGAATACAATTTTAATAAAAAATGCAACAGTAATTAATGAAGGTTCTCAGGAGCTTAAAGATGTTTTTATTGCGGGGGAATTAATAAAAGAAATAGGGTTGAACTTGAATATAAAAGCAGATCAAGTAATTGATGCTTCAGGAAAACACTTACTTCCCGGTCTAATAGACGATCAAGTCCATTTTAGAGAGCCTGGATTAACTCACAAAGCTACAATTGGTTCAGAATCAAGAGCAGCAGTTGCTGGCGGAATTACTTCATTCATTGAAATGCCAAACACTAACCCTCATGCAACTAATATTAAAGAGCTAGAAAAGAAGTTTGAACGAGCGAAAGAAACCTCTCTAGCTAATTATTCTTTTATGTTTGGCGGGACTAACGATAATCTCGAGGAGATTAAAAAATTAGATAAATTTAAAGTCGCTGGTCTCAAATTGTTTTTAGGTTCTTCTACCGGAAACATGTTGGTCGATGATCAAGCAGTTTTACGAGAAATATTTTCCAATACAAATCTCCTTATATCTGTTCATTGTGAAGATGAAGATACAGTTAGAGCTAATTTTGCAGCTTTCAAAGAACGTTATGGGGAAGATATACCAATTAAAGCTCATCCAGAAATAAGAAATCATTATGCTTGTTATTTATCATCTTCAAGAGCAATTTCTTTAGCTAAAGAAACAGGTGCGCGTTTACACATTTTTCATTTATCTACAGCTCAAGAGACGGAGTTTTTCAGAAATGATATACCTCTTAAAGATAAAAAAATAACTGCGGAAGTTTGCGTTCATCACCTTTGGTTTTCTTCAAAAGATTATAAGACTAAAGGAACAAGAATAAAATGGAATCCTGCAGTTAAAAATAAAGTTGATCAGGATGCCCTTTGGAAAGCTCTAAACGATGACCGTATAGATGTATTAGCAACAGATCACGCTCCACACACAATAGAAGAGAAAAATAATAAGTATGCTTCAGCTCCTTCCGGAGGCCCCATGGTCCAGCATGCTTTGTTGGCTATGTTGACAGCTGTTAAGAGGGGAAAAATTTTGATTGAAAAATTAGTTCAAAAGGCATGTCATAACCCTGCAATTTTATTTGAAATTGAAAAAAGAGGCTATATTAGAGAAGGATATTTTGCAGATTTAGTTTTAGTAGATTTAAATAAAACAACTTTAGTAACAAAAGAATCATTATTATATTACTGTCAATGGTCTCCTTTTGAAGGAGAAATTTTTGAAGCTAAAGTGGAGACTACATGGGTAAATGGATCTTGTGTTTATGATAAAGGGATTATTATTGAAAATAAAGCCGCAAAAAGATTAACTTTTAATAGATGATTTAATGAAAAAAATCCTATTTATTTTAATAATTATATTCTTTCTAGCTTGTGAAGAAAAAACTCCTTTGATTAAAACGAATCAAATAGTGCCTCCTGAATTAATGGAAGAGATTTATTTTGATTTATTGTTAATGAAAATCATAAGAAATTCAAATTATGTTGCCACAAAAAACAATCCGTATTTTGTAGATAAATATATTCTAAAAAAGTATGGAATTGACAGTTTAAAGTTAATTCAAAACCAAACTTATTATGCCCAAAAGCCAAAGTTGATGAAGCGTACTTTTGAAAATATTCAAATCAGGATTCTATTGGCTATGGATAGCTTGGACAATTTAATTAAATTAGAAAAAATAAATTAAATATTTTTTAATGCATTTTGGTCTAAATAAGATCCGACGCTGGAGTAATTAAAGTTAATTTTAGCAGTAATTTTATCACCTGAAATTATTTTTTCATCACATAGACTAATTATCAAAGCTTTAGTCATAAATCTTCTTCTACCAAATAAAACTAATATACCTTCAATTGCCCACGCAATTTTAAGCCAAGACTCTTTAATACTAATTTTAGGTAATTTTCGTTTTCTTATTAATGCAATTGCATCAAATATTTTTTTATAACTCCAATTCTCAGCAACTAAAATAAAACGTTCATTTTTTATTTCAGAATCCATCAATTGAATAAGTACCTGGACAACATCTTCTACAATTACGTAACCTGTTGAGCCCTTTGGGTAAAAAGGTAAATTTTTATCAATTCTACTACATAACAACGCTAATGGGTTACCCTCAATTCCAGTACCTAAAATAACTCCAGGATTAATAATCACAGCAGGAACACCTTCTTGTATTCCCCTCCATATTTCAAGTTCAGCACCATATTTTGAGTATGCATAAGGCGTATGATCTTGATCTGCATTCCATGGGGTCGATTCATCAATTATTTTCGAATTTGCATCATTCCCAAGAGCTGCAATTGAGCTTACGTAAGCAATTTTTTTTATTTTATTTTTAATTGCTAAATTAACAAGGTTTGCTGTTCCTTGTTGATTTACTTTTTTCAAGATTTCCTGCTTATGGTGGGCAAAAGAAATAAAAGCAGCACAGTGATATATATGAGTAATTCCCTTAAGTGCAGATACTAAGCTGGGTTGATTGGAAATATCACCTTTACGCCAAATAATATCTTCCCATTTTTTGAACTTCATTCGCTCTTTTAAAAAGTCAAGAGTTTTTCGTTTTTTGTATTCAGAACGAAAAAGAACAACTATAATAGTATTCTTTTCAATAAGCTTAAGAAGTAAATGTGATCCTACAAGTCCAGTAGCTCCAGTGATTAAAATCATATGTCAAAAGTACTGTTTTTTATTTTTGTCTTTCTTGTTACCATTGAGAAATATATCTTTGTGGAAATAGTTATATTTAAGTTTATATTATTTAAATAATAATTATAAAAAATGGATTTATTTTATTTATCCTGAAGCTTAAAAAAGAATTAAAACAATGAAGAATCCTTTTGTTGAAGAATTGAGATGGCGTGGCATGTTACACGACATTATGCCAGAAACTGAAAGCCACTTAAATGATAAATCAGTAACAGGTTATATTGGTTTCGATCCAACTGCAGATTCACTTCACATTGGGAGTCTGGTTCAGATCATGATTTTGATGCACTTTCAAAAAGCAGGACATCGACCAATTGTCTTGGTTGGAGGAGCTACAGGAATGATTGGGGATCCTTCAGGAAAATCTACTGAACGAAACTTATTAAAAGAAGATACCATGTATAAAAATATCGAGGGAATCAAAAATCAATTAGCTCGTTTTTTAGATTTTGATTCCTCAACCCCAAACAAAGCAGTTCTGGTTAATAACCTAGATTGGATGAAAGGATATTCTCTAATTGATTTCTCGAGAGATATTGGTAAGCATATAACTGTAAATTACATGATATCCAAAGACTCAGTTAAGAAAAGATTGGGTTCCGAATCTCAGGTTGGAATGTCTTTTACCGAGTTTACATATCAATTACTTCAAGGATATGATTTTTTGTATCTCTATAAAAATTTAAATTGTACGCTTCAATTAGGTGGAAGTGATCAATGGGGAAATATCACTACAGGAACTGAATTGGTAAGACGGAAGTTAAGCGCAAAGGCATATGCTATTACATGTCCTTTAATAACTAAAGCAGATGGAACTAAATTCGGGAAAACTGAAGGAGGTAATATTTGGTTAGATAGAATAAGAACATCTCCTTATAAATTTTATCAATATTGGCTAAATGCTTCTGATCAAGATGCAGAGAGTTACATAAAGATCTTCACATTTTTAAGTCAAAAAGAGATTAATGATTTAATTGAAGAAAATAAAGTTGCACCTCATTTGAGATTATTGCAAAATAGAATTGCCAATGAAGTTACTCTCTTAGTTCATTCACAAGAAGATTTAGATAATGCTCAAAAAGCATCTCAAATTTTATTTGGAAAATCAACTGCTAATGACTTGAAAAGTTTAGATAATGCAACATTTTTGGAGGTATTTGAAGGTGTTCCTCAGGCTGAAGTTTCAAGAACAATCGTGAACGAAGAATTTGATATTATTTCAGCCTTAGCTGGTGAAACCCAGTTTTTGAAATCTAATAGTGAAGCAAGACGTGCACTTAAGGAAAATTCAATTTCGGTTAACAAAACCAAAGTCGGAAATAATTATAAGATTACTTTAGGAGATTTAATTAATGATCGTTATATTTTACTTCAAAGAGGCAAAAAAAGTTATTATATCCTTAACGTTGTCTAGTAGACTAATAAGTTACAACCTCTAACATCTACGTTATCTATTCTTCCTAAAACTTCAAATTTATTTAATGAATGAATCCGACCTATATCTTGAGTAGCAATAAATGCACATGATTCAATGTTCGCAAGATCTATTATGTTGAGATTCCCCATCATGCCTGTCTCTAAATATGTTAATGGATCACTTGTATCACGAATAAAAACTTGCATCCATGGTGGGCAGCTAAAAACTCCATTCCCGCTAGAATATGCTTGTGATAAAAGTTCAGTCATTCCGTATTCAGAATGTATATACTCTTTTCCAAATCCATCAGATAGTTGTTCATGGAGATCTTCTCGAATTAGTTCTTTTCTTCTGCCTTTCATTCCACCAGTTTCCATAACAATAGTAGATTTTAAATTAAAGTTGAAGAGCCCAATAAAATCGAGCAATGCAAAACTTACTCCCAATAAAAGTGTGGGTTGTTGCTCAGCTTCTAATTTCATTAAAATTTCTTTCAGTTCTTCAAAATTATTTAAATAAAATCCACTTTCAGAATGATTGCTTTTTTGGATTAAATAATCAGTCATATAGATCAAAGAAGATCCTTTTCGCTCAAGATATGATGGTAATAAAGCTAGGATTACGAAATCATTTGGAGTTTTATAAAATAAATCAAATGCCTTGCTAAAACTATTCTGATAATTCGATATATTTCTGATGAAGTGTTTAGAGGTTTGTGTTCCTGAAGTACCACTTGAACTAAAAGTTTTAGTTTCTTTTTCATTAAAACTTTTAACTTCATGTGTTTTAAAAAAACTAATAGGAAGAAAGGGAATGTCTTTAATTGTTTTTAAATCGGATGGACTAAAGTGCATCAAATCACAATAGGATCTGTAAACTGAATTATTTTTATATTGATAATGAAACGTTTCCATTACACACAATTTAAAATCAGTTTTTGATTGTATTTCCCAAAATTTTAATTTCGAATGATTCACGTTTGCAAAGCTATTAATTTTATCATGTATTTTCGTAAAGATTGTTTACAATGTGAACAAATCATTAAGAAGTAAAAGCGGTTGATTTTATTCCTAAATTTGAATTCATAAAATATCAAGTTCTCTATTAGGTTTAAATATTCCATTACTTCCATGAAAAAAAGTGACATTAAAATATTGTTAGTTGATGATGAGCCTGATATTATAGAAATTCTCACCTATAATCTTAGTAAAGAGGGATATCAAGTTTTTTCTGCTTCTGATGGAAAAGAAGCTCTTTATCAAGCAGGAGAAATTATTCCAAATTTAATTATACTAGACATCATGATGCCTGAGATGGATGGAATTGAAACTTGCGTAAACCTCAGAAAAGATATTCGTTACCAAGACACAATTATTATGATGTTATCCGCTCGTTCTGAAGATTTTTCACACTTAGCAGCATTCGACGTTGGCGCCGATGATTATGTGAACAAACCTATAAAGCCAAAAGTACTTAATTCAAAAGTTAGTGCCTTACTAAGACGTTTTAATAAAAAAGAATCTGGGTTAGAAATTATTCAAGGTGATTTAATAATTAATTTAGATCAATATAAAGTATTTTTAAAAGGGCATGAAATTTTCTTGCCAAGAAAAGAGTTCGAATTACTAAAACTACTAGCTTCAAAACCAGAAAAGGTCTTTACGAGGGATGTAATAATGGATTCAGTATGGGGAAATGATGTTGTTGTTGGCGAAAGAACGATAGATGTTCACATTCGGAAATTAAGAGAAAAAATGGGTGATTCGTATTTTAAAACTCTAAAAGGATTTGGTTATAAGTTTATTGTTAACGGGAATATATGAAGGACTTTTTAAAAAGGTTTAAGACCTCATTTATAATATCATTTCTTCTTAGTGTATTATTTTTAGGAATAATTATAGGGTTTATACTTTTATCTGATCAGTTTATTTTAAAAACAAAACATACAGTTTTAATTATATTAATTAGTTTTTTTCTATTCTTTTTTTCTAGTCTTTTTTTAATTCAACATCAAATCGAACGCTTTGTTTTTTCGAAAGTTAAAGTTTTATACGATGAGTTTTATTCTGATGGAATTCCAGTAAACGAAAGTTATTTAAATCGTGATGCTCAGTCGCTAACTATGAGTATTCAAAATTTTGCAAAAGAGAGGAAGTTGGAAGTCGAATTACTTAAAGTAAAAGATAACTATAGGAAGGAGTTTATTGGTAATATTGCTCACGAGTTTAAGACTCCACTTTTTACTGTAGAAAGTTACATCCATACTCTTCTTGATGGAGCAGCAGATGATAAAGATCTTCAAGAAAAATATTTAAAAAAGGCATTACAAGGTGTTGATAGATTAAATGAGGTTGTTAAAGATTTAGATTTAATCACCAAATTTGAAGCAGGAATTTCATCTATAAATATAGAGCGTTTTGACCTATATGACATTATAGATGAAGTTTTAGAGCTCATGGAAATCAGAGCAAAAAAAAAGAATATAGAATTAATTTTTCAAAAATTAATTTCAGATAAGAATCTTTGGGTCAATGCCGATCGTAAAAGAATTTCTCAGGTTATCACAAATCTGATAGTAAATTCATTAAAGTACGGTGTTGAGGGTGGAACCACAGAAATAACATTAGGCCTTTTGAGTAAGCAAAAAATTTTAGTTAGAATTATTGATAATGGAACTGGGATTAAAGAAGAGCATATTTCTCGTTTATTTGAGCGTTTTTATAGGGTTGATAAAGCTAGAAACAGAGATACTGGAGGCTCTGGATTAGGTCTTGCAATTGTAAAACATATTATAGAAGCACATCAAGAAAAGATATATGTTCAAAGTACCTATGGTGTGGGTTCTGAGTTTTCTTTTTCTCTTTCAAAAACTAAATAAATAGTCAGCTCTAATTCGATCGTATTTCATTATTTTTACATTCAAAATAAAGATACTTTGGGGAGTAAAAATAAATTAAGACGTTTCAATCAAAATTTAACATTTCCAAATGTTATTCAGCCAACTCGTGAGGAATTGGTTGAAAATAAATTTTCTTTAAAAGGAAATTGGCACAAAGATTTTTTTAAAAATAAAAATCCAATTGTTTTAGAGCTTGGTTGTGGTAAAGGTGAATATTCAGTCTATTTGGCAAAAGAATATCAAAATAAAAACTTTATTGGTATAGATTTGAAAGGAGCTCGTTTTTGGGCTGGAGCTAAAGAATCTCTGGAACTTGAACTTTCAAATGTTGCATTTATTCGAGCTCAAATAGAATTGGTAACTGATTTATTTTCTGAAAATGAGATTGATGAAATCTGGATTACCTTTCCAGATCCTCAAATAAAGTATAAAAGAACTAAGCATCGTCTAACCAATCCTCAGTTCTTATCTAAATACAATAAAATACTTAAACCAGGAGGTTATGTTCATCTAAAGACTGATAGTGAATACTTGCATGGATATACATTAGGTTTATTGCAAGGTATGGAGATTGAAGTGAACTATGCACATCATGACTTATATAGAAACCCATATGCTCCTAAACAAGCATCAGCTGTCCAAACCTATTATGAAAAAATTTATTTAGAAGAAAATAAATCTATTACCTATTTAAAATTTAAATTTCATTAATAATGCCTACAGGAGGACTAAATTTTTTTGAAAAAGTTTACGATGTTGTAAGGCAAATTCCTTTTGGTCGTGTTTGTTCTTATGGATTAATAGCTCGTCATTTAGGTTCGCCACAAAGTTCTAGAATGGTAGGCTGGGCAATGAACGCTTCTCATATAAAAGTAGACATTCCAGCTCATCGCGTGGTAAATAGAGTTGGTCTTTTGACTGGTAAATATCATTTTGAAGGAACCAATCTAATGCAGCAATTGTTGGAAAGTGAAGGCATTAAAATTAAAGATAATCAAGTAGTTGACTTTGATCAATATTTATGGAATCCAGCTGATTATTTAACTTCTAATACTTATGATTTATAAACCTTTATCATCTCAATATAGAACTGTATATTTGTAATTTATAATCAATATAAAAAAAGGAGACCTTAATGAATATATCAAAGAAGGACATACAAGAGGTTTTAGAAAAGCTAACTGTTCCGGGAGAAGGAGAGAATCTAGTCACAAGCGGTGCTCTAAAAAACATTAATATTTTTGGTGATGAGGTTGTAATTGATCTTGTTTTAAAAAATCCAACCCTTCAGGCACGTAAAAAAGTTGAGGTTGAGATTTTAAAGAACATTCATGCTCAGGTCTATAATAAAGCTAAAATAACAATAAATGTTAAGGTAGAATCCCCATCTAAAGTTGACATCCCTATAAAAGGAAAGCCAATTAAAGGAATTAGCTCTATTGTTGCGATTTCTTCAGGAAAAGGAGGTGTAGGAAAATCTACAGTCACATCTAATATTGCAGTTACCTTAGCTCAAATGGGTTTTAAGGTAGGTATATTAGATGCAGATATTTACGGTCCTTCAATACCTACAATGATGGATATGGAAGGTGAACGACCTATATCCATTCGGATTGATGGTAAGTCAAAAATGGAGCCAATAGAAAACTATGAAGTGAAAGTCTTGTCCATTGGATTCTTCACACAACCTAATCAAGCAGTTATTTGGCGTGGTCCAATGGCTTCAAAAGCCCTAAATCAAATGATTTTTGATGCCGCATGGGGGGAATTAGATTTTCTTTTGATTGACTTACCTCCTGGCACAGGTGATATTCACCTAAGTATTGTTCAGTCGCTACCTATTAATGGAGCTATAGTTGTAAGTACTCCTCAAAATGTTGCCTTAGCTGATGCCAAAAAAGGTATTGCTATGTTCCAGCAAGATAGTATTCAGATTCCAGTACTAGGAATCGTTGAAAATATGTCTTATTTTACTCCAAAAGAGCTCCCTGATAATAAATACTATATCTTTGGAAAAGAAGGAGCTAAAAATTTGGCAACAGACACTAAAGTTCCTTTTTTAGGGGAAATACCTTTAGTTCAAAGTATTCGTGAAGCAGGAGACGTGGGAAGACCTGCTGCTCTTCAAGAAAATAGCAGTATTGCAGAGTCTATTTATAAAATCACTCAGAACATGGTTGCTGAAGTTTTAAATCGAAATAAATCACTGCCACCGCCGCAAGTAGTAAAAATAACAACGATGTCAGGCTGTTCAGCCGTAAAAAAATAACTTATGAAATCTTCTGAAATCAAAGAAAAAGTACTTTTTGCACTTGAAGAAATACGCCCATTTTTAGCTACAGATGGTGGAGATATTTCACTTGTAAGTATTGATGATAACCGAATTGTAAGTATCCAACTCCATGGAGCTTGTGTAGGATGTTCGGTAAATCAAATGACCTTAAAATCAGGTGTTGAAATGACTATTAAAAAATACGTTCCACAAATAGAACAAGTCATAAACATAGATGGGTAAACCAAACTAGTATCATTGAGTTTAGATATAAATATAAGCATAATAGATAGGGAGGGTAAGGAACATTTGATTGAAGCTCCTACTGATATGTCAATGAATTTGATGGAAGTCTTTAAGTCATACGAGCTTCCAGTAGAGGGAATTTGCGGAGGAATGGCAATGTGTGCATCTTGTCAGTGTTATATAATTTCTGATTCAGTTCTTCCAAAAAAATCTGAAGATGAAGAAGCGATGCTTTCTGAAGCCTATAATGTTAAAGAAAACAGTCGGCTAGGCTGTCAAATATTTATTACACCAGATTTAGATGGACTAACTGTAAAACTGGCTCCTGAAGAGTAGTTTTTTATTAAATATTATTTTCTATTTAGATTATAATTAGTTTACCTTAGAATTAATTAATTTAAACTTTAGACCTTTTTGAATCTTTTATTGATTTGATTTTTAGTTCTTTTTTGTGTGGTTTAATCCATTAAAAAATATGTTTTAATTAGACTTATTATAAAAGGTAAATTTTATGTTAACAATACTAAGATTACTTATAATGTCAATTCTAGTTTGTTCTTGCAATTCTAAAACTTCCAATATATTGGTTATTGGACATCGAGGAGCTCGAGGACATGTTGCAGAAAACACGTTAGCATCTATTGAAAAAGCAATGGAGCTGGGAGTTGATGGTGTTGAAATAGACATTTTTCGCTGTGCAACAGGAGAATTAGTTGTTTTTCATGACAAAACTTTAGAAAAGTTAACAGATGGAATAGGCTATATTGAGCAGATGACTATGGATTCAATAAAACAATTTAAGGTTCTTGGTAAAGAACCAATCCCTACTTTGAATGAAGTAATGGATTTGATAGATGGTAAAATTCAATTGAATATTGAGCTCAAAGGAACCCAAACTGCAATTTTAACTTCAGAATTATTGGCTCTTTATTTTAAATCATCAAATTGGAAGCCCGAAAATGTTTTTATTTCAAGTTTTGATTGGAATGAGTTAGATGTTTTTTATGAGTTAAATAAAGAAGTTGCAATTGCAATTCTCACAGAAGATGATCCTTTAGACGCTATTCCTGTTGGTCAAAGGTTATCTGCATTTGCTATCAATCCAAACTTTAATAGCTTGACTCAAAAAAACATCAAAAAAATACAGAATGCTGGTTTCAAAGTTTATCCCTGGACGGTAAACGAACCCGAAGATATTAAGAAGATGATTGAAATAGGAGTTGATGCTGTTATAACAGATTATCCTGAACGCATTCGACAGTAAGTTTTTACTTTGAATTTTTTAATTTAAAACATAAATACCCATATTTAAAGCTGTAGCATAGAGTAACCAGCAAATATAGGGGTAAAGTAAGAAAGCAGCTTTCTTGTTCACAATCCTAAACCATTTGATTGTTAGTAATACCAATATTAAAAGGGTAAGAATGATTATCAAGCCACCTACTATTTTTTTTAAACCAAAAAAGATAAGGGACCACATTCCGTTAAGAACCAGTTGAGTTCCAAAATAAAAAAGTGCTGTTTTAACCCATTTATGGTGAATTCCAAAAGACCAAATCCACCCTGCAGACCATCCCATAAGAACATATAACAGGGTCCAAACTGGACCAAAAATCCAATTAGGAGGTGTGAAAAAAGGTTTTTCTAGTTCAGAATACCATCCCGGAATAGCAGATTGAGTTATGCTTCCCGCAATCCCACCGACTGCTAAGCAGATTATTATGGATAAAATAATAGCAAACCTTTTTTGAAACTTTGTCTTCATAAAAAAAAATCAGTTTTAAGATACGAAATTCCAAAGGTCTTAAAGCTTCCTAATCACAATTGAATCTGTTATCTTTGTAATCTATGAGTAGTGAAAAAGATTTTATTGAAACCCAGAACTTTGAAGTAACAGGAATCTCTAAATGGGAAGCACCAAGTAATATTGCTTTAATCAAATATTGGGGTAAATATGGATCTCAATACCCACAAAATCCATCCTTAAGTTTCACACTTTCTAAATGTGTGACTCAAACTTCAATAGCCTATAAACCAATAAAAAATAAACAAACAGAAATTTCTTTTGATTTCTCTTTTGAAGGAAAACCAACTCCAAGTTTTCATCCTAAAATCGAGAGTTTTCTTAACAGAATTGAACCTTATGTTCCCTTTGTTAAAAATCATCACCTATCTATTCAAAGCAACAATTCTTTTCCACATAGTAGTGGAATAGCTTCTTCTGCATCCGGAATGAGTGCATTGGCACTTGGAATTATGTCGATAGAAAAGAAAGCAAACCCTACAATTTCGGACACTTATTTTTTAAATAAAGCATCCTTTTTGGCTAGATTAGGTTCAGGGAGTGCTGCCCGAAGCATTGAAGGTCCCTTAGTTAGTTGGGGTATTTCTAATGCTTTTGAAAGAAGTTCAGATTTATATGGAACAGCTGTTTCTTCACCTATACATTCAGTTTTTAAGTATTATCAAGACACTATATTGTTGATAGACAAAGGTCAAAAAAAAGTAAGTAGTACACTCGGTCATAATCTGATGAATGGCCACACTTATTCTTCCGCAAGGTTTGAACAAGCACGCAATAACATGTCGATGTTAAAAAACATTCTTGCTGAAGGCAATCTTAAAAATTTTATAAGTCTAGTTGAGTCAGAAGCTTTAACACTTCATGCATTGATGATGGCTTCCAAACCTTATTTTATTTTAATGCATCCCAATACACTAGAAGTTTTAAATAAAGTTTGGGCTTATCGTCAAGAAGTAAATTCCTCTTTGTGTTTTACATTAGATGCCGGAGCAAATGTCCATTTACTCTACCCTAAGTCAGAAAGAGATACGGTCTTAAAATTCATAAATGAGGAATTAGCAGTATTTTGTCAAAATGGTAAATTCATTGAAGATCAAATTGGTAATGGCGCCAAAAAAATATAACTTTGAAGTATATGAAAGGACCTCTCTTTTATGCTAAAATCCTGCTCTTTGGAGAGTATGGAATCATTAAAGATTCCAAAGGATTATCTATTCCTTATAATTTTTATAGAGGTGCTTTAAAATTATCAGAACATCCAACAACCCAAGATTCACATCTCAAGTTGTTAGCCTTTTGCTATTATCTAAAAAAACTTCCTGAATCTGTTGTTTCTTTTGACTGGCAGAAATTAGATAAAGATTTAAAGAATAAAATGTATTTTGATAGCAGCATACCTCAAGGGTATGGAATCGGTAGTAGTGGTGCTTTAGTAGCATCTATTTATGATAAATATGCATTAGAAAAAATCACTGTTTTAGAAAATCTAACCAAAGAGAAATTGCAGCATCTCAAAATTATTTTTGCAGCAATGGAATCTTTTTTTCATGGTAAATCTTCAGGTTTAGACCCTTTAAATAGTTATTTGAGCTTGCCTATTTTGATTAATTCTCAAGATCATATTGAGCCAACCGGGATCCCTTCTCAAAATCCAGAGGGCAAAGGAGCTGTATTCCTACTAGACAGTGGTATCGTTGGAGAAACTGCTCCTATGGTTTCTATTTTTATGAAAAACATGAAACAAGAACCATTCCGTAAAATGATGAAAGAGGAATTTATTAATTACACAGATGCTTGTGTTAATGATTTTCTGAATGGTAATCTAACTTCACTTTTCTCTAATATCAAACAGCTCTCTAATTTAGTATTTCACAATTTTAAACCGATGATTCCTAAAGAATTTCATGCTGTATGGAAGTACGGTTTAGAAAGTAATGAATACTATCTTAAACTCTGTGGGTCTGGTGGTGGTGGATATATACTTGGATTTGCCCAAGACTTTGGGAAAGCAAAAAAAACACTGAAAGGCCATCGTTTAGAGGTAGTCTATAATTTCTAGAAAAGCAATGCTTTTCAAAAATCAAATCCCATATAAAACAGGAATTAAATTACTAGCATTATTTGCTTCCGTAAGAGGATATACCCTTTTCACTATAATTTTTGCTCAATACTTGAGTGCCAGATATATTTTTGCCCCACAAACTTCTTGGGAATATATCTTAACCGATTCTAAGCTATTTATGTTGTTTATGGCAACCTCTTTTGCAGTTGCAGGTGGATATATAATCAATAACTTTTATGATGCGGAAAAGGACCAAATTAATAGACCCCATAAGTATTTGCTCGAACATCAAGTATCTACATCGTTCCAGTTCCTTTGCTATGGTATATTAAATATCTTATCATTACTTTTAGCTGCATTTGTTTCTTTAAGAACCCTACCTTTTTTTTTAATTTATGTTTTTAGTTTATGGATTTATAGTCATTTACTTAAAAAACAATTTTGGATTAGTAACTTTTTTGCTGTTCTTCTTGCAGTTACTCCTTTCATTGTAATCATGATTTATTTCAAAAACTTTTCAAATATTGTTTTTTACCACGCTAGCTTTTTATTTTTGATAATGCTGATACGTGATCTAATCAAAGATTTAGAAAACTTTAAAGGCGACTGGGTACGAAATTATAAAACAATTACAGTTGTTTTTGGAGAAAAAACTACAATAATAATAATCAATATTTTAATCCTTTTGACCTTTGTTCCTATCAAGTTTTTACTATGCAGTAATGAAGTTATTCATAGTATGGTTTATTATTTTGTATCTATAATTCCATTTTTATTATTGATCATTATAATCTTATGGAAATCTCCAACTCAAAAGACGTACCTTTGGCTTCATAATTTGTTGAAAGTGCTTATTATTTTAGGGATTTTAAGCATAATACTTATCCGTTTTCCGCTTTAAGTTTAAACAGTTTTCAAACGCATACCTTACTATGGATTCAAAGTCAGATAATTCTTCCTTCAAAAAATCAGCCACTTCAACTCGATTAAATAAATTTATTGCTAATTCAGGAATTTGCTCTCGCCGTGAGGCTGACATGTTTATCGCTATGGGTATGGTTAAGGTTAATGGTAAAATTATCGTAGAAATGGGCTATCAAGTTCAGAGAGGTGATGATGTTCGGTATGATGGAAGAAGGATTGTCTCTGATAAACCTGCCTATGTTTTACTCAATAAACCAAAAGGATTCCTTGCTTCAGTCAAAAAAGGAACCTACAAAAAGGATGTAATGGAACTTATTGATGGAGCTACTTCTTATAGAATTGACCCTGTTAATTCGATGGACAGAACCTCAACAGGCTTACTTCTTTTCACCAACGATACAGAGCTTAAAATTAAACTCAAGAACCTACCTAGAGGGTTGAAAAAGATTTTCCAAGTAGTATTGGATAAAAATTTAGTTCAAACTGACCTTGAGAAAATACGTGAGGGAATTGTTATAGATAAATTTGACAAAATTGAGGTTGATGCCATAAGCTTCATAAGAGGAGAGTCTAAAAGAAAAGTAGGTATTGAACTTTCAACCGAAAGACATCGAGCTATATTTCATGTATTCGAAAAGCTTGGATATAAAGTAGAACAAGTAGACCGAGTTGTGTTTGCACATTTAAATAAAAAAGATCTACCTCGTGGAAAATGGAGACATTTAAATGAACGAGAAATCAATCTATTTAAAATGATGAAGTAGTCCTTTTCTCTGGATCAATTCATAGACTAGCACTAAATAGACAATACCGTATTGTATTGATATTAAGTAGAAGTTTTCATTGAAATTATAGTTTGCATAATTAACATAGCTTAATATAACCAAAGCGCTCCAAATTAGGGGATACGAATAGTTAGTGAATAATCCCATTGTTACAAGGGATACAATATACCAAGGATGCACAGTAGTTGATATAAAAAAATAGCAACTTAACATAAGTAACATTCCGTTTATAACAGATTTTGGTGTTTTATTATTTCTTATAAAAGTAAAACATGCTACAAGTATAATTATGAAATAAGGGCTTACTTTCCCTAACATTCTTATAATATTATATCCTTTTACTTTATAACCAAACTCTCTAATGACATAGTATAAACTACCGTTAAATTCAAAACGATTAAACCAAAGGCTAATGGTTTTAAGGTAATGATCGACACCACCTTGTGAAGTAAATAAAGGAACGAAAAACAGTAATATACACACAAGGGTAAGCAAGCCGAAAATGATACTTTTCTTTGGTTTTAAGAATTGCCAAAGTAATGGTAGAATAATTAAAGGGATTAGTTTTAAAGCTACAGAAGCAGCCATTGGTATTACAGACCATCTCCATTCATTTTTTATAAAAACAAAGTATAAACCTAAAAGGAATAAAAACATCATTGCACCTTCCCAGTGTAGGTTTCCAATCAATTCTACTATTATTAAAGGGTTTAAAAAGTAAAAAGCTATTCTTTTCTCAGGTAGTTCTAAGAATTTTAATAATTTGATTCCGACCCAAAAAACACCTAAATCAGCTAAAATTAAAAGTATTCGAATATTTACAATATTAGCAAGAATCGAATCTCCTCCAAAAATTGAAGCAAAGTAAAATCCCAATTGATTTAATGGGGGATAATTAGAGTAGTTTTCGGCACTTAATGCCCCCATTCCTTCATAAATATCTTGACTAAATTTGCTTGAAAAAAAAGCTGAACTTTTAATTAAAAAATCAGGTGTTGCTTCATAGGGATTTAGATGTTTTGCGACTAACATACCATCCCATATAAACCTATAAAAATCTTGAGAAAGTAGAGGAGTTGCTATTAAAAGAACAAGTCTAAATAATATTCCAACTCCTAGTATTTTTTTTAATGAATCACAACTTTTAACAAAGAAATAAGCTAAAATAAAAAGAGAGAAATATAAGGTGACTAGGACAAAACTTTGTTCTCTTAATATTTCGTAACCAATATAATAATAACTAAATAAACTCATCAAAATAAAAAGTCCCAAAAGAATATCTAAATAGATTTTTTTTTGAAACATTACACTTGAGTTTTGAATGAGTTAACAAATACAAATCCAAAACCAATAAAGAGAATCAAATGAAATGGAAACAAACCAAAATCCCCATCCTTACCTACAATAAAGGCACTATACATTCCAAATAAAAAGTATAAAGCCAATACTGCTTCAACAATTACATTTTTAGAGACTTTTTTTGTTATGTATTTATTTTTTTTCCAAGAATCTTCAAGTATATTAAATTTCGGTGTCCTTACAAAGTCACTTCTTTTTCTTCGGTGCCCTTCTATTACTGCAAGTGAATTGTGGTATGAGAAACCCATGGCAATGGTGTAAAAGGCAAAAAATATTTTTATGTACTCTATAAAATTCATTACCCCACCTCCCTTCATATACTTAAAGAGTATCCAGTAGCAGTAAAAAAATATGACAGTACTTACTATGAAAAAACTAGAGAGATCAAAATAAAGGTTTAGGTGGCCCCATTCGTTTTTAATATAGAGCATAGGAATGCTTAATACTCCTACAAAAAATACATTAAGAAACATGGTACTGTTTAGTAAATGGAGAAATGAATGTATTTTTGTTGAGATTTTGATTTCCTTAGAAATGATAATTTTCCTTACCATCTTTTGAAAATTTTCTGCACCTCCTTTATTCCATCTAAATTGTTGAGAGCGAATAGAACTTATTACGACTGGAAGTTCAGACGGCGTTTCAACACTCTCAAGATATTTAAATCTCCAATTTTTTAACTGAGCTCTATAACTTAAATCTAAATCTTCAGTTAGGGTATCTCCCTCCCAGTTTCCAGCATCAATAATACAGGTTTTTCTCCAAATACCTGCTGTTCCATTAAAGTTCATGAAATGACCCTTACTGTTTCTTCCTAATTGTTCTAAAGTGAAATGTGCATCTAGAGCAAAAGCTTGAACTCGCGTAAGAATAGAATAATTTCTGTTTATATGAGACCATCGAGTTTGAACAACTCCTATTTCTTTATTCTCAAATTGTGATACTGTTTGTAACAGCCAATTAGATTGTGGTAAAAAATCAGCATCAAAAATTGCAATAAACTCTCCTTTTGCATGGATTAATCCTTCTTTTAGAGCTCCTGCTTTAAAACCTATTCGATTTTGTCTTCTAATTTGAATAATGTCAAGTCCACTTTTTTTAAGGTTTTTGACTAGTCCAGAAGTAAGTTCAACAGATTCATCTGTAGAGTCGTCTAAAACTTGGACCTCTAACTTTTCTCGAGGATATTCTATTAAATTTACACATTTCAGCAAACGTTCTATGACATAAATTTCATTGAAAATAGGAAGCTGGATAGTGATAAAGGGAACTGATTCTGGTTTAGTTAGATCTAAAAGTGGATATTTTTCTTTTTTCTTTTTGTGCTGAACATAATTCCAAAGTAAGTTTAATTGCGATAGACTATAGAACAATACTAGAATTAAACATATTGAATATACAATTATTAATAATACAGAAATATATAGCCAAATACTTTCCATTTATTTAAATATATAGTGTTTAAAAATCCAACCAATGATTTTGGTTCCAGCAAATACAGTACCTTTTAAAGTTCCTGAAACTTTAGACACGCCTATCCTTTGACGATAATTTACTTTAATTTCTTTGTAAGGAATTTTTTTTTCTAGAACTTTTAATTGCATTTCAATAGTCCAGCCATAAGTCTTATCAGTCATTTTAAGATCAACTAATGTATTCCATCTAATTGCTCTAAATGGACCAAGATCTGTAAAGTTTGATTTGTAAAGTATTTTCATAAGAAAACAAGCCAACCAATTTCCAAAAACTTGCTGAGGCTTCAGAGAACCTTCTTCCCTCAATTCTTTGACTCTAGCTCCAACTACAAAATCTATATTTTTTTTCTGAATTGGCGCAATCAGTTGGATGACTTGTTCGGGGAAATCGGAAAAATCTCCGTCTAAAAAAACAACTACATCAGGCTTGATTTCTTTTTGTTTGAGGTAATCAATTCCTTTAAGGCATGCATAACCATAACCAACTCTTTTTTCGAAGAGAACCTTAGCTCCGGAATCTTCAGCAACTTGGGCTGTGTTATCTGTAGAATTATTATTGATAACAATAATTTCATCTACTATTTTTGGAATTCCACGAATCACAAATCCGATCGAATCTTGTTCATTATAAGCCGGTATTATTACTTTAATTTGTGTCATATTATAATTCAAAAATTAGTATTAAATAAAAATCAGCTTTTGAATTTATTTTTTAAATCAAAAGATTAATTTATTTAAGTGTATTTCCTAAAGGGAAATCTGGTAAAAAAGTTCTGTTTTCAAGAGGTCCATTTTCTAATTTCAAAACACCTCTTGGGCATACTGCTGAGCAAACTCCACATCCCACACAAGAAGAACGAACAATATCCTGACCTTTTTGAGCATAAGCGCGAACATCTATACCCATTTCGCAGTATGTAGAACAATTACCGCAAGATATGCATTGGCCACCGTTAGTTGATATTCTAAATCGGGACTTGAAACGTTGAACTAAACCGAGATAGGCGGCTAATGGACAACCAAATCGACACCAAACTCTATTTCCAAAAATAGGATAAAAACCAGTTCCAATTACCCCTGCGAATATAGAGCCAATTAAAAAGCCATAGATATTTTGAATCGATTGAGATTCAATTCCTAAAATCGCTTGAGATTCTGAAAAATAAGAGTATAATGTAAATCCAGTCATTATTAAAGAAAAAGCTAGAACCCCATGAACCATCCAGCGTTCAAACTTCCATGCTCCAATAGATTTGTTTGAAAGGTGTCTGAAAGGGTCACCAAGAGTTTCTGCTAATCCACCACAGCCACAGACCCAAGAACAATACCACCTCTTTCCAAAGAAATAAACCATTACAGGGATAATTACTAAAGTCAATACAATTCCCCATACAAGAATGAATAATCCAAAACCACCACTTTCAATTAGACTATTCAAATTCCAGCTAAAGAAAAAGTCATAGTCAAGGGGGAATGCATTTTTAAAATCATACGAAGGTTTTTCAAAACGAACTAAAATTTCAGGAATTAAAAAGGCAAAAACAATTTGAAAGAATAGAACAGAAGTGGTTCTCAGAATTTGATATTTATTATTTCTATATTTAATGTACATCCTGACAGCCATAACAGTCATAACTGAACAATATAAAAACCCATACAAAAACCACTGACTTGCCAAGTTTCCACTTAGGCTTTGACTTATAGGATCTACTATATAAGTCCAATTGACAATATAATCAGGAAAGAAATAGAGTAATACGTAAAAAGAGACTAGGAAGATGAAAACAAACCACCCTAAGTAGCCCTTATTAGTAGTTGAGTTAAAATAAATCCCATTATTTTTTATTCCTGGAGGACCTAAGGTAATTGCATTAGGAACAATATAGAGTAATGATCCAAAAATGCCTAATCCAAATGTTAGAAACCAAAATAAACCTTTATTTTCTTTAATTTGTCCATAACCAGCTTCTTTAGATATTTCATAAGAAAAACTATGCGGTTTATTCCATATTACTTTACTCCATTCTTTGTTTTTTTTATGAAAAGCATTAGATTTTTCTAATGCTTTTATTATCGCTGAAGAGAATTTAAAAGGGCCTGAAAATTTTTTATCAATAACATTTGCATTTATTTTTTCAATAAAGAGTTTACTCTTAATGCCTTTATTGGAAATTATTTTTTCAAATTGCTCAGAACTTAATTTATAATTCCCCATAAAAACCAAAGAGCAAAATAATATAAGTCCAATTAAAAAAACTCCTAAACCTAGCTTTTGAATTGTTTCTATCATTTCGTAATGTTTGAATTAAATATTTTTGTCCAACTTTTCTTTTTCAACTTAATTTCTGTATTATGATCTTGATTAAACTTAAAGAGTATTTCTTTTTCATAGGACTTGAAAAATTCGGAATCAAAATTACAATTACTTAAATGCTCCATTACATAAAAAATAGTACTTTTCTTGACCAACATTTGATCAAGAATTTCATGACGCATTCGAATTCCAAAAGTATTGATTCCTAGGAAAATATTTGAAGCTTTATGGTAAGCAATTGTTACAGCAATTTCCTTTTCTAAATCTTTCCAATAAAAATGGACTTCAGGTTCTTGAGGATGAGCAGAAACTAAGCCATAAGTTTGATATTCAATATCAAAAAATTTCGCACTATTGAACCAATGCCCTGGATGATATGCGGTTTTTTTCCCAGTAAGTGTTTGCGCTACAGTCTCTCCCATCATTCGCCCTGTATACCAAACAGCCTCTATAGCTCTTCTGTTGTTTAAAGGTTCTTGTTGTTCTGCACAGTCCCCAATGGCATAGATATTCGGTTCGCTAGTTTCTAGGTATTTATTCACAAGTATCCCTAGATTATATGCAATTCTTGTGTTTTTAATAAAATTAATATTTGGTCTAACCCCAGCAGTAAGACCAACAAACTGACATTCAATAATTTCTCCAGAGTCGGTTCTTATTGCTTTAGCTCTTCCATTTCCATCTTCTAAAATTTGACTTAAATTGGTTTCAAGGCGAAGATCAATTCCATGCGATTGTATGTGCGAATTTACCATTTCTGATTCTCTCTTGGAGAGTACATTATTCCAGAAACCTTTTTCTCGGACTAAAAAAGTCACCTTTTTGCCTCGAGCGTGAAGCATTTCTGCTAATTCAATTCCAATTAGTCCACCCCCAACAATAACTGCATGATCAATTGTATTGCTTAATGACTCTAAGTTTTCAAGGTCTTGTTTAGAGTATAAACCTTGAACCCCTTTTAAGTTTTCACCTGGCCATCCAAATTTGTTAGGAATAGAACCGGTCGCTAGTATTAGAGAATCATAAGATAAAATAGATTCGTTTGAAAGTGATATTGTTTTTCCTTTAGGATCGATTTCAGTGACGGTTTCTTTTAATAAATTGAGTTTATTTTTTTCCCAGAAATGATCTTCATAAGGTTTTGTATGCTCCCATTTCATATGGCCCATATAGATATACATTAATGCAGTTCTAGAGAAAAAATAGGTGCTTTCCTTTGAGATTATTAAGATGGGCTTGTTTGATTTTTTTCTAATATATCTTGCAGCAGTAATGCCTGCAATTCCATTTCCGATAACAATAATAGGCGGGGCGTTCATTTTTGTTATTTGATTACAAGATACTTTTTTTATGTAGTTAAAAAAAGAACTGTATTTAATCATATCTAATTAAACCATTACCTTATTACTTATGTGTACTACTTTTAGTATCTCTTTTTTTAAATGTTATTACTCAGATTTTAAAGTTGCAAAAGGTTTATTTTTAATTTTAGGATTTTTATTAATTTTTTATAATCAGTAGTTTTTATTTTCATGATTTACTTTACGAATCTAGAATAGTGATTACAGAGTCTTAGAGGGGGCATGCCTATAACCCTCATTATATGAATTATCATAAAATGAAATTGTAATCTTAAAACTCCGTTCTCTATAAAACGACGTGATGAAGTTGTCACCTCAAAGGGTAAAACACAAAATCGATTCTGTTTGTAAATACGATCAATAAGTTCCCCGTCTTCACAAATAAAGTAGTTCTCGTTAAAGCCTTTCAATTCATTAAACAAATCCTTTAAGATGAATAAAGATTGGTCCCCCCCACGGCAAAATCGATTGTTATACTTACTTGCAAATGCCGCAAAATTTAATGCCCAATGCGAGCTTGAAAACTTTAGCCTGAATGAGCCTGCTTTAGACGTTAAGCCAACTGCCTTTAATATTATTTTATCAAAATTCTTAGGAGGCAGTGTGTCTGCATGTAAAAAATACAAAATTAAAGACTTAGCAATTTTAGCTCCTTCATTTTGCTGATGTGCTTTTCCTTTTAAAGTTTGAATATAAGTAAACCCATCATTTTTTTTTTAACCATTCTATACTTCCGTCTTTGCTTCCACCATCTACAATAATTATTTCGTTTTTAAAAAACGAAAGCTGTTCTAATGAATTCATTAATTTTTCAAGATGGTCAATCTCATTTAAAACAGGAATAATAATAGATATGAATTCGCTATTCATTTAGTTTCCAATTGTATTCTTGATACTTTATTTTAGCCTTATCGCTAAAGTTTATTAGAGCATATTTTTGAATAAAAGTAATGCGTTCTTTTTTAGATCCAAAGTCTTTTGAAAACCACAAAAATATTCGAGATACAGTTATTTTATCCTTAGAAAAATTATTCTTAGAGGTGTCATTAATAAAATTTGAAGTAACCGCTTCGAGTTGTTTAGGAATTTTAGAGGCTACAAAGGCCTCATTTAATAATTTAGGGCAAGATTTTGAAGCACAGTTTATTGCAAAATGAATTCTTGGGTCTCCCATTTTCCTCAAAACCTTATGTTCAATATCATTTAAAGTAAGAGTATTATTAGGTAGTTTAAGGTTTTCTTTATCCCACGGATCTTTAATTTCTTTAATGCTTGCTATGGGGTAATTATCTAGAATTAATTTTACTGTAATTGCATTATAAGCGTTTATAAAATATGCTAATGAATCATTTCGATCCCAATAGCTTGCCGGAGGTTTTTGTTCAAGAAGTTTGATGTATTTGTTTAAATCATCTTTATTTTTCGACCAACTAGAATAATCTACTATTCCATCTTCATTAACATAATTTTGAAGTAAAAAATTCCAACTGGAATGAACTCCTTTGTCTTGATTGGGAGAAAGTTGAGGATTGGTTTTAAAACCAACCAAACCATGGGAAAGAAATAATGTTATGAGTAGGTATTTCATTGAATTAAGATTTAGCAACAACCACCCCCATCGTAGTGATAAGTTGATTCACTTATGAAAATATCGTTTCGTTTTAAGTTTTTAAATGCTCCTGCAGTTTTGTCGCATATAGCTAGAGGCTTATTTTGAAGTATAATATGTCCTTTTTTATCATCAAAGAAGTCTTCGTCTCCATAGTAAATTGCTGTTTTACCAGTAAAAACACAAGGGCCATCATCTGGCATTGGATCTTTAATCGCACAAACTTCAACACTTTCAATATAAATAGATTCTTCTGTAGGGTAGTGCTTAGGGTCTAATATTCTATAAGGTCTTCTATCTCTAATTTCGATCGTACCAAAACCAACTTCGGTTAGCATTTTTACGTAAGCATCCAAAGGAATTGATCCGGAGAGACACAGAGCTCTAAGTCGTTTATCCTCCCTCAAGGTTTCATTCATGGCCTGCTCACAAGTAGGATCACTCATTACTAAACGTCCGTAAGGTTTCAATACCCTATACATTTCTTCTAGAGCCCTCTTAAGTTCTTCCATTTTGAAGATATTGAAAAGACAGTTTTGAGCGGCTACATCTATACTAGCGTCTGCTGCAGGAAGGTTTAGCGCATCTCCTTTTTTTAGAGTTATATATTCAGATTTGAACCAGTCGTTTTGGTCTTCAGCAAGAATAAAGTTTTTACGAGATGCTTCAAGCATTTCATCAACTACATCAATTCCAATAACACCCTCTTTTTGTCTTGAGAAGTAAGAAAACTGAAGCAGTTCCATACCTCCTCCAACTCCGACATAAAGAATTTTTGGATTATTAACTAGGTCCCGAGGATGAACAGTAGAACCACAACCATAATTCATTTCTTGCATTATGGCAGGAATTTTAAGTCCTGGAAACTGCCAAATTGGATTTGTAGTGCAGCATAAACCAACATCAGGTGTTAGCGCAGCTTCTTTGTATACGTCTTTGGTTACTTTTAAATAACTCATATTTTTTTTTAAAGAGATGAAATCAAATTTTTAACTAAAATAATCAAAGACTGTTCCGCTTTTTTGGCCATGGCCATTATATCGGGAATGTCAATGGGTTTTAAATTTTCGGGATCACAAACATCGGTTAAAACGGAAAACGCAATGCAATTCATTTTGAGTTGATTTGCTACTATGACTTCTGGAACTGTAGACATGCCTACAGCATCAGCTCCAATCATCTTAAGGTATCGGTATTCTGCTTTTGTTTCCAGTTGGGGTCCTACTACTGCAGCGTATGTTCCGGTATGAAGTGTTATATTTTCTTTGACTGCAATTTCTATTGCTTTTTGACGCATGAAAATAGCATATGGCTCTCTCATATCTACAAAACGGTTACCCAATTCATGAACTCCTTTTTCAGCTAGTGGTGAGCCTCCTTGAAGGTTAATATGGTCTTCGATTAACATAATCTCCCCTTTATTGAATTTCAAATTCACTGAGCCAGCCGCATTACTTATGATTATTTTTTTTACACCAAGTGCATGAAGAATTCTAACAGGGTAAGTGATTTCAAAAAAATCATACCCTTCATAAAGGTGAAATCGACCTTGAATAATAAGCACTTTCTTTGAGTTTAATGTGCCATAAATAATTTTTCCACTGTGGTATTCAACTGTTGATATTGGAAAATGCGGAATTGAATCGAAAGGTATTTCTTTTTTAATACTAATATGCTCTACTAAATCACCCAAACCAGTTCCAAGTATAATTCCTATAAAATCGGATTCAACCCCTAATTGATTCAGGAATTGGGTGCTTTCGTCAATTCTATTTTTCAAAGATTTCATCGTTCAAGGAGTTTTAAAAGTTGAGGAAATTTACAAAGGTCTTTGTAATTATCAATATCGTTTTTATAATCAAGTTTAAACACTTTTTTATTTTTAAAACTTTGCATTGTATCTTTTAGGACACTAGAGGTTCCCCATTTTTTATCTTCAAACACTTCAGGTATCCACTCGGAAAGCCCTAAAAGATAATAACCGCCGTCTGTTGCAGGGCCGATTACACCCGCGTTTCTTTCAAGAGCTTTAAAAGCTTGATTGATATCTTTCTCTTTTATATCCCAAAGATCTGTTCCTATAATTATAATTTTATTAAAGCCTTGAGTAAAACCTTCCTTAAAAGCATTCTCCATCTTTTCTCCAAGAGTTTTTCCTACCTGAATTTTTTTATCAGAGACATTATTTTCCCATACATCTTTGACTTCTATGTAATCAGAATAGTAAAGACTCTTGTGCACATCTATTCCTTCAATTATTTCTGAAGTTTTTTTAAGCAAATTTTCATATGTATAGAGCGCTTTTTCATCACCTATAGTTGCTGCTAATCGGGTCTTAACTTTTGTAAGAACTGGGTTTTTAGCAAAAATAAGTAGTAGTTTTTTATCCATAACAGGTCCTATGCTATACTGCCTTGACAGCTACTCCCTGCTCCAGCAGTGCATCCGTAGCAATGCTGAGAGAGTCTGATATTTCTATCGTCAAGAGCAATAGAATTAAATTCACTAATATGAGTAATCGAAGTATCTATCTTTAAATCAAGCATTTGATTAAAATCACAATCAAATAAAAACCCTTCCCAGCTTACTGAAATTGTATTGGTACACATTATATTTTTAACTGCCGCAGGATTAAAAGCATCAACTAGTGCATGCATATACTCTTCGTAATTTTCAGATGCGATTAGGTAGTCTAAGAATCTACTAATAGGTAGGTTTGTTATTGTAAAAAGAGAATTAAATTTTATATTAAATTCTTCGTTTAATGCCTTTTTAAAATCGAGTTCAAGTGCTTTTTGATCGCCAGGTAAAAATGCACCCGAAGGATTGTAAACTAAGTCCAATTGAAGCTCATTATTTGGCAATCCGAATCCAACAGAATTGAGCATTTGTAATGCTTTAATAGACGAGTCAAAAACACCACCACCTCGTTGACTGTCGGTTTTGTTTCTTTTGTAAAAAGGGAGGGATGAGATAACGTGTACTTTATTTTTTAAGAAAAATTCAGGAAGGTCATTGTATTTTTTGTTAGCAAGAATGATGGTCAAGTTTGAACGCACAATTATTTGTTCAACCTCTGTTTTTCTAATTTCTTCAACAAACCACCGAAATTCAGGATGCATTTCAGGAGCTCCTCCTGTTAGATCAACTGTTTTTATTTTACTGTTTTTTAAAACCTTTAAAATCTGAATCATGATTTCATTTGTCATAATTTCTTTTCGATCAGGACCAGCATCTACATGACAATGAGTACAAACTTGATTACACATATAACCTAAGTTGATCTGAAGTATCTCTAACCCTCTTGGACGAACCTGTTGCAGATTATTACTTTTGACCTTTTCTTTAAAAGTAGGCAGCTTTCCGTCTTCAAAAATTCCACCATTTAAAATTTCAAGTTGTATTTTTGTCTGAGCAAGAGGATCTTGTCGTGATTTAAGAGATTTTGTTTTCATATTACATACTAAGTTGATCGTGTCTATTCATCATTTGAACGCCATGAACTAATGCAGCACCAGCTTTTATTGCTGCGCCAACGTGAACAGCTTCTATCATCTCTTCTTTTTCAATGCCCCTTTGCAAACCATCTTTGGTGTATGAATCAATACAATAAGGACATTGTATTACATGCGATACAGCAAGGGCGATCAATGACTTTTCACGAGCTGATAAAGAGCCTTCTTCAAAAACACTATTATAATAGTCAAAAAACTTCGATCCTAAAACTTCGTTCCATTCGTTAATTTTTTCAAATTTCTTGAGATCTTCAGGGTGATAATAACTTTTTTTCATTTATTGATAGAGTTAATTTTGTTGTAATTAAAGATAGACATAAAAAGTAAATTAGAAAGCTTAAATATTTGCATGTTTGTTTACTTAATAGTTACCGATTTATTGGTGAACCTAGAAAATTTAGAAAGTTTGATTCTTGACAGAACCAATGATGAATATTTATATGATTTAGGGACAGAAAAAAGTATTATTTTATTCTTAGTGCAAAAAGAATATTTATTTTCTCACATCACATACTTTTCATAGAGCTATTTTAATCTTGAATTTCTGAAGAAACACCTAAAACATAATCCTCTATATATTCTTGGATGAATTGTTCAGTAAAAAGCTCTTTACCAAATATATTTTTATTCATTAAAATATTTTTTAAATCAATTTTCAAATAGTTTTTTAAGAAAGATTTTGATTTAGGTTTATAGCTGTAATGCCAGGGTTCGTAATGAAACCCTTTCCGAATACTATCGTTAGGATAAGCTAGAAAAAAACCAAATGAGTTTGCATTAGTGTCCATCCATTTTTTAAGAGTTACATAGTTTCCTTCACCCTCAAATAACTCGGTTAAAAGAACATCACCTTCTACCTTTGGTTGCAGTGAGACAAGGTCAATTTCGGTCCCCCAATGATGTCTAGAAGTCCCTGGTATTGTTGAGTATTCAGTTATTTTTTTTATATTTTCTAAAGGATCCATTCCGTCTTTAGAATTAATTTTAAACTTATGGTTCCATATTGCAAGTTGTCTTTCGAAACTCCGATAACTTGAAACAACTAAAAATTCAACTCCATCTCTTGATGCAGCGACTTTCATTTTGGTATATGCGTCTGCAGCTTCTTTAATAAGGCTATAACCTTTTCCATGTAGGGTTTGAGTGCCTTGTCCTGTGAGTAAAAGTATATCGTTTTCTGATAATGATTTTTTTTGAGCAATAGTAACTCCTGATGTATTTATGATAAAAAGGAATAATAGAATTCGAGAAGTATTCATAGGTTTATTTTTTTAAAAAAACATTGATGACTACCAATTAAAGGGACTTCAAAAGTTGTTCCAATTTCAGTATAATCAAGCTTTGTATAAAATAGATTTACATTGGTTCTAGCGTTCAACCAAATTGTATTACAGTTTATTTTTTTTAAATTTTTTTCAGCATGAAGCATTAATGCTTTTCCAACCCCTGCTTGTTGTAAATGGCTTGCCACTGCAACACCTCTTATTTGATAATTTCTCCCAGAATTAAAATGATTACCATTAGTTAGATAGCAAGAGATTACTCCAACCAGCTTATTGTTTTTAAAAGCACCAAAATGGATTGTTTCAGTTTGTTCATCTCCATCAAACTTACAGCTTTCTATTGGATGACCTGCCCTTAAAACCTCATGTCTTATAGGATATGTTTCGCTACTTGATATGTTTTTGATTTCTAGAGAAATATTCATTTGATGTAAAAATATAAAATCAGAAGGAGAACAACTTTAGATGCTCTAATTATTAATAAATAATCTCACTTTTCTTAACTTTCAATATTAATTTATCAATTATGGATATACATTTTCAAATCATACAAAAAGAGTCTATTCCAGAAATAATTCCTTTAATACAGAAGTTTACTGATAATAAATTTTCTAAGGAGATACTTGAAATACGTTTTAATGAAATGTTCAGCCAGAGTTATGAGTGTTTAGGAGTTTTTAAAGGGGACGTGCTCATTGGCTTATGTGGTCTATGGTTTCAAACTCGACATTATGCTGGTAAAAGTTGTGAGCCTGATCATGTATATATTCAGCCTGAATATCAAGGACTTGGTCTTGGAAATAAAATGTTTGATTATGTTGAGAAATATTGCAAAGAAAAAGGATGTGTATCTCTGGAACTCAATACATATGTTCAAAACACCTTATCCCATAAATTTTACTATAATTTAGGATACAGAATCTTAGGCTATCATTTTTTTAAAGATTTATAAAGAAGTACTATATTAGCTATTAATAAGCGAGAGTAGCTCAGTTGGTAGAGCGTCAGCCTTCCAAGCTGAATGTCGCCGGTTCGAACCCGGTCTCTCGCTCAATTTTTTAGATTAATTTCACCATTTAATGTTA